>Ga0307516_10004110_pt1 | contig 18153 bp, 25 predicted proteins | sample 19_EM_MG_FD_203310 | JGI IMG/M metagenome (GOLD analysis project Ga0307516, IMG submission 203310) | Populus trichocarpa ectomycorrhiza microbial communities from riparian zone in the Pacific Northwest, United States - 19_EM | ecosystem: Host-associated > Plants > Roots > Unclassified | place... | reverse complement strand
GCCGCGGTATGCGAATGCACCGCCGCCGTACGACGCCGTCAGCGTCTTCAGCAAACTGCCTTGCGCGACGTTGCCCGCCAAGGTGCTCGTATACAAAGTCACACCGCGCGCGATGATCGCGCCGCCGTAGGCGCCTTCGCCAATGGCGCTGCAGCCGGTGACGCTGCTGTGGTCGAGCGTGATGTAGCCGTTGCCTGCAATACACGCGCCTGCGGCGACCTTGTAGCCGCTCAAGTGATTCGCACCATTGCGCACCGCGATCGCACTCAGCGTGAACGTGCCGTATCCATAGTGCACGAAGACACGATCCGCGGCCGCGCCGTCGATCGCAAGTTTGGTGGCTCCGGGCCCGTGAAGGGTAAGACTATCGGCCATCACCGGGATCGCGCCCTGCGTAAGCGTGATCTGACTGCAGGCCAACGCACCGAGTTCGACCGCATCGCCACTCGCGGCGGCGGCTACCACGTTGCGCAACGTGCCGCTGCGGTCATCGTCGGCACAACTGGTGACGGCCAATGTCGTGGCACCGCTTGGGCGCGCACCGCGATGCTGCGGTGTGGACGCATTGCGCAGGGTCTGCATCAGCGCTGCGACACCGGCTCCGCGTACATTGCCAGAGGGCATCTGCACGGCCAGCGTTTGCAGGGACGGGGGAACAGCCACAGCGCTCCCGCAAGCTCCGGCCAGGAACATTGCCGTTACCAGCGCCGTGTGGCGCGGCTGCACACGCGACTCCCTGCGGAAAACCATGATCGACTCCAAGTTACTGCTTGCGCCGGAATGTACACTGCCGCGCGCGAAACTGTGAACTGCGACGCTTGCGCTGCGCCGCGGCACGCGTCTATCGTAGCCGTGGGCAGGGAGGAAAACCGATGTCGTTCGCGGAAAAACGGCGTCATCCGCGTCTGGCGATCTACTCGGCCGCGCTCGCCGTGAGCGGCGGCGAGGGATATTTGTCGGACGTGAAAGACCTGTCGCAGAGCGGCGCCTGCATCGGCCGTCCGAAAAACTGGCCGTCGAATGCGCCCGATGCCTGCCACGTGTTCTTCATCTTCGATCAGGAAACCGTGATCGGTATCCAAACCCGCGTGGTGCGCACCGGCACCGAAGACCTTGGTCTGGAATTTCTGCCGGGACAGGAAGAGCGCATCGAAAGCCTGCTGTACGAATCGCGCTTTCTCGATCGCGAAGCACTGTAGCCCGACAGCCCGCACAACTTGGCGCCGACGTGCGGCGCTGCCATTCTTACGCATCGCGATACCTTCAAGGATCGACCATGCACCCCATCCTCACCAGCGCCGGCCTGCTGCTGCTCAGCAATATCTTCATGACGTTCGCGTGGTACGCGCACTTGAAGGAACTCAGCGGCAAGCCGTGGATCGTCGCCGCACTCGTGAGCTGGGGGATCGCGCTGTTCGAATATCTCCTTCAGGTCCCCGCCAATCGCATCGGGCATACCGAGCTCAGTGTCGGGCAGCTGAAGATCATGCAGGAAATCATCACGCTGTCGGTGTTCGTGCCGTTCGCGGCGCTATACCTGAAGGAGCCGGTGAAGCTCGACTATCTCTGGGCCGGCCTGTGCATTCTAGGCGCGGCGTATTTCGTGTTCCGCGACAAGATTTGAACGAGGGATCGATTTTGGGGCGGGATCGAACTTCTCGAACTCCCGCGCGGAATGCGGCCGGTCGCATGACGTGCGCCAAATGCCGCGCCTCCAATTGATTTGACGGAAGTCAATGCGATCGTGCCGCGACGAAGTAAAATGCTACGCTCTTGACCGTGTCCTCCCGTTTCAAATGCACGATACTAGGTGGGTAGATGAGCGCGCCCACGGGTGCAGTCTGGGTCAAGGCTGATCTTCCCGCGGCGAAGAAGACTGCTCGTGTATGGCGGTTTTCTGCAAGCTTGCCAATCCATCGAAGGTTGCCGTGCGAATGACACGCCGCACTATCAAGGGGGCGTAGCAATGTCGGAACTCGAGGAAAAATCCCCCAGCGAGCAAGCTGCTTCGCAAGACGACCGAAAAACACGCCTGCAGGACATGCAGAAGGCCGTCGATCAAATCGACGCGCTGATCGCATACTGGGATGAAAACAGGATCTGCGCGTTCGCAAATGATGCGTACCGCGAATGGTTCGGCGAGACCAAGGAAGAGATGATAGGTATTCGGATCGAAGAATTTCTCGGATCCCTATACGAAAAAAGTCTTCCCTACATACAGGCCGCCTACGCGGGCCGGAAGCAGATCTTCGAACGCGACATTCCGACACCCGGCGGAATCATTCGTCGTGCGCTGATCTCCTACACCCCGGATATTTTCGAAGGCAAGGTGCGCGGCATTTCCGTGCTCGGGGTACCTATAGACGTACCGAGGAGCGCTGTGCCAACGACCGACGCGCCTGTAATGCAAGCCGCGGCCGCGATCTCGCAAGACAGCGTTGCCGGACCATCGAAGATAATCGGCGTGCTCGAGGACGACACGGATCAGTCATACCTGCTTTCGGTGATCCTCAAGGCCGCGGGGTATGGCGTCTACCTTTTCGTATCTCTGGCCGACTTTCGAGCCCGCGATGCTGATGTCGCGCGCTGTGACCTCATGATTCTCGACTGGTCGCTATCCGACGGCACCGCCTTCGAAGTCTTGAAAGCCGCTCCTCACACCTCTGAACGCAAGGTACCGTTGATCATGCTCACGGCGCGAGCGACTGAAGAAGACGTTGCGCGAGGAATGGATGCAGGCGCCGACGATTACGTGACAAAGCCCGTGCGGCCTGCCGAATTGACGGCGAGGATTCGCGCGGCATTGCGGCGCTTCGAGAACGCTTCCGATGAGCTGGCCGATTGTCCTCCCTACAACTTTGACGCCGCTCGCGAGCAAATATCTCTTCTTGGCGTGCCGGTCAAATTAACGGCTCGGGAATTCGCCATTGCAATATACCTGTTCAAGCGCCAAGGCCAGGCGGTGATGCGCACCGCGATTCAGCGCGACGTGCTGAAATTGTCTCCGCGCGTACTGACTCGCAGTCTGGATACGCACATCAGCCGATTGCGGCGCAAACTCCATCTCAATGGGGAGCATGGTTTCGAGCTCGTCAGCATCTATCAAACGGGATACCGCCTCAAGCGTCGATGAAACGCGTCTCCCCGGCCGGGCTGAGCTACGCGCTTTGTCCGTCGACGATTTCCTTCCGGGCAACCAGTGGCACTGCCGCGTTTCAGCCTCGTCCGACGGACTGCCATGCGCGCACTGTTCCCGCGTATAGCGCCGCCACCTGCGCGGCCTGCTGATACGCTCCGGCCAATACCACCAATACTGGTATCCCCACGCGTCGCATCGTGTCGAAGACACGCCGGTCGCGCTCATGCAAGGTTTGCGCGGAGAGATTCAGGCTCGACTTCGGGTCATTCACGTGGGAATCCATTCCCGCCTGATAGATCACGAGGTCCGGTTCGCACGTGATCAGCTCGTTCAGGCATTGGTCGAGTACTTCCAGATAAGCAACGTTGGTGTTGATGTCTTCGCCGCGCGGAATGCGCAAGGCGCGGCTGCGCGTGCCTCCGCGAATCCCGAAGCGGGTGCCGAACAGCGAGAACTGCCGAAGATTTTCCAGTCGTGTACAAAACGCTTCTGTGCCGTCGCCGCCATGCTCATCGCAGTCCAGCACGGCCACGTTCCAATCCGGAAAACAGTGCGCTACGAGAGCAAGACCGTTGAAAACGCAGAAGCCTCCTCCACGGCTGGGAAACGCATGATGAAAGCCGCACGCCAAATTGAAACATACGCCCTCGGCGCGGGCGATTTCCGCGCCCAGCAGTTGCCCTCCCAGCATGCGCAAACAACTTTGGCGCAGCGACGGCGACCACGCCAGATGAGACGAGGACGCCAGCGGCTCGACGCCGTTCATGAATCCCTGCACGTAGGCGGGGTCGTGCAGGCCTTGAAGCTTTTCGATTTCCAGCAGTGGCGCATCGAGAAAGCGCCCGAGCCCGTCGACGCGCAGTCTTTCGGCGACCGCTGCCAAGCGCGCAAAATGCTGTTGATCGCTCGGCGCGTATTCGGGATGAAAAATGAGCGCAGGTTCAATCACGTCGATTGTGCGACGGCGAAATCGACCAACTGTTCGATACGTGTGGATTCAGGGGAAAACAATTCGCCGCGGATCTGTTGCTCGAAGTGTGCCGTAAACGTTCGCGCCCTGTGTTCCGGCGCCACTGCCAGCGTGGTCAGGCGCAGGAATCGAACGGCACGCAATGCGCCGAGGGGAATGATCCTCCCACGTGCATTTGCGGTCGCGACAAAATCCCCATCGCTTCCCGCATCGCGAGCGATTCCCACCAGACTGCCGAGCGGGAGGTGTACGCCGTTGAGCGTGACTGGCGTCACACTGACACTCGAATGATCGTCGCCAAGGCCTCGCTTTTCGACAAGCACAGGCTGGCGGTCGCCATCCACAATCACGTTCACGCAGCCACCGCGTCGAATGAAACCATAGGCGATTTCCAGGAAGTACTGTTCCGCCAGTGGACATGTTCCCATCGGAAGTTTTTCGTCACAGGATTTCCCAAGGCTTCGGCCGATCGCATTGCGCAATGCGATCTCCGCAATGAGCCGCGCGAGAATCAGCGACTCGGGCAAACAGATGCTGCTGCACACCTCGCCGCTGATGGCTTCGATGTGCCGCAGCATCCCCGTCCTCCCGCCAAGACGGGGCTCGACGTTACCGTGGAACAGACCGCCGCCAGATTGCTTCGGCAACTCAGGCACGCTCACGAGTGCCGCGAGATATCGTGTCGCCTGTGTATACCCACACCCGCGCCGCTCGGTACGATGCAGAATGTTCTCATTGAGCATCTCGACCAGCGTGCGGCACAACGGCAGGCCGAGGGATTCGAAAGCCGTAACTAGTTCGTGATCGATGCCGTTGCTCACTGCGCCGGCTACGTGGGTTTCGCGTACATCCGGCGGGCGCACGCTCATTGCCGCACACGCGCGCAGGCGGGTAGAAGCCGCTTTGAGTGCCACATAGCCGGTACAGCAGACGTATTTTTCATGACTTGTCGTGCGGCCGAGCACTACTCGTGCAGACCGGCACTGAGCAGCAGCGCCCGAATAAGCTGTGCGCACTGACGCTGGTCACGCGGATCCACGCACATCGCCGGCAGAGTCATCTGGCACTCACGCATCGCATCGCGCACGTCCGCCATGGAGAAGTCGAATGCGATATCGGTCTTGGAAATTCCAAGCACGATCTGCAATTCCGGGTTGATCGAATGCAGCGCGTTCAGCCAGTGAATGCAATCGGCCCGAATCGTTTGCGACGAGGCATCGAGCAGCACGATCGCGCCCAACGCGCCGGCGGAGAGTATCTCGCGCATGAAATCGAAACGCTCCTGACCAGGAATGCCGTACAGATGGACGGTCGTATCCTCATCCAGCGTGATGGTGCTGTAGTCCATCGCTACCGTGGTCGTCGATTTATCGCTTGTCGCGCCATCGCTCAGTTGGATTTCCGTGGAGACAATCTCGGTATCCGACAGACTGCGCAGCGCCGTCGTCTTGCCGGCTCCAACGGGCCCCGCGAACAACAACTTTACGGGTTCGTCACTCATGCGAGCTCTCCACACCCGAGCGAAGGCCGAAGCGTCGTCCAAGGCGCTCGACGATCAGCTGCATCGATGCCGACAGACGCCTCGTGGGCGACGCAGGCTTGGCGGCGTCACCCGAGACCAGCATCCCGGCCGCGCGCATTGCCCAGCAGAATGCATTCGCGCGCGCGAGCGTCACGTTGCACTGGCGCGAGAGTTCCTCCGGCGAGCGGTCGCGCTTCACCAATGCGGAAGCAAGGCGCATTGCGGCGGTGTTTTCCGGCAGCGCGCCGAGGTCTGGCCAGCCGCTGAGCCGATGTCTTTGCTCGGCCAGTGCCGGCAGCGCCTGCTCGTTAGATTCACAGGCACGAATCAGGAAGGCGTCGAGACTTTGTGTCAACACGGCGTCTCCGGCGCCAAAATAAGCGCCCACCAGCGGCGTGACAATCCAGACCGCCGCGAGCAGTCGTGCCGCAGCCACATCGAAATCAGCAGCGCGACGGGCCATGACTCGCGATGTCTCACGCCCGATCACCAGAGTGATCGATTCCGTCGTCGCAAGGAAGGCGGCACCGGACTGCTCGATGCAGGCGGACAGCAATTGCATGCGCGGATGCGCCGCAGCGCCGCGCGTGACTCCATGAGGCAGAGCGACCGCTTTGTTGCCTGAAAGGAGCAATTCGCGCAGCATCTTTGTCAGCTCAGCGGTCTGCAGGAGACCATTGATCGACAAGACGCGGCTGTCCGCGATCGGCGCATGCGACACCGCGACGACCGTGTCGCCGCGGCGCAACGCCACCGCCACGGCGGCGCTGGCGTAGGCGTCGTCCAGGTTCGCCACGAGGACGTCCCGGCGCGTGCCGTCCCAGGGAACAGATGTTGCGTCGATCCCCGACGCACCCAACAACCTGGTGGCCATGCTGATACGACGTTCCATCTCGGCATTGAGTCCGACTGCGCAAACGGTCACTGGCTTGTTCATGAACTTGTTGCCTTTTCTCGATCTCGGTACGGCAGCTCCCCAACAGGCTGCGAAACACGCAGCCCGGTGAAGATCATCGACTCGGCTCGAGCACGATCAGGCACTCACGCGAAATCGACGGCTTTTTCGAACGACTTCAGTTCATGGCGCGCCATAGCGAGGTTGGCCTTGCCCCGGTCCAGCACCAGGTACAGGAACACTTTGTGGTTGGACTCGAGCGGGCGCAGCACGTGGTATTGCTTGTGCAGACTGATCAGGATGTCTTCGATGTTGTCGTTGAGCTTCAGCGCGTTGGCGACCTTGCGCTTTGCCTTGACCACTTCGGCGTTGCCGGAAGCGGCCAAGTCGAGGTCGAGTCCGCTTCCGTCCTTCGCCATCGCCATGCCACTGTCACAGTCGACCAGTGCCGAAGCAATATAGCCGTCTATTTGCCTGAGCGATTCCAGATTGATCTTTGCCATTTTCACTTCCCCTTTGCACGTTTAGGCGGAAATCGCCGCCCACGCCCGATAGCTCGCTATCGGATGGACCACGCCCGGTAGGGCGCGGCATGGATATGTGTCGAGTACTGCAGCACAGCGATCATTGGGGGTTTTCGCGCACCGTTTTGATGATGGAAGCCACCTCGGCCGCGACCCCGGTGGTGTGGCGCAACGCGGCGCCGAGCATCATCTCCGCGTCATAAGCCGCCGCCATGACCAAAGGCTTTGCCATGTGACCCACACGCACCACGATGATGTGCAATTCGTCGGCGGCGACGATCGCCGACTTGCACGCGCCTGCCGACAGCTCCTTGCTCACGGTTTCGCAAATCGCCAGCAGCGAACTGACCAGGGCACTCAAGCGCGCGCCGTTCCGCGGCTTCGCAAAATAGCCCGTCAGCAAGTGACCATCACCCGTAGCGAGAATGGCCAGACCCAGCTCCGGCACATTGTTCGCCAGTTGCTTGAACGCCGCGTCGACGGCACCGCGAATTGCCGTGATTTCGTTTTTTTGCGCCGTTTCTTTCATCAGAAGAGCCCCCTTTGGCAAGTTCGCGAGGTGCCGGCTGTGCGGAATCCGCGCAACTCCGGCGACACCGCCTCACGGATTTCGACGCGCGCCTCGGGGGCCGCAAGCACGCGCATCCAGGCTCGGATGTGGCGCAACGCGAGAGTTCTCCGCAGCGTGGATCGCTGCTACGGTGTTCACGCTCTGTCGCCCCCTGGCGCACCGACCGTTGGCGCAGAGGCTACAGAAAAGCACGGGCGATATTTGCCGCTTAAGAAAAATTGACAATTGCGTTCGTGTTCACCGCGGCTCGTCAATTCTGAAGCGCAGCCGTTTTTTCGGAGGAGAGAGCACCGCTCGACGCTTCAGGCACATCCCGAGGCGGCCACGCCGATCCCGGCGCGGCCGCCCGCAAATCCACTATCCAACCAGGCGGCGAACGCTTTCTGAAACCTGCAGCGTCTTCAGGCAGTCCGCATCGCCGATTTCGATCGCCACTATTTCCGGAACACTCATGCTCAGGTGAGCAGCGAGTTCCTCCTGCGAAAGCCCGGCACGTATCCGCAACTGCCGGATGAGGCGCGCCGCGCCGAACTTCGTTTGCAGCCGTTCATCGCTGGACGGCGCTTCGAACGGAGCCGCTGAGGACGCGCCGATGCGTGTGTCTGGCTGAGTCCAGCGCGTCAGGAAATCAAGTCCATCGTTCAGGTTCATTCAATCCCCCATTTGCGAAAAATAGGTGTCGCTCAGTGGCAGGCAATCGCGGCATCGGAATGCGCGATCACGACATCGCCGACGATCAATCCGAGCGCGTCGAGCGTGAGGTGCACCGCATTGGTGGACACGCCGCGGCCGGTGACTCCGTCCCCGGACACCGTGCGCTCGTTCAATACGAGAACACCGGTGTTGCCCGGCAGCACAAGCGTGGTATTCGGCGGCGGATTCGCCGGCAATCCGAGCAACGACGTACCGAGCACCGTCACGTCGAGGCCCTGCGTATCGCCGCCTCCGAGTACCGACAAGGAGAGAGACTCGAAAGAATCGAAGAAGACGAAATCGACTGACCTGAGATGGAGATCTGAGTCCAGCACGAAGGATAGTTTTCCGGCAAGCTGAGCCCGAGAGGGCGGGAGGTTGCCGTGAAGAGGAAGCGCTTTGCAGTAGAACAAATTGTTGCTGTGTTGAAGCAAGCCGAACTGGGCATGCCAGTTGGCGACGTGATTCGACAGATTGGAATATCCGAGCAGACGTTCTACCGGTGGAAGAAGCAGTATGCGGGTCTGCAGCCAGATCAAGTGCGGGAGCTCAAGCAGCTGCAGGAAGAGAACACGCGCCTGAAAAAGCTGGTTGCCGATCTGAGCTTGGACAAGGCCATGCTGCAGGACATCACGTCAAAAAAATGGTCAGGCCCGCGCTGAGAAGAAGAGCCGTGGACTATCTCGTTACGCATTACGGGACGAGTCAGCGGCGGGCCTGCCGTGTGGTCGGACAACCTCGCCGCGTGCAGCGGTATCGATCGGTCAAGGATCCACAGGACGGTCTGCGCAAACGCATGCGCGAGATCGCCGAGATTCGCGTGCGTTACGGGTATCGGCGAATCCATGTTCTGCTGCGTCGAGAAGGCTGGCAGCATGGACAGTGTGCGATTCGCAGAATCTATACGGAGGAAGGATTGCCACTGCGTCGCAAGCTGCCGCGCCGGCGCAAAATGGCGGTGACACGCCAGGAGCGTTTTCGACCGAACGCGCCGGGTCAAGCATGGGCAATGGATTTTGTTTCCGATCAACTGGTGCGGGGACAACGATTTCGGGCACTCACGATCGTGGATGTGTTCACGCGCGAAGCGCTGGCCATCGAGATCGGCATTCGTTTGCGCGCAGAGCATGTCATTGCTGTGTGCAATCGTATGGCCCTTCAGAACGGTCCACCGAAGCGTGTATTCGTCGACAACGGCAGCGAGTTTACTGGGCGTCTCTTCGATCTGTGGGCTTACCATCATCGCGTCCAGATCGACTTCAGCCGCCCGGGGAAACCGACCGACAACTGCTTTATCGAAACTTTCAACGGATCACTGCGGGACGAATGCCTGAACACACATTGGTTCGAATCGATTGACGACGCAAAGCAAACGATCGAAGCTTGGCGGCGGGATTACAACGAGAGTCGTCCTCACCAGGCTCTCAATTCAAACAGTCCTGCCAATTTTGCCCGACAGGCAAGGTTGTCCGGGATTCAACAAAGTCCACAAACCGCCGGAGACTAACCTAACAGCAGGTACCAAATCCCAACTCAGCTCACTATGCTTACGTTGGATGGACTGTGTTGGAGCGCCGCACACACCCAGGGACGAACGTGACTGTAACGTCCAAACTACTTATCTGACAGACACAGGCTCAACGGCCACTTCCACGACCAGGAGCGGACAGTTCGTCGACAGCGCTCACACTGCAGTAAGATTGAGTTGTGCCCCTTACAGTTGACTACCATGAAGCGACGGTGAGCAGAATCAGGCAAGAGCCTGCTTACGCGGCCGCGCTATTCAACGAAGCGATAGAACTCTTGCTAACAGGCGAAGCCGTAGCGGCTCGCACTATTCTGCGGGACTTGACGAACGGGTTGTTAGGGTTCGCCCGCCTGGCTCAGATCACTGGCAGACCGAGCGATTCGCTGCGTCGTATGCTATCGGCAACTGGTAATCCCGGTATGGACGCATTGAGCGCGACTCTTTCGCAGCTGTCTAAGGCAATATTCGACGGAAGGCCAACGGTGCGCGTTGCAGCGAAGCTCATCGCGAACTAACGTGGCAATCGGTGTCAATCGATACCGCGTTGAATGGGGCGACGAACACGTGTGCCCGCCTTCGATTTGAATTGTACTGGGCCTGCCGACCTCCTGGGGTCTGCGTTGTAAAGCTAGGCGCGCAAACCTGATTCGTTTTGTCGAATGATGGCATTGTCGAATACCTAGGCCACCCTCGGCGTCGACCGTGAAATAACCAGAGCTGCGATCGAGGCGCTCGCATGCCTCAACAGGCCAACGTCCGCTTCGGGTGGAAGCGGACGTTGGCCTTGACGCTGGTCCTAAGGACTATCGGTCGCTGACCATCCGAGTCATTCACAGCGTCGCGCTCAAAGCGATACTCGAATTGCTGCGAGGGCAAAGCGATATCGTGGGCCTTAACCGAGAGACGCCAGTACGCGCAATCGCTCCACTGGCCGCGCCACTTTAGGACCACGCGCAGCCGGCAGAGATTCATTGAGCGCAGCCGCATCCGCCGGCGTCAAACGCGCCTGCCATTCAGCTGAGTACGAGAGTGTCAGGACGAGATGGAAATAGGCGCCTTGACTGACCAGCCATCGGGCAGGTGGCGTACATTGCTGACACCGACGCATGCCGAATCCATCGCCACGCGGTCCGCGATCGCGCCGGCAGGAATCACTTGTCCGGGTTTCGGTATCCCAAATTCATCGAACCCCAGCTGCGCCCTGAAGGCCACCTGAAAATGCTCCACCTGTGGCCTACTCCACCCGATCGTCGTACTCGACTTCGCACCTCGAACGATATGGGAGCGGTGGACCACACGGTCACTACGTTGAGCCGGGGCATTTTGGCCTGGCCACAGGTGGAGCAGCTTGGGTAGCCAACTGAGCTATCGCGGCATCGTCCCGCGCAACTACCGCCTACGGGATGCTCAGCGCCTTCGCGGGTGCATAGCACCGCGTCCAACATATCCGAGTCCGGCGGCTCCAAAAATTGCGAATCGTTCCAGAGCAGACCGCGAGTCTAGGCAACGGCTCGCAACCCCTTTGTTTTCACGATGTGAAGGAGTTTCAGAGCCGGCCCCGCAGGGGACTTCGTACCCGCTTCCCACTTCTGCACCGTCGACGCACTTGCGTTGAGCACGCGAGCGAACACGGCTTGGCTCAAATGGTTGGAGCGACGAATCTGTTTGATCTGCCGCGGTGACAACGGCTTCACTGGCGGCGAGGCGAGCGCTTTGAATTCGCGCAACGTGACCTCGCCGAGTAGGCCCGCCTTGTGAAGACCATCGGCAGTGTTGAGCACGGCATCATGGATTGATTTACGCATCATCAGGTTCCTCTGGTTCCACTTCTTCCGGTTCGGCGACCCGGTTCAATTCGCCTGCTTCGACGGCGTTTGTGAGCTGATCCGGATTGTAACCCTGCAGTAACTGGGCCAGTTTCTGGAAAGCCTCCAGTTCATCGTAATCGATATTGTCGCGCTCGTTTTTCGCGAACCCTTACAGATAAAACGTGTGATGTCCTGCGCGAAACGCCACGATGGTGCGCGCCCCGCCGCTCTTCCCGCGACCGGGTAGCGGCACTCGCTTCTTGACTAGGTGACCGCCGAGATCCGCGTCGATCAGTCCCCGACGCATTTCGTCCTCCCACCTCGCAAAGCTAGGTCGGAAAGGCGCTGCTTGCGCGCCCACTTGGCGAAAGATTTCGTGGCAAAAATGCTCACCGAGTAAGTATAGCACTAAGTGCGATACTTCAATCCCGGCTCAACCTTGTCATCGAGTCAGCGAGATAGGTCAGATCCCTCCGCAACACTTCATCTGACGTCCCGCGCGCTTCTGCAGATCAGGCCGCCAGCTTCAGCTTTGCGTGCAACCCGACGCGCGCCGCAAGCGTCAGCAGCATATCTAAGCTGAAGTCGGACCACCGGCGCTTGATCAGCCGCGATACCCTCGGCTGCGAAATCCCGAGCTGGCTTGCGGCTTCACTTTGGGTCCACCCTTGCTTCTTGATGTGCTGCTCCAAGCGGAGCATCACTTCCGTGCGCAACACCATGATCTCGGCCTCAGCCTCGTCAAAGCCAAGGTCGACGAAGACATTGCCGCTGCTCTCGATGACGCGCGTATCGTTCCAACGTGGATCGCTCAGCTTCATTCCGACAATCCTCTGATCAATCGATAGCGCTTCGTTGCCAGCGCGAGATCGGACTTGTTTGTCTTCTGCGTCTTTTTCTGGAAGACGTGGAGCACGTATACAACTTCCGCAAATTTCGCCACATAGATCGCGCGATAGGCGCCACTCGGATCGCGCACCCGCATCTCGTAGGCGCCTGCGCCGACGATCTGCATCGGCTTGAAATCGGTTGGTTCGTTCCCGAGTTGTACGCTGAAGAGCTCAGCGCCGAGCTCGTGCCGAACCGATGCCGGCAACATGCGCAGATCGTCTAGACTGCTGCCGAGAAATCGTAGCGTCTTCACCTTTTTGCTCCCTAAGGTTATGCCAATAGTTGTATTTATTCAAGTATTGGCATACTTGCGACGCACGATCCGCAGCAGTTCGCGCCGCGACTCAATGCGCCGGCGCGAATGCAAGCTTCAATTCGGCCGCGATCGCCGCGAGACGCTTGTCTCGCGTCCACAGTTTTGCACCTGCCAAGGCAACGGTTGCAAGCAAGTGGACGTCGATGTAGCCGACGCCTCGACCCATCAGCGCATTGTTGTCGATGAAGTGCAGCGCCTCTTCATCGGTAGCTACTGGCCCCTGGGGAAGATCGGACATCAGGCGCAAAATCTCGCCGCGTTTCTTGCCGAGACTTCCGCACGCTATTTCGCCCAATACGAACGGGTGCATCAACACTGATCCGTTCTCGAGAACGTCACTCACGCCGGCGTCGCCAGAGCGCAGGTGGTCAACCCACACTGAGCTATCGAGAAGGATCATGCGCCCTTCGACCGACGCCGCGGCGGAACGCGCATCTTCGGCTCACTCCCTCCGAGACGCGCAAGGCGCCGAGCGCTTTCACGCTGTATCAGAGCGCGAAGCCCCTCATGGATGAGGGCGGTACGCTCTTTTACGCCACTGACACGCTGGGCGTGGTCGAGAAGGCTATCGTCGAGATTGATGGTAGTTCGCATGCACCGCTCCGAGCATCACGTGATGCCTCACATGATGCCACAACCTGGCGCCGGGCGCTGTGGCGTGCCCTCAGGCCGCTTGCCGTCTAGCGGTTTCGTTCGGCTGCTGGAGTAAGTAGACCGACTTCTTCACTCCGCATCCTCGAGTCAGCGAGATAGGTCAGATCTCCCCGCAACACTTCATCGACCACTGTTGGCTGCGAAGCGTGTCAGGAGCACGCACAGCTAGGATGGGGTGGAGTATCTTGGGGTGACCGCAGGTGGAGCACTTTCGGTGGCCATCAAGGGCTGCGGTCGCGCAGTCGCACAACCCGTGAGGCATAGAACTGACACGATCGCGGCGCGCATTGTGATTTCCTTTGAATGCAATTTCGCGTCGACTATTGTCAGATGCACGAGACCCACGATCAACTAGTGTGGGTTGCACCGGCTCAATTCCGTATCCACTTCCGGCCAGAACCGGATATGTATGGGACGGCTTTCCCATCACCGAGACTAGCCTCGTGCATTTGTTTCGTCGCGATCGAAGGTGAAGTCTGCGGGCAATCGTCCGCGAAATTTCCTCAAGCGCGCGAGGGAATCTGCTGCTGCGGCTTTCTTGTCTCTCACGCACGTGCTTTCCCCAGCAATACGCAGTTCGATTTCGTCCCCCTCTTGCAATTTCAGCGTTTCAATCACTGCCACAGGAATGCGGATCGCAAGGGTATTCCCCCATTTGAACAGTCGCATGGCTCTCTCTCGATTCAGAGTCCACGGCAGAATCGCCAAGATCGATGTTACCCACTCTCGCAGCGGTATGTGCGGCACTGATCGAGGGCTGCGTCAGGATGGAAGCGGACAATCCGTATTCGCTAAGGACTATCGTCTCGCAAAAAATCCGCTCGCGCGGCGGCAACGACAGCTTGTGCGTCTGACGCAAAAGCGCCAGCTGGGCTTTGACCGCCTAGCTTTCCCGTCGGCTGGTAGAGCCAGAACATCACGTTCCAGTTAGCATCTGTGACCGGGAGCAGCGCGAGGAGCTCTACTATGGCTGGATGAAGTTTGCCGCGCGATTGGAATTGGAAGGCAGGGTAAAGGTACTCTCCGCGAAACTGTGCGCCGATCAGATGCCGCTCAGTTCTGAGCTGGGCCAAGTCTGATTCTGTTGGGCGTGCTCCCGGCGTGCCGCACAAATAATCGAGTACGTGTGCACTTGTATACCACGCTTCATTGGCGAGAAGATGGTCGCGACGTTCACGCGCTCGTTGTAGCGCCTCACCTTGCACGAGTGGATGAGCAAAGAACGGCGATGCCGCATAGTCCTCCCACCCGACAGTGCCGTCCTCGAATCGAATCCGTCCACCGGAGTTCCGACGTCGCGCCATAGTTGAACCTTCGAGATCTCTAAATTGAATCGCAGCGAGCTCTCTCACGGCCGCCTATAAAATATTCCCTCCTAGGGCCGGCGACTCCTGATCCGCAATGCATGGCGCGCTACTTGCCATCATTGCGACAGCTTGCTTATGACCTAAAAAATGCGGTCGAACTAGTTCTGATGCTGAGGGATCTGCGCACAAGTCCCTCAGAAAATGTGGTGCTAACTGAGCAAGCATACGTTCTTTCGGGGTCGTTATGTCTGGCGACGTCAGCAATGGCGTCATTCAGTCAACGCGTCGCTGTGCTGTGCACATGGCGGAAAGAAAGTCTTCCCACCTATCGAAGAGCCAAGTAATCAGGAGCATATGCATGGGTGAGCGAATCGTGTTGCGGTCCACAGTGAGCGCACGGGCCACCCCACTCACACCGTGACCCTTTCGAAGATACCCTTCAAGTTCCGGCAACTCGAGGTATGCAGAAGCGAACTTCTTTAACGCATCGAGCGCCATCGCGCCACACCGTTGCGAATTGAGGAGACCACGTTCGCCTAGCCTTAGTCGATAAGTCTTCTTGCACAGCGCCTGGTCCGCCGTGAACGCCAACCCTTTGAAAAACGCGTGACTGCTTACTTGCGAGAACCTCGCGATGGGACCCTCGTCGCCGAGACTGTGCGCCACGCGAAACTCTCGAAGGCGATCCGCGCTAGGCAGTATCCATTCGTACCTGGCCGGAGGCGGAAATGCGTAGGAGAGTGGAACGTGATGTCGCGTACAAAACCAAACCCCGGGTAGCTGATGCACAGCATGCCAATAGGCAACACCGGCTTGCTCCTTGTCGCAATCCATACAGATTCTGCACGCTTTCACATGACAGTCTGGTCCAACACGGCGAAGACCTAACGTGGCCTTGGCTGCTCCCGAACGCCCTGACAACACTGAGGTCATGATCTGCTCGCGTACCGCGGCGGGCCTGAAAAGTAGGTGGTACGGCAGGACGGTATGCTTCGACAGAATTTCTTCTGCTGTCCCTAACCGACTGTCGCTGATCGATGCAAAGTGAGGCAGGCCCGACGGCGCCTCGGCAACAAATCCGCAGAACCGTCCCCCAAACAAGTGCCCCGCGGTGGTTTGTGCGTGGCGATTTCCGCTGAGCCGATGATATCGCGCGGCCCAACTGTAGACCGTTTCCTCACTCAGCCAGTCGTGTCCGCGGAAGCCGCCAACTAGATCGCGTTGCACGGCCGGGGTGCTACGCCACGAGATTGATCGCGCGCTCAAAGTCGGTGTCGGCGAATTCGTGCGATTCGTGAGAGGCCTGGTATAGCAGGCGCTTGAGGTCGGCGCGTTTGTGTGCCGGTATGACCCGTCCGGAATCGCCCTCCCATTCCCGGATCGCTATCTCGATCTTTTCGACAAATTGCCAATCGATGTGCTGGACGGAGGCCCTGGCCACGGGAATGCCGAAAGCGATGAACCACGCATCCATCCCCAAGTCCGAGACGACCTTGAGATAGCTGATATTCGGAACACGGACGCCTTGTTCGTACGCCATCTGGGTGTTGATGGACACGCCCGCGCGTTCCGCGAGCAGTTGCTGCGACACATTCAGCCGAGTTCGCTCTAAGCGCACGCGAGCGCCAATGTCATCAGTCGGTTTAGTTTTTTCCATACGAAGTAGTGAAAATCGTAAAAAACTGCTATAAGTCGAATCATACGCCCTTCGAATATCGAAGTGAACAGCCAAACTCTGCGCACCAGGCAAGAAGCACGGGCATGGTTTGACGCGCAAGGCCTCACGGTCAGCGCGTGGGCGCGGACAAAGGGCTTTGCTGCCGAACAGGTGTATGCCGTCCTTGCCGGGCGAGCCCGCGGCAAACGTGGAGAGTGCCACCGGATTGCGATCGAGTTGGGGATTAAGGCGCGGCCGAGTTGTGAGCCGCTTGCGCTTGAGATCGCCGATGCGGGCGGACTCAAGCCTTTGATGACCCAGTATGGGGAGACCAACGTGGGGACGTAGAAAAAACTGGCAGCCCAGAAAAGCAAACGGCCTAGTGCCGTTAAGACGCTAAGCCGTTGCGAGCACGCCTAGTAGGCAGCCCAGTCACCTGCTACTAGACCATACGCCACGTTCAGCGTCAATAGCGGTTCTTTGCCGAAATTTCATCGGCTCAGGCGCGGCTCGCAAAGCAGCCCTGAGAGCTGGAGACGCTTCGTGGCCACACCCATTTGCAGGCAAGCGCATCGCGTGCGCACGATGCTTTCGCGTCAGCCGGACTCGCGTTGGCTGCGCGACTATGATCCTGCCATACATGCCACGCGAACCGAAGCACCACGAACCAGTCGCCCGCGCACCGTTTTCTCATTGAAACTCGGAAGATGTTTACATCTGCTGTCGCCTGGCGAAGAAGCCGTCGCACTCATTGTTCTACACAACCCCGCCGTGTTCGACGTTCATGAGCAGCGGATGCTCCATACAGAACCGACGGTACATCCGCTGCATAACCATCCCGATCATGCGCGAGTCGATTTGCCGGCGTTTCGGGGAACAATAGCGGCCGCTGACGGCCTTGGCCTCTTGCGGCACCATCCGCGCTTCACCGATCCGGAGACGGGTCAGCAGGTCCCGTTGCCTTATGTCGGCGACTTGCTCGTTTTTCTCCAGGATGAAGAAGGGCCGCACGCCATCAACTTGAATATCAAGTGGCAGGAGGTCGACTTCAAACGACGCGGACCGGGGCTGTTTCCTCGTCCGCGGCTCGCCGAAGACGAGGGTGCGAAGGCGCGGCTTGCGATCGAGGAAGCGTATTACGCCGATGCCGGCATCCGTTCTGTGCGCATCGCTGCCGGGGCGATCCATTCGGAAGTTCGATCCAATCTGCACCGCCTTTTGCTGTGGCATTGCCGGCCGATCGACCTGAGTCCCGCCGTAACTGCAGAACTCATCGGTTATTTTGAACGCCAAATTGGTACGCACAATGCGTGCTGGTCACTCATTCAAGCCGGTGCGCGACGTATGCGCATCTCAGACTACACAGCGAAAACCGTGCTGTTCCAAGCCATTTGGAATCGCGTACTCGATGTCGATCTGTACAAGCCGATTCTCATGGACTGCCCCCTCCAACGCGCTACTCGCGATGCGCTGCACGAGTATCGCCACTGGTTCGAAAGGACTCCGACATGAGAGTGGGCTCGACGCTGCGAACGGAGCAAGGCTTTCAGTCGCTGTTGCCTGGTCAGGACTATCTGTATTTGGGCTCCATCGAATCGCACGTGAGCCTAGGCTGGTATTCGACATCAACGAATTCGCATTGTGATATCCGCGCACATGTCTGCTGCATTCCGCGCAG
>Ga0307516_10004109_pt1 | contig 18154 bp, 24 predicted proteins | sample 19_EM_MG_FD_203310 | JGI IMG/M metagenome (GOLD analysis project Ga0307516, IMG submission 203310) | Populus trichocarpa ectomycorrhiza microbial communities from riparian zone in the Pacific Northwest, United States - 19_EM | ecosystem: Host-associated > Plants > Roots > Unclassified | place... | reverse complement strand
AGCGTCACTTTCCCCACAGCAATCGTCATGGAGCCTCATAATAAGTCGGAGATCCGCGCGAATAAAGACAATCGTTCCGCTTAAGGGAGTTATCGCGATTGGGTGGCACATGACCATAACAATAGCGGCTAGCCCACATCTTGTCAAGCTTCATCTTTCAAGTTTCAACCATGCCAAGGACAGGATCAAACGCAAGAGAAGTTCCAAGCTCAAAGGCAAAGCCGCCAGCACCGGAGACGACCCGCGCCGAGCTGACTCAGTGCCAGCACTGCTGGAAGCGCAAGGCGCCTGGCGTCACCTTGTCACGCTGCGCAAGATGCAAAGTGGAGCTCTACTGTGTAACTGTATGCCCAGACTTCGCAGAAATACTTAATCTGACTGAGCGTACGTTTTCCTAGGGTGTAGAGTGCCAGCGTGCGGCGTGGCCATCGCACAAGGCCAAATGTAAGCTCAATTCTCGTATGAGCGACCTACTGCCGGCCGACCTCGCCCAGGTGGTCGAGCACAAGATGAAGACACTCCGCACGTTCACGAGCAAGCATCGCCCAACGCTCTGCCAGTGCGGAGTTCGCGCACTTGACTTGGGCCGAAATCCACAGAACGCAGAGATAAAGTTCCTTCGGATCCACGTGCGCCAGCGGCCTGACCCACAGCCCGCGCATCTTCTATACGTTGTCGAGGATGCTGAAGTTGTTGCGTACGATGACCTCCCGCCTTCGCAGGCGGCCGAGATGAAGGGTGTGTTGAAGGAGTCAAAAAGAACGGGTGCAGCGAACATGGCGGAGTCGTTCTTCGTCATGTTGCACGACGCTGTCACCCAGTTGTGTAACGTCGCGCCCGTGAGCTTTGCAAAGGAGGCAACCTACCCAGAGCCGATACCCTACAAGGAGTATCTAATGGAGCACCTCAACAACGGGATCATATACTAAGCATCATTTTAGGATATGCTAGAATTCCCGACTGATTCCGGTGAAGTCTGATGCAGTGTGGCTCTGCCTCGCAGTACTTACTAATACTGGGATTGAATGTAGATGTATTACTAACGTTCAGCGCTCAGCAATGATTGCGCTTTTGAATTTATGATTCATCCCGTGAGCTGTTTTCGAGTTGTACATAGGTCGACCTCATTCTGTCAATTGGCTCGCGGTGCGAATAAGAACAATCAATCTACAAGATCATCCCCACGGGCCACCATGCTTATTCAGAGGTTCCAGGAACGGACAAGTCTCGCAGCTTTTAGTGCGGTTAGTAAGAAATGTTTTCTCATGGCTGTTCTTTGTTCTTTGCAAAATTCGAACAGACAAGTCCGCGAAGCAAGGGAATCTGAAGCAAATTGAAGCATACATCCTTGTACTTGACAGGAGGAATTTGCAGGTTTTCCCTCCCATGTTGAATTACATGTGCCGTCCCTTTCTGGTAGTAGGTACCAAAATCCACGAACACCGGAGCCTCGTGGACGTGACTGCTAGGCTTGGAAAGGAGCCAGTGCCCCGACCTGCCCCAACAAGTAACAAGCCTCCATCCTTCCAAAGACAGTCTTCCCCCCACGGCGACTAGAGGTATCTTGATGCCGCGCATTCTAAAGGCCCACACGAACGCATCCCATGCAAACTGACGAATATCTATGCGTCCACTTCTTGATTACAGCAACTCTACCTTGTAGTATTGCACCCGAGCATTGCACCCGCGGTCTCGTAATCGGGATGACTGAGCCTGTCCATGGTTCCTCATCAAGGGTCTACCCAAAAACTGCACCCCTGCGAAAACTATTTATTCTAGAACTTGCAGCATTGCAATATTGCTTCCGATACCCTCCCACATCGGACACGTTTCCCTTCTCCAAATTTGGTAACGGATAAGTATGGCGTTGTCTGCAGCAGAGGTGAGAGAACCCTTCTTATCCCTGTTTGGACAATACTCATATGTCTCGCGCCTTAGGCCAAGCTGATTGCAATATTCGTCCAAACACTTCTCTATGGTGCGTGAACGTATCCAGTTCATGCGTAGGTGTCGTCTTCTCATCCTTGCGCTTCTCCAGGAGCGTATACGGTCGTGTTTGGACTGACATGCTGGGTACTTGTCAAGAAACGACCGAAGGGTCAGCCGATCAACAGGACTATGTTTGCCGCGTCACTTGTTATGTTCGTTCTTGCGACGATGGTGAGTGCTGCGTTAAACTTCCTCCTGGGCATGATGGAGCTGAACCGGCCCTGTAGCACATAGGAATTAACTATACACGCATCTTTAGGGCATTCATAACCTATGCAGGAGCGCCTGGTGGCCCGAGCGCATATTTCAACCACTTATCGGAGACTACGCAAATCTTAGGGAGTACCGTGTACACGGCACAGACACTTGTTGGCGATGGGATTGTAGTGAGTTCATGCTATGAGCCGGAGGACCTTCTACATGGGCTGACGCGAAATGGTAGCTTTACCGATGTTATATCGTTTGGGGCAGTCGACCTTGGATCGTCGCTTTCCCCTTTCTCCTTCTCATGGGAAGCGCAGGTACGACTTGGCCTCACTGCCTTGGTTCACTTCTGTGAAACTGAAATCCGTCCTTAGTGTGCGCTGTCGAGATTTTATATTCCTTCGCCCGCATAGTTCCCGAAGCCCCTATATTCATCGCACGACTTGAACAATGGATCGTCTCATTCTTCACCCTGACTTTGAGTACCAACATCATCTGTACAAGTGCGTTATTCCTATCTCAAGCACAGGGACCTGCTTTGAACTGATCGTCTTGACAGCACTTCATGCAGCACGCATATGGCATGCGAATCGCCCGAATGTCTCCTTCTCGGAGCACAGCATGCGCCCGATCATGCTGCTCGTCATCGAATCCGGCGCGATATACTCCGCCACACTTCTTGCCTTGCTGATCTTGTACGAGGCCAAGTCGTGGTTCCAATTCGTTCTCATAGATGCGGTATGTGCGTTTTTCATACATTACTTTCTGGCAAAACTGAGTCTCTCCTCACATCTATAGGTCTCTCCCATCGTAGTACGCAATTTACCCAAGATATTCATCGGGAGCAGAGCCAGCTAACAACCCGTCCTTTCAAACAGGGTCTTGTCTTCTCCATGATTATCGTGCGCATCGGGTTGGGCCTCACAGCGGTCGACGGACATCAAAAATCCTTTAGCAGCATCTCGACGAGGTTGCGGACGCGTCCTGCTTCAGACACGCCGACGACGTCTTGGACTTCACCCAACCACCACGAACACGGCATTCCCATGCAGCCGATTACAGATCCCAAGCGTTTAAACAGCAGCGCCCAGGACGAGATACACGTTGACGATTTCCCGCTCGCTGCGTATAAAACACGACGTGGAGAGGGAGAGGGGGAGGGGGAGTGGCCTCATTTAAGGCCTCTGCGATGATCCTTTTGGATGACGGAACCAATTTCGTGGATGGTAGAACCCCCCTCGGGCTTTTCTCACAGCGGACCATTTCAACGGGAACAGGTCTTCTGGAGGCTTTCGGAGAAACAACGGCCCAAGACCTCATGTGATACGTGTACTCTGTGTCCGATACTGCACTCCAAGGACTATGGGAAGGATGGAAGGACCTCCCGCCACCCCCTAAGCTCACTGCGGTCTACCCTATTCAAGCATGTACATCCCTGCGGTAGCCTGGTTTCTCACCTTGTATTATACCCACCGTTGTGATCAAAATCATTCTGCCAGACGCGTCCTCGATAAGATGCTATGCGCAAAAATTCGACAAGCCGTGAGCGTGAAAGGATGTGTACATGCAGTGCAATATGTATGCAATATGTATGGCGAGCGTTCTACTATTTCTGTAGGTGTTGTGGGTAGGTAGGTATGTACGTAGTCTGCTCATTCGTCTTTGTACAACTGTGTAAAGGAAAGAATACAGTTGCAAAGGGTATTGCAGTATAAAGTCAATGAAAAGTCGTTAAGAATTAAGTCAAAGACATGGGGCGTAGGCGAAGGAATTCGAAGACGAGTAATATTCTATACAGTGAAGGAATGAGATGAAAGTCAAGTTTAATCATCCAGGAGAGATGTAATGAATAATGCAGCCGTGAAGAATATCTCTTGAATAAAGAAACTGAAACAGACAACCCAGAGGGGGAAAAACAACTTGACCACATGAACGAGCATGTCTCATCTAACCCGTCGATTCTTCCACAGCATCATCCGCACCTAGGGGAAGAGGCTCCATCATGGCTTGAGGCCTTCCACCTTTGGGCGTATCTTCCGAACTCGCAATAGCCATAGCTCTTATCCCATCATCCTCCATCACGAAAGGATCACCCCCCTCGGCCTTGCCCATTTCGATAGGCACACCGTTTCCTCGCCTCACATTCCCAAAATCCGAAATAGACGGAAACGTGAACTCCACAAGCTGCACGTTCTCCCTCTCCCTCTTTCTCCTCGACAATGCCCGGATACTCCCAGGCCGCTTCAAAATCGCATCCGCAAGAACCTCGCTGAACCCAGACTCTTCCTCTTCCCCCTCCTCGTGGTCGTCGTCATATGTATCTTCTTCAGCATGATATTCAGCATTAAACTCGTCGCCGCCATTGACTATCCAACCGTCACCTCCTTCCTCGACTTTCCCCTGTCTGCCACGGTGCACAGACACAAAAGGGGGTGTGGTCGAGGAGGATCCAGCCAAGTCGGGTGATCGAGATCCGGCAGAAGAAGAGCCAGCGACAGACGAGGATTCGCCAGCCGACCCACCACTCATTGTCGGAGGGTATAACATGGGAGACAGGTTGCTCTGATGTGGGGAGGGTGTAGCCTGAGATGCGTGTAGGTGCGGATGGGGATGGGCAGAGGCAGGAGAGTACGGATAGAAAGGAAGATGTGGAGGGACCATAGCGAGGGGCGAGAGTATAGGCGGTGGGGAAAGCATTCCGCCGGCCAGCATCATTTGGGCAGGAGAAGAGATTTGCACGGGAGGCGACGAATTGGAAGCGGAAGCGTAACCATTGGAGGTTGAGGCGGCATTAGAGGACCCAGGTCCGTTCAGATTGTTACCAGAGGCGGCGTGAGCTGAGCTCAGAGGAGGCGAGAACATAGCGGCGTAGGACTGCTGATGTAAATGTCGCACATGCGTCTGTAACTGAACGGAGGATCAGATCAGATCAAAAGCGAGCAAAACAGAGAAGGAATGGTGTCGAACCTCTGCCTCCCTCTGCCTCGATGCGGCAAGCTCATACCGCATATGCTCTAATTGTTTCAGACATCTATCCATCTCGAACTTGGACTTTTCTTCCCTCATGCGAGCAGCCTCTAATGCGCCTCTCAGAGAGGCGAGCTGGGTCTGAGCGGACAAGGAGGGAGGTGGAGTGCCTGCCCCTGAGTGAGGGGTGGGCGGTCGACGGGGGGTGGGTGCACGCCGAGGGAGGTGGCCGGCGGCGTTGGCCGAGCTATTAGCGGGTGTTCCCAGCTTGCTGGTACCTGGAGACCCTGGTGGCGCTGGAGCGGGGCTAGTCGCATTCAAAGTTGGGAACGTGAACGGAGTTGCGGGTTCCTCGAGAGAATCCATGGATCCACGGCTGGATTCTGGGGAGGGCGGGCTCATTGAGGATGGAATGGCAGCACCAGAAATAGCATGGAGTTGGAGGATTGAGGGTGAAGTACCTGAGTTCCTTGATCGAAAGCGGGGAGGCTTCTTGGCGACTCCGCTGGGACCGGCGCCATCCCAATCCCAAGGTCCCGGGTTCACTTTTCGCGAAGACGGCGAACGAGGAGGGCTTGTGGTGAGCTTGCTCAGAGTATCTCGCTGCATCGCCGGTGAAGAACCCGGGTGGGACAAAGTGGGTGTCTTGCCTGATGGGGATGATACGGGGGAGGTATTGGGTGTTGAAACAGATTCTGGAGGAGTAGAACTGAATTGCGAAGTGGATGAGGAGGCTGCAAGGGATATACACTGAGAATTGGGAGTTGGAGAGGTATCAGAGGTCTGGGAAGATGTGGGGGATTTATAATGATGTGAATCAAGCGCCGAAGAAGGGCTGAACAAAGAAGCCAGCGGTTCTGGGGAAGGGAGGAATGCAGGCGTGGAGTCGGCATTGTACTCGGTATGGGTACTCTGGTTTGATTCAAGGTCGGGTCCGGCCCAGTCTGGAATAGGAATCGAGGCTTGTTTTCTCGGAGTTGAGACGGATGAAGATCGTGAAGAGCCCGAGAGCGGGGTTTCGTACGAGTGTCGAGGTGAACCAACGATTTTCGAGGAAGGTCCAGCTCCATTGTCGCCAGGATCCCTCACTTTGATGAGAGCCTTGTTCTTTTTTGGGCCCTTCATTATCTCCTTGAGAGGATCTTTGCCCCTGCGTCGCCTCTCTTTTGACCGAGAGGTTTTCGTGTCTTTCGTGGACTCAGGGTCGGTGGGTTCATGAGTGTCATCCGAAGCAGCGGAGGAATTTGGGGCCGACTTCGACTGGAATTTGAGCCCTGTGCCCGAAAATTCGTGGTCGATATCGAGCATAGAGTCAGGTCCCGTGCAACCATGGCGGGATGAGCGTCGAACCAAGTTCGGAAGCGAACGCCACATGATAGCAGAGCCCGCGAGGACGAGGATGGCGAGAGTGGTGGCCCCAAGGAATCGGGGGTCGTTGTGCAGGACGACTGCGGCGGGGGGCAGGTCATCGGTGTCACCGTCCGCCATGGTGTGGCAGCAGAGATTTTGGTCGCGAGGTCCTGTCAAGCTCGAAATTGATTGCCCCTTGGAACTTTGAACTCCGATGACCCACGCGATGCTGAGTAACACATAAGTAACTGATTATGTCATCCTCCAGTGGTTCGGCATGTTCGGAGTGGTCCGGCGAGGTTCGGAATGTCTAATTACTCGGTCTTTGTAATTTTGAACTCCGATGGCCTGATACTGGTCATGCTATCTTCCAAGAAACTCGCCCTCCTCGTCTGCGGTGCCCTGCCACCCCCCCTCCTGGACATCTACGGTGACTATGGACGAATATATCGTCAGTTCCTTCTCAATGCACTCCCCGACGACACCCCCTTCACTCTCGACCCGTACGATGTCGTCTACAAGATGGAATACCCCGCAGACAACCAGATAGATTCTTATGACGGTGTCATTTACACCGGTTCAGGTACGTACACGCACAATGGCTGTAATCCTTCCTCAAAATTCATTCAACAGCTGCCTCGGCCTACGAGAACGTAGAATGGGTCAACAAACTAGTCTCATACACTGCACATATCGCAAGAGACAAACCCCGGATCAAGCTCATCGGTCCGTTTCTTCCAACATGCACAAATGATGAACCGACATTCGTTTGCAGGCATATGTTTCGGACACCAAATCATTGGACGGGCGTTCGGTAGTGAATGCGTCCCCAACAATGGACGGTGGGAGCTAGGTCCGACCCCAATAGACTTGACAGAGATAGGTAAACAGCTCTTCAGCGTCGAGAACCTCGTGCGTTTTTCGAATCGTCCCGACCAACCCACGCGCTGACCCAGGATGCAATAGAGCATCCACCAAATGCACCGTGACCATGTGCCGATTGTCCCCCTTGGATTCGAGCTCCTCGGCTCGACGAGTGTCTCCAACAACCAGGGCATGGTCAAGTTTCACGTAGGGACACAGAAAGGAAAGAAGCTCGACAACGTCCACATATTGACGCTCCAGGGTCACCCAGAGTACACTGAAGAGGTCATCAACGGCCTTGTCACTATCCGCTCGCAGTTAGGGATCATCAGTCCTGAAGCGGCTGCAGATGCAGAGCGGCGGAGATACCGGAAGCAAGACGGCATAGAGGTCTTGGGTCGGGCCATATGGGGTGTTCTGGGTGTCGCCGCTTAGCCTAAACGTCACGATCTTTAGACGATATAGAATAGCATACATAATACAGTGCCATGATTCCGGAATATTAAATATGCGGATGTGGAGATTAGGCTCTATGTCTTGAAGACGATGACCAATATCAGCAGCACGAATATCAGCAGCCCAATCGTTATCGTCGAAGCTATTAGACATGTGTTCGTCAGTATCGAAGAACCAAAAATCAAACACGTAAAGCACCATTGGCCACAGCACCATGTGCAACTGTATCCAACCTCCGCCTTGCACTCCTCAGTCGGTCTCCCGTCCGGTCCAAATCTGTGTCAAGCTCCTCCAAAAGCCCCGTGTGGACATCCAGCTCGTCATTAATCTGCAGCGATATATGGTGTTGGCGGCCGATGGAATTAGCCAGTCTATCAAGATGTGCATCTTGTTCTAAACCAAGTCAGGATTAGCTTCCACAATTAAAATTAAACACGAGAAAGACGAACCGTCTATCATCCGCCGTTGTGTCTGAAGCATTATGCCGGGCTCTCCAAGGCCAGCCTCCGGGTCGTCCGTATAGGGTGAATAAAGCGGTTCTGGATCCGGAACTGGCAGTGTTGGAGGAGGGATGAGAGCGGGCGAGGTCGGCGGTGACGGCGGTGACGTCTCATTCTTTTCAAGACTGTAGAGAAAAGAAAATGAATGAGCGACGATAGTTCATACCTACGCTGAACATGATTACCTCTCTATCCGTTCACCATCACCCCCAAGCATGCCACGCATCCGTTCAAACTGGCTCCGCAGCAGCACAACAGCCTCCGTCTGCTGCCCCTCTTTTTCCTCAAGCTCGAGGACACCGCTGCGCAGCCGCTCGAGATTTCTTGTTATTTGAGAGAGGTGCAACGACGCGCCGTTTGAATCTGCGGAAAATGAAGGGAGTGTCTGCAGCCGTTGTCGCTCGAAGAGGAGAGACAGTGTCTGGGTTGAGAGAGACGTGAGCTTTGCCAACGACATCGGGGGTAAGTGCCAAGAGTGAGCTGTTGGGGGCGGGAGGCGGCCCTGTGGGTGGTGGTGAGTGGATTCAAAGTGAACTCTGAATCAACATGTGATCAAATTAGCAGATGACAGGGTACCCCTACTGCCACCGGCCTCACGTCAAGGCACATATCCACCTGAGATGATGCTCATGCCACTTGTCCCGTCGATAGCCATCTGTGAAGATGACGAACTCCAAGACGGATGAAGCCAGTCATCGACTCCGTCTCCCGAAGCTATGGAAGAAGAATCGGTTGGAATCAAATATCTCCCATCTTGGTGCAGATATCGAACAATCCGAGCCAGAACGTCCGGTATGTCCGCCTCTCTTGCCCCGTTTCGAATCGCACTCACGCTAGTCTCCCAGCACTCCCCGACACCTCCGCTTCAATCACCACCCGGCTTTTTCAAGAAAGTAACTCGCTTGTTCAAAAATCCTGAAGCGGTATATATGGCTTTCGTGTTGCAGGAAGAAGTGAACTAACATCACTAATAGCATGATATTCCAGATGGAAACGCTAACAAGCCTTCAACCTCGCTACCTTCCATCGTCGTGAAATCTCCAGATGACCCGCTGTCAGATATCGGAACCAACGTCGACACGCAAAAGGTCCGCTTGGTTGTGTCCAGATTTTTCGTCCAAACACGTACTCATGAATAAACCAGGAAACTCCAACTGACCAACCCGGTGCCTCAGATGTCACAACCGCAGATGCAGCCCGAGAACTTGAAGCCACAAAGAAAGCAACCTCTGAGATGAGCACTCTTGCTGCGCCCCTCCAAAGCATGGCGTCCGGAGTCAACGGCACCGATCCGATTGGTCTTGTCAATTGGATTTCCTCGTTTCTCCAGACTTTGAAGCAGTTCAATGGGATTGTGGACCAGATTGCCACGGTAAGCATCACGCTATGCCCTGCGAGCCCGTCTTGGATGCTCACCCAATGTCTAGATTCATCCTTACGTGCAAGCAGCGTGGACCATCCTCTCTTCTGTTTCCAAGGTCTGGCCAATACGCTTCGCTGGTCACGCAATCTAATCTACGGGTTGCAGATATTTATTGAACAGGCATATCTCGACATCTCCGTTGGCGAACTCCTTTCGAAGATGAATGAAGTCTACACGTTTCTCACAACTGCAGAACTGAAAGCCATCGAGTCCATGAAGGTCATCGTCGAGCGCATCACCCATCAAACACTGGAGTGCTCGTATTTTATTCAAGCGTATTGTGGGAACCCGAAATTTTGTAAGTATACTTGACCATGACGCTGACTTCGACGAATTCATCGGTTTCTTTCAAGGGATGAGGCTGCTCAAGAACTTATTCTCCCCCGAAAACAAGACGCTCGTGCAGCACTATAACAGTGTCTTCGACAACCTTTTGCAGGAGTTTCGTGACAGGGCTGCAGGCGATACGTTGGTGGTCGTGCATCGCATTTGGGAAGATCTTGCGCCGAAGCTCGATGATCTGCGTGAGTCCTCTTCGACATATCCGTCATCACAACTGCCTGATATCTGAAGTGCAGGTGACGTGGTAGACTTAAACAGCATGCCATATGCTGGCGGTGCAGGCCTCAACACGCAAAAGATTTGTTTGGAGCATACCCGGGGAGAACTCCTTGAGGAGATCTCTGATTGGATCAACAACGTCGAGAAGGACGCACCTCGCATATTCTGGCTTCATGGTCCTGCTGGCACCGGGAAATCAGTCATTGCTCACACTATTGCCCATCAGTTCCAGGAGCTTGAACGCCTCGGTTCCTGTTTCTGCTTTGACCGCAGTCGGTTGGCGGAACGACGCCACGAGAAAGTCTTCTGCACGATTGCACAGGACCTTGCCAATCGTGACACGTCGCTGCGTAGACAGCTGACAACTGTCGTGCAAGGTAACGCGGCACTCAAGAACACAACCGACATTCTGCAGCAGTGGAAAGAACTGATCACGAAGCCCGCAAGGGCGCTTTCGGAGGCTGTAATGGGCCCGATTGTGATTGTTATTGATGCATTGGATGAGAGTGGGGATACAGATTCGCGACGAGTTCTCCTTCGGATTCTGGGAAATGCCATTACCGACAGCCGCGTTACCGACCTTCCTCCCAACCTCCGGATCCTCGTTACGTCCCGACCTCTACCAGACATCCACGCAGCATTTAACGGTGGGACGCACGTCCGGCAGAAGTCCATGGATAGCATTCCATTAGAGTCGACTAAACGCGACATTCTCCGCTATGTCTCCGACGAGTTGTCCAATGTAGACTGTGAGATCCCGCGCCAGGAAGTCTTCGCTTCCCTTTCTTGCTCATCCGGTCAAATATTCGAGTGGGCACGATTGGCCTGTGCACATCAGAGGGGATAACGATACTGGGACAGGGCTGGAACCACACGAGCGTTTCAGCGCCATCATAACCCACAGCAAAACTGACCACGTCCCACTCCTCGATGGAATGTACAAATTCACCTTAAAAACAATATTTCCCAAGGAGCAGCCTCCGAGTCAGCGCGATCGTGGTCTCAAAAGATTCCGGTCTGTGATGGCACAAATACTCGGGACGATGGAGCCACTTTCTCTTGGTTCATTGGGGTCCATGAGATGCCATTTCAAGGATCTTGCGGAAATCAATGTTCATACGATCGTAGCACCTATGGCTGCTTTGCTCAGTGGGACTATTGATCCCTCTGTCCCTATCCGTCCCCTTCATGCTTCCTTTGCCGATTTTCTGACAGATTGTGATCGGAGTCATGAGTTCTTTATCGACTCGCATACTATCCACAACGACCTGGCCTTTGCTTCCCTTCGCGTCATGATGAACAAACTGCAGTTTAACATATGTGATCTGCCAAGTTCCTACCTCCCCAACTCTGAAGTCTCGGATCTAGATGACCGCGTCAAGAGTTGTATCCCACCTGAATTGGCATATTCTTGCCGCTTCTGGGCAGAACACGTTCGACAGGCACCGTTCAACTCGACTCTGGCAGTAGGGGTCCGAGGGTTTTTCAACCATGAGAGATCGTTATTCTGGTTCGAAGCGCTTAGCCTCCTCAATGTCGTGAATACTTGTGCTGGCTCATTGTCATCGGTCATTCAATGGGTTATGGTGTGTAGAATGACCTTTCACATAGAAATTATATTCTGACTTAGTAACTTGAACCAGCCTTACACAGAGTACAAGGACATCTCAGACGACGCAACGGATACCTAGAAATTTATTCGCACATTTGGCTTTGCAATTTCTACGAGCACTCCCCACCTGTACCTGTCTGCCCTACCATTTTCACCAACAAAAGCCCGCATCTCTACGAAGTTTACAAACATGTTCCATGGATTGCCGAAGATTGTTTCTAGGCATAGAGCGACATGGCCAGATCTCCAGGGTGAGATACATGGGCATTCTGATCTTGTCAGTTCAGTCGCGTTTTCGCCAGACGGCAAGCGCATTGTGTCAGCATCCCACGACAAGACCATCCGGCTATGGGATGCCGAGACGGAGGACCTGCTGCGATCGCCTCTCAAAGGACATGAGGATTCGGTCAACTTTGTTGCGTTTTCACCTGATGGCAAGTGCATCGCGTCAGCATCAGACGACAAGACCATCCTGCTGCGGGATGCTGAGACAGCGGAGCTACTGCGACCGCCTTTTGAAGGGCATGAGGCTTGGGTCGGCTGTGTTGTGTTCTCGCCAGATGGCAAGCGCATCATGTCGGCATCCGCTGACAAGACAATCCGGCTGTGGGATGTTGGGACAGGGGACCTGCTGCTCACGCCTCTCGAGGGACATGAAGGTTCGGTCCGCTCTGCCGCATTCTCACCAGATGGGAAGTGCATTGTGTCGGCATCAGATGACAAGACCATACGGCTGTGGGATGCTAGGACGGGAAAGCTGCTGCGACCACCTCTCGAGGGACATAAGGGTTGGGTCAGCTCTGTTGCGTTCTCGCCAGATGGCAAGCACATCGTGTCGGCATCAGATGATGGGACCATCCGGCTGTGGGATGCTGAGACGGGAGACCTAGTGCGACAACCTCTCGAGGGTCGTAATGGTTCGGCCATGTCTGTCGCATTCTCGCCAGATGGCAAGCGCATTGTGTTGGCAGCAGGTGACAACGCCATCCGGCTGTGGGATGCTGAGACAGGGGATGTGCTGCGACCGCGTCTCCAGGCACATGAGGTTGAGGGTGTAGTCATGTCTGTTGCATTCTCGCCAGACGGCAAGCGCATCGTGCCAGCATCAGACGACAAGACCATCCGGCTGTGGGATGCTGAGACAGGGGACTTACTGCGACCACCTCTCGAGGGACACGAGGGTTGGCTCAGTTCTGTCATTTTCTCGCCAGATGGAAAGCGTATCTTGTCGGCATCAGGTGACAAGACTATACGGCTGCGGGATGTTGAGACGGGGGACCTGTTGCGACCACCTCTCGAGGGACATGAGGAATCAGTCGGCTCTGTTGCGTTCTCACCAGATGGCAAGTGCATCGTGTCTGCATCAGATGACAAGACCATCCGGCTGTGGGATGCTGAGACGGGGGACCTGCTGCGACCACCTTTTGAAGGACATGAAGGTCCAATCAACTCTGTTGCATTCTCGCCAGATGGGAACTGCATTGTATCAGCATCAGATGACCAGACCATACGGCTGTGGGATGCTGATATGGGGAAGCTGCTGCGACCACCTCTCAAGGGACATGAGAGTTGGATCAGCACTGTTGTGTTCTCACCAGATGGCAAGTGCATCATGTCGGCATCAGATGACAAGACCATCCGGCTGTGGGATGCTGAGTACCCCATTATTGTCACGAGGGGACAGTCGACATGATGTACTTGAGGTTGGGGGGCTCCGCCAACGAGAAAAGAGTGACATTACATCGGAAGCCTCTACAGATATAATGACCAGTCTACTGCCCACCGCCGCGTTTGGCTTTGCGCGCACTCTGTTACTGCATAGTTCTGATCTGCCTGGTGATGTACGAGTTTAAAACATCATAAAAGATGGGGGGTAGCCTCGAGGCTTTTGATGCTGAACAGGGAGGTGTTACACCTCGGTAGGTTCCGTTGGTTCTCCGTGTTCGATTTGGGGTTGATTGTTGGTGGGGCGTGTCGATGTGTCGTGTCGAATTGTGGTCAGGCGGGAGGGTCGCAATTCTGCTCAGCGGATGTCGAGTTATTGTGGTTTGAATTTTCGACGTAAAAAACGGCAATAAATAACTTTCATCCGTCCACACCGTTGGGCACGCGACAATTACAAAAATACAAGGGTCTGGTTGACAAACGCAGTGCAAGGTCACACTTGACAGTACAAGAGTCTCGTTGATTCGCTATGAAAACGTGAACCCTTCAATGTTAACCTCTATGGCATTATCGTCCACATGACCTCAAGTTCTCACAGTTGCCGACATAGACCCCTTCAGGTGGCAACAACTCCTCCTCCCCTTCCATCACCTCATCATCCTTATCGGTTCCCCAATGAAAGGATCCTGCATCTTTGGGCAAATGCGGTTTCAAACGCAGTACACCCTCGAGGAACACCTCTTCTTGCCGGGGATGTTTGTTAAGGAGATCTCGCGACGCTAGCAAGACTGTGTATGTGTCCTTTTCGTATGGTTTAATGACATCATAGGCGGTGCTTGAACAACCAACGATGCCTATGGTATATCGCGGGTGGGTTGACTTGGCTGGTGCAGGCTTCACATCGCGGTCGGGCTGTTCTCCCGAGGGTTCCTTTAATTGTGCGAGGTTGCCAATCCATCAGCCGCCGACTTTGAATGTTAAGTCGAAGAACCTTTCTTGTCTACCTGGTCCGCCTTTACCTTGCCCTTCTGAACGCCCAATTACATCACGATCGCGATGTAAGGCCTTGTATTAGCACGCTCGTCGTCGGCAGAGGGGGTGAAGAATTCAAGCTTCTCGGCGTCAATCTGAGCTCGCCCGTTCGTAGTTCGATTTCTAACCTGGACAAGGATACCGGAAATTATGAACCGACCAAGAGGCTCGTCCCAAAGGAGAACAGGGAGATCCAAGTCGACCATGTGGTGCCCATTGGCACATTGAAAAGCCATAGAACGAGCAAGAGCCAGCCATGCAACTTCATCCGATAGAATGCTGTCATCTCCACCTTGGACAAAATGCGTAAAGTTGATTCTGGCATCCTTGAACGCCATTTCCAAGGTCATGCCGTTTGTCGTATTATCAGGTCGGGACTGCCGGATGAGATCCATATGGGAAGGACCGACGAGTGCCGCAAGAAAGTCAAGAACATGTATCGGCTTGCTGAAATGCGCTTCTTCTGGAGTTGCATGGAGCGCTGACCGGTCAACACATGTATCGTGTGCCAAGGTGAGTAGAAGCCTGGCAGCGAGCTCTCCACGTTCTCCCCTTTGTACAAAACCATTATCCAGATACTTCCGAATCATGGCAAGCGGTAGGGATCTCGAAGATCGCCCATTGATTGGCTCGTTCATGATGCGCGCAGCAGCCTCCGCCAAGACAGGTTCCGAGGGAGTGCCGGCATGAAGATATTTTCGATGTTGTGGAATAGAAAAGACAACTCGCATGTGGCCTTCGACGAGCCGCTGCCCTATGCGCGCTGCCCCTTCGTCAGGCTCGAATGCAAGCATTACTCTGATGCAAACCGCTGCGAGCTGGCCGTCTTCTTTCACCCGAGCGTCTCGATCATTCAATTTGCGGCCGAGGACTAACGCCAAGCACTTTCATACGAGCAAAGGAAAAGACGTCATGCGGCTGTTCCTTCGACTTGAACCCCTGCATCGCGTCCAAAACCTAAATCTTTGTCAAGACATCAGATCTTGTATATTCGAGCAAGGCAACTCACAAGGGCCGACCGAATTTGACCATATGCTCAGCCTTTGCCACATCATCTAGTCGAAGTGTGTCTTCCCGAACTTGAGCCCAGATATCGAACGGTAGCTCCACAAACGGTGCCTGCAACTGGTCTCCAGCATCTTCGCCGCTCCGTGCGGACCAAGAGATTTTATTGTGAGGAGAATAACCGCTGAGAGATGAGTTGGTGGACAGGTATACCGCGAAGATGTCGAACTTGGTGAAGTTCTCAATTGCTCTGCATAGGACCTGATATACCGAGCGCTTTGCAAGCTCGACATCTCCACCATCAGGGAAAAGCTCGATCGTCTCTCTGTGCAGAAGTTCGTGGGACTCATCAAAGTAGATCAACAACCGAACGAGTTTCAAAGTTTCTCCCGACCTCCTGCTAGTAAAAGTATTGCCGGACTTGTTCGCGATGGTTCCAAGGAGTTTCTTGAGGGATTTCTGGGCTATTCTCGAATGTTGGGTCACTCCTGATGCAAAAGTACGAGAAAACTCACAATCTTCTTCGGATTTCATGAGATTTCTAAAGAGACTAACCTCCTGAGCTTTTCGATACAATTCCCGGCGATATCCCTTGCTCTGTAACAAAGTGCGCCAATAGTCGGCAAGTTCTTCGTAAGTCTCGCAGTCGGGAGATTCTTGGATGCGTTGCTCGACGATACTAAAAAGCTTCGAAAAGAGGCTGAGGAAACGGACTTGAAGGACGTGCGCCGGGATTTTTTGATCACCCATCAAGCCATTGGTCATGAAATCGCGGATATCATCATCCGCCGGTGGATATCCTCGGCGCCGTTCATGATCTTTGTATGATGAGATGTGACAAACCAGTACTTACCTGTGGTGTCCTCTCGTGGGCGGAGAACGAATGGAAGAGTGAAGATCACCCTGGCGACTTCATCAATAGTCCTCGATTTACCCAATCCAGAGCTCTGTATGATGGGTATAAAATTGTTGTAAAGTCCTACTATGCGGTGTCGCTTTGTATTCATGCCATCGACTGCTGTGACGAATAGCTTGGCGGCGTCGCCTCGATAGTCCACCTTCCATGCTACGGCTGTCGCTGTATTCGACGGACCCTGATGAGAATAGACGGTTTCGAGAAATCCAAGTGGTGGACGGACCTTCCACTGAGAATAGAATCAGCATTGATGAGACGACAGTCAATCGACACACTCACTGCTTGCATCTTGATGATCATCCTCCAACACCTGCGACTGCAGTCCTCCGGTAGTTTGATCGTGAGAGGACTTCAAGTAGTGTTGTTCGGGCCCGGCTCGGCTCAAAAGCCCCGGCTTGGGCTCGGCTTTTGGGGGCTCGGGCTTACCAGCAGTTCAAGCCGGGCCCTGAGCTGTCAAAGCCCCGAGCCCAGCCTGAGCCTTGGGCTTGAGCCAGGGCTCAGTGTAGGCTAGAAAAGATGGTAAATTATGTACTACAGACATTCAAATAAGAAAACATTGTCGTCGTCATCTCCGTCAGGCTCTGGGTCATCCCCGTAAATATCCTTCTCATCCTCCAAAATGTTACTGTCCCAGCCTGATAAATCATCATCCATTATTTGCGACCCAGCCACCCTCTCGTGCTCATACTCTGTCACCACAGAAGGATCATCACAGAAAATTAACTCACGCCGCGACCAGCACTTCAGAAACTGGAGTGCTTCGACAATATCTGCCCCAAGGCGGTTACGTCGCTTGCTGATGGTAATTCCCGCTGACAAAAAAGCTCGCTCACTTGAGACTGATGATGCCATGATAGGCAAATGAAATGTGTACCGTTGAGACCATGGCAATCGATCATCGATGCGGCCGCACAGTTGTCAATTGCGTGTCAGTTAGGCCATGGATCGCGATGTTCATGTTATCCCCAATAACTCTATCAGTACCTTGGAAACGATTGATGGGTGATGACCGACCTAAATGACATCCAGAAATTTTTACCGTTCGAAGGTCCGCCTGTACCAGTCTTCCATGTGAAAGCCGGGGCTCGAGCCGGGGGCTCAGGGCTTTCAGACAAGAGAAGCTGGGCCCCCAGCCCTCGCAAGCCATTGTGACGGCTCAGGCTGGGCCCGGCTTGACGCGGCTCAGGGCTTTTGAGCCAGGCTGGGACATCACTAACTTCAAGCGTAACGCTAATGGAAGTGTCCAAATCTTCGGGGATCCTCAGGTGATCCTTACATACGGGCCACCCCGTATTCCCATAAGGGTTGGTTTGTGCTCTCTGCCATACATTTCTTCACCACCGCCTGCAGCTCCACATCACGAGCTAGGATACTATCAGGATTGTCCACCCAGTCGTCTGGAATTGAACGGTATGCCAGTGCATATGAGTTTCGTCCACGAATCATTGAGGCCATGATGTGGAGGAAGTGTACTGGGTTCTCCGTCGACGTCTTTAACTGGTGAGAGTGGGCCACTGCAGAGCATGGCAATTCCGAGTTCGAGCCTTTTGGATAGTACTCCAATATCACTATTGTGTAACTGTACATGTCATCTGAGGCTAATCCTTGGG
>Ga0307516_10004108_pt1 | contig 18154 bp, 15 predicted proteins | sample 19_EM_MG_FD_203310 | JGI IMG/M metagenome (GOLD analysis project Ga0307516, IMG submission 203310) | Populus trichocarpa ectomycorrhiza microbial communities from riparian zone in the Pacific Northwest, United States - 19_EM | ecosystem: Host-associated > Plants > Roots > Unclassified | place... | reverse complement strand
TCCGCCTGAGGCCCTGTTTCTCATATCATTCATCATATGAGAAAACCCGAAGGAGCCCCTCGAGGAAACACTCCGTGTTTCTACGTTTTTAACATATTGTATGTCTATAATATATTAAAAACTCATCGTACGATGGAGGGGTTGCAGGGGGGGGGGGGGAGATGGCTTGTCCCCTGCGGGTTAGGACACCAGGGCCCTGGGGGACTAGATTTTAAATATTAAATCCGGGCCCCCCTCTTAACGTAGTTTGGCCCCAAACTGGTGGCTTCGCCACCGATATATTCCGTCCCTTCCTGTTTATCTCCCTGGGGGTCCAAAGGGGGGGAGATAAACAGGAAGGAAGTAGTTTAACTCCCCCCCCTGCAATGTTATTAATGCTGGGGGGGGGCCGGAAAATAATACCCCGGTTTCTGATGAGGAATATCTATCCCACGAATCATTCTCCGTCATTTGTTACGTAATATTTTTTTCTGCGAAGCGCCGGCTTTTGATCAATATTCATCCACCTCATTCCAAGCTACCAGCCTTCCTTCGGTCTCCCTCCGTACTACGATGGCTCCGTCTCCCATAGATACCTTAAATAGGTTTCCTTAGGCGATCCCATAGTTCATATATATTGGTGATTGTCTGTATTTACCCCCCCTGTAATATTATTAGTTAAACGATATACTCCAGATTTACCCTTGTTTTCTTTCAGAATCTGCTGTTTTTTGCTCCCGGAGGGCAAGGTCAGAGTATATTATAACAGGAGATACCGGTGTAGTTAAAGTGAAATGGTTTAAACAATCTTGGTATAATTGTCCATTAATACCTTGTTCCAACATAGCAGGTATAGTGAAGTCAAGACTATTAATTATTGTTGCGGAATGGAATAAACCATTATATATACCTATTCCTGACGCCCCCCTGCAATGTTATTAATGCGGGGGGACTAAAACTCCGGGTCTCCCACCCCCCCACCACCACACATGTGTGGTGGTGGGGGTTGGGAAAGGCCGACGAGATCTTTTAGCTCTTTTTAACTATAAGATCTCTACCCTTAAGTACTTTTTTAGCTAGCACACAACTACGAAGTGTTTCATGGTGTGTAGCCAACGCCTCTGCTGCTTTACGAAATGAAGTATACTCAACGACACTACCAGTCTCTATATCAGTAACCTCAACGGCTGTACCTCTAGATGCAGACAGGTTAGCTATGTGCTCCGTAGAAAATATACGCCCGACACATGCAGCGCTAATTTTAGAATAAATATATAAATATATTTCTTTAAAGAGAGCTATAAATAGCACTTTTATAATTTTTGAAATAAAGCTCCATTCATCTATGTGAAAAATAATGGTAGAATCTATCTGATAGATTCACACCACTACCTTCGGGAACTTTTTCCTGACAATTGATTAGTTCAACGGTTCCACACTTACCTTTGTTATCACCAAAAATTTGCTTCTTTTGGACATCAGCATTGGAGTATACCACTACAGGAATTAATGATACAAGTGAAGTAGAATAAATATTACCTATTTCCATTTCGCCGCGCGCGCAGCAATTGCGCGGAGGGACGGCAGCGCGCGTAGCGCACTGATGTCCCTGCGATTTTGTTTTTAAATCTACGGGACTATTACTGAAAAACCCATAGAAATAATACTATTAAACCCATATATCCTAATATTGTAAATTGTGGTACATCTAGACCCATTACCGCATTTTTATATGCTTTCACATAATCTTTTGAGAAGAGTCCAAGTCCCCGACTTGGTTCAAAACGACTCTAAGGAAATCTAGGTTGTACTATACGTCTGGCATAAAATGCAGTTAATAATATTATAGGAACTATAATATATATAAACAGATCAAAACTATATGTTATTGCTGTTGAATGGAATAAACCATTATATATACCCATTCGGTTGTCTAAATATGTTATATATAAACTTACATACCCTATGACACCCGAGCATAGCAATATAAAAATAGCTACCGAGTGGATAATATTGAAAACTCGCGCCTAAAAGGGGCCGCATTGACTAATAATAAAAATAGATTACCGATTACTAGCATAACCTGCAACTGGAATTGAACCAGCAAAACTTGCTCTATAATCCTATATAAGTTTTGTCAGTCGCCCTTGACCTTGAAGGTTTTTATTGTTTTTTTTTGGGGTATTGTTAAAATTAATTATTCCGGTGCAAGTTCCCCTACACCAACTGTATTTCGACTTAAGAACAATTGCAGTCACGCATACGAAAACTTAAGCTAAAGACTCCATAACCTAATCGTTATTTTGTAATTAACTAAATCAAACTTATTGCGCATACTACTTTCATCCCCTGACGAGTAATTAGTACCCATCTGAGATTAAAATCCACCGTGACATGGTGATACACGATTACTAGTAATTCCTTTTTCATGCAGTCGAATTTCAGACTACAATCCATATTATATCCTATTTTAGGGGATTAGCGATAATTCACATTTTTGCATCCCTTTGTAAAGGCATATGTGGCACGTCTATAGCCCACAACATTTCATGGCGATCAAATTTATCATGCAAATAAATACAACACGACGCAGGTGGTGTGTTGCTACATTAGGCTCTTCCTCTATTCATTCCTGCTTTAATATCTAAAATTCTATTGAACCCTTCTTGAGTTATGTGGTCTTTAGCTTCTATCATTCTTGCCACTTCGCAGAAATCTAAAAAATCTAAGCTTTTAACTCCAAGAATAGGGTACTTCACAAAAAATGGGATAACTACTTTCTGGATATCTAAAAGGTTTATAACTTGGAGGTTTACGGCCTCCTCTGTCAGATAAACATATTTAGAATCAACTTGGCTTGACCCTACGTTTAAATAGGCAGCAATCCCTTTAATAAGCTCCAATTCCCTAATGTTTAAACCAATAGAGAATCTCAGTTGAACTCTTTGACCTATTTTAATAGTATCGGGAGTCAGCACCCAAACTACGTTTACCCTTCGAGGGTTAGGACTCCATATTGATCCTCTGATTGCCATCAGTTGCCATAATATTAAGTCTTTTACAAGAATCGACTTAAAAGTAATATAGAGTACTGAAAAAAAAAGAAATTATTTCCTATCTTAGGCCCTTCCCCGGGCGGACTCCTTACCGTGTGAGCCGTAAGGGAAGGGAGGGTTTATGTATTTTTCCTACTCCAAGGGTCTGCTTTATACTCTCCAATAAAGCGAGATCTTTTATATGCAGCCCTATAGAGAAAATAGCTTTAACTCTTCAATTAGTGTGCCTAAATTTCCTGCTTGTATATTTGCAAGGTATAAAAGAGTATTATTACGATCTACCTGTATTCATACCTGCTTTTATTTCGCGAATCTGTTTTAAGCCTTCTTCTGTTAAGTGACAACCTTGTTTCATTATCTCAGCAACTTTACAGAAATCGGTTCAATTTTTGGCCTTCGCGCCTTCAAGCGGGTATTTAGTAAACAACGGGAGAATCTTATCAGTAATATCAGAAAGTCTTGTCACAACCCCCCCCCCCCCCAAGCCCCCCTGGGGGGCTTGGGGGGGGGGGGTGCCAAAAATTTAAACATACTATCAGAATCGATTGGCGATCCGGTCCGCTATCCTCCCGCTGCGGCATCGCTTCGGGGCCAAGCCACGCACACGGCGTTTACTGATACTATCCCTCCACGAAAGCTTGCACAAGGGTTACTAACCCATATTTAACCGGGTGTTGTTCACTTTCATATCAACGGTTCACTCCCTTAGAGTCAGCTCGACCACTTCCCCACTTCACCTTTTGAGGTGAGGCGTAGGGCGGGAGATAGTCTTCCAATAGACTATTTATAACTAGAGCCTTAATCAGTTAAGGTTAGCTTAGTAGGTAGCACCAATTACTTATGCTATACTGCAAGGTCACATTCTATCAGTAGAATTACGCTGTTACAGATGAGTACTTACACAGTGGCCCTTCACCTTTTAGATCCAGGTTGACTTGCCTCACTACTAGTCTTAAAAAGGAGACCATCTCCTCAGATAACTTTATATTTATTTCCCTGTCTCACAGGGTAAAATGCTTTAAAAATGATGAGCCGCAGGATATATTTAGATATTATTTATATGCAAGCCCCATGGGCCCCGCCTTCGGGCGGCTAAGCGGACTTCGACTTGCAAAAAAGAGGCTAAACCTATATTTATTTGTTTAGAAACCCTTGGCCTTTGGCCACGGGCTGGGCCCGGAGGCCCTAGGATTTTGATTCTGATAACTTCTTTCGAAACCCATTAGAGTACACCTTAAAATACACTTAAACCAAATGTATTCAACTACCGTCTACTCGTTGCTCTTTTACAGTTGTCTAATTGATAACTGACTTAGATCCGCGATATCCCATTTCCTTTTCAGGAATCTTCTGACTTATTACCATACATGAGTAATTAGTTCATCCACGAGTATTCTTTCGAATAACGCTTGGTACCAGAAGCTTTAGGGGGTCCCCGGAGTTTGATAGTTTAATCCCACTTGAGCGACTTCCTACATCGCTCGGCAGGTCATGATGACTTGTCTTGGTCCCTTTTAGCATCTCGATTGTATCTGCAAACAACTTTATATTTATACAATGTTTTTCAATGTTTCATAAATAAAGTAAGGGTTTACGTAAATTAAATGGAGCTAACCAAAATCTCACGACATTAACTGAAGACAGCCGTGCAACGCTTGTATAGAGCGGTGTGAAAAATATTCTTTTTCACCTATTTAGTGCATTTAAACTAAAACCATTACTCACTCTATATTCAAGTTGTGGTAAGGTTTTTCGTGGATCATCGAATTAAATAGTCGAGATAGGTAGGCCCTCTCAGACTTTCCCCCTCTAAGAACGTAGCGTGCGACTTTCATCGCACTACGCTCAAGCAGAAACCAAGGTTGTCTTATGATAGACATACCCAGCAGCCATCGCCGCAAAACACACTCACTACTATTGTGCTGGTTTCCACCTCATGTTAAGTCAGCCTCCTTTCGGGAAGTCATTGTATTAAATCATTTTATTATCTGAGTCTCCCTCTATATTATCCCCCACTTCTCGGAGAGAAGTGGGGGGATCGAATAAGGGTTTATTTAACTAAGTCTACCCCTATTCATTCCCATTTTTATTGCTTGTATTTTTGCTAACCCCTCTGTAGTTAAATGACCCTTAACTCCCATTATCTCGGCTACTGTGCGAAAATCCGCGAAATTGAAGGATTTAACCCCTTGAAGTTGATACTCTAAAAAAAATGGTACTATAATACTATTAAGGTCCGCGATAGAAAGAACTTTAAAGTCACCAGCCCCTTTTCTTTTAAAATATTTACCACAGCCTAGGAACCCTATTAATCCCTCCATTAACTCCTGGTCACGAGAATGTTGAGTTACAACTCAGGTGGTTTTTTTGGTTTAAGTTCAATATATATATTAAAAGCTGTTACTAATTTTTTTCCTTTGCGCCTTCTCTCTCCCAGGAGGGAGGAAAACAAAATTAGGGACGGCGCCGAAGCATAGCCTTATCGACTGGACTTTATTTAGCTAAAAATTACAATGCATAGTAAATAAATAAAGCAAACGAAGTCATTAGTATTAAATATTAACTCTTCCTTTATTCATTCCGGATTTAATAAGGCGAATTTTTTCTAGCCCTGAAACTGTTAAATGGCCCTTGCTTTTCACTACCTCTGCTATTTTACAAAAATCTTGGAAGTCCAACTTTTTAGATCCTTCTAGAGGATATTTCTCAAAAAACGGAATAATCTTGTCGGTAATGTCAAAGAAATTTGTTACAACAAAATCTCCTGCATCTTTACCCGAACGAGGAGAATATCGACCGCAATTAAAATAATCAACTAAACTTTTCAGTATTTCCTCATCTCTCCCATGTTGAGTCAAGATAAATCTTAATGATACGGCAAATCCTCCGCTTGCACTTTTAGATTTAAGGATACTAGCATAGAAGCACGCTTCACCGTCAGCTAACCCCATGACTCAGTAAGGCTCAAAGGTTTCTAATTTTACAAATTTTGGTCTTTCTTCTGTTATGATACCAGGAAAAGCGGTTTTTAACTCTTCAGTTAAACCCCTATTCATGGCAGCTCGTATAGCTACAATCTTATTTAACCCCTCCCCATTAAGATGTTCTTTGTGATTTATTAATTCTATAACCCTTCGGAATAGTTCAAAATCTGCATGTTTTTGAGTTAATAGTGGATATTTAAGAAAATGAGCCACAATTGCATTATTTAAATCCTGGATACTTGATACAGAATATTGTGCAGAGTTTTTATTCTTTCTAATTGAAATAGTCCCTACTGGAGGGTCCAAAAAAGGATTGTATTCGGTTTAATAATTCCAATTCCCTAATGTGTAGATTTATTGCAAAATGCGGTTGCACTTGGTGCCCTACTCTGGACCTACTGTCCTTTTTAATAGCAACTGAGAATGTTGACTCTCCATCAGCAAATCCCGTGATAAACCAGGGATGCAGCGATGATAAAGTAGAAGTATGAAGCGTTTGTTTAATTCAATTTTTCATAGTTTTATTATCAGATTATAATATGTTTAATGGTCGTCACTTTATTTAAATATAAATAAGTATAAGTATAGTAGCTCCCAATGTTCTTAGACTTTTTTGACAGGGCTCTAATCCGAATAAATTAATATGCATTTTTATCTTAACCTCTCTCACACCCTTGTCAATTCCCCCATACTCATAAGGTATGGGCGTTTCGTGTTTGAGAGCTCCCTCCCCCCTCACACCCTGTGTGGGGCCCAAAAAGGGAGATACGTTAAATAAAAATTATTTCCCTTGCATGCAGTGTCTCTGATCGCCTTCGGCATGTCTAACTGGCGAATCACATATGTAAATCCAGATTACAAAAGTTTAATTAATTAAAACTACCCCTTATACATCCTTTCGTCCCCTTCAGGACGCTCCTCGAGCGCGAGGTACTACTCAAACTCCCTTTTATTTCCCTTATTAAAGTATTATTTATTCCGAGAGCTCGTGACGACCATCACTCTGAGTAGAAGAACTTATCCTTCATTAACACGTCCTTATTAATCCATAGGGGGGGTCCCTTGTTTTAACAAGTTTTCAACAAAACCACTAGGGCTACTTAGTGCCGAAAACCAGGAGCCTTAAAGCTCCGGACAAATCATTCATGACCACAAATCACAATTCCCTCTCCATCGACAAGCCCGGTAACGTATCAAGGTTCAAGAACAGACACAGAAGAAGTCTGAATCGCTGTAGTAAACATACGACAGTTCTGCAGCTGCGCAAATAAGTAAGCCGTCCCCCTAGTTAAACGAAAGGGGTGAAATAAAGAAAGGGGTGAAATAAATTTTGTTAATTTTTTAATCATGATTGTAACAACTGATATTATATAAATTATATACATTGAAGCCACTGAAAGTGTCCACAATTACAGGTAACTAGATAGTTCCTCTTGGCAATCTTTAGAACGCTAATAGGCTGGGCCTTGCTGCCTGAGGGATTTTCTTCCTCAACTACGTGATTCGATTTTAGCCGAATCCCTTTACCTACTAGAATTTTTTAAGAATCCCAAGGTTTCCTATTGCATATCTGCAAAAGAGAAAAATTCTCGTGGGACTACAACCTCTAGACAGTCACTAAGATACACTCGCAGGAGTAAAGATAGAGAGGGGTTAGCACCCTATATGAACTTGGCTCTCGAAAACCGCCCTCTGAGTTCTATCCTAGCCCACCCAGAGGCCAGTTTCCAAAAATCTTATTAGGGGGTTCCTAGCGAATTTTTCATTACTTTAAGTTTTCCTTCAACCAAAATAGGGAAACAAATGAAAAAGCAATCCGCAAGGATTTTTTTTTACCTTTTGGTTTTTCTTTCTATAAACCAAAAATCCGAAAAACATCCAAATAATAAAGCGAAAAGAGGCCCCCTGGCCCCTCCTTCGATAAATTGATATTTAATTTAAGACTAACTATATTTAATAATTTGATTTAATATATAACTCTATCCAATATCGAAACTTACTTCAATCGAAGTTTTGATATTGGCATTTGCTTTTTAACATCTCCTCTGCCCTCACCCAGTTATGTCCTCTTTTTATCGAAGAACACCTCCTATCCTGCCGCAAAATAATAATAGCACATGCGAGGGGATTAGGTTAGATAAGGGTTTACCGTTTTCAAATAACAACACATCCTAATTAGAACTTAGGGTGGCAACTTTACTCCGAGGGGCCATATTGTACACAATATCTGATTCTCTGAAAGGATTAGTATGTCAAACCCAATCCAACCCCTATTATCTCTACTTGATTGTAGTGTCACGAAGCGTCTCTGTTGCCTTTGCTTTCGCTACCCATATTCTATGTCACACTAGCTCCTGGAAATACCATTAATATTTACATTGTCATTTAAAACAGGCTACATTGTCTTCGCAGCTTCACACTCATTATTACTAATTAAGCATGTGCGAATAGTGTTAAACCGAGAACTGGTTTAGTGGATTCGAACCACATTGCTGTTATCCGCTTAACGTCACGCACATACTTCACTACTGGTTTCAGAAACGGTCTAATGATTCAACTTTGAAAGAGGAGTTAATAACCACCGTGTGCATAGCATTTATAAATATTAAAGATATTCCTTATCTAATACTATAAATAATCCCGCATCCTCCCGATCCTGACCTATTAAAGATCGGTCAAAGTCCGACTGTACATTCGGACGGGCATTTCAGCCCAGCCCCGGTGAGCCAGTCTGTAGCGACATTTACAACTGCCGACGGTCTTCAACAGGGATGTCGTTAACCGTTTTCACCTTTCGTTTTCTACGATTTTATATTGAATTAATTCGGTTGTAACCTTCCCTTAATTCACATTTTATCCTTTGATAATTATTTACCTAGAGGTAAAAATATAGGTACTCTTTTAACTATGTGACGATTAAATTCTTGACCCTCTGGTCCAGCTAAATCTAAACCTTTTTTTAAAGTTCTAAAGCCTACACCTACAGTGTTTAAAACTTCATCTAAAGATTCCACTATTAAAACTACTCCATCTGGGGTTGTTATTTCATAAACACAACTTGCAACAGATGGAACTATTTTGTTTGTAGCCAAGTCTCGAACACGTCCATCACTAAGACGCTCAATAGTTGGTTCTGCATAGATTATTGTATCTATTTCAGATTGTAGCAATGGTACTGTTGTGTATTCTCCTGAATACGTTGATAATCTAAAGTTATTCATTGTGTAAGACAATTTTAAGATTAAATCTTTAACATTAGCTCTTTTGTGAGAGCCGCAATAAACAGCTTTACAAATTGTTCTAAAATCTACAAAGTCTAGACCTTTTTTAGATATGAATTGCATATCCTCTAAAAAGGGTATAATGTAATTATGTAATATATATATATTTTGAATAACAAATATGACACTAGGTTTTCCTAGTCTAACTTGTTGTTGGTTAATTGAAATTATTGCCTGCCGCGAAATTCTTAATTTTTTCTATTAAAAGTATATTGACCTTTATAAGGTTTCTGTTGATTATCACTAAAATACTCAGAAATTCCCGATTTACTAATATTTAAGACTCTAGCAGCTTCACTAATAGAATCGTAAGTAGTTGTTTGATTAGTTTTGTTATCAATAACTGATATTTGTTGAGAAGGTCTTCCTGATCCTTCGTATCTGGCTTTACCATAATTAGGATGATTTTTACCTTTTTTAGTCTCAGCCATTAATATTTTTGTTTCATCAGAGTGTTTACGCCCAGACATTGGAGCAGCAGGTTCCTTGGCTAAATTATACTCCGGGTTTAATTTTTGTTGATAATAACCCTCCCTTTCTAGACATTTGGAAGGTTCACAGTATTCAAGAATAGTAAGAGAAAAATTAGAATAACCGTATTTAAGAAAACCTTTGCAAATGTTCATGCAAGTATTTCTTAGTAAATACTTAGTATTTAAATAGTTTAAAAATCTATTGCGTAAATTTTGAGAAGAACCGATATATCTTTTTCCGTTGATTAAATTTGTAAACAGATAGATACCTGATTTCTCAGCATTATCTTGTAAAATCTGAAGTTTTGCAATATCTACATTATTATATTTAGGCAGTTTAGCAATTACTGAATTATTAGATTTAACCACAGAACCAATTTTATTTGTATTTTTCATATTCATTTTTTTTTAAGGATATTTATTAATTTACTAAACCAAGGCTTCAGCCTAGAAAAATTATGTTAACAATAATTAAATACATAGGTAGAGACACAATACCTAGTAAGAATTATCTACTACTATTTAATTTAAGTCTCCCCACGCAGCGGAGGAGACTAGACGACCTTTATAATCGCTAGCTACTGTAGATTCCAGTAATCTGAAGATTTTATAATATTGATAAAAAAACACCCTCAGTAAATCCAAGATTAAGTATTAAAAATTCCTTAATTTTAAGTAAAAGCGGTAAATTGCAATCTGATTGTTCGATAGATAAAATTGGGGTTAATTTAGTTCTGGATATAAAAAAGGAAGCGTCACCCTCGATAAACCCTAATAATCAGTATTTTGTAATAACCAACATTATGGTTATTCATATTAAAATCGGTACGTTTAATATTCATACTATTTTTTATCTCTAATATTCGTTCTTTTAATTCTTCGGTAAAACTTTCTCTTTCATGGTATAAAATAAAAGCTTCTTTGAAATTTGAATAATCGAGGAACTTAGTTGAATTAAGATTAAATTCGTCAAATATATTTATTAGTTTATAGATACCTATTTTGTCGGAAGGCAAACGCGAATAATCTTAACTCTCTCTTCCTCTATTCATACCCTCTTTGATTTTACGGATCTCCTCTAGCCCTTCTTGAGTTAAGTGACCTCCAGTTTTCATTATTTCTGCTACCTTTTTAAAATCAGCGTAGTCTAAACCTTTTACCCCTAAAATTGGATATTGATCGAAGAACGGAATAATTTTTTCTATATGGTCTGAAAATCTGGTTACAACATAATCACCAGCAGTAGCAACAGCAACAGAATGGGGTGATCTAGCTTCATATCGACCACATCCTAAGTAAGAAACTAAACTTTTCATTAGTTGATCATCTCTAGAATGTTGAGTTATTTGAAATTTTAAACCTATTTTTACTCTTGTTTTGTAAGACGAAATATTTTGATTTTTAATTAAAAAACAACCATCACCTGAGGCAAAACCTGATAACCAATAGGGTTCAATAGTTTCCTGTAATTTGACATCAGGTCTTAGAACCGGTCTTACATTAGGAAAGGCTTCTCTTAAATCTAATGAAAGACCCCTATTCATTGATGTCTTAATTGAAACAATTTTTTCCATCCCTTCAATAGTTAGGTGTTCTTTATTTTTGATTAATTCTACAGCCTTTTTGAATAAAATATAATCAGCAAGTTTATTTGTAACTAAGGGATACTTATCAAAATGAGGAATGATTACATTAATTAAATCCTGTAGAGAGGTTACTCGATATTGTAGAGAGTTTTTACTATTTTTTGTAATATTTCCAACTTCACAAAAATAAGATTTAATGAGTTCTAAGGTTGTCCGATCTTTTTCATGAAGAACAATACAAAAACCAGGTTGTACATATCAACCCATTTTAAATTTGGGATTTCTTATTATATTAATCATAAAGCATCCTTCAGCATCTGAGAACCCTGTAACAAAGTTAGGGTCCAATTCGTTTGGGGGGCCGTTTAAGTCTCACCCCCCATCATCTTCAGATGAAGGGGTCATATAGCCAAATGTTACGTCGCTAACTGTAGGAATTAAATTAGATTCTAATTTATCGTATTTCATTGTATCCGCATTTGCATAAGAAATAATTGGGACAATGGGCTTTATATTGTCGTTGTTATTTGTGTTTATTGTAGTATTTTGATTGTTTTTCATGATTTTCTGTTTATATTTATATACTCTAGTGTTTATGCATTTTACACGAAATATTGATAATTCGTGTAGTATTTTGCTGAACCATATTCTGAGATTATTTCATTCGGGTTACATATCCGTCCGAATTATTATGCACCTACATTTTAGCAATTGAGACCAGAATCTTATCATTACTAATTCTAAAGTTACCTATTTCTAATTTACTTAAAATAAACTCTAAGACTGCCCGATCATCTATGTGTAATTCGATCCCAAATTTAAAAGAAAATCTATTTACTACACCCTTACTATTTAGTACAGGTTGTATAAAAAAACTTGATTCTGCATCAGAAAACCCTACAAACCATTGGAAAAAGTTTTCTATATTTTTTGTATAATCATCTTTATTTCATAATAATTCATTATTATTACGTATTTCTAAACGTGTTAAATTTTTCATGTCTTTATATATATAAATGTATTAATGGTCGTCACTTTTAAATGTGAAATTAGCTAAGAATAATAAAACAGCCGGTAAGTTTAAGGCCTACTCGGTTTCAATTTTTTTTTGCTCAGATTAAATTGTAAACAGATAGCCATGCCCATTTTACGCGCCCAAGCAATGTCTAAATACTTGCTCTCTTTACACCTAGCATGGTCTATAACTGGTGTAATAATAATGTAAATCCCGTGCAATAAATAATTGTCAGCATAGCGACCCCTATTTACGAGAAATTCTTTTGTCTATTCAATCCTACCTTTATTTGCTTATTTTCTTCGTCCATTTATTCTGTAAGATCGTGACGACCATCACTCTGAATAGACAAAACTGCACCTTCATTAACACTACCTGCTTATTCAATGAGAGTTTTGTCAGAAAGTTAAGTTTATGAATGCCAACTCAAGCCTCTTTATTTATTGACAATTTCGTCTCGTTTATTTATTCTAGGCGTGCTTAACTCCTTCTCACCATAACCAGGATCTTTCTATTAAAGATCACAGATTCCCAGTAGTTCACACGTGAACTAGTAAGGGAAACTGCAACTAAAATTAACTATTTCTTTTTTATACTTTGGCAAGTAAGAATAGCTAATCACAAAGATTAATTTGTTTTATTAATCTGTGTCGGCGGATCCGCAGCAGCCAATATATTAATTTGTTATCAGAGTATATTTTTAATTTAAATATTAGTTTGTTTTATGCCGGATGCGCTCCTGGCGAAGCACGGCTGCTAAAATTTGATTCTCGGCGCAAGCTCCAGAAAACCATTCAAACAATTAGTAAATTCATTACCCCTTCTGGTTTAGATAGAAACCAGGACTTATGTCTATTTCAAAGGGAAGGATATAAAACTTGCTTATCTTATTAAGCAAATCGTAGAGTTGGATTTGCACCAACACTGCAATCAATACACGTATCACAGTTTCTGCGTTGCCACATTACTCTTGAGGTGGAATGCTTACACTTTCATTTATAGGCCATAACGTATAACCTATGGCATTCAGCATTTTCTGCTAAGACTACTGGGGTATCTAGTTGGGATAGGTAGGCCCTCTCGAGCTTTCCCCCCCTAAGAACCGGGCGTGCGACTTTCATCGCACCCGGCTCAAGCACTTATCGTGAATTTATTAGTGCTACCTATAATTTTATTATTACAATTACTACTTACTTATATTATTATTACAATTATTTATATCATCCCGAAGTGTAAAACCCCATGAAAGCGATAGTGAAACCAAAAAACTAGAAAAACTATCTCTATATACATAAACTAAAATGAAATTAATTAAAGTCTTTCTGCGGATATATAGGGATAGACCAAATTAAAATTCCTGTACCTGCTTAAACTGATTTACGTCTACTCTTTCCGGACCGTCCAGTATTCATATTGATAATAATGTTCTCCATCTCTTTTAACCCTTCCTCAGTTCTGTAAGCTTTAGCTTCTTTTAATGCCAAGAATTTCTTGAAATCTAAATAATCAAGCTGTTTTCTAGTCAATAAAGTAAATTTATCTAAAAAAGGTATAAAAGATGAAGTTTTAGAATTATAATACTCCACATTCCCACGACTAAGTCCCCGTACCGCGTCCAAATCAGAATAATCCTCTAATTTTGGATCTAGATACCCTGAACCAGAAAAATAGTTTTTAATGGCAAGCAATACAGCAACATCATGAATATTTTGACTGATTCTTAGACTAGATTCAGTTTCTATATATGAATAGCCCGATTTTTGTCTACGAGACAGTTTATTGAAAAACCAGCCTTCAGTTGTATAGTGAGTCTTTAATTACCTAGTTTATTTGCCATAGAAGAATGCATGTGGGGGCGTACTATAGTTCGCAGTAAAGGCATAGAACGCTGTCTTATATAAATACGTGGTTGAGTTGGGGTATGATGCCGTAAAGTACATTCTAATCTATACCTAATAATCAGAACATTTATTAATCGCACAACATCTTCGATAGAATAAGAATCAGTACAAATTATTAAACCATGACGTTCCGTTGACCCATCTCCCATGATTCAGTGGGCTAATGCTACAGGCGTTAATAGAACGTAAATATTCGTAGGAACTACTTTTGTACCGCCTGGGTAAAATAAACTATGTAGTGCAGTGATACAAGTTAGCGATCGAGTATAAAATTGTAAACTAATATTTTGTTTACCTAATCTAGTTCTATCTCTTACTATGGGATAAGAAGAACAGTAATGCGCTAAGGAGAAAAAGACAAACCAAAAATACTTAGAATGAGCCCCAGACTGAGCGAACCCTAACAGAACATTCTTACTAGCTTTAGAAGAAAATGTTAATCAACCGTCCGACAATAATAGCCCAATTATAACATAATATTGATAAGGAGCTAATTGCACCATTGCTAACTGAGTTCTAGTAAATTTAATACCTACTGTTGATGTTAAGTTTGTACCTCAAACCACTAAAGCTTTTTTTTTGTCCTGGGAGGCATCTGAAAATCCAGTTACATAATCAGGGTGAAGTCCACTATCTTCAGTTAAACTTCCCTCTGTGTAATTTCTCTCCGAAGGAGAATAAAAAAATCTTCTGAACCAGAGCCATTATCTATAACACTATCCTGATTAACGGCAGATGTTGAAAAGGTTTTGTTTTCAACGCACACTAAGCAGCAGTCAGGTTTAACACCTAAAAACCCTAATGCATTCATAACTCTATAATTTTGATTTTTCGACATAAACACTTTTCTCATAATTTTAATTTAATTTTTTAATAACATTATAACACGCAACCTACATGAAATTCCTTTACTCCCATCCCTCTTGAAATGGTTCCAAACTATGTTTTTTATTTAGTTATGTATATTTATTGTAAAGGCTCTTTATATAGGGGATGTGAGTATCTTTCATTTCACCACCATCGATACCTTATCCTTCTGTAACACGATATATAACTTAATATATAAATAAACCATCAGTGGGGCATCATTATATCCTATATACCATAACTGTTTTAATATTGCACAGTTAAGCAATTTTTTTTATCTTGGGCGAAGCTTTGCGGCACCAGATTTTGGAATCTTAGTCCAAACTTCCGTCACCCAAAGAGCCACGCTTATTCTTTTTTGCGATCTGCGATAGTTAGCAGCATCGGCTGTAAAAATAAGTTTAACCTTCACCTTCCGGAGGAAGTAGAAGGTAATTAATTGTATACAATAATAATTGTATAAGTTGTAATAGATCACACATGTGATGCTAATAATATAGGAAACACTAAGTATTAAATCCCTAGTAAGCACCTAGGATGTTGTTTGGGTGTGCGTGCGACTTTCATCGCACACGGCTCAAACATTAATTACCATTACTATACTAATTTCATGCTTCTTTTCATTCATTATACTGTGTAAATTTATACCCTTGTAAAGGCATATTCTCTTTATCGTCTAAAAACATAATCAATTGATTGATATCTTTCATACTTTAAATATTTAACTGGTACAACCCTTCGCTGCCCCGCTATAAAGGTTGAGGTTATAAACCCTCCACCCCACCATATGATGGGGGTTTATTACGTACTTTCCCTAAATCACGCTCTCTAGCTGATCTTTCTAGAACACTAGGACTGAATCCTAATCTATATTTAATTAACTCAAGTAATTGTTTATCAGTATGCTCGATATAGAAGTTACATTTACCTTTATTTAAATAAAAAGAACCTTCACCGTTTATAAAGCCAATAATTCAATTATCTATCTCCAATTTACCTGATTTATATAAATCAATTAAATCGATTTGATTATTGTTAGAGGCTAAATACTCGGATTTGTACTTGTTAAATTCTTCTAAAGTTTTAAACTTTTTTACTTCGTTTATTATAACATTTTTTAATAAATTATATCTCATCGATTGATTATTAGCTAATAAAGGATACACATCAAAGACAGTATCAAATAAGGATAATAAACTCTTTTTATCACCTACAGCTAAACGGCAATCAGGTTTATTTTTATATTCATAAATTACACCGACATTGCCTAATTTCTGTTGAATATCTTTAATTAATACTGCATCTCTACTATGTAATGATAAATGATAAGAATGCCCAACACTGTAACTGCTAATTTCTCCCGACTTAAGAACTCTTTTTTTTTGGAATACTTGAAAATTACCCTCTGCATCATTAAACCCAACAAACCACTGTAATCATATTTTATTTAAATTTATCATATTTTATTTTGTTTTTATCTTCGGAGTACCTGGATGTCAATAGTCTGACAGTTCATCAATTCTAGTGGGTCCCATCACAAACTTTACTTACGTTAGGCCGTTGCGCGTTTACCCAATCTTGGTAGGGTCACCTAAGCGGAACTCTATCTAGCTTGGTGTCGTCGATCACTGATTTCCACTTTCATTTCTCCCCTTGCCCTCTACTGATATATTACAAGAAGGGGCAAAGGGTAAGAAAAAACTCGATGGACCCGGGAGATTTTACATGAACACTGATATTGAGAGAGCTAACTATAGAGGCATTGTCCGGTCTGAGGAATAGAGCACATTTGTTTAAATTTTCATTTTCAACGTCCATACAATGAGAACTTAAGTAACATAATCGGTATGTTAAATGTGCGGGCATATTATCTATCAAGTATATTTATAAAAAAAAAGAGGAGTTACGGCAATTGAAATTAGGGTAGTAACATAATTAACATCCATGTGTAAGTCTGCACTTTTTCAAGTTAGGCCAATCCCGCGCGGCGGACCAACTTATAATTTTGAATTAATTTCTATTAAAAATCTACCCATATAAGGTTTTCCAATAATAATATATCTACGAACGGTAGCTAAAGACGTATTTAGCTCTTTGGCTGCTTGACGTTTAGAATAATATAGATTAGTTATACCAGTTTCGTTGTCTGTTACCTTAACGGATGTCCCCATTGTTTCCCCAATTTTTCTACGAGTTTCTTCTGAGTGCTCATGACCTAACATTGAAGCACTGACTGAAGCTACAATTTTAGAAATAGTTTCCTCTGAGTGTTTACGACCTGTCGCTTTATCTTTCATAAAGCCTTAGTTTGTTCAGATAATTTACGACCTCTCATTAGAACTTTACTTTCTTCTGTGTGTTTGTAGCCGAAACTTGAACCTGCTATTTTTAGAATATTATAACTCGGATTTAGAAGATTAATATAATATTGTTCTCTTTCAATAGCATCCGTCGGTTCACAATACTCAAGAATTTCTAGTTGGAAATTAGAATAACCGAATTTCAGTAAAGCTTTATTTATAGCCATATTACCCTTAGAAATTTGTTTAAAATTGTAATATCCTAGGAATCTTTTAGTCAAATTTACCGCACTTCCCACATAAGAATTACCGTTTTGTTTATTAATTCAACGATAAACTCCAGCCTTTCCCCGACTATCTCCCACTATTAACTCTTTTTGAGTATCCGCATTCTCATATACAACGACTGGATTCAGATTATTTTTATTGTTTTTCATTTTTTTTTATGCTTAGCATATAATCCATAACTAGATATTATTTCACCTTATGGGGGATGGACGTAGATCTCCCCCCCGGTTATTATGCGCCTACATTATACTTTTTGTTTTCACCCCCCTCCGCCCGCCCCTGGAAATGGGACGGACAGGGGGCAAGGGCTGTAGTAAATAACAACCGTTCATATATTTTGTTTTTTAATAGGCGGCTGAGCCGCTTAATTTAATAATTAAGAAGTTAGCTTCCCACACTGCGGAGAAACGTCGGGACGCTACGC
>Ga0307516_10004107_pt1 | contig 18165 bp, 14 predicted proteins | sample 19_EM_MG_FD_203310 | JGI IMG/M metagenome (GOLD analysis project Ga0307516, IMG submission 203310) | Populus trichocarpa ectomycorrhiza microbial communities from riparian zone in the Pacific Northwest, United States - 19_EM | ecosystem: Host-associated > Plants > Roots > Unclassified | place... | reverse complement strand
GTGGGGGGGAGCAGGGTCAAGGCGGGGAACGGGCCCGGCATGGGAGGTGGGTGATGCGGTGACTGCGGCGGGTGGGAGCATACCGTGCATGCGGCACCGCGGCGGTGAGGGGGTTGTGCAGCGCCACGTTCACTTTGGATGGCTGCCCGGCGCTGGGCCATGCGGTCGCAGCGTGCCGCTGCGTTCGGCCTCTGCCAGCCCGCCCAGGTCCAGCAGTTCCACCGCGCCGTAGAGGCGGCGCACCCAGCCTTCGGCCTCGAACGTGCGCAGCACCTCGCTCACCGTCTGGCGCGTGAGCGACAGCATCGCGCCGAGCTGTTCCTGGCTGACGGGGAGGCGCCGCTGCGCCGCGCCGTCGGCGAGCATGCCGTGGCCGGTGGACATCGCCAGCAGGCGCCGGGCCACGCGCACCGGCGCGGGCTGCAAGGTCATGTCCTCAACGCCGGAGAACAGCGCACGCGTCTTCTCGGCCAGCAGCCGCCCGAGCTGGCGCCACCACAGCGGGTCTTCCTGCGCCAGGCGCAGCAGCACCGCCAGCGGCACGTGCAGCAGGGTGGTGGCGGCCTGGGCCCGTGCGTCATGCGTGCGCGTGCCGCCATCGAGGCAGGCGATCTCGCCGAACCACTGCGGCGGCTCCAGCACGCCGAGCACCGCGTCGCGCGCCGCCGAGCCGGGCGCGCCGATCTGGATGCTGCCGGCCAGCACCGCATACAGGCCCGAGTTGGCGTCGCCGCGCCGGAACAGCGTCTGCGCGGCGTCGAGTTGGCGCGTGACGGCGGCGTCGAGCAGGCGCTGCTGGTGGTGGCCAGGCAGCGACGCGAACCAGCGCCCGCGGCCGACCACGGCACGCAGCGCGTCGATCGATGGCGGGCTGTGCATGCCGCGAGTGTCGCCGCAACCTCTCAGATCGTCGGCTGGCCGACAGACGCGGCACGCCCGCCGGCCCATCATGCGCACTTCGCCCCCTTTGGTTCGAGAACCCCCGATGAAAACACTGACCGAACAACTCGCCCAGTACGCCGCCTATCACCGCGACCGCCGCAACATCGCCACGCACTTCGTCGGCATCCCGATGATCGCTCTCGCGGTGGCGGTGCTGCTGGCCCGGCCGGCCGTGTCCTGGCAAGGCTGGACGCTGTCGCCGGCGCTGGCCGTGGCCACGCTGTCGACGCTGTACTACCTGCGGCTGGACCTGCGTTTCGGCCTCGTGATGGGCGCCCTGCTGGCGCTGGCGGTCGCCGCGGGGCACAGCCTGGGCGCCATGGCCACGGCCACCTGGCTGGGTGCGGGCCTCGGGCTGTTCGTGGTGGGCTGGATCATCCAGTTCGTCGGCCATGTATACGAAGGCCGCAAGCCGGCCTTCGTCGACGACTTGATGGGGCTGGTCATCGGCCCGCTGTTCGTGGTGGCCGAGGTCGGTTTTGCGTTCGGCCTGCGCCGCGAAGTGGAGCAGGCCATCGAAGCGCAGTGCGGCCCGGTGCGCGGCGCGCCCTTGCAGCCCGCCGGCCGCTGAGCGCAGGGGGGCTCTACCACCCGCCAAGCGGGTTCTCATCCGCCTTGGGGGCGGCCCAGCGCCGTGCCCTGCGCTAAGCTGCGCCCATGGCCGACCCCAGCCCGCCCGAGCACCACGACGCCTTGCCGGCCGGCACGCGGCTGGGCGAGTTCGAGATCCAGCACGTGGTGGGCGTGGGCGGCTTCGGCATCGTCTACCGCGCGCAGGACCATGCCTTGCAGCGCGTCGTTGCGCTCAAGGAGTACCTGCCGGTCACGCTGGCCGGGCGCGGGCAGGGCCAGCAGGTGTCGATGCGCTCCAGCGCCCATGCCGAGACCTTCGGCGTGGGGCTGCGGTCCTTCGTCAACGAGGCCCGGCTGCTGGCCCAGTTCGACCACCCGGCGCTGCTCAAGGTCTACCGCTTCTGGGAGGACAACGGCACCGCCTACATGGTGATGCCGTTCTACGAAGGCAGCACCCTGCATGCCACGCGCCGTGCCATGGCCGGCCCGCCCGCCGAGGCCTGGATGCGGGCCCTGCTGGAGCCGTTGCTGGGCGCGCTGGAGCTGATGCACGGCGCGCAGGTGTTCCACCGCGACATCGCGCCCGACAACATCATCCTGCGCCCGGACGGCAGCCCGGTGCTGCTGGACTTCGGCGCCGCGCGGCGCGTCATCAGCGACCGCACGCAGACGCTCACGGCCATCCTCAAGCCCAACTTCGCACCCATCGAGCAGTACGCCGAATCGACCCAGTTCAAGCAGGGGCCGTGGACCGACTTGTATGCACTGGGCGCGGTGGTGGTCTTCTGCGCCACCGGCCGGCCGCCGGCGCCGGCCTCAGTGCGGGTGCTGCACGACGAACTGGTGCCCTTGCCGCAACTGGTGCGCCAGGGCCTGCTGCCCTGGAGCGAGCGCATGGCGCAGGCCTGGCAAGCCACGCTGTGCATCAAGCCCGGCGGCCGGCCGCAGAGCGTGGCCGGCCTGCGCCTGCTGCTGGAGTCGGCCACGGCCGCGTCGGACCTGCTGCCCACCGTGGTGGCACCGCCGGCGCCTGCTGCCGGCGGTGTGCTGCCGCAGACCCGCTTGCCGCCCACCGTGCCGGTGCGGCGGGTCCAGAGCCGGCGCTTCCGGCGTGCCGGCGATGGGGTGGGCAAGGGGGCGGATCGGTCCAGCCCATCGCGCCCCTGGGCGTGGGCCTTGATCGTGGCGGCGCCGGTGGTGTTTGCCGCGCTGTGGTGGTGGGGCGCCAACGGCCCAGCCTCCCCGGCCCCAGCCCGGGATGCCGCCCCGGCTGCCGCGGCATCGGCGCCCGCCGTGGCCGCTGCGCCCCTGGCCGAGGTGGCCAGCCAGCCTGCCGTGGCGGCCGCGCCACCCGTTGCCGTGCCGCCCGCGGCCAGCCAGGCCGATGTGGCCGCCCTGGGGACCCCTGCCTCGGGCGCGGCGGACGCCGCGTCCCGGTCGGCTGTACCGAAACGCCCGCCTTTGCGGCCGAAGCCGGTCAACAACGCAGCGCTCCTGCCCCCCGCGGTGCACGTGCCACCGGCCGCGGCAGCCCCCAGCGCCGTGGCGGCTCCGCCACCGACCCCGCCCCAGACGCCGCGCCAGGCCTGCGGCTCGCGCGTGTTCGTGGCGCTGTACCGCTGCATGCAGCGCCAGTGCGAGCGGCCTGCGATGGTGGCGCACCCCGAGTGCGTGGAGTGGCGCCACATCGAGGACAGCGGCCGTCCCCGGCGCTAGTCCCCGCGGCTTGAAAGACACTCCCACCGACCCCAGTTTCTGGTTCCCCCTATGGCTGCCTTGGCAGCGATCGCCGATGACTTCCTCTGCTTCCGACACCTTGCCTGCACGTGTGATGCGATGGGCCGCGCGGCCCGGGCTGGCCGCGGCCGTGTTCGCCGCGTTGACGATGGCCCTTGCCGCCGCCGACCTGGGCGCGCGCGAGGCCGCTCCGCGCACGGTGGCGCCACGCGAGGCCTTGCTGCCCGACGAACAGGCGGTGGTCACCTTGTTCGAGCACTCGGCACCCTCGGTGGCCTACATCACCACCGAGACCGTGCAGCGCGGCTTGTTCGGGGCCCAGGTGGGGCAGGGGGCCGGCAGTGGCTTCGTCTGGGACGTTGCCGGGCACGTGGTCACCAACCACCATGTGATCGAAGGCGCGCGGCGCGTGTTCGTGCAGCTCGACGCCGGCCAGCCCATCGAGGGCACGGTGGTGGGCCGGGCGGCGGAGTACGACCTGGCGGTGATCCGCCTGCAGCGCCTGCCGGCCAACCTGCGGCCCATCCCGCTGGGCGCCTCGCGTGAGCTGAAGATCGGCCAGACGGTGTACGCCATCGGCAACCCCTTCGGCTTGTCGCGCACGCTCACGCGTGGCCTGGTGAGCGCGCTGGACCGCGAACTGCCCACCAGCGACGTGCGTGAGATCACCGGCGTGATCCAGACCGACGCGGCCATCAACCCCGGCAACTCCGGTGGCCCGCTGCTCGACAGCGCGGGCCGGTTGATCGGCGTGAACAGCGCCATCCGTTCCTCCAGCGGCAGTTCCTCGGGCATCGGCTTTGCCATTCCTTCCGACCTGGTGAACCGCGTGGTGCCGGCGCTCATTGCGCGCGGGCGCGCGCCGCTGCCGGGCATCGGCTTCACGCCGGTGCAGCCCGACCTGGTGGCGCGGGCCGGCATCAGCGGCGTGGTCATTGCCGATGTCGCCAAAGGCTCGCCTGCCGCGCTGGCGGGGCTGGTGCCGCTGAACCAGCGCACCGGCGACCTGGGCGACGTGATCATTGCCGTCAACGGCAAGCCGGTGGAGACGCTCAGCCAGCTGGTGGTGGAGTTCGAGCGCACGGGCATCGAGGGCACCGTCGACCTGACCGTGATGCGCGGCGAGCGCAAGCGGCATGTGAAGGTGAAGGTCATCGACCTGCGGGCGTAGCGCGAAGCCACACCGAAGCGCTTGCGGCGTCTTGACGGGTTGCCGCGAGGCGGTCAACCAGCCACTGCGTGCGGCACTTCGCCGCCGGCCACAAGCTGCTGGACAAGTGCCAGCAACTGCGGGTCGCCGTACGGTTTGGTGAGATAAGCCGATACACCCACCTCCTGGGCGCGGACACGGTGCTTGTCGGTGCCGCGCGAGGTGATCATCACCACCGGCAGGTGGCGCCAAGCGTCGGACTCGCGCAGGTGCCGCGTCAGGTTCAATCCGTCCAGGTTGGGCATCTCCAGGTCGGTGAGCACGATGTCGGTGGGCTCGCGCGCCAGCGATTCCAGGGCGTCGAAACCATCGCGCGCGGTGCGTACCTGGTAACCGGCGTCGCCCAGCAACTGCGACAGCGTCTTGCGCACCGACAGCGAATCGTCCACCACCAGCACACGCCGCCGCGTGGCGTGCATGCGCTGGCGCATGGCACGCACGGCCTCGCGGTTCACCACGGCGGCCGTGCTGCCCAGTGCATCCATGTCCAGCACGAACATCACACGTCCGTCCGGACGCAGCGCGCCGCACACCACGCCGCGAAGCCGGTTCAACAGCCGGCCTGCGTCCTGCAGGATGAACTCCTTGACCTCGATCACGCGATCCACCCACAGCGCCAGTTCGTCGCGGCCGCCACGCACCACCACGGCCGGGCGCTGGCCGTCGTCCTTCGTGGCCTCGGGTTCGGGCAAACCCAGCACGTCAGCCAGCCGGGTGTGCCGCCACACCGAGTCGCCGACATGCAAGTGGTCGCCGCGCAACTCGCCCTGGCCAGCCGCCAACCCCGTCACCACGCGATCGGTGGGCAACGCAAACAACTGGCCGGCGACCTGCACCACCAGGGCGAGTGCCGCGCCGGTGGTGGCCGGCACGCTGAGCGTGAAGGTGGTGCCCTCGAAGCGCCGGCTGGCGATGTCCAGGTGGCCCTTCATGGCACGCACCCGCTCGGCCACCACATCCATGCCGATACCGCGGCCCGACACGGCGCTGACCTCATTGCGGGTGGAAAAGCCCGGCAGCAGGATCAGGCGCGCCACATTGTCGGCGTCAAGCGGCGCCTCGGTGGCCAGCAGGCCGAGCTGACGCGCCTTGTGTTCGATCACCGGCAGGTCCAGCCCGTGTCCGTCGTCCCGACAGGCGATGCGCACCGCCTGGCCGTCGCGGCTGATCGCGAGGTGCACGGTGCCTTCGGCCGGCTTGCCCCGTTGCGTGCGCTCGTCCGCTGTTTCGATGCCGTGGTCGACGGCATTGCGCAGCAGGTGCATCAGCGGTTCAGTCAAGCGCTCCAGCACATCGCTGTCGAACTGCACCTGCTCCCCTTCAATCACCAGCTCGGCCCGCTTGCCGGTGGCCGCCGCGGTCTGCGACACGTTGCGGCGCAGCCGGGCCGCGATCTGCCGGAACGGCACCAGCCGCGCGCGCAGCAGGTCACCGTGCTGTGCACGCAGCCCATGCTCGTGGTCGGCGGCGTCGCGTGCGGCATGGCGCAGTTCCTCGCGCGCAGCGGCGGCCAGTTCGCCACTGTCGGCCGCCACCTCGGCCACGAAGCGCGTCAGCGCGTGCAGTTCGTTGTAGCGGTCCATCTCCAGCGGGTCGAAGCTGGCGCCCTCGTGTCCGGCCTTTTCCTGCAGACTGACGCCCCGGCGGTCGATCTGCATCTGCAGGTCGCGCAGCCGGGTGACCAGCGTCGCCTGCGCGGCCTGCATCGCGGCCAGGCGCTGATCCATCTGACTCAGCCGCTCGGCCTGGCGACCCTGCTGCACAAGGCTTTGGCCGGCTTGGCGCACCAGTGCGTCCAGGCGTGCCGCACTGACCCGAATCTGGGGCCCGACATCGTCGGACGCGGCGGCTGGCAGGGGCTCGGCAGCAGCGCCAGTCTCGGGGGGGACCGCCGGCCCGGGCAGTGCAGCTTGCGTGTGGCCCGGCGTGTCTGCGGCCCGGCCGGCCCGGCCGGCTTGGTCGGCCTGGGCGGCCTGGGCGGCCCAGTCAGCCCAATCACCGCGCCGGATGGCCGCCACCCAGTCCACCAGCCTGGCGAGTTGGCCCATGGCCTGGGCCGGTGCCTCTTCCTCGCCGCGCAGGGCGTAGACCATCTGGTCCAGCGTCGCGACAGCCTGTGCCAGGTCGTCGGCCATCGCGCGCGGGAGACTGCCGCCCTGGGCGACGGAGAACTCCAGAAGATCCTCGACCCGGTGGGCCAGCTTGCCGATGCCGCGGATGCCGATGATGTGGCTGCTGCCCTTGAAGGTGTGCGCGACGCGCTGGGCCTCGAGCAGGCGTGCGGTGTTCACCGGGGCGCGTGCCAGCGCGCGGACCGTGTCGCCCAAGCCTGCCAACTGCGCCGGTGCCTCGGCAAGAAAGAGGTCCAGCAGGCCTTGGTCCACATCGTCCGGCAGTGCGATCGACACATCGTCGGGCTGCAACGCTTCCCAGGCTTCGGCGGCCGGTTCGTCGTCGGCCGGCACGACGTGCGGCGCCACGAGCAGTGCGCGCAGGCCGGCCGCCGCGGCCACATCGGGCGGGGCCGGCCCGGATTCGAGGTACGCCACCAGTGCCGCGGCGGCGCCGGCGTCGCCCAGGTGCTGATAGGTGGCCTGCAATGGCTCTCTCGACATCGCCAGCCACGCCAACCCCTGCGCCATGGCCTCCGCGTCGGACATGGCAACCAACTGCGCGGCGCTGCACATCTGCTCAAGCACCACCGCCACGCCTTCCAGGCCGACGACGCGCGTGGCATGGGCCAGCCGACCCAGGGTGCCGGAGACGGCCTCGACGTGCGCCGGTGCATTGGCCGGATCGTCCCCCATCCAGGCGCCAAGCGCCGTGTCAAGCTCGACGCCGGCCTGCGCGTGCTCGTCGCGCAAGACCTGCAGCAGGTCGTTCAAGTGCATGGCAGGAGATCGGCCCGGTGCGGTGTGCGTCGACCTCTCAGGCCGCCTGCGGCAGCTTGAACTGCGCCACCGACTCGGCCAGCCGGCGTGAGAACTCCACCAGCGTGCCGGTCGAGCGCGACTGCTCGCTGATTGCCGACACCGTGAGTTCGGAGCCCTTGTTCAGCTTGAGCACCGACAACTGCAGCTCTCGCGCCAGCAGCGACTGCTGTTCCGAGAACTGTGCGATTTCATGCACCAGTTGCACCAGTTGCACCGTGGTGACCTGGGTCTGGGTCATCTGCTCGCCGGCCTGCTGCGCCAGGTCGGACTGGCCCACCACCTGGCTGATCAGGCGGTTCATGGTGTAGAGCGTCTCGTTGGTCTCGAACTGGATGTTCTGCACCAACTGGGCGATGGTGGCGGTGGCTTGGCGGGAGCTCTCGGACAGGCGCTGTACTTCCTCTGCCACCACCGCAAAGCCCCGGCCCGCCTCGCCGGCCAAGGCGGCTTGCATCGACGCGTTCATGGCCAGCATGTGCGTCCGTTCGGAGATGGTGTTGATCAGGCTCACCGCGGAGCTGATTTCCTGGCTGCGTTCGCCCAGGCGCTTGAAACGCTTTTCCGTCTCGGAGATGGCTTCGCGCAGGTCGTTCATGCCGCGTACCGTGGCAGACACCGCGCGCAGGGCGCCCTCGGTGGCCCCGGCCGCGCGCGTGGCGGCCTTGTTCGAATCTTCGGAGAGCTGGGCCACCTGCGTCAGTTGTTTTGAGGCCCGCTGCAACTGGGTGGACATTTGCTCCAGCGCATGCCGCTCACCCTGCGCCGTGGCATCCACCTGGGTCGCTTGTTTGTTCACGAACACCGAGGCCTCGCGCACCCGCTCGGCGATGTCGCGCACCTCGGCCAGCGTCTGGCTGGTTTCGTGGGACAGCAGGTTGATCGACGAAGACAGCGTGCCGATCACATCCTCGGTCACTTCAGCGCGCACCGTCAGGTCCTTGTTGGAGAGCTGGAACACGGTTTGCAGCAGCGCGATCACCGAGTTGTTCAGTTGTTCGTTTTCGCGCTGCGCCTTCTCCAGTTGTGCGATGCGCTCGTCCAGCAGCTTGTCGAACGCGCGACCGAGTGCACCGATCTCATCGGGCTGGGTGAGCTTGCTGCGCGCCCCGGTCTCGCCCCGGGCCACCGCCACCACGATGTCGTGCAGCTTGTTGACCGGCCGCACGATGCCGCGGCCGAGGAATGATCCGATGCCACCCACGCCCGCCAGCGTCAGGAGGCCGACTGCGGCACACAAGGTCAGCGCCAGCTTGTACGTGCCGGCCGCTTCGACGGCTGTGTGGGCGGCGTAGTCGATGTTCAGCTTGCGGTGCGCCTGGAAGCTGGCCGTGATTTTTTGCTCGAGGTCCGCCGCCGCAAAGGCCTTCTCGCGGGCCTCCTCCAGCTTCCGCTCGCGAGACAGTTCGAGCACCTGCTTCAGATGGCCGTCGTACTCGGCCAGCAGGATGCGGCTCGCGTCCAGGTTGGCCTTGTCGGGCACATACAAGGCTTGCGGCTCGTCCATGTCCTCGGCTTCGTATTTCTTGAGCGCGGCGTCAGCGCTGCGCCTGAGCTTCTCGATCTGGGATTCAAGGCCTTGCCTTTCGCTGACATCAGGCTGTGCAAGGTAGCGCCACACCAGCACACGCATGTCGGCAAAGGCATCGTGGGCCGCGTCCAGGTCACGCCAGGACGGCAGTGTGTTGATGTTGGCAAAGTTCGTGGCCTCGTAGACCCCTTCAACCTGGCGCCACATCAGCAAGGACATGGTCAGCACGCCAATGGCCGCCACCAGCACGAGCAGCGCGATCTTCCTGCCGACCGAAAAATAGAGCCTTTGAGCAATCTTCATCTCACACCTTCCCTGTTCGAATGGTTCTCAGCCGAGCGCCAGTTCCTCGGTCAGTGCGGCCACGAGCGCCGGCCCGTCCAGTGCCACGATGGCGACGTCTTCCACGGCCCGGCCCCGCACCAGCGGGGCGAGCCGCTCATGGGGGTCGGCCGCAAGGGTGGGCCGCACCGCCACCAGTCGTGGCAGGCCCTGGAACAGCACGGCAATGGCCGCATCGCCCTCGCCGCCCACCAGCAGGCGGGCCTGACGGTCCTGCGCGTCTTGCCAGCGGCCCGGTTCGGTCCAGGCGAACAGGTCCACCACCGGCAGGATGCGGCCCGCCACGTTGACCGCGCCCACCAGCCAAGCTGGCGCATTGGGGGCGGCGGACATGTCAAACGACTCCACCGCGCTGCGCGCCCAGCCGAAGGCGAACGCGAACCAGCGGTCGCCGCAGCGCACCGCCTGCGCGCGATCGAGCGCGGGAGGCTGCAACCCCGGGGTGTCGGACAGGTCCATGGACATCGGTGGCGGAGGCGGAGTCAGAGCTTGGCAAGGATGTCCGCCGCGACATACGGCTTGGTGACATAGCCCTTTGCACCCAGCATCTGCGCGAACACGCGGTCGGCCTTCTGGTCCTTGCTGGTGACAAAAACGATGGGTATGGCCCGGGTTGCCGCATCAACCTGCAACTGGCGGGCGGTGGCAAAGCCGTCCAGTCCGGGCATGATCACATCCAGCAAAATCAGGTCGGGCTTGCCATCCCTTGCCTTGGCCAACGCCTCATTGCCATTGGATGCGGTAATGACCACGGCCCCGGCGTCCGAGAGGATGCGCTCGAGATTCTTCTGGTCGACGCTTGAGTCGTCGACCACCAGAACTTTTTTCATGAGTGACTGCTCCTGGTTGTTTGTCCTGCTGACAGCCTGCATGGGGCAGGTCGTTGAATGCAGGTCAATAGGTCATGCGCATCGTGTCGGCCTCGCGGACGTCTGACACGATGCGGTCGCCAACGATCTTCAGCAGGTCGTCCTGGCGCAGCGGTTTGGTCAGGTAGTCGTCGCAGCCGGCCATGATGCCGCGCAGCCGGTCCGCCTTGTCGCCGCGGCTGGTGAGCATCACCACGGTCGGTGGACGCTGGCCAGCGCCATAGGGTCTGCGCTTGATGGCCTTGCAGGTTTTGTAGCCGTCCAGTCCGGGCATGTTCACGTCCATGAACACCAACTCGAATGGGGTCTGCTCCAGCCTTGACAGCGCCTCTTCGCCGCTGCGTGCAAGTTGAACCAGGAAGCCAAAGCGCTCCAGGCAGCCGGACATGAAGCGCAGGGCAATGTCGCTGTCGTCCACCACCAGGATGTGGTCCGGCCGCGGCTCGCTTCGCTTCGGCTGTTGGATCGGCGGCGGCCGCAGGGGCGTGACGGTCTGGGTCGCGGGCCGTGCGATGGCCGGCACCGGGCGTGGATCGGCGGCCGTCGGCGTTGCCAAAGGCACCAGGGACTGCACCCGCGGGCAGGCACCGGCCAGGCGCGCACTGCAACTGTCCAGCAGGCGCGTCAGAACCATCATGTTGATCGGCCGGTTGGTGCGCCACGGACTCTTGCGGGCAAGCGGTCCGTCGCCGACGAGGATGCATCGTTCCGGATCGAGCCCGAGATCGTCAGAGGGCGGTTGCTCGCCATCCACGATCAGCAGATCGGCTGCTTCTGCGGTGTACTCAACGACATAGGCGGGCTTGCGCCTGGCGGCCAAGCGGAAGAAGGCCGCGAAGGTCGACCGCTCGAAGGCACTGAATCCAATCAGCGCGACGCTGAAACGTTCGGAGCTTGTCAACAGAGCACCCCTCTTGTTGCATCAATCGATACAGGAGCGCCAAGCCACCTTTACCGCTCTGCCAGCGCCATGTGTGTGGATCAGTGTATGAACTGCGGGGGAGGAAGCTCTTGGTGAATGGTTCATGCCGCCAGCAAATAGGGAATATGCGGACACAGCCTTCCGGCCTGGGCACGCAAGTACCAGAAGCAGTTCCCGGACGACCCCCGATGCCGCCGAGAAAGTGCGCCTGCGGGAAGCCGCCGGGCAGGCCCAGAACCACACCACGGCCGCTTCGCCTGCCGCATTGGTGCCTGCGCCGCGCTGAACGTCCGGGGCCGCCCGCATGACCTTGGTCACAAGCTTGCAGCAGACGCAGCAGGGGTGCCGTGGCCGGGTTTCCGGCGCCCTATAGTCGCGCGCTGTGCCACTTCAGCATCAACGAGGTTGCCTGCATGCCGTCCATTCACCTGCCCGAGTTCGATGAGTCCCAACTGCTGTTCGACGAGCGCGAGACGCGCGAGATCCTGCGGTTCTTCTGGCCGGAGCGCAGTCCGGATATCAATGCGCTGTCCCCCGTCGACAACGAGATTCGCAAGCTGGCCCAGGGCCTGCTGGTGGCGGCCATCGATTCGTCCTACGCCATGGGCTTCGTGCATATCCTTTTTGACGTGCTGCGCAATGGTCGCCCAGGCTTCGCGGGCTTGAAGACCATGGGCCGCAAGCTGGCGGCGAAGTACGTGGCACATTGGTGGAAGCACACCCGGCCGGAGGATCTTCATGCGGTGCAGATCTACGAGGCTGTGCGAAAGGCACTTGCCGCCAATTTCAAGCCGGTGATCCAAATCCTGCTCGCGGAACGTAGTTCAGCCAAAGCGGCAGCGGCTCTCGCCCAACTGCGGCGCAGGCCCTTGTGCATCGAGGTACTGCAGGGCGACCGCTCGTACTGGAGTTGAACCGTGTGGCGCCGACTCAAGTGGACTGCCATCGGCTTGGTCCTGATCCTGGCCGGCGGCTTGGTCTGGTGCATCGTGGCGATGCGGCGGGCCGATCATTTGACGCTGGTGATTTACGCAAGCAGCTTCACTCAGCCTGCAGCCTGGGTCATCGAGCAAGGCCTTTATCGCCTGCACCCCACACCCGAGGAGATCCAGGAGTTCAACCGCGAGGCCGGTGCCGAGACGCTGATCACGGTCGCGCAGGAACCCCTGGCTCGCCGCCTGCTGGCCCACTACATTTCCGCCGGGTTGGACATCAACCGCCCCGACCTGAGATCCCCGTTGTTGCTCACGGCGCTGCATTCCGTCAGCAACTACGACAAGTCCTGGTACCTGCGCGTGCTGCTGGAACATGGCGCGCGGACCAATGTGCGCGATGCCAGGGGACAAACGCCGCTGGATTTGGCACGCAAGTACCAGAATCGGTTCCCGGACGACCCCGAGGCCGCCGAGAAAGTGCGCCTGCTGGAAGCCGCCGAGCGGGCCCAGAGCCACGCCGCGGCCGCTTCGCCTGCGGCATCGGCGCCTGCGCCGCGCTGAACGCCGCGGGTCACTGGCCGCCGTGACATGAGGCCCGGCCCTACGCTACCGCCAGCAGCCCCTGCGGCGAGCACAGCTTGAAGACGCCCACCACCTCCGCCAGCCGTGCCGCCTGCTGCTTCAGGCTCTCGGCCGCCGCGGCGCTTTCTTCGACCAGGGCGGAGTTCTGCTGCGTCACCTGGTCGAGTTGGCCGACGGCGTCGCCCACCTGGCTGATGCCGGTGGACTGCTCGGCCGTGGCGTGCGAGATCTCGCCGATGAGCTGGCTGACGCGGCCGACCTGCGCCACGATGTCGTCCATCGAAGTGACTGCGTCGTGCACTTGCCGGGCGCCGGCCTCGACCTTCGTGACGCTGGCGCCGATCAAGGTCTTGATCTCCTTGGCCGCGCCGGCCGCGCGCTGCGCCAGCGAGCGCACTTCGCTGGCCACCACTGCAAAGCCGCGGCCCTGTTCGCCGGCGCGTGCCGCCTCCACGGCGGCATTCAGCGCCAGGATGTTGGTCTGGAACGCAATGCCGTCGATCACGCCGATGATGTCGGCGATCTTCTTCGACGACGCGGCGATGTCCTGCATGGTCGCCGCCACTTGGCCGACCGCTTCGCCACCCCGGGCCGCCGCGGTGGAGGCGCCGGCCGCCAGCCGGTTGGCCTGGCCGGCGGTGTCGGCATTGTTCTTGACGGTGCTGGTGAGCTGCTCCATGGAGGCCGCCGTCTGCTGCAGGTTGCTGGCTTGCTCCTCGGTGCGCTGGCTCAGGTCGGCGCTGCCCGCGGCGATCTGCGCGGAGCCGGTGGCGATGCTGTTGCTGCTCAGCCGCACCTCGCCCACCACGTCGGCCAGGCGGTCGCGCATCGTGCCGATGGCGGCCATGAGGCTGTGCGTGTCGCCGGCGCGCATGGGGATCTTGATGCTCAGGTCGCCCCCGGCAATGGCGCCGGCCAAGTGGACAACTTCACGCGGCTCGCCGCCCAGTTGCTGCGTGATCGAGCGGGCGATGACGAGCGCAGCCCCCAAGCCCAGCACCAGCGCCGCGCCGCACGCCAGGGCGATCATCGCCAGGGCTCGGTGGAGTGTGGCCTTGCCCTCGGCCGCGAGCTGACTGGCCAGGGTGACGTTGAAATCCCATTCCTTGTCGATGGCGCGCGATGCGGCCTGGTACTGCGCGCCAGCCTCGCCGACGAAGAGGGCTCTGGCTTCTTCGGCCTTGGCCGGGTTGTTGAGTGTCAGGCGCGAGACGGCCCGCAGCTTGTCCCAGCCGGCAATGGCCGCGTTGGACGTTGCAACGACCTCTTGCCACAGGCGCTTGTCCTCGTCGTTGGAAAGCAGCTTCTCGTAGTCGGAGATCGCCTGCTTGAGCTTGCCGCCGGTTTGCTGAATGGACGACTCGATGGTCGCCATCCCGGCGTCCGTATTGGTCATGATGTGCGTGGCCTGCAGGGTGCGGATGTCGTCCATCTGGTCCTGCCACGCCTTGACGGCCTGCAGTGAGGGCGTTGTATTGGCGGCGTAGTAGTCCAGGGCGTCGTAGATCGTCTGGGTCTGCCGGGCGGCGACGCCGCCCAGGCCGAGCAACATCGTCAATAGCAAGCCGAAACCCCAGGCGAGGCGGGTCCCGATCTTCAGGGTGCCGAGAGAGTTCATGTGTGGCCTTTCCGAGGGTTCATTGCAACGGCGATCGGCTCACAGGCCGGGCTCGCAGGGCCAGTATCGGCAATCGACACGGCCGCCTGAACCGAAACAACGGCGTGATTCACCACGGTTTTCGACGCGAAGGGACGGGGCGTGCAGAAAGTCCGCCGCGCGCCGCGGTGGCATGATGCTCGGCTTTCCCTCACAGACACGCACCATGCGCTGGACAAAGCACTCGTTTGCCTGCGGTGGCGTGTTGGTGTTGGCCCTCGGTTCGGTGCTCGCGCAAGCGGCCGAACCTGCGGCGTCCACGCCAGCAGCCTCCAAGCCCGCCCCCAAGAACCCACCCCAACCCGCCATCAAGAAGCCCACCAAGGACGCCGCCAAGGAAGCCCCGCCCGCGGACCTGCTCACGCGTGACGAGTTGCGTGCCTGCATGGCCGAGGACACACGGCTCAAGGGCGCGCGCCAGGACCTGGCGAACCAGCGCGCGGCGCTGGACAAGGACGAGGCCAGCATCCAGGGCGAGAGCCAGGCCATGAAGCAGGCGCTGGAAACCCTGGACCGCACCAGCGAGCCGGCCGTGCAGGCCTACCAGGCGCGCGTGGCGGCGAACGACCAGCTCATCGACGCCTTCAATGCCCGTTTGAAACCCTTCAACACGGCCGCCACCGCGCTGCGCGAAGAAGAAATGGCCTACACCCGCAACTGCGCCGGCCGGCCTTTCGAAGAGCGCGACGAACTGGCCATCAAGCGCGGCAAGAAGTAGCCCGCTCCCCGCACCGAACTTTCGCCCCCGACACGCAAGGACCCCTGCAATGACCTCGACCCCCAACCCCTTGCTGCAGCCCTGGGAGGGGCCGCTGCAGCTGCCGCCTTTCCAGCACCTGGCGGCGGCCCATTTCGAGCCCGCGTTCGAGCAGGCCATGGCCGAGCACCTGGCCGAGCTGGACCGCATCGCGGCGCAGCCTGAGCCGCCCACGTTCGACAATACCGTGGCCGCGCTCGACCGCGCCGGGGCCTTGTTCGGCGGCATCGAGCGCGTGTTCAGCAACCTCTGCTCGGCCGAGACCAGCGAGGCGCTGCAGGCGGTGGAGCGGCGCATGGCGCCGCTGCTGGCCGCGCATGAAAGCCGCCTCTTCATGCACGCCGGGGTGTTTGCGCGCCTGGACCGCCTGCATGCGCAGCGCGCCAGCCTGGACCTGCCGGCCGAAGCGCTGAGGCTGCTGGAGCGCAGCCACCTGGAGTTCGTGCGCGCCGGTGCCCGCTTCGACGCCCCGCAACAGGCCCGCTATGCCCAGGTGATGCAAGAGCTCGCCGAGCTGAACACGCGCTTCGCGCAGAACGTGCTCGCCGACGAGGCCGGTTTCACCGTGCCCCTGCAAGGCCCGGCCGACCTGGCGGGCCTGCCCCAGTGGCTGGTGGCCAGTGCCCAGGCTGCGGCCGAGCAGCGCGGCCAGGCCGGGCATGTGATCACCTTGTCGCGCTCGCTGGTCGTGCCCTTCCTCACCTTCAGCACCCGCCGCGACCTGCGCGAGCAGGCCTGGCGCGCGTGGACGCGCCGCGGCGAACTGGTGGCCGAGCGCGACAACAAGCCGCTGATCGCCCGCATCCTGCAACTGCGCCAGGAGCAGGCGCGCCTGCATGGCCATGCCAGCTTCGGCGACTACCAGCTGGCCGACACCATGGCCGGCACGCCCGCTGCCGTGGCACGCCTGCTGGCGCAGGTGTGGGAGCCGGCCAAGGCCCGCTTCGGCGACGAACGCGAGCAACTGCGCCAAGTGGCGGCCGAGGCCGGCGAGCCCACCGACATCCAGCCCTGGGACTGGCGCTACTTGGCCGAGAAGGTGCGCGTGCAGCGCTACCAGCTCGACGACGCCGAGGTGAAGCCGTACTTTGCGCTCGACGCCATGCTGCAGGCCGCCTTCGACTGCGCCGGCCGCCTGTTCGGCCTGCAGTTCGTGGAGCAGCCGGGCGCACCCGCCTACCACCCCGACGTGCGCGTGTTCGAAGTGCGCGACCGCAGCGAGCGCCGCATCGGCGTGTTCCTGTCCGACAACTTCGCCCGGCCGGCCAAGCGCAGCGGCGCCTGGATGAGCGCCTACCGCTGGCAGTCGCGCCGCGCCGGTGAGGTGGGCCCCCTCATTGCCAACCACAACAATTTCTCCAAGCCTGCGCCGGGCGAGCCCGCGCTGCTGAGCTTCGACGATGCACGCACGCTGTTCCACGAGTTCGGCCATGGCCTGCACGGGCTCTTGTCCAGCGTGACCTTCGAGCGTCTGTCGGGCACGCAGGTGCTGCGCGACTTTGTGGAGCTGCCCTCGCAGCTGTTCGAACACTGGCTGATGGAGCCGCAGGTGCTCAAGCGCCACGCGCGCCATTGCCGCACCGGCGAGCCCATCCCCGACGAGCTGATCCGGCGCATCCGCGCAGCGCGCCACTTCAACCAGGGGTTCGAGACGGTGGAGTACGCCGCCAGCACGCTGGTGGACCTGGCGCTGCATGCCCGCACGGACGACGCGCCGGTGGACGCCGCCGCGTTCGAGCGCGACGAACTGCAGCGCCTGGGCATGCCGCCCGAGGTGGGCATGCGCCACCGCCTGCCGCATTTCCTGCACCTGTTCCAGAGCGCGGGCTATGCCTCGGCCTACTACGTGTACCTGTGGGCCGAGGTGCTGGACGAAGATGCCTTCGACGCCTTTGCCGAGGCGGGCGATCCGTTCGACCCGCAGGTGGCGCAGCGCCTGCAGCGCTTCATCTACGGCAGCGGCAACACGCTGGAGCCGGGCCAGGCCTACCGCGCCTTCCGCGGCCGCGATCCGCAGCCCGAGCCGATGCTGCGCGGGCGCGGCCTGCTGGCCGAGCCCGAACCGGTGGCGTGACGATCCCTCGGCCGATGGGACCATCGGCCGATCCCCCGGAGAAGCCGCCCCGGCGAGCTGCGCGCCGTCGCCACGTCATCCATCGGGAGGATGGGGCGGCGTGAAGGACGCACGATTCGAAAGTTCCTCAACGCTTACCCTGGTGCAGATGCGCACCGTGTGAGCTAAGGTGGAAATGTCGATCTTGCCGCCAGCGGCGGGTCGGCGCATCAGAGCCTTCGCCTCTCAGGCGCGATCCTGAGGGGCGACTTTTTTTGCGCCGCTCTTCGCATGCGCGTCGAACATTTCGGCCGCGCGATGGGGCATGCAGGTGGAGCAGCCAGACTGTGGCCGAACAGGAAGGGGATGGGCGTCGTGCCCCTCCCGGGCCCCCGCCGCCTTGGGGGGCCTGGCCATCGGCATCCTGCACCCGCCAAGGAGCCCGGCCATGTCAGGCATCAGCAGAACCAACGTCCCCGGCAACATCTCGCCCTCGTCGCCGCTCACCGCGCCGAGTCAGACCCCCCGCCCCACGCCCGCCGGCGGGTTTCCCACCCCGACCCGGCCCGACGGACTGACCGCGCGGCCGGGCCCGCCGCCGTCGGGCCACATGGCGCCGCGAAGGGGGCCGTCCCTGCGGTCGCAGGTGCCGATGCAGCATGGCGGTGTGCCGCTGGGGCACACCAGCCCCCCGCCGGTTTTTGCCTCGCTCCATGGCCGCCTCGAGCAGGCCCAGGGCATGCTGAACCGGTTCCAGCAGTTCCACGGCCAGTTGAACCAGCTGGCTCAGCAGGCCAGCCTGTACCCGCTGCAGACGCTCCAGTTGGGGCTGCAGGCTGCCGCTCCTCAGAAGTTTGCCCAACTGCAGCAACTGGCATATCACGGCCATCACGCCCATCAGGCGGTGCAGCAGCTGGCCGCGGAGATTCAGTCGTTCGATCCCGGCCGGCTCAGCCAGCAGGCCAGCAAGTTCGGCCACCGGGTGTCCCACGGGCTCAAGGCCATGGCCAAAGAGGGGCTGGCACAGATGGGTCAGTTGGCCGCGGCCGCCGTGGTCGGCGGGGCGTTCCTGAGTGCCGAGGCCCTGGTGGGCGGCCTGCGACAGAACCATGCAAACCCCTGGCG
>Ga0307516_10004106_pt1 | contig 18165 bp, 21 predicted proteins | sample 19_EM_MG_FD_203310 | JGI IMG/M metagenome (GOLD analysis project Ga0307516, IMG submission 203310) | Populus trichocarpa ectomycorrhiza microbial communities from riparian zone in the Pacific Northwest, United States - 19_EM | ecosystem: Host-associated > Plants > Roots > Unclassified | place... | reverse complement strand
TCCTGAGAGTCGTAGGGGAAGTGGTGACAATTGGGCTCCGGCGCGTAGAAGGAGCCATGATTCTGGAAGCTCGTCAAGGCCAACCAGCAGTCGGAGGGGTAGCCAGGTGTCTCGTCCAAGCATCGACGGGATTGACTCTGACGAACAAGCCGCCCTCCTTGCCCAGGGGACTGGTTCGTACGGGAAGAAACGAACTTCATCATCCCCACCTCCCCGAGCAGGCGTCCTCGAAAATATAGCCCACCTATTCGGCAGAACCTCCTCAGGCGATGTTCCACCCCAACGTCGTCGATCAAAGTCTCGGCTCTCTGTGGAGTCAACGGCTCGTCGTTCTCAAAGTAGCAAACGTTCCGATGCAGGCTCTGACTACGCAATGGATACTGATGACGAGGAGCGTTGGGGATATTCTTCTGGTGAGCAGGATTCGGATGACCCCGGGGCATCTCAGCCTACGGATTTCATCCGTGATGATACATCCTTCACGCCGAGCATGGAGTACTATGATTCCGACATTGCTTCACCACCACCACAGGGATCTTATCTTCCTCTCATTTCCTCAGACCCCATCTTTGGGGGTGAAACCCGAATTGATATAGACTTTCCTTCCACCCTTCGAGGATCGCCACCACCTGGTCCTCCCAGCAGACAAATATTTCATATCCTGGACGAGGATACTACTATACAGTTTGTTGGCTATGGAATCATTTCCTGGCGTGCTTGGGTCTGGCGTTTCGGTGGTATCTTGACATTTGGCATCTTGACCCTTGTCAGGCACTGGTTTCCCAGGTTGTGGCTACTATGGGTGGCCCAGGAGAAAGCTTTCGTAGATTCACGCGATGGTTTTGTTGTTGTTGAGGTAAGCTGCTATGCCTTTATCGTCTATGACGGGTGTGAACAGCCATCAGTCTGCCGACACAGATATTGCGCTCTTTCCGATTCGCTATTTGGATTATCCATATCATACTGCAACCGTGTTCCCGACTTCAGTGCCTTTGGATGAGGTCACTACGGCTGCAACAATCACCTCGATATCCGCACTGAGCAAGAGACACGGGCTCTTTAGTCCTGATTACAACATGTTGAAGCGCCTGTTGGTGGTTGATTATCGTTATTCTCGATTTGCTCTAGACCCAAGGACGGGGCTCTTTAGTATGATGAGGTTTGTGGCAAGTACTTTACGGTACCCGTTTTCTCACCTCACTATAGAGACTGGAGGGATCCGGCCATCTCTGGATTATCATCCGTCCAGTGCGGCCTGGAAGAATCAGTTAGGCGACAACGCCATACTTTATTCGGAAATAATGAAATACATGTGGAAGGAAAGTCAACTCTGTCCCTGCTGGTGGACGAGGTATGGTTCTGTCTTTCCAAGTACAAGGAATATGTTATCCAGATCCCTCGTCCCTCATCCCAGGTCCTTCATCCTTTCTATATTTTCCAAATCGCAAGTATTGTTCTGTGGTCGCTTGACGATTATTACTACTATGCGTTTTGCATCGGGTTGATCTCCATAAGCAGTATCATAGCCACCCTAATAGAGACGAAGACGGCGAGTGTTATTGGATCATCCCTCTTCGTCCATACTAAGCTCGCATTTTAGACGATACAGCGGATGCATGAAATGACACGTTTCTCGTGCAAGACCGAAGTTTGCATTGATGGATTCTGTGTGTGCTTTTCCTTCGGTTTCGATTTTGTATCTAACATAGCGTTCTAGGGGTTGAACGTGACTCGACCGATCTTGTACCCGGAGATGTTGTCAATCTGTCCAACTTCGGGTTGGCCACCGTACCGGCCGATCTTCTACTTCTTTCTGGTGACGCGATTATAAATGAGAGCATGCTGACTGGGGAAAGTGTCCCCGTCAGCAAAGTTCCAGCCAAAGAGGATGATTTGGCACGATGGCAGGAGTGCAAAGACGAGAACCCAAAGACCATGCTTTATAGCGGCACCAAAATCATTCGTATCAGGGGCACAGCAAACCCCGATGGCAGCGACAGACCAGCGATTGCGCTGGTACTTCGTACAGGTACATTCATCGAGTCGGCTCCCCCATGATATCTGACGCCTCCAGGTTTCAACACGACCAAAGGTGCCCTGGTACGATCCATGCTATTCCCCCGGCCTATCGGGTTCAAATTCTATCGCGACTCGATACGCTTTATTACGGTACTGGCTGGTATCGCAGGAGCAGGTTTTTGTTTAAGCGCAGTTCAATTCGTCAGAATGGGAGTGAGTTGTATCAGGATCACTTTTCTTATCTCTTTGACGAATAATGTTAGCTCAAATGGCACACCATTTTAATCCGTGCTCTAGATCTTATTACGGTCGTGGTACCTCCAGCTTTACCGGCGACATTGTCCATCGGAACTAGTTTCGCTGTCGGCCGCCTCCGAAAATCTGGAATTTTCTGTATATCTCCAAGTAGGGTCAATGTATGCGGCAAGGTCAATATTTGTTGCTTCGACAAAACCGGAACATTGACTGAAGACGGGTTGGATATTCTCGGAGTTCGCGGCGTACAGCGGAACGGGCAACGCTTTGGGGAGTTGCTTGAGGATATCCATGATTTACCACTGGGTGCTGGCAAGGCTATATTTTCATACGCCCTTGCGACCTGCCATTCCTTAAAAATGGTGAATGGAGAGGTCATCGGCGACCCTTTAGATGTGAAGATGTTTGAATTTACCAAGTGGACTCTGGAGGAAGGAAGAGCCGGGGGAAACGCAGCTATCAAGACCAAAAAGGCCATAGTAGAGCAGACGGCGCTTGTACAAAACGTCGTCCGCCCCCCTGGAAGTGTCCAGTTCAGGTTGGAGGATGCTTTGAAGGGGTCTGGGAAGGTGCGTTCCTTTGGTGGTTCTCGACTTTGCCACCTGAATGTTATACGGTAGTACGCGCACTTTTTGGAACTGGGAGTCATACGCATATTTGAATTTGTTTCCTCCCTCCGACGCATGAGTGTCGTTGTTAAACGCCTGAAGAGCAGCAGTATGGAGATCTATGTGAAAGGTGCCCCAGAAGTCATGATAGATATCTGTGAACGTGATACATGTAGGTCACAAGTTTTATTCTTCCATTCTGTTTGTTGACCTTGATATATGTTCAAAGTACCACAGGACTATGATGACCTCCTGTCATATTATACCCGGCGTGGATATCGTGTCATAGCTGTGGCGGGCAAGAGCATCGAGGGCTTGACCTGGCTCAAGGCCCAGAAGATGAAAAGGTGAGTTCCATTTATCCTTTTGGCACGCATTTTTCAACGATGGGGTTTAGGGAACAGGCGGAATCTGGATTGCGATTTCTTGGCTTGATTATTTTCGAAAACAGACTGAAACCGGGAACCACACCTGCGATTCAAACGCTCCGAGCGGCCCATATCACCTGCCGGATGATTACCGGAGACAATCCATTGACTGCTGTAAGCGTGGCGCGAGAGTGTAGCCTCATCAACCAGGCAGCTCATGTCTTCTCCCCAAGTTTTGTCAGAGGTGTCGACTTTCGGATGATCAATTTGACGAGTACTGAGTATTTGGAATAGGAAATGCTACTCTGCCAACCTCTCGATTGGAGTGGTCCTGCCTGGACGATATTTCTTGGAAACTTGACCCTTACAGTTTGAAGCCGTTCACACCGCCCCCACACCACACCGTCGAAGCAGATGAGATAAACTATCAGGATTACTCTCTGGTGTTGACCGGAGAGGTCTTTCGGTGGATGATAAATTATTCTCCTCTAGAAACCCTCCAGCGGGTAGGCACGATCGATCGATGCCCTCGGGACAAATTGCTGACTGCTTTGTAGATGCTTGTGAAGACGCAAATTTTTTCGAGAATGTCACCGGATGAGAAGAACGAAGTTGTGGAACGTCTTCAAACGCTGGGGTATACTGTCTTGATGTGTGGAGACGGGGCAAATGACTGCGCAGCTCTCAAAGCAGCAGATGTTGGCATTTCATTATCCGAGGCCGAAGCTAGTGTGGCTGCTCCATTCACCACCAATACCAATGATATCGGCTGTGTGATTGAGCTGATCAAACAAGGAAGAGGAGCGCTGGTAACAAGTTTTAGTTGTTTCAAGTACATGTGAGCAGTGCAGCTTTTCCATTTCTTTCCTCGCTCATGCGATAATACTGTGATTAGGGCACTTTACTCAATGATCCAGTTCACTTCTGTGACATTGCTTTATTCTTTTGGGTCGTCTTTGGGAGATTTCCAGGTAGGTTCTGTCGGATTTGTGTGTTGGACCTTGCTAATTATTATGGAAAGTTTCTGTACATTGACCTGTTTATAATTATCCCCGTGGCGGTAGCAAGTAAGTCAGAACCGCGACTCCCACCCCGGATTGGTTCTTAAACTGGTCGGCAGTGGGACGTACGCTGCCCTATCCCCGAATCTACCCCAAACCGCCGACAGCCAGTCTGGTGTCGAAAAAGGTGTTGGTCAGCATTATCGGGCAGATTGTCATTACCAGCGGAACGCAGCTATGGGCATATTTGTGGGTTCGACGTCAGGAGTGGTAGGTGTGACGCCGGTGTGTTTTAGGGCCTGTCTGACATGGTTACTCTTGACAGGTATGTACCGCCGCCAACGGGGACGCCATCGGACGGCGATAAGCTCGAAAGCACGAATTTCGAGAATACGGTCCTGTTTCTGGTGTCGTGCTTCCAGTATATACTCGTTGCTGGGGTCTTCAATATTGGGCCGCCGTACAGAGAGCCGATGTGGACGAACGGTACGATGTCCATCAGACGGTTTGAGGCAGCTGAACAAACGCAAGTAATAGGCTGGCTGATGGGATCTATTGGGCTAATTTGCCTGTTCGACTTGGTGATCGTGGAATGGCCGCCTGAGTTCGTGTCGAAGGTGCTGAATTTGATGACGGTGCCGGGGTCTGGGCGGGGAGTGCTGTTAGTTGGGGTGGTTCTGAATGTTATTTTCTCGGTGGTGTTCGAGCGAAATGTGGCTGCATGGATTGTTGGGGTGCTGCGGCGGGGACGGCGACGGACTCGGAAGGTGTACAAGGTGGTTGAGGGGGGGATGCGATGATGTCGGAGTTTGAATTAATACATCTCTGACCTTTCTTCCGTTGTCTCGTCCCGACTGCAGGCATCGGGCTCTTCCCTTCTTTTTCGTCGCCATGCTCCATCGACTGGTTTCGCTGGCTTTTATTTTATTTTGTTTTCTATCCGTTGTTGCCCGTCCCGTCCCTGCCCAGACCGACGCCCCCACCACCCTCCACACCGTCCACACAACCCAGACGTCCGTACTTGCTGAGCCCTCTTATATTCCATCCCTCATCCCGTCCCAACAGGAAGGATGGCCCCGTCACCGAGACGTGCGACATCACCCTAACGCCCATTACCGACAAGGATGGGGACCCGGCCATTCAAGAAGTCACAAAATGCACGGTCGCCCTTGCTGACGATGGCTCGCAGAATCCAGGAGTGACAACCACGGCTACCATCTCTCCGCCCGAGACCACCCCGTCTCCCTCTCCATCGACCACTGCCACCGGCGTCCCGCAGACTGTCACACAGGTTTGTATCGTGCACACGCGTGTTTATCCAAGATATTGACCCTTCCTAGAACACACCCACACCCGTTCTCCCGTCTCCCACCGGAGATACACCTCCCACAACCACGACCACCCCCACCGTGTCTCCTCCAACTCCGACGTCCCAGGGCTCAGGGACCACTGCACCGGATTCTACTACATCGACGTTCCAACTTCCAGGAAAGACTCTTTCAGTCCTCCCAATCGGACTAGGGGTCTTTGCTGGCATCTCAGTGATCGCCCTGATCGTTGTGGGGCTGGTTACTTATGAGCGGACTAGATATCGTAAAGTATGTTTTGCCTCCCTTTGCATCCTTTCTCAGAATTGATCACCGACATGGATATTCTAGGCGTTCAGACAGCGGAAACTTGCTGAAGCAGGAGCGGGGATGGGCTACGGTGGCATGGCGTAAGTCGTCAACTGATCCCCGCTTTCCGTTGCTCAAACCCTCTTCAGACAACGCGCTTAGGATATATGTTTATTCCCTTTGGTTTCCATCGTTTTTTGCTGGTCGCATTGATTGTACATGTAATGATATCGATCGGGTATTTCCTTCTTTCATAGCTACTCTTTCGCATCATGTCTATCGCAGAGCCTGTTGACAGGTTGACAATCACTTTTCTTGTGGACAATGGCATCGAATGGTATGCATGTCATCATGACTGGATCTATGCATTGTGAGGGGCAGCCCTATCGATAGGATGACGAAACTCCCTCCTGGATTTACACACGAACTTTCGCAACACATTCAGCTGTACCCTCGACTCGATGAGGTGACTGGGGTTCCTGTCGTCGACTTTGAAGATTTTTGTTGTGGTCGGATTCATCCCCATTACACCTAACGACCATCGCTGAGCATCGCCCCCACATAGGTGCACATGGTTTCTCTGCTCTCATCGTAAGTCTTTTCAGACAACATGGTTCTCTTTGCCCAAAGAGTTTCAAGGAGACAGAACGCGATGGGATATCCCACCTTACACTATTCGACACTGGACCAGATTCTCGATCTCTCGCGCGTAATCTCTCCTCCTTGAAAGTCCCAATCGAGAAGATTGAGCGAGTCATCATATCTCATTGGCATCGTGACCACACTGGCGGGCTTCTCTCGTATCTGGACGGTCGTCGTTCCAACACCAACAGCCCTTGCATTGTGGACGTGCATCCAGATCGTCCATTCGCCCGCGGAATCGCGCCAGGACCGACTTACGACAAAGTCCTCTGTGCTCTGCCACCTGACCCAACTTTTGAGTTGATCGAGGCAGCTGGAGGCGTTTTGGAGAAACATGCGGAAGGGCATGTCGTTGCCGGGGGCACGATTTGGGTGAGCGATGAGATACCACGCGTCACAGAGTTTGAGAATGGTTTGCTGGGTGGGATGAGATGGCACGAAGTGAATGGATCAAAGAGCAGGTATGCATGCGGCTATTTCTTTGCAACATCAGCGCTCTGCTAATGCGATACGAAGCATATCATGGATGAGAGATATGCTGCTATCGATGTTGCTGGCAAGGGCTTGGTGGTTTTTAGCGCGTGGGTGCTTCACTTTTATCGCGCTTCTTTGCTGTTATTGTCGTGTTCATCGTTTAGCTGTTCACATGCTGGGATTGTCAATGTCATCAAGGATGTCCTCTCAGTATTCCATAGGCCAATCTACATGGTGAGCATTCGTCCCCTGATTCCTACGAGAGTCGATGTTGCCCAAGGGTCAGATAAATGATGACCATTGCAGATAATTGGTGGTCTGCACCTCGCTGGGCCCGAATTTGCACCTCGCCTGGAACCTACTGTGCAGTTCTTGTCCGAGGAGTTGCGTCCTTGTCCGACATATATTCTTCCCATGCATTGCTCTGGATTTCAGTCGAAAATTGCACTCGAGGCGGCGTTTGGGGAGGGCTGCGTTCCCGCAGGTGTTGGGCATAGGGTCAATATTATGGGCGATCGAGCACACAATTTGAGGTAAGACCTTTACCGATTAATCAACCTCTGTACCAACTGGTATGTATTCTAATATACATGGGTTCTACAATACGATATACCCAGACACAGCGACAAGAAAGCCGACACAGCGAATTGGAATTGTAAGAATGGAAAACAGAATATCAGGTCATTTGGTCAACGACGCCGTTTCATGATGGAGAAAACAAAATAAAGCTTGGACGTCCTGACACCTTTCATACCTTTGGATTGAAACCAGGCAAACAGCTCCCTTTTCTGACGTTGGCATGCACCCAAGCAGCAGCAGAACCCATGAATGAAGTCAACATCAACATTAACATCGCTAAATTGCCAACAGAGATGAACCTTTGACAGGACCATTGGGACCGAAGCCGAACAATCTGAACAAATGGCGAAGTAGCCAAGATTCCGGAGCGATCAAGGTAATGGCGGAGTAGACGATGACTGACGAGAATGGGATGCTTATCGATCAATCTGCCTGATCAGAATCAGGTAGTCATTCAAGACGATGAAGTCTTCCCATACGAGGTCAAGTGCAGTCGACAACTTCGCGGAAATGTATTCCACGTCAACGTTGCGAATTTTGGGGTCGAGATCCTCGCGAAATTGGTATGACGCATTTGCGACGTGGGTAATCAGATCCTTGAACTCGTTCAGGCATGGGGAATTCTATCCACGACAGCTCTGAAGGCATCGCCAGGCCTCGACCTCGGCCCAGAAGTCAGTAGTGTTCGCGAGATCCGTCCAAGAAAAGCGTGCCGGATGATAGTTCAAACGCTGTTGCGGCGGTGAATCTAGATCGAAGTCAGGCCTTGGGGAGGGGAAAAGAAAAGACAATTACAACAAGAGAGAGCAGAGACGAATCGTTTCGTGTAATAGCAGTTGCAGCAGCCGTACAACAGTGAGAGTAAACCTTGTTCTGGTAAAGGTACTTGTATTACCCATACATCGTTCCGGAATGCGATATACGCGGAAACAGCGACAATAAAGCGGACATAGCAAGTCGGGATCGTAAGAATGGAAAACAAAACATCTTCAACAGCGACAAGAAAGCAAATTGGGATCGTAAGAATGAAAAACAGAATGTCTTCGACGACGACGACATTGCATGATGGAAAAAACAACCGCCAAAAGTGAACCAAAGGACATCCCGACACCTTTCATACCTTTGGATTGAAACCAGGCAAACCAGCTTCCTTTTCTGATGTTGGCACCCCAGAAGAACCTCTGCGCCCAAGCTGCAGCAGAACCTATGAATGAAGTCAACATCAACATCACTGGATTGTTAACGGAGATGAACCTTTGACAGGACCATCAGGACCGAAACCGAATAATCTGAACAAAGGGCGAAGTAGCCAAGATTCCGGAGCGACCAAGGTAATGGCGGAGTAGATGATGAGATCGACAAGAATGGGGTGCTTATCGATCAGTCTGCCTGGAGTGCCAATGAGAACTAGGTTGACATCCAAGACAAGATGCCAGGGTAATTTACCAGCGATAAGAAGGGCATCTGTAATTTTTGGCTCGATTTCCCGGAATCTCGCCCTAACATCAGGTTCCGGGATTTGGTCGAGGGCGAGGACTCTGACCACTGCATCTTCGACCTTCCTCATCAGCCAGGAGATCATCTCCTTCCTTTGAGAGTACCGAGCATCTTCGTCTTTGGGGAGAGGTAGGGAAAACTCTGCTTTGAAGTCTTCGTATACGATGTCAAGTTCAGCCGACAACTTTGTGGAAATGTGTTCCGTGTCGACATTGTGAATTCTGCGCTGCAAATCCTCGCGAAATTGGCATGATGCGTCCGTGATATGGGTCATCAGATCCTTGAACTCGGTCAAGTAAGATGCCACCTGGGGAAATCTTGCCACCGTGTCTTGGTATACTTTATCGATGACAGCTCTGAAGGCATCGCCGTGGGCCTTGACCTCGTCCCAGAAGTCGGGAGCGTTCGCGGGACGCGTCCCAGAAAAGCGTGCTTGATGATAGGTCAAATCGGTCACTGTTTGGACCGTGCACAGACTTGGAATCTTAAGAGTTACGGCGGTGAATCTAGATTAACGAAGTTAGGCGTTCGAAGCAGAAAAAACGCACCGAGAGTAACAAGAAAGAGCAGAAAAACTGAAGACGCATCGTTTCGTGCAATGGTAGTTCTAGTAGCGGTACAACAGTGAGGGTAAACCTCGTGTACGGTGCGCTGTTTGTATCAGACAGTATTTCATATCGAAGCCGAAGAATCAGGTACCTAAATAGGCAACCGCAGGAGAGGATCCGCCGATTGACAGCGGCTGGCCAGCAGTGACAGAGGATCGAAGACCCACACTGAGGTCCCTGGTGCTGAAATAAGGTGGTACATTGGTGTTATCATAGAGAATACATCCAGCAGTCTCTGTGAACAAAGTCTCTCCCTGAGATTGTCCGAAATGGCCCTTGGCAACAACGCCAACAGCAGCTGCAGTTCCTGCTAATATCAATAGTTGATCAGGACAATGGGTTGGCGGACTGCGAGGATGACACAGACATACCATAGTTGGAATTCATCATTCAGCAGGAGTTGGCTCTCGACAACATCTCTTTTTCTCAACGGCGATTCTGTGTAGTGCCTGATGAAGTGGAGGGCCACCTTCCACCCAGTGGGAATTCGGAGAACATTTGAGCCTATCGTGATTCGTGATGATGGCAATCCTTGGGGTTATACCTTACCTACCGAATAATGCACTAGATCATCCTGTAAGGCCCGAAAAGGTGGAGAATTTTGACTGCTTGTTTTGTAGCAACCGGGGTTACAGTTGCCACCTTACAGTGCATAAGAAAGCAGAAATACTGAAGACGCATCATGTAGTTGTACTTAGTAGCAGTCCAACCTTTGTACCAACTGGAATTCATACAACATAATATACACAGGTTCTACAATGCGATTTACCCAAAGACAGCGACAAGAAAGCGGACACAGTAAATTGGAATCACAAGAATGGAAAACAGAATACCTGGCTATTTCTTCAACGACACCGTTTCATGATGGAGAAAACAAATTAAAGCTTGGACATCCTGACACCTTTCATACCTTTGGATTGGAGCTCGGCAAACCAGCTTCCTTTTCTGACGTTGTCACCCCAGAAGATCCTCTGTGCCCAAGCAGCAGCAGAACCTATGGATGAAGTCAACATCAACATCACTGAATTGCCAACGGAGATGAACCTTTCACAGGACCATCGGGACCGAAGCCGAACATTCTGAACAAAGGGCGAAGTAGCCAAGATTCCGGAGCGGTCCAGGCAATGGCAGACACGACGATGACACCGACGAGAATGGGATGCCTATCCATCAGTCTGCCTGGAGTGCCAGTGAGAATTAGGTTGTCATTCAAGACGAGATGCCAGAGCATTTTACCAGCGATAAGGAGGGCATCTGTAATTTTTGGCTCGATCTCCCCGAATCTCGCCCTAACGTCAGATTCCGGGATTTGGTCGAGGACGAGGATTTTGACCGCTGCATCTTCGACCCTCCTCATCAGCCAGGAGATCATCTCCTTCCTCTGAGAGTACCGAGCATCTTCTTCTTCAGCAAGAGGTAGAGAAAACTCTGCTTTGAAGTCTTCCCACACGAGGTCAAGCTCAGTCGACAACTTTGCGGAAAGGTGTTCCGTGTCGACGCTGTGAATTCTGCGCTGTAGATCCTCATGAAATTGATTCGACACATCCGTGACTTGAGTTATCAGATCCTTGAGCTCGTTCAAAGAGGATGCCACCTCGGGGATTCTTGCCGTACTATCCACGATAGCTCTGAAGGCATCGCCAGGGGCCTCGACTTTGGCCCAGAAGTCGGGAGCGTTCGCGAGACGTGCTGGGTGATAGCTGATTGGACCCTGCACACTTCACGGACTTGGAATCTTACAAGTTTCGGCCGTGGCAGTCACGATGAATCTAGATTGAAGTCAGGCCTTGGAGAAAAGAAAAGAAAAGTCAATTACAATGCGGGTAATAAGAGCATCATTTCGTGTAATAGCGGTTGTAGTAACGGTACAACAGAGAGTGGATGACTTCTCGCAGGATTTAGAAATGTAGATTATTTTCTAAATGGATAAGCGAGCGGACTCCGAAAAATCTACAGCTATGTTTCCAAACTGTCGCATGTTACAGGCGGACCACCAATGTTAAACGTTATGTAAACTCTGATGTCTTCCGGCTCACAGTAAACGAGCAAAAGCACTGGGAACTCTAGCGAAGACAGACGCGAGATCCATGTGATGAGAGATCTCTTTCCTCTCGCTCGGCACCTGGTCATGGGATGAAGTAGAGTCGCTTGTTGTCACTGCCATCTGTTTCGTCGGGTATGAAGTCCATGAGCTCCGATTGACTCCGCTGTGTGTATTTTTTTTCAGGGGTGGCCTATTGATATGAATTTAGCCGTAAATAGAAAAAAGAAGGAGCATTCCGTAGATCGCGTATCAGCGCACATCACTCCCCTAGATCCAATAACTGCGATGGACGACTACGAGGATGAACTTGCTCTGTTGCATGTCGCACTAGCTGCACAGCGGCAGGAATTCGAGGAGACTGAGTCCGAGCTCCAGGAACTTGCCTGTGCTGCCGTTATCATGCACCGTCGGGCAGTATCTTGATACTTCCAGGTGCTGAGGTGCAACGTTATCATGAGGACCCTAGCCGACGGTTAGCATCAAGCGAGATTCGGATGAAGCGCGGGTGATGAATTCTGCTGACTAATGGTTCAGAACGGTCGGCTAAGCCTGGAGGGGGGTTGGGGGTGTCGTTCTAATTGAAGTTTGAATGAGGGTGTCATTTCATAGTCCGATTAGCGAGGTGACCCATTTGGCAAGCCGAACTCGGCTGATGTCGCTCAGGCTGTTTAGAAAATAATCTAGGTTTCCAAATCCTGCGGGAAGTCATCCAGTAAACCTTGTCCTGGTATTTTGTATTACCCCAAGTATTTCCATATCATATAAAAACAGAAAAAAGTGAACAATGCCCCGACTATAAATATGTATGTATCCTGTGTACTGGAGTGGAATCAATCAAAGGATATGTCGAAGGCCACTTTGAAACATACCTCCTCCGCTCTATCCACCCGATAACGTCTTTGCTCAGACCTAGTGTGTTAGCAGTATCAAGTAATCTCCGCTGCGTCCCTTTGAGCATATTGCGCTGGTCTACTAGGTTGTCCAACACTTCTCGTCCCTGAGCCAAGAATTCGTCCAACCGGTTTTCTGTATTCTGTATGAACGAATGCTCATGTAGTGCATGACCTTCCCGCGAGGCGAATTCAGGTTGCGGAGTTGGACCACGAAATGGAGATTCCGAGTGTTCTTCGCCTCCAGGTCGGAGGCCGGGATGCAATGTTGATGGTGGGAGGTTGGTTGATTGGAATCGTCTTCGGGCGTCCGAAGGAGAAAGGATACTAGCAGACGTGGACATGAGGTCTGACCGCTGCTTGGCTGCTTTCTGCAAAGGACGATAAAATGCCAAACGAGAAAAAGTGAAGGGGAATATACCTCTGCCAAAGCTTCGGCTTTCAGGGATTCAAATTGGCTTCTCAGCTCAGCATAATCTGTTCGGAATTTCTGGACTCGCCTGTAGACGTCAGGCAGGGCAGCGAAGCCGTGTGATATTCCTTACATCTGGGCCTTCTCTTGCTTCGCTTTTATCATTTCTCGTTTGGCCATAGAGTCGTAATCGTCGATGGTGCGGTTCATGGCGGCCAACGAAGCCGATATCTGGCCTGTGCATCGGTCGTCAATGACAAGACTGGCAGTGTAACAGACGCGCGCGAACCCAGAAGGGATGCCGAATTGTCTCCATTCCGCAGACGCTCGAGGTCTGCCTGGAGAGAATTCGTCTGACGGACCCCAGACGTGTACAGGGAGTTCATGGTAGACACGAGCAGTCATGTGACTATACCCTACCCCTTGTCCTTTTCCCCCCAGCCAATTCTGCCTTCTCCGTCCTCCTGGCCTTTTGTTTCGCCCGCTCGCGTTTCCTATCGTCTTTCTTTTCGTATCGAATTTTCTTTGGTTTCGCCTTCACCTTGGGCGGTGCCTTTATTATGCTGATCTGATCTGGCTCCGCACGTGGAGACAATGTTTCCCGCCTGACAGCAGGAGTAGAGGTGAACGAAGCCGGGTCTATGTCTTCAACAACTGTAACCGTTGCGACGACCTCTTCGTCATCGTATGCCTCCTCTTTTTGCTTCCCGTGAGGTATGCCAGTCCATTCCTCTTCGTCGTTTGTGTTCTCATAATCGGCAGGATCTGTTGAATGGACATCGATATACATCTCTGACAGATGAATCGTGCTTACGCAACAGGGCATGGTAAGCCGACTCCACCTCTGCAGCATTTTCAATTGCTCGCTCACGCAGTTGGCGGCGTTGCTGTGCAGCTGTTAGACCACGACCATGGGCTACATCAGAAGGCGCACCTCACGTCTAACCTCTAGCCTATCCTGTTTTTGTCGTTCGAGGGCCTTTTTCTTACCAGCCTCGGCTTTTGCGACCTTTCGTTTATGAAAGCCTGTGAGGAACTCCCTGGGAACGAATTCAAACAGGACCAGCTGCGATAGGGACAGGAATGGACCTGCGTGCATTGTCATCAAAGATGACCTCCTTGATTTGGTCGCGTTTCGCCCTCTTCTTTGCCGCGATGGCCTGGTGGGACTGAGTGAGAAGGGCGAGATTGTGCATGGGGAGGCGGAGAAAGACGCGTGGGAGTGTGCTGAAATAGGAAATCCGGATGATCATAAGTGCTCTCCTTTGCAAGTCCCTGCAAACCGCGATGCATCCGGAGCTCTTCGCCCACAATGTCCCTATCTCCCTCGCATCCCCCCCGCCGATTCCCCACAAAGTCTACATCTTGGACTGCAAATCTTGCGACAAATTCCTTACCAACCGTGCCATGAAGGTTTGAATACAGTGTACCACGTCCCTGGGTGCTGATTGCCCTCTAGGTAGTTCTCCTCTTGTCTCCCAACGTCCCTCTCTACTCTTCCGACGCCCTCCCAGTCAATTGCTCTGCCTACACTTCGAGTTCCAGCGTCTTACGCTCTGAATGTCTTCGCCCTTCGATATCTTCCCATCGTCCACCTCGAATATGCGAATGCCTCACCCAGTCCCTGTCGTGCCACGGATGCGGTTCGGTTGTCGGTTATATGATCGTCATCCCGGTATTGGCGATGCCTCCTTATCCTCCAGAAGGTTACTTAGGTTCTGTCTCCAGTGTGCTCGCTGCACTTATTCCATAGCTGCTACCAGTCGAGCTACAAATGGCCATCGCTTTGTTTTCCACTCTAGCGAGGTTATCTCGACGGAGCGTCATTACATTTCTGACGAGCCTGGTGTCCTCCCTTACGAAACCATGGCCGCTACGCAAGCCAATCTGCATCAGTTTGTTTCCTCGCCGGTTCCTACTGCGATTCACTCCAATCCTCGCCCATCTCAATGGCCGCAGGGTCACCAGTCTGACTCCAGACCTTCTCCCATCACCTCAGATTATCCGCGGACACATGCACCAGGATTGATAAACTCTACTGTTGACTCGTCTTCTCCTCGGATCTCCGACTCCGTCTTCCAAGGACCTGACTCTGCTGTGTATCCTACCCTGCATGCTTCCCTTTCTTTCTCCGGTCGCTTTGCACCCCACCCATATCTCCGATCTCAATCTCCATCGCTTCAACATGCACTTCACTCAAGTGACCGGCCTCTATCTGCTGCTTCGTTTATCAGCCCAGGTTCGCCACCGGCCTTCTATCCTTCGTTTCCCTCGAACCTGCCTTCAGAACAGAAGCAACCCGGTAAACTCGAGTACGGCGATGTTCTCTTTTGGCACCATTTGGCGAGAACAGGCGAATTTCCGGGTATCGAAGATGACATGCGTGCGAGAGGATTCGGGAAGTGCTGCCTCTGAAAGCATCCCAGCAGGAATCTCGCAGCGAAAGTGAATTGGAAGAGGAGGAGGAAGCAAGGCGCCTATTTCATGCCCCTTTATCCTGTTGCTATAGATTATGGATTTCGCACTCAGCATGTACTTTTATCCAGTTTATCCAGTGCACAGACAAGGCCCCTTTTGTCTCAGATGCTGACAAAGCAAGACTTGATAAGCGGTTGCGAAACGACGTTGCGGCTTAATTTCGAACCACCACCATCCCAGCAGTGACCGCTGTTTCAAATATGTAAGGCCTGTTTCTTCCTTCAACTCCCAAATCCTGAGCGGTGAGGGTGCCTAGCATGCAGATCTTCGTCAAGACGCTCACGGGAAAGACCATCACCCTTGAGGTCGAAAGCTCTGATACGATCGATAACGTTAAAGCCAAGATCCAAGACAAGGAGGGGTAATTAGCTTAAACACACTGCGTCGACCTCTCTCTCTGAAATCTTTATAGTATCCCTCCCGACCAACAACGTTTGATCTTTGCGGGCAAACAGCTTGAAGACGGGCGCACTCTTTCAGACTACAACATTCAGAAAGAGTCAACTCTTCACCTTGTTCTCCGCCTCCGTGGCGGTATGCAGATTTTCGTCAAGACCTTGACGGGAAAGACCATCACTCTTGAAGTGGAGTCCTCTGACACCATTGATAACGTCAAGGCGAAGATCCAGGACAAGGAGGGCATTCCTCCGGATCAGCAACGTTTAATCTTTGCAGGGAAACAGCTCGAAGACGGTCGAACCCTTTCCGATTACAATATACAGAAGGAGTCGACACTTCACCTTGGTGAGTCTTGAGGTCATCTAAGGACCTCGTTCATTGTTATCTAAGCCTTCTGTATCCAGTATTGCGCCTACGCGGTGGAATGCAGATTTTTGTCAAGACCCTCACTGGGAAGACCATTACCCTGGAGGTCGAATCGTCGGATACAATTGATAACGTCAAAGCGAAGATTCAAGACAAAGAAGGTATCCCCCCGGACCAGCAGCGCTTGATCTTTGCTGGCAAGCAGCTCGAAGATGGTCGCACTCTGTCGGATTATAACATTCAGAAAGAGTCAACTCTACACCTCGTACTTCGCCTTCGTGGCGGTATGCAGATCTTTGTCAAAACCCTGACGGGCAAGACGATTACACTGGAAGTCGAGTCATCGGATACCATTGACAATGTCAAAGCAAAGATTCAAGACAAAGAAGGCATTCCGCCCGACCAGCAGCGCCTGATCTTTGCTGGTAAACAACTAGAGGATGGTCGCACTCTTTCAGATTATAATATCCAGAAGGAATCGACACTTCACCTTGGTAAGTATTCGGCGTATCGAATTCCAGACAACCTAACACCGTTCTCTGTAGTGCTCCGCCTTCGGGGTGGTATGCAAATTTTTGTCAAGACGCTTACGGGAAAGACGATCACCCTCGAGGTGGAGTCTTCGGATACGATTGACAACGTGAAGGCGAAGATCCAGGACAAGGAAGGTATCCCACCTGACCAGCAGCGCTTGATTTTCGCTGGGAAGCAGTTGGAGGATGGGCGTACGTTGTCGGACTATAATATACAGAAGGAGTCGACCCTGCATCTCGTTCTTCGTTTGAGGGGTGGTTTGTGAATCTGATTGAGCTTTATTGTTGTATATGACGAGGACAATACGAAAATAGTTGTGTGCTTAGCTAAGCTGTCGTGTCGACCCTTGTTCTACCTCTCTCTCTCCACTCTTCCACGTCGCTATCCGTCGCCGTCATGGCTCCAGCGGCTCCTGCAGGAGCAGCTGGTTTGTCGTCGTCCAAGGCGACTCTGTCGTGGCGCCCGACTAAGATCATGAATATGAGAGACCTCGCTAAAGACGACGACTTCCTGAGCCATCTTCTTGTCGAAAAGCTTGGTACCGGAACAGTCCCCTTACTTGTTCACAAGATGGATCCTTCGCGACGACTGCCCAAGACTGATGCACAAGACCTATTGGCTATTGTCCGACGCGTACGCTCTCCCGTCCATGGCTCCCTCGGTACATGGACTGAACCGACGCGTGATCTTCGCATTTTTAGTTGGTCATCTTAAAGTGTCCCATACAACATGCTGTCCGTCAGGCCGTTGATGAGCTGCTCCTGTCCGTGTCTTTCCTCATCATACTAGCCACAACTAACTTTGAGGCGCGCTCTCGCTTAGCCTTCCTTCAATCCGTTACTATCTGAGAGCATATACCCAGAAACAGATCAACGCTTTTGCCACGTACGCCCCAATCCTGTATCCATGGAGCCTATGCTCAAATTCATTCTCGCTGTCATAGCCACGCATCGCGCTACTTCGAGCTCTACAACCCATCTGGGTACATCGAGATAGCCCACACGTCTCGCTACTCTCATCGTACCGGAAAATCCGAACTTTGTATTTTGGCCACACGCAGTCTTCCTGCTGGAACAGTCATCACCGAACTGAAAGGTTCCATGGCAAACCTCACAGAGGAAGAGGACAAAGAGCTCAAACGGACCGATCTTAGGAACTCGGATGTGCGAAGGGATTTTAGTGTAATCCATTCCAAACAAATGAAGAAAAATCACTTGTTCTTGGGACCGGCTCGTTTTGTGAATGTGAGCTCAGCACAGATGGTACCTCCCCTAATATCTGATTCATTCTCCTGTCAGCATGACTGTGACAACAACTGCGAGCTTTTTCGTGAAGGCAAGTACATAACCTTCAGGACACTCCGGGCAATCCCGAC
>Ga0307516_10004105_pt1 | contig 18169 bp, 16 predicted proteins | sample 19_EM_MG_FD_203310 | JGI IMG/M metagenome (GOLD analysis project Ga0307516, IMG submission 203310) | Populus trichocarpa ectomycorrhiza microbial communities from riparian zone in the Pacific Northwest, United States - 19_EM | ecosystem: Host-associated > Plants > Roots > Unclassified | place... | reverse complement strand
ACTCGCGGCGGCGGCCACGGCTTGTGAAGAAGACAGCAAGACCGCGCCTGCCACCTGCGCCGATCCGGCACTGCCCATCTACGATATTCAGGGCGGCGCCGAAGACGTCAACAACCCGTGTGTGACCCCCGTGGGTCACGCCGTCAGCTCGATCGCGGGCGGCAGCAGCGTCGATACGGGCGGCGCCAGTGACACTGGCGGCACAGCCGGTTCCAGCGGTAGCGCTGGCAAAGGCGGCACCGCGGGCAGTGGTGGCAGCGCCGGCAAGGGCGGGGCCGGTGGCAGTGGCGGTAAGGGCGGCAACGCCGGCACCGGCGGCAAGTAGCCGTGACCGCGCCGGAAGCGGCGCCCGAACCGAGCGAGCACGGCGTGCTGCTCACGCTGGCGTACGACGGCGCGCCCTTCTGCGGCTACGCCAAACAGAAGAACGGCCGCACCGTTGCCGGTGAGCTCGAAGGCGCGATCGCTACGGTCGATCCGAAAGCCACCAGCACCCGCGGCGTGAGTCGCACCGACGCCGGCGTGCACGCCCACGGTCAGCTCGTGGCGTTCGACTCCAGCAAAGACATCGATCCGCGCGGCTGGGTGCTCGCGCTCAATCGCGAGCTGCCGCGGCAGATCGCCGTCGTGGGCGCAGCACGCACGCCAGCCGGCTTCGAGCCGCGTCGGCGCGTGGTCAGCAAGACCTACGTCTATCGCATCCTCGAAAGCCGCACGCGCGATCCGCTGATCGACCAGTTCGCGTGGCGCGTGCCCTACAGGTTGAACCAGCTACTGATGCGCGAGGCCGCCTCGCTGCTGCAGGGCGAGCACGACTTTGGCGCATTTCGGGGTTCGGCGGACACGCGCGAAGAGACGGTGCGACACATCTTTCGCATCGGCCTCGCCCCTGCGGCGAACGATTCGCGGATCAGCGAGCTTACGGTGACGGGCAACAAATTCCTCTACAACATGCTGCGCATCATCGCGGGAACGTTGGTAGACATTGGGCGCGGCCATTTGCCGCCCGACACGTTCACGCGCGCTTTGGCGAGCGGACTGCGTAAAGATCTGGGCATCACCGCGCCGCCCGAAGGCTTGGTATTAGAGAAGATCGAGCTCAGTGAAGCGGGCACGGACCACTGGCCCTGAGTTGACGTTGCCTGACTTCTCTCGTACGTACTCGGCCGCCATGGGACTCCGCCAAACGCTCGTCGACAAAGGCAAACAAGCCCTCCTCAGCCCGTCAGTAATGCGATTCGTCTCCGACGATCGCGTCATGAAAGCGACCGAAGGCTTGCTCGATGCGCGCGGCAGACTGGCGGCCGCCTGGGACGTGCTCAAGAACGGTCACCAGCTGCCCAACGTCGATCCAGCGCTCGACGAGAACATCGGCAAGAGCGCGCCCGCGGCCAAGAGCAACGGCGCCGCGAACGGCGCCGCGAACGGCGCCGGCCGAGCCGACGCCAGCTCCGGCTCGAGCGACATGGACGAGTCGATGAAAGAGCGCACCTCGCTCGCCAGCATCGGCGGCAAGGACGTGTTCGAAAAAGCCTTCAAGTTCATGGCCGCGGACAACGCGCGCAAGATGGGCATTTACCCTTTCTTCCGTCCGCTCGATTTCAACGACGGTCCCGAAGCCGAGATCAACGGCAAGCGCGTGCTGATGTTCGGGTCCAACAACTACTTGGGCCTGACCAAGCACCCCAAGGTGCGTGAAGCCGCCAAGGCCGCCATCGATCGTTTCGGAACGAGCATGACCGGCTCGCGCTTGGTGAACGGCTCGATGAAGATGCACGAGGAGCTGGAGGCCAAGTTCGCCGCCTTCATGGGCAAGGAATCGGCGCTGGTCTTCACCACCGGTTACCAAGTGAACCTGGCGACCTGTGCGGCCTTGCTCAGCAACAAGAACAGCGTTGCTTTCATCGATCGCAACGTGCACGCCTCGCTGTACGACGGCGTCCGCCTGGGCCAAGCCGCTGGCGCCAAGCTGGTGCGTTACAAGCACAACGACGCCGAATCACTCGATCGCGCGCTAGAAAAGCTGGAAGCCGGCGACGGCGCTTTCGTCATTACCGACGGCGTTTTCAGCGCCGAAGGTGAAATCGCCAAGCTCGATGAAATCGTGCCGGTCGTCAAAAAGCACGGCGCGCGCCTGCTGGTCGACGACGCGCATGCCGTCGGCGTGATCGGCCCCGGTGGCCGCGGCACCGCACACAGCTTCGGCCTGCAAGATCAAGTCGACTTGATCGGCGGCACCTTCTCCAAGTCGCTGGCCAGCATCGGCGGCTTTCTGGTGGGCGAACGCAAGGTGCTCGACTACATCCGTCACTTCGCGCCAAGCTTCATGTTTGCCGCCAGCGCCGCGCCGCCGCAGGTCGCCGCCGCCATGGCTTCGCTCGACGTGATGCAAGAAGAGACCTGGCGCATGGACAAGCTGCGCGAGAATTTCACCTACATGCGCGACGAGCTGAAGAAGCTCGGCTTCGAGCTCGGTCACACCCAAACCGCCGTCATCCCCATCTACATTCGCCAAGATTTGCGCACGATCATGATGTGGCGCGACCTGCTCGAAGAGTACGGCATCTACACCAACCCGTTCATCTCGCCCGGCGTCCCGCCCAAGAGCGCCATGCTCCGCACCAGCTACATGGCGACCCACGAACGCCACCACCTGGACAGAGCACTGGAAGCCTTCGGCAAAGTCGGCAAAAAATACGGCGTCATTTAGTCTCGCCCTCAAAAGAGGGAATGCAACAGGAAGACGCGAAGACGCGAAGGTTTTTGGGTTTCGCGCTGCGCGTTTGGTTGCGGCATTGGCTACGGTGACGCGCGACTTGTGCCATGTCGAACCCCACAATCTTCCTCTGAGCTTCGTGTCTTCGCGTCTTCCTGTTGCATCCTATCGACGCGGATAGTTAGCTGTGCGGTGCGATGCCATTGGAGATTCGTGAGACGCCGGTCGGGGGGAAGCTGAATGATTTCTTGAACGTGGTCGACTACGTCTACCGCGGAGATCCGAACTATGTCCGCCCGCTCGACATGGACATGAAGGATCGATTGAGCCTCAAGAATCCATTCTTCGAGCACGCCGAGGGTGTGATTTTCACGGCGCATCGCAACGGCTGGTGCGTCGGTCGCATCACGGCGCAAATCGATCGCGAGCATTTGGCTCGCTACAAAGACGACGTCGGCAGCTTCGGCTACCTCGACACCATCGACGACGAAGAGGTCACGGCAGGGCTGCTCGGAGCCGCCGAGAAGTGGCTGCGCGCGCGCGGCATGAAGCGCATCCGCGGGCCGCTTTCACTTTCACTCAACGAAGAGATGGGCTGCCTGGTCGACGGCTTCGACACGCCGCCCATGATCATGATGCCGCATCACCGCCCCTATCAAGGCGCGCTGATCGAGAAGGCCGGCTTCGAAAAGCTCAAAGACGCTTATGCCTGGCGTTACCACGTGGGCGATGTTCCGCCGCGCGTGCGCAAGGCCCACGACGACATCTCGGCCATGCCCGAGGTCAAGTCGCGTCACGTCGACATGAAGAACCTCGACGCCGATTTGCGCGTGATCATGGACGTGTACAACGACGCGTGGAACGACAATTGGGGATTTTTGCCGATGACCGAGCGCGAGCTCTCGAAAATGGCGGCCGATTTGAAGCTGATCGCCATTCCAGAGCTTTCGTACATCACCGAGATTGACGGCGAGCCGGCTGCGGTGGCGCTGGCTTTGCCCAATTTGAACGAGCTTATCGCCGACATGAAGGGCAAGCTCGGGCCGCTCGGACTGCCGAAGCTGCTGTGGCGCTTGAAGGTCGTCGGCCCGCACACGGCGCGCCTGATCATTCTAGGCATTCGCAAGAAATTCCGTAGCGTGAGGAAGTACGCCGCGCTCAGCGCGTTCCTCTACGCCAAGATGAACGCCGCCGGAAAGCAGCTCGGCCTCGAAGGCGGCGAGCTCTCCTGGACACTCGAAGACAACGCGCCGGTCAATACGGGCATCAAGTTGATGGGCGGAAAAATTTACAAGACGTACAGGCTGTATGAGAAGGGTCTTTGATCTCCTCCGTGCCTTGCCCGCAGCGCCTCGCGTACTTCGTGCTCTGAACCGCGATCGGCGTTCGGCCTCGCCGAGTTTCGTTCACTACGGTCTTCTGTGTCGATCGCGATCTGCTGGTGCCAAGGACTAGCCTGCGGCGATCCGGCTCGCACCTTCGGTGCTCGCGAGCTTCGTAAGGGACCTTTACGTCGGGACCAGAGGAGGCGCGCCGCGATGCCCTCGGAGTCTATTCACGACTGACAGCACTTTGGGGCGGCTCAAGATGCGGCAAATGAGCTGGTGCTTGCCGGGAAAATCGACCAGCAGTAGCCCGACCAGCAGCGTGAGCAAGCCCTGCCCCGGGAGCACGAGCATGGCGACGCCCAGCAGCACGAGCACGACGCCGAGCAGGTTGCGCAGCGCGCGCAGCACGACCGACGACGCCTCCGCCTGCTTGCCCGCGCGCAAGTAGTCCGGCGGCAGGGACGCCAAGAAACGCGGCACCAGCACCACGCTGGCCAACAGCGCAACGATCGAAAAAATCCCCAAACTCCAGTCTACGGCCGGGTGCGACAGCCAGCTAACGAGCGAATGGATCATGCTAGCGTCCGCCTCGACCCATGTTGAGTCGCCTCACCGGTTTGTCCACTGTGGCGCTGCTGCTCTTGACCCTGGGCTGCCAAAAATCGGCACCGCGGCTGCTCAAAGACACCGAGGGTCGCACGTTCGAAGCCACCTGCCCGGCAAACGGCGCCTGCAAGTTCGACCAAAAATCGGGGCCGCAGCGGGTAGAGAAGCCGGCGCAAGCCTTGCTCACCGGTAGTCGGCTGGTCGGCATCTGCGACCTAAAGGATGGCGAGCCGCTGCAAGGCCCGTTCGACTGCCGCCCACTCAACTGCCAGAGCGACGCCGAGTGCCCGCCGCTTCACGGCATGAAAGACGGCCAGTGCCTGCACGGTCGCTGTAGCGACCCCGCCGAGGCCGTCAGCGTCCAAGACTCCGTCATGCTCTGCCTGGCCGGCACCGGCCTCGGGCACGATACCCCCGCGCAAATCGAGCGCTATGCCCTGGCGCTCAACTGCGGCACGCCGTGCAAGATCCCAGCCCCCTGTCAGCAGCCCTGACGGCGTCCGCGCCCGTAAGCTAACCTACGACCGATGTCTCCGCGCACGGTCTTCTTCGTGGTGTGTTTGTCGTGCGTCGCGTTCGTCGCGGGTCTCGAGACGGTGTGGGCCGGAGCCGTGTGGCTCTGGCCCATCGCGCTCTTGCTGCTCGGCTTGGGCGCGTACGACTTGCTGCAGACCAAGCACGCCATTCGCCGCAATTTTCCGGTCGTGGGACGGCTGCGTTATCTGTTCGAGGCGATCCGGCCGGAGATGCAGCAGTACTTCGTGGAGTCGAACAGCTCCGGGCGCCCCTTCAGCCGTCAAGAGCGCTCGCTGGTCTATCAGCGCGCCAAGAACGTGACCGACACGTTGCCCTTCGGCACCGAAGAAGACGTGTACGCCATCGGCTACGAATGGATGAATCATTCGCTGATGGCGATTCATCCGCCGCACGAGCCGCCGCGCGTGCGCATCGGCGGGCCCGCCTGCCAGCAGCCGTACGACGCGGCGGTGCTCAACGTGAGTGCCATGAGCTACGGCGCGCTCAGCAAAAACGCCATTTTGGCGCTCAATCAAGGCGCCAAGCTGGGCAACTTCTATCACAACACCGGTGAAGGCGGCCTCTCGCCCTATCACCTCGAAGGTGGCGGCGACATCTGCTGGCAGATCGGCACCGGCTACTTTGGTTGTCGCGACGACATGGGCAACTTCGACCCGGTGCGCTTCGCCGAGAAGGCCAAAAAGCCGCAAATCAAACTGATCGAGCTCAAGCTGTCGCAGGGCGCCAAACCCGGCCACGGCGGCATCTTGCCGGCGGCGAAGGTCACGCGCGAGATCGCCGAAATTCGCCACGTGCCGCTAGGCAAAGACGTGCTCTCGCCGCCCACCCACACGGCCTTTCGCACACCCAAAGAGCTGTGCGAATTCTTGGGCCGCTTGCGCGAGCTATCCGGAGGCAAACCGGTCGGCTTCAAGCTGTGCCTGGGCAAGCGCCGCGAATTTTTGGCCATCTGTAAGGCCATGCTCCAGACCGGCATCGCACCCGACTTCATTACGGTCGACGGCGGCGAAGGCGGCACCGGCGCCGCACCGCTCGAGTTCTCCAACGTGCTGGGCACGCCGCTCGACGAGGCTCTGATCTTCATTCACAACGCGCTCGTCGGCATCGGGTTGCGCAAACAGATCCGCGTCATCGGCAGCGGCCGCGTGATTTCCGGCTTCGACCTCGCTCACCGAATCGCCATCGGCGCAGACCTGTGCAACAGCGCTCGCGCCATGATGTTCGCGCTCGGCTGCATTCAGGCGCAGAAGTGCAACACCAATGAGTGTCCAACGGGCGTCGCCACGCAAGATCCTGCGCTGGTGCGCGGGCTCGTCGTCAGCGACAAAGCCATCCGGGTTTTCAACTACCAGCACAACACCGTGCGCGCCCTGTCCGAGCTGCTGGCCGCTGGCGGCATGTCGTCACCGGCCGAGCTCAGGCCATGGCACGTGCTGCGCCGCGTGAGCCCAACCGAAGTGCATCATTACGGCGAGATGTACGAATACCTGAAAGAAGGCGCGCTCCTGGCTGACAGCGTGCCCAAGAGCTTCGCGCGCGCCTGGAACGCCGCCAAAGCCGAAAGCTTCGAATCCGCCACGCCGGAACATTGAGCGGCCGGAAGCCGCTGGCCGGCGACGCCCACTGCGGCTAGGCTGCGCGCCCGTCATGTCGAGCGCCATCGAGCCTTCTATTGTCTTAGCCGCCTACGCCGAACCCATCGCGAACGGCCGGCGCGTGCTCTTCATCGGCCCTGCCGTCTCGGCACTGCCTGCGCGGCTGATCGAACGCGGCGCGCGTTTGGTCATGGTTTGCGATCCCGATCCGGTGCGCGTGGCCGAAGCCACCGCCAAGAACCGCATCGGGGCGCTGTCGTTTTCGGCGCTGACCGACGGGCACCTCGCCCTGCGCGACGGCGCGTTCGACGTGTGCATCGTCGAAGACGCGGGCATCGCCGATCCGGTGGCGCTGATGAAGAAGATCCGCCGGGCGCTCACGCCGCGCGGCGTGGCGCTGCTGGCCTCGCTCAACCCCGAAGCCAAAGTGCCGCTCTTGCCGCATCGCCCGAGCGGGGTCATCTCGCTCGACTACTACGCGCTTTACGACGCCGTAAAGGCCGAGTTCGAGCACGTGCGCATGCTGGGGCAAGCGCCGTTCGTCGGCTACGTGATCGCCGATTTTGCGCCCGACGGCACGCCCGAGCCGTCGCTCGACACTGCCTTTCTACCGGGCGGCGCCGAAGAGCCCGAGCTGTTCATTGCGGTGGCGTCGCAGCATCCGGTCGCGCTCGAAGCCTTTGCGGTCGTGCAGCTGCCCTACCGGAGCGTGGTCACCGGCAGTAGCACCGCTGACGCCGAAGCCCTGCGGCGCGCGCGCGCGTCGGAGCAGGCGGCGCGCAGCAAGCTGAGCGAGCTCGAAGCCGCGCTCGGCACGGAGCAGAAAAGCGTCCAGGCCCGCGACGGCAAACTGCGCGAGGCGGAAACCAAAGTCTTTGCCCGCGACGCCGAGCTTTCCGCGCTGCGCCAAGAGCTCGAAAACAAGAATCAGCAACTGAAGGCCCGCGACGCCGAGCTGAGCGCGCTCGCCGAGCAACTGAAGCAAGCTCCCCCGCCCGAAGAGGCCGCCGCAGCGGACCTAGCGGCCCTCGAGCAAACGCTCACCGAGCGTGGCGAGCACATTCGCAAGCTCGAGCGCGATCTGCGCGAGGCCGAGCGCATCGGTAAAGAGCTGCTGCGCCAAGCCTCACCGCCCTCGGCCAGCGCGGTCGAGACTCAGCGCAAGGCCGCCGAAACCGAGCTTGCGCAAAAGCTGGCCAAGAGCCAGGCCGATCTCATCGCCACGCGCTGGGCGCTCGAAGCGGCCGTAAAAAAGAACGCGACCTCGGACAACGCCGAGGCTTGACAGATCACTCGATCGACTTAGGTTGCGCCGGTTTTCCGCCCAGCCGTCCAGCGTGGTCCATGAGCTTACAGCATGAGTGAAAAGCGCGACTACTACGAGGTTCTTGGGGTCGCGCGCGAAGCCAGCGACGACGACGTGAAGAAGGCGTACCGGCAAGCGGCGCTCAAGCATCACCCCGACCGCAACCAGGGTAACCCCGAGGCGGAGGTGAAGTTCAAAGAGGCGACCGAGGCGTATACCGTCTTGTCGGACGGCGAAAAGCGCGCGACCTACGATCGCTTCGGGCACGCCGGGCTCGGCGGCGGCGGGTTCGATTTCAATAACGCCGGCGTCGGCGACATCCTGAGCCACTTTCAGGACATGTTCTCCGACTTCTTCGGAGGCGCCGGCGGTTTCAGCGGCGGCGGCCGTCGCCGTCGCGTCGAGCGTGGCCAAGACGTGCGCGTCGAGCTCGCGCTCAGCCTGGCCGAAGCACTGACCGGCGGCAAACACGAAGTCTCGATCCACGGCGCCGTGGCCTGCGACACCTGCCACGGCAGCGGCGCCAAGCCGGGCACCAAGCCCGAGACTTGCTCGCAATGTCGCGGCAGCGGCCAAGTCACCGCGCAGCGCGGCTTCATCATGTTCAGCAGCCCGTGCGCGCGCTGTCGCGGCACTGGCCAAATGATCGCCACGCCGTGCGACACCTGCCGCGGACAGGGCGCCGTCGAAAAGCAACGCAAGGTGCTGGTCAACGTGCCCGCCGGCATCGATTCGGAACAGCGGCTGCGCGTGCCGGGCCAAGGCATGCCAGGCCCTGGCAGCGCGCCAGCCGGCGATCTGTACGTCGACATCGAGGTCGAGGCCGACGAGCACTTCGAACGCCACGGCAACGATCTCGGCACGCGACTCACGCTTTCGTTCGCCGAAGCCGCGCTCGGCATGGTCACCAAGCTGGTGTTGCCCGACGCGCGCGAAGTGCTGGTCAAAGTCGAGCCCGGCGCGCAGCCGGGCAGCATCGTCGTCGTCAAAAGCGAAGGCGCCCCACGCCTCGACCGCGCCGGCCGCGGCGACCTGCACGTCATGCTCAGCGTCCAAGTCCCCAAAAAGCTCTCCAAAAACGCCAAACGCCTGCTGCAAGAGCTAGAAAAAGAGCTCAAAGGCGAGACCGAGCCAGCCGGCTAGTTGGTAGGCCTTGTCACCGGCAGCCCAGCTGGGCTGCCTCGCAACACACGAAACTGGGCGCCCCTGTCCCGCACCTGCGAGTCTCGGATTTTTTCACACGAAGATCAGAAGGACAGAAGGGCGAGCGAAGCGAGAATTGGGCGCCGAGATGATTCGACCTTCGCGTCACGATGCGCACGGCGTAACAACGCCGTAGAACGCGACGCAGGCGCAGAAGCACGGCGGCGCCAATCTCACCTTCTGACCTTTCTGTAAAAAAATCTGGGTCCGTCAGCGACGTTCCGGATAGCGATCGGCGATCGCTTTCAGCATCTGCAAAGTGTTACTCGATGCCTCTACGAGCGTCGCCTCCTGGCAGAGGAAGCGTTCGAGGTCGGGGGCGGCGGCGATGGCTTGGTCGAGGCGCGGGTCGCTGCCTTTGCTGTACGCGCCGAGGGCGATCAGGTCGCGCTTTTCTTCGTAGCTGGCGAGCAGCGCGCGGGCGCGCTGAGCGGCGGCTTGGTGCGGCTTCGCGGTGACGTTCGGCATCACTCTCGAGAGTGATTGCAGCACATCGATGGCGGGGTAGTGGCCGCGCGCGGCCAGCCGGCGATCGAGCACGATGTGGCCGTCGAGGATGCCGCGCACCTCGTCGGCTACTGGCTCATCCATGTCGGAGCCTTCGACCAAGACCGTGTAAATGGCGGTGATCGCGCCAGTTTCGCCCTGACCACTGCGCTCGAGCAGGCGCGGTAAAAGCGTGAAAACGCTCGGCGGGTAGCCACGGCGCGCCGGCGGCTCGCCTGCCGCCAGGCCGATTTCGCGCTGCGCGCGCGCGAAGCGCGTGATCGAATCCACCAGCAAGAGCACGCTCTTGCCGAGGTCGCGAAAATGCTCGGCGATGGCCGTCGCGACCTGCGCCGCGCGCAGTCGTTCGACGGGGGGCGCGTCACTGGTCGCGACCACGACGACCGAGCGGCGCCTGCCGGCCTCGCCGAGCGAGTGCTCCAGAAACTCGCCAACCTCGCGCCCGCGTTCGCCGACCAGCGCCACCACCACCACGTCGGCGCTCGCGCCGCGAGCGATCGCGCCGAGCAGTGTGCTTTTGCCTACGCCCGAGCCGGCAAACAAGCCCAGGCGCTGACCCGTGCCGAGCGTCGTCAGGCCGTCGATGGCGCGTACGCCGGTTTCGAACGGGGCGCTGACGGGCCGGCGCGCGAGCGCAGCCGGCGGGGCGCGATCGACCGGCACCGGCGTGAGCCCCGTCGGCGCCGGTCGGCCGTCGATGGGCCGTCCCAAACCGTCGAGCACGCGACCGAGCAGCGCAGCGCCCGCGCTCACCTGCAAGCCTTGTCCGGTGGCTTCGACGACGTCGTCCGGCCCGACCCCGCTGGGCTCACCGAGCGGCACCGCTAGCGCCTCGCCTTGTTGAAAACCAACCACCTCCGCCAGCAGCGGCTCACCGCGGCGGCGAATCAACAGCACGTCCGAGATGCGCGCACCCGGCAACACCACGCGCAAGAGCAGGCCGGTGACGCCCACGACCCGCCCGACGGGCCTGAGCGCCGCCGTCTCGGAGAGCCGGGCTTTGAGCGCCTCGAGATCCACGGCTGGAGGCTAATTCCGACCGGGGCGAGAAGCGAGAAGACAGGGAGGCCCGGCGGCGGGGAGATTTCAGGGGATTTTGGCGACGGTGGACCAAAAAGCGGGGGACTGGGAACCTATTTCCCCATGGCCCTGCGCCCCGCTTCCGAGAAAGCCGACAACGCTCGGCTCGAGGACGCGCGGGCCGTGACGTTTCTGGGCGATGACGCGGCGCTCGTGGCGGGGGTGCGGGCCGGCAACGCCGTGGCCATGGCGGCGTTCTACGACCGCTACGTGGGGGACGTGCGGCGCATTCTCTTGCACACGCTCGGGCCGCGTCTCGACCTGCCCGATCTCGTGCAAGACGTGTTCATCAACGTGCTCACCTCGGTGCGCTCGCTGCGCGACGCTTCGGCGCTGCGCAGCTGGCTGTTTCAAGTCACGGTGCGCACGGCGCGCAAACACTTGCGGAGCAGCTCGCGACGCTGGTGGCTGAAGCTGTGGCCCGAAGGCGACGAGCTCGAGGCACAACCGGCGCTGATGCTCGAAGAAAACGCCTCCGACGCCGTGCAGGCGACCTTTCGAATTCTGCAGGGCATGGCAGCCGAAGATCGCTTGGTCTTTTCGCTGCGCTACGTGTCAGGTTGCGATTTGACCGAGATGGCCGAGGCCTGCGAGATGTCGCTGTCCACACTCAAGCGACGCCTGAATCGCGCCGAACAGCGCTTCCACGCGGCCGCGCAAAACGACGAGACGCTGTGCGGCTTTGCCGCGAGAGGTGCAACATGACGAGCCACGGCTGGCAATCCCTGGGCGTGCAGCTGCGCCAAGACTTGGCGCGCCACGAAGACGTGGACAAAAGCAGCGAGAGGCTCACGCGCCGTCGGCTGCTTGCGCGCATGGCGAGTGTGCAGGCGCCCGAGCGGCGCTGGGCGCTCGCCGCGGCGGGCGCGCTGGTCACCGCCCTCGGCGCAGCGCTGTTTTTCTGGGTGTCGCCCGCGGCGCGCCGCGAGCCGCTGTCTTTCTGGGTCGAAGAGCGCTCGGGCAACCTGAACGAGTGGGTCACGGCGCGCGACGCCGAACAGAGCCTACGCTTCTCCGACGGCTCGAGCATCGTGGCCGGACCGCACACCACGGCGCGCGTGACGCAGATTTCGCCGGACGGCGCCCAGCTCACGCTCGAGCGTGGTCACGTCGACGCGCACGTGGTGCACCGCGACGGCTCGCGTTGGCAGGTGGAAGCGGGACCGTTCGCCGTGCACGTCACCGGCACGCGCTTCCGCGTGAATTGGGATCCGCAGGCCGACAAGCTCGCGGTCAGTGTGAGCGAAGGCCGCGTAGAAGTGAGCGGCGGCGGGCAGCCGCTGCACGTGCTCACGGCGGGCTCGGCGCTCGAGCTTTCGGTAGGCGCCGGAAACGAGCTGCGGCACGTGTTCGAAGCGCCCGCCGAGTCGGCAGCCGCGGCTGCGCCGGAGCCGAGCCCTGATAGCGCGGCGCCCGATGGCGCGTCCGACAGCGCGCGCGACGAAGACGAGCTCATCCGACCGCGCAAGGCCGCCGAGCACAAGCCAGACTTTCGCGAGCTTTCGACGGCTGGTCGTTACCGCGAAGCGCTGGCCGTAGTCGAGCAGCTGGGCTTTGGCGCACAGTGCGAAAGCTTGGGCGCCCGCGACCTGCTGACGCTCGGCTCTACCGCGCGGCTCGCGGGGCGCGCCGATCTGGCCAGCGCGGCGTATCAAGCCGCGCGCCGGCGTTTCCCGAGCAGCTCCGAAGCCGGCATCTCGGCGTTTTCGCTGGGGCGCTTGGCGTCGGACGCCGGGCATGCGAGCGATGCCAGCGCTTGGTTCAAGCGCTACCTCACCGAGCAGCCGAGCGGTCCGCTGGCGCGCGAAGCGGCGGGGCGACTGCTCGAGCTTTTGCAGCAGACGGGCCGCGACGCCGAGGCGCGCGCGGCCGCCGACAGTTACCTGAAGCGGTATCCGACGGGGCCGCACGCCGCTTTGGCTCGCAGCGTGCTCGCCCGTCCATGAGCCGAGGCGTGAGCCTGCTCTGGCTCTTGCCATTGTTGCTGGTCGTGCTCGCTCGACCCGCGCGCGCGCAAACGGCGGCGCCGGGCACGATCTTGCTGGTCGTGGACGAGCGCGCGGTTGCGCTGGCGACGCGCGTGGCGGCCGAGCTAGAGGCGCTTGGTTTTTCGGTACAGTCGCAGACGCGAGCCCCAAGGCCCACGGAGCTGGCGGCCGAAGCGCGCCGCGCCGGTGCTTTTGCCGCCATCGGCATTGGGCCGACCGCGGAGGGCAGCGTCGAGATCACCGTGCTCGATCGCGTGACCGGCAAGACGCTGCGCCGCGAGCTGCTCGGTCGCTCGCTCACGGACCCGACGACGCGCGAGCTGGTAGCGCTGCGAGCCTCCGAGCTCTTGCGCGCCAGCCTGATGGAGATCGAAGCGCCCCACCCGCCACGCGGCGAGCTCGAGCCCTCACCCGTAGTCAGCCGAGTAGCGAGCGCGCCGGAGACCATCCGGCGACCCGAGCGACGCTTCCGTTTGGGCGCCGAGAGCGGCGTGCTGGTAGCGCCCGGACTGTCGGCGACGCCGCTCTTGCAAGCCGCGCTAGGCGTGCGACTGTTCCGGCACCTGGAGCTCGCGGCAACGCTGGGCAGCCAACTCACCGCAGGGCAGCGCAGCTTCGACACCGGCCGCATCGAAACCACCGCGCGCTGGCTCGGCTTGGGACCAAAACTGCTGTTTTTGCCGCGCAGCGACGGCAGTCGCGTCGCGCTCGGCCTCGACGCGGAGCTTTCGCTGGTCGCGCTGTCGGCCTCCGGCTTTGCGGCGGACCCGGCCTATCGCGGGCAGTCGCGCTTCGTTTGGACCCCGGCCGGCACGCTGGGCATCGACTCGAAGATTCGTTTGCATAAGCAGCTGTGGTGGGTGATTCGTCCGACGCTCGGCTTCGCCTTCAGCGAGCTTTCTCTGCGCGCCAACGGCCGCGACGTGAAGGTGTGGGGGCGACCGTGGCTGCAATGTTCGACGGGCTTGGAGGTCGAGCTGTGACGCGAGCAGGTGTCTGGCTGCCGCTCGTCTTCGGTTTGGCCGCTGCGGCGTGTGGCCGGCAGAACCTCGACTTGCTCGTCCAGAGCGAGAAAGACGACCCCTGCATCGGCTTCAGCAGCCAAAGCGATTGCGCCGCCAACGCCGCCCTGGGCTGCTCCTATTGGCCCAACGCCGAAGGCTGCCGCAGTGATGACCCGAGCTGCCAGCCCGGCATGTGCCAGAGCGGGGATCCGTTCGTGAGGCGTGCCGCCCACGGCTTTCTCCTGAACGGCGCGCCGTTCCGCTTTGCGGGCGTGTCGAGCTGGGCGCTGCTGCAACCCGGCAGCTGCGGCAGCGTCAAGCCGGCCGAGCGTGCGGCGTGGATTCAAAGCGCCTACGACGCTCTCGTGCCGTCACGCGCCAAGATCGCACGATTTTTCGCCTTTCAAAGCAGCGCGGGCACGAGCGGCAGCGACTTCACGCTGTTCGACGCGTCCGTGCGCGCAGCGCGGCGCGCCGGCGTGCGTCTGCAGCTCGTGCTCGAGAGCAACGACGGCGGCTGCTCGCAAGGCGCGCGCCGCGACGACGCTTGGTATGGCGGCGGCTACCAAAGTCCGGACGGCAACTACGCACTGTCATATCGCGACTTTGCGACGGCCGTCGCGACGCGCTACCGCGACGAGCCCACCGTGCTCGGCTACGTGCTGGTTCAAGGCTTCGGCGGCGCGGCGCCAAGCGTGCTCGGCAGCTTCGTGACCGAAATGGGCCAGCGCCTGCATGGCGTGGCGCCGAACCAGCTGCTGTCGATCGATCTGGAGTGGGGCGGCGTGCCGGACGACGACGGTGTGAGCTATCGGCAGCTCGAGCAGCTACCCGAGGTCGACTTCGTCGACGTCGACGACTACACCTTCGTGTACCCGCCCAAGCCGCTGAACCCGACGCTCTTGCAAGTGCTCGGCGAGATCGACAAGCCCGCGACCATTGGCGAAGGCGCCTTCGGCCTCATGGCGGGCGACGACGCCGCCCTTGCCATGCGCGGCGAGGTGGCCAAAGCGCGGCTCGCGTATTGGCACGATCAGGGCTTCAGCGGCGCGCTTTTGTGGGCGTACGATCCGGGTTGGGGCGCGGTGTCCGAAGAATTCGACGCCCGCCCCGCCGATCCCATCTTGCAGCCCGGGGGCGTGCTGGTGAACGCGCCCTGGTGAGCTGACGGCACCTGGAGCTCGGCCGGGCCCGTGCAGGACTTGCCCGGCTCGGCGAATCGGTGACACGATTTCCGGCGTGAATGCGGGACTCCCCAAACGTAGCGCTGGAGCGCTGATTTTCGGCCTCCTTTTGGGCTGCCAGGCCTCCGTGAACGCCAACGCCAAAGCCAACGGCAAAGGCGCCAACGCCGAAGGCGACGCCGAGCTCCGCGGCTCGGCCTCCGAGACGCCCGAGGGCCAGGGCGAAATGACCCGCTCCGCAGCCGCCTCCGTGAGCGCCAACGGGACGGCCGTCTCCAACCCGAACGGCTCGCGGGTACTGCTCGGCGCTCGCCACGATTTGAAGCTGCGTGCGGGCCAGGGCACCGCGACCTGCCAATGTCTTTCAGTCGCGCTCGGCGGCTCGCACAACGGGGGCATGGTGTGGAGCAGCGTGCCGCCCGATATCGACGAAAGTACCCAGCTCAGCCTAGCGCTGTCGTCTGAAGGCCAAGCTTGTAAAGACGAGCCGAAAAAGAGCCTCGGCGCTTCGTACTGGGGCTATCGCCTGAGCGGAAATGACGTCGTAGTGCTCGTCGAAGCCGCGCACGGCGGTCGTCCGCAGACGAACGGCGCTATCATTCCGAAACCGGTTGGGCCGGGGCAGGTCTACGTAGCGCCCGCGCACAAGAAGCTTCCCTATGGGCGCGCCCTGCAAGGCAACGGCTTATGCAAAATTGGCAATCCAGGACCAGCGCGCAGCGCGCCGTTCACCGAGCTGGAGGTGGGGACGAACGCCCCGCGGGCGCCGACCGGTGACATCACCACGCGCCAACCTACAAACACGGGCGCGGACACGGGCGACGACACGCCGACGACCATCGAGCTGCCCAGCAACTGAGGGCACATTTGTCCGAAGCCTGGTAGGCTCTTCACGCATGGGACGCGCTTGGAGATTCGCAAGCTGTGTGGCCGTGAGCGTGGGCTGCGCGGGTAGCCAAACCGGGAACCACTGCGCGCCGGAAAGTTGGGCTGGCGAATGCCAACTGGCCAGCGTCACCAAGGTCGAAGACGCCGAGTTCCCGATCCCGCACGTGGTGATGGAAGCCGTGTATCGACCGCTCCAAAACGCGAGCTATCCGGGGTACACGCCGGGCGCGCTGGCGCAGCGCACGTTGGTCAAGTCGCAGTACGAGCTGCCCCTGTCCGACTTTTTAGAGGCGCATTCGCGCGTGGCGTGCCACGCCGAAGCGCCAGCCAACGGCGCCTGCGTCGCACCCAAAATCGCGATTTCGCTGCCGCCGTTCGACCCCGAAGCAGCCGAGCGAGCGAGCCCCGCGCCTGCCATCACTGGTTGCGCGCAGATTGAGGCGACCAGCACGCAAGACAAGCTGCGCGGCGGGCAAAATACGCAAACGTTCGTAACCCAGCGCGTCGTGTTCGCCGAAAACTCGGCCGAGCTTCCGCCCGACGCCGACGCACTCACCGGAGAAGTCTCCAAGCTGCTGAGCGCGAAACCGAGCATCGAGTGCCTCGGCATCGTCGGGCAAATCGCCAGCGGCGAGCCGCCCGCACTGGCGGAGCAGCGGGCCCGCGCCGTGCGCGATCTGCTCGGTGCCCACGGGGTGTCGCTCACGCGCCTGCTCACGATCGGTGCCACCGCGAAAGTGTTCGGCACCGGGTCGCGACCGGCCGAGGCCGATCCGGCAGATCGCCGGGTGGGCTTCTCGGTGCTACTGGAACGCGCGCCGTCTCCATGAAGGTGACACCAATCGGTCCATGAAGCCCGTTCTGCTGCTGCGTGTCTCGTTCATCCTGTCACCGCTTTTGCTGGCCACAACCGGCCAAAGCCAGCCCGCAGCCGCTGAGATGCTCGAGGTTCCGGGCGGCACGTTCACGATGGGGGCCGACGGCGTGGGCGAAGGTGACGAGCAACCGGCGCACGCCGTCAGCGTCTCGAGCTTTTGGCTCGACCGCACGGAGGTCACGAACGCGCGCTACTTGGAGTGCGTGCAGGCCGGCAAGTGCGCACCGTACCGTGACGACGTCGCGCGCCGCTTCGGGGCCGGGCCAGAAGCGGGATTTCGCGGCCCCGAGCAGCCGGTAGTCGGCGTGTCCGCGATCGACGCCGGCAGCTACTGCGCATTTCGCGGCTTGCGCCTGCCGCGCGAAGCGGAGTGGGAGCGCGCAGCGCGCGGCGACGACAAACGCTGGTTCGCTTGGGGCAACGAAAAACCGACGCCAGAGCTGGCTTGCTACGGTCGCAAACCGGGCGCCAAAGGCGCCACCACCGACCCGGTCGGCTCGCACCCGGCAGGCAAAGGTCCGTACGGCCACTTGGACTTGACGGGCAACGTCTGGGAGTGGACGGCTGACTTGTACGATCCGTTCGCTTACCGCCGAGCAGGCGCGGCGCAGGGCGTCCCGGGCGGCTGCGCCGAAATCCTCGAAACTCAAAACCATCTCCGAAAAACCAAGCAACAAGGCTTCACGGGGAAAAACCCGATCCCCACGAGCTGCGACCGCGTGCTGCGCGGAGGTGCGTTCAACTACGACGCCGCCGGCCTGCGCGCGTCCAACCGCGTGCATCACCCGGAAAATTGGAAGCTGCTCGTGGCGGGTTTTCGCTGCGCGAAGGACAAGTAGACGCTTCTGCGGCGAGAGCCGGGGGGTAGCGCTCAGTGAGCAGGCGGCGGGCACACGTCGTCCGCCGTTCCCTCACCGAGGCAGCTAACCGTTGTGGTCGATTCATCGTCGGTAGCGCTGTCGCTCAACTCGACATCGAGGCTTTCTAAGTAACCGAGGCTCGGGTTGTAACGAGCTTCGAAGCGCGCGTAGTCGTGCCCGGCACGCTCTACGACACTACGCAAAAGCTCGGTCATCGTCTGACCCGACAGCCCTTTCCCGGACTCGGTCCCGATCGCGCTGGTGACCACCCCGTCAGTCACCACGATCCGCTTCGGCTCGAGATCTGCGCAGAAGCAAGTAGTCTGTACGATGTAGACGTAGCTCTTGGGCCCCTTCTGCTGCCATCTTTGCAGACTTTGCCGCGCCGATTGTGATTGGTCGCCGTTGTCAGCGCAGGCGCAAAGCAAACTTGCGGCTAGCCAAGCGACCAGTATCCCTCTTCTGCCTCTTACCCTACCCGACATGTGCA
>Ga0307516_10004104_pt1 | contig 18170 bp, 16 predicted proteins | sample 19_EM_MG_FD_203310 | JGI IMG/M metagenome (GOLD analysis project Ga0307516, IMG submission 203310) | Populus trichocarpa ectomycorrhiza microbial communities from riparian zone in the Pacific Northwest, United States - 19_EM | ecosystem: Host-associated > Plants > Roots > Unclassified | place... | reverse complement strand
ACTGGCGCTTTCCTCCACCATCCTCTCTCTCTCTAAGCTTATCTATGTGTGAGCCCACAATGCTTGATTCTCGGCATAGTCTTTGGATTATGCTTTGAGAAGATAGTTAAGTGGTTGCCCTAACAGAAGGGAAAAAAAAACTCACTGCTGCCACTGCTGCCCTGGAGGCACATTTAATTGCTGCCAATGCAGCCCACAGCAGTGGTCATCTCCTGCAGGCCATCATGTATTCCCATGCTTTTCAAGAACATATCACCTTTTTGCATGTGTATACCCATCTGAAAACCTCCAATGCACATGATCAATCTCAATACAAGGCCTTTGCAGATGAGCGGACCATGCCATTCATGCAAACTCATGGCATCTTCACCCCAGCACTTCAGCTCAGGCATGGTGTTGACACTTTTGTGACCAATGCAAGCAGTGGATCTGATGTCAATCCAGCGCATGGCAATAATAGCAACACCTCCGGATCTGGCATTAATCTAGTATCTAGCAATAACATTGATCCATTTGACCTATAGTGTGATGATGACAATGATGATGATGAGTTTGATGCTCTTTACACTTCCAGTGATAACCAGGATACAACTGTTTTGACTATCACAGGCTGGATGAAACTTCTTGTCCAATACTTCCATTCCAAGTGCCTTATAGACCGTGCTGCTGGGAATCCATGCATATTGATGCAGGACTTCGACATCTTTGTTTTGGGTGCTCATATGGAAAAGATGCCCATGCCTTCATGGGACGACATTAAATCACTCATTACATCCATCCTTTCCAAACAAGCCACGATAATAGCCATTGCATGCATCAAGTCTGAAGTCATGCCTGACTCGGAGCATCTAAAGGAGCTGACATTCGAATCTGATGATCCAGCAGCTTCCTTTGATAGGATATTCATGGCATTTAGGGACATCATTGCACTGAAGGAAGAATTGTCAGACAATAGTGGGCAACAGAAGGAACCCTTGAGTAATGTTAAATGGCAGGAGAAACCATTGAACAAGGGTAAACAGTAGAAGACATGGTCAGCTGACAAATAAAAGCAATTTTTACCAGGCATTGCAAAGCATGCTTGGCTTCAATTGTAGTCAACCATGACAAAGTTCCCATAGCAAATGTGACTAAAGAAAAATTTGGAGATATTCTGAAGGTAACTCTCAGATTTTGTTTCTTTAACTTCGAATCCCTGATGTAGGTGCATCATACAGGAATTGAATATAAAAGAACTCGCAGTGTCAAAACTCTGCTGCCCTATTTGCTGGGAGCTCATGAGACTTTTAAGAGGCCTCCTGGATATGAACAATGGTAATTTTTGGGTTTCTGGTTGTTATTCTGTTATGTATTTAGTGGAGTTGCTGAGTTGGCTGGATAATAATGTTGTTGATGAATTACTGCTCTGTTTTAAAGGTCATCTAAAGCATGAGTTGGAGTTCATGGTGCTTGCTGCTAGGAACAGGACAGAGTTGATGATGTTGACTCTGCACCACTACAATGCTTCTAAAGGAAGCTTCGGAGGTATCCACAGCTATGCATCCAGCAAGGCAACTCACAAGAACCAAATCAATGAGTCTGGTCTTGAACAGGGGGGAAGACAGCATATGTAGCCAAGATGTCGCTCCTATTCACATTTATATACTTGATGCAATTGAACTTGAACTTGGGTAGCACTGCAAATGTCACTTTTATACTCATATAGTCCTCAGTCTCAGAGAAGATGTGGATCTAGGAATGATTGACAAACTCAAGTGGCTTCATTCCCAGATGTTTTGCAACAATTATCAAGAGAAACGTCTGTGCACAGGCTCATGGGTACAATATATAAATACATGTTCTAGCCAGAAAAATTTGGTGCAATATCTGGGCTGTTGTTCTTCTGCCCAAACTAAGCACATTTTGTCGGCAACTATTCAAGCATCATGGTATACTCTATAACAGTACTTTGTTTCAACAGATATGGACAAGCCTATCTTCATCATCTTCAGTCCCAACCACTACTACTGCCACCACCACCACCACCAATATTGAACACCTCCCAGACTACAGTCAAAATTAAAGGCAGCAACTTTACCAAGGTACAGAAAAACCATGCATGATTCAATTTTCTTGCAGTGACATTTCTGAGGTGTTTGCTCATTTCAGTCATCCAAAACTACTACAAATCTGAACAGCTGCCAAGAAAGTCGAAGGGTCACTTGTTTATAATGGGTATGTAAATTTAGAATGTCTCACCACACTTTTTTATTGACTCTCACAGCTCTCCTTGCATCAATCTTGATGGTTTGGAGTATTCAAGCATCAAATTCCTATTGTGCATTATGTGCTTATGCTGGCATTTCTGCCTACGCGATGTCTTTTCTCATCTGGGCTGTCTTACTTTTGTTGATCTTTTATGATATGACTTTCTTTTGAATAAATTACTTGTTCTATAAAGCTAATCATTCTTCTCTTCTGCCCAGAGCTTTAGATACTATGTAGAATAAAATTATGTTTTAGTGCCTGTGTCAACCACCAGTCAAAGCTCAGTGCCAGTCCTCATTCAGCATCTATCTCTGTTAACAAATGTTGTTATAACACTCCCACCCCCCACCACCAACTGGGTCATGCCTTTAAATGTGACTCATAAGCTCTGGTGCTTCTTCAACAAGCCCATCTCCTCCGAGGATGACGCAGGCATGCTCTCCATCTTCCTCATCTCCCACATGAAGCTGCCAACACTCTATATTTGAAAAGCACACAAGGAGGCATCTGCTGCTTTCTGTTCTTCTGGACTGATCAGCTCTGTATGGGTGATGCCAGTGGGCCTGATCTTAAAGGATTTGCCCATAAACCTGTTTTGCATGTCCACGTAGAGTCAAGGAGTATGGAAATAAGGAAAGGCCCATCATTTGGGGTAAAGGCAGACTAACCTTGCTATAATAATGCCACAAAGGGGATTCCACCCAGCATGCTGATATCGGAGGATGATGGCTCACTTATTCCGACACATGATGATACTCTTTGTCAAACTGTATGTATTCAAATGTCTCACTCTAGAGAGCGAAGGCTTCAGACATATAATAGATTATAGAAAGCAACTCACAAGCATAGGATTGAAAGGCTTCGCAATCCACCTGATCATCGATGAATAATTCGACAGCAACAAACGCAATCCATTTCAGTGGGTCTTTCTGAAGGGCAGCCACATCAACTATGAGAATGGCAGTCTTCAGCAAAATGCATAAACAATGAAGAAGGAAATGAGCTGATACTCACAACACTCTGAAAACTTCATGTCCTCTGCCATCCTTTGCAGCATGCTCATTGGCTCATTGAAAAACACTGGGAAACTGATCTTTGTCAGATCCTTGCCAATGCTATATTTCAACATGCTCCACAAACTCATGCTTGGGCTGTCTTTGCCTAAATCTAGACCAAGCCGGAGGTTCTTGTACCCTTCATACAGTGCCATATCCGAGGGTTTTAAAAGGGAGAGATTATGCGCTGGCATGGTGAGCTCATTGGGAACAACAAGATCAGGTACGGTGCCTGACTCAATGGCATCAAATAATTTGTTCTCGTTGTCCGTATTAACATCCTCTTGCTCCTCCATAAACTTGGCAGGAACTGTGATGTGTGATGTCCCCAAAAAGACAGTCTCTTGAGCCCTGGACCTTAGAGGCTTCTTTTCATCAGGCAGTTCAAGGGAATGAGGAAAATACTCCTCCCGAATTGTCTGGTGCGTTGGTGAAACAGCAACCAGAGGTTGCTGCTTCAAAGTCATTCCATCATCAGTCCCATCAAAGAACCGACTTCCCCTCCTCCTGCTCCTCACCCTCAGCTCCTTCTCAAGCGTCTCCCCCTCCTTGACCACAACCGCAAAGCTCTCCTCCCAAAACTTCTGCTTCTTCCTCTCTGCCTCTAACTGTTTTCTATACCACACCTCTCGCTCCCTCACCATCTCCACATACTCATTCAACATCCCCTGGATGATGGCAAATAACTCCTTCAACACCATCTTGAGCTTCTTCTCCCTAGTCCCTGTCAATGAACCAAGATTGCTGAACAACTGCACTGTCAACCCCATCTGTGCTGTGGCCAAGTTCACCTACAGCTCAAATCCAGCTTCATAAGACTGGCCTTGGGGCCCAGAACTAGCGGATGACTTGTCTGCTCTCACATCATCTTCCTCTTCATCCCCTCATCATATCCATTTCCCTCCTTCTCTGGCCCCTTGCCACTGATGCCATGCACAGGCAGCAGCGTTAGCCTGGCATCAATGTCGCTGATTGCCACTACAAGTTATCTACTGTGTTTGCTTGGTGGATCCATTGTTGTTACTGTGATACTTCTGATGATGCTTACAGTTCTTCTGTCTCCAACTTTTGAACTTGTACAAAGATTCAATGCATGATGCATACCATCACCATCATCACCACCACCACAATGTCAAATACATCCAATGTTGCCGTGAATATTTTGAGGAGCAGTTTTTATGATGTGAAGAGAGATGGTAGGTAAATTACTATCTTTACAGCAATATTTCTGATGCATTCACTCGTTTCAGTCATTATCCACAATGGCCCTATCTTCGCTGCACCCCCATCTTGTATGTGGATTAGTTCGTCTGAGCATGCATTTTCACAGAGGTACTCACAACAGCAAGTCCCATTTTGATGGATGTCCTGTTTTGGGTGAGGATTATTGCCTTCTTGCTGGCAATAAATGTCATCATTGGGATGGCGAATTTCTTTTGTTCTTCTTAGTCTTTTATGGTATGTGTTTCCATTGAATGACTTAACAGCCTTATAAAACTAATTTTCCCTTCTCACTGGTGACCAACTCGCTACCTCTCTACCATTGGATCCTTGCAGAGATGAACAAACAAATTGAGGTTGTTGATCAGGGTGTGGTTTCCTTATATCTGTTATGGAACAGCCTCCTGTTTTATCTCATCTCATCTTATCAACCATGCCTCTCCCATCTTATCAAATGAACTATCCAACACTTATCTGATTTCAGTTTGGTTGTTATAGAATGGCTCTTTATTTAGTCTTTTACATTTTATCATTGTTTGGTCTTGTGGACATTATTATAAGGTTTGACAGTTGCTTGACATTACTCCACACTGCTGACTCAATGCCAAGCCATTACTTTATACTGCTTACACTCAAACCTTATCCTTTTTCAGCCAAACTATATTCTTACTCAGCTATTTCCTTATATGTTCTTTCTTTCACACCTTATCTTCTTATTTTCTTATCTTCTTATCTCTGACTCATCTGATAGCAGGATCATATCCCATTGGAGGATATCTGGACCATATCTTATTGGATAATAAGCCTGGGCTAGTATAGTATATATAAAGTAGTGCAAAGCCTGTCAACTCTAGTCTTATTCTCTTAGGCTCTAGTTTCCCCCTCTTGCTCTCCACTTGATCGTGTAGCAGTGGATCAAGTGGAAGGGTTGTGACAAGTCTGACTGAGTATGGCTCCAGTGTCAGATACATTGTAAGTACTAAGCAACGGCATCATGGACGTCGAGAGTACAGGTCTTTGTTTTATGATTAGAAGGGCTCAACCAGCTAGTATAGAGTACTAGCATTATTATGTCTTTGCTTTCAAATATACTCAGGATTCCCATTTGACTGTGGTGATATCTTAAGTCAATATAAACTGGCACTTTCCTCTATCATCCTTTCTCTCTCTAAGCTTATTTATGTGTGAGCCCACAATGCTTGATTCTCAGCATAGTCTTTGGATTATGCTTTGAGAAGATAGTTAAGTGATTGCCCTAACAATATCTTGGTATTCAGATTACTCACAATCATTTGAAACACAAGTTATGGCTATCACAGCATCCATTCATAGTTGACCTCTTGACTTCACATAACCTCATGAATGCCCACTCCTCTCCAATACCCCTGTGACATCCACTTCATGATCTTCTGCCAGTCCCTGCTGGTTCTCTACCAGATGTTCCTGATGATGATATGAGAGTCCACTTCCAGTGTCTTGTTGGCTCTTTGCTGTATCTCGCTATATGCATGCATCTCAACATCTTCTATGCTGCTATGGGTCTAGAATGATTCAATGCCAACTCTACTCATTTACACCTTCTATAGGCTAAGGGTGTTCTTAGGTATCTTCTTGAGACCATGTGTTAAGACACACTAAAACCAAATAGGTCTTTCGCGGGCTTACAAGAATAACACAAGGAAAGGGAAAAGGAAGTCTATATTGACTAAGGCCCTCACACTAGGTTATAGTGGATAGCTTAAGAGAATACGACTAAGGTTACAGTCTAAACTACTGACTATATATACTAGTTGGAGAACATGTGTTAGCAATGAGGCATTCCATGGAATCCTTATGTAAGTAGTTCCAGAATGTTCTACATGTGTTATAAGTGAGGCGTTGCGCAGCAACATGTGGTAACCATGAGGCATTGCGCAGCAATGCTGAATGAGACTGACTGCGGATCATGTGATGGAGCACATGGTGTGAAAAGGTGAAAGAATAGAAAAAGATGTATCATAACACTATCCCCTCTTTAGATCTCGACTTCCAGGCGAGAGACAGTGCTATTCTTTGGCTCAGTTAAATTATCATAAGGGCCGAATATGAGTCCTGCAAAAGCTTGTGCATTGAGCTTTCGGGGAGCAGAGGGGTTGGATTTGTAAAATTCATTGATGATGTCACAAGAGTTGGTGCAGTTAGCTTCTGGTTCCCAAGTGTTGTAGTGATCGGTATAACTGGACCATTTGACTAGAAATTCAAGCTTTCCACATTTAAGTCATGAATCTGTGATTTCTTCTACTTTGTATTCAGGGGTTCCTTCAATGACAACAGGTTCAGGAGGGATTGTGGATTGACCAGCAGTTGATGGGTGATATGGGCGAATACGGGATATGTTAATGACATCATGAATTTTGAATGAAGCAGGCAATTTCAATTTGACAGCATTTGAGGACATAATCTTGATGATTTTGTAGGGTCCGAGTTGTTGCTCTGTGAGTTTGCACGATGGTCGATCTACATTGAGGTTCTTGGTAGACAACCAGACCTTGTCACCAATTTTGTATTCTGGAGCTTCTCCTCTATGGAAATCTGCATAGCGTGTCATGTCATCACACAATTTAGATAGTGCCACCTGGGCTTCTTCGTGAACAGTTTTCATTCGTTCTGCAAATTCCTTAGCTGGTTCTGACTTTCCAGCCCTTCATGGTTCTATCCCCATCCTTGGGTTCATCCCATAATTAGCATAGAAAGGTAAGATGTGCATTGCCATGTGGATTTTATTGTTGTATGTGAATTCAGCGCATGCGATCCATTCCAGCCAATTGTTCTGTCTATGGCTGATGAACATCCTTAAATATTGTTCAATTTCCTGATTAACCCGTTCTGTTTGTCCATTGGTTTGTGGGTGATATGCCATTGATAACTTAGTTTTGATCCCCAGGATTTCGTTTAGTTCCTTCATGAACTCAGCCGCGAATTGCGGTCCTCTGTCTGATAGTGCTAAAGAGTGTGGCAAGACCTCTGGCCGGGGTGGTTGTGGATGTTGGGATAATATGTGCCTGTTTTGTATGACGGCAGCATGTAACGAACAATGCATCATATCCTTGTGCTTCTGGGAGACCTGTGATAAAATCTGTAGTGATATCCTTCCAAGGCTGCATGGTTGCTTCATTAGGCTTAAGCTTTCCTGCTGGCTTTTCTGGAAAAGATTTCATTCTTTGGCATTGATCACATCCTGATACATAGTTTTTGACCTGCATGGTAATGCCAGGCCACCAATAATTTTGTGTAACCAATTCCAATGTTTTCCATTGTTCTGGGTGTCCTGCAACTGGTGTATCATGGTGTAGCTTGATAATTTCCAGCCGAAGTTTGATATCCTTTGGGACATAGACCTTGCCTCTGAATAACATAAGTCCCTGTTCTTCGGACCATTCTTCTGATCGTAACTGCCTGGTTGACGATTTCTTCAACTCCTCTACTGCCTTTATGACTGACTCATCAAGATCTTTTGATTTTCTGATTTTCACTAGTATCAATTCTTCGTGTCCTTCAATAAGTAAATGGCCTTGGCATAACGTGCGGACCTTGAAGTACTCGGGTTTCAAAAGAACAACATCTTCATTGTCATGTTCTATTCCCTCTTTATGATCCGCGCACCTCGACAAGGTGTCGGCTTTCCCCATAGTTGGTCCTGGTTTATGCACTATCTTGAAATCGAATCTTGATAAATAGAGTGCTTAGTGTGCTTGTCGTCAGTTAAGTTTTTTGGCTTCCATAAAGTATTGCAGGTTTTTATGATCATTCCAGATCTCAAACTGCACTTTTGCACCTTCTAAATAGTGTCACCATGATTCCAATGCTCTCATGATTCCAAGCATTTCCTTGTCGTGAGTATCATAGTTTTGTTTGACATCATTCAAACCCTTTGATAAATAAGCACATGGGTGCCACTTGTCATCATCACATTTCATGGATAATACAGCACCAGTAGCAAAGTCAGAAGCATCCGATTCAACGCATAACTCTTTTATGGTATCAACCATTGTCAAGATTGGTTGTTTTGTGAATCTTGCCTTCAACTCATCAAAGGCTTTTTGATGCACTGCATCCCATTCCCACTTCTGATCCTTTCTTGTTAACTTATGCAAAGGTGCTGCTATCTTGGAAAAGTCTTTTACGAATTGGCGATAAAAGTTTGCAAGTCCTAGGAATGATTGGACATCCTTCACTTTTGTTGGCGTAGGCCAGTTTGTAATTCCTTCGACTTTAGAAGGATCCATTTCTACACCATTGGGTCCAATAATTAGACCAAGAAACTCAATTTCTCGTTGCTTAAAGAAGCATTTTTCTGGTTTTAAGAATAAATCATTGGTGCGTAGTCTGCGCAAGACTTCTTGTACTATTTCGTCATGTCCTTCCTCTGTCTTTGTGAATATGAGGATATCGTCGATATACACCATGACGACAACTGTCATATTGTGGAAAATCTTGTTCACCATTGTTTGGAATGTTCCAGGTGAGTTGCATAGTCCAAAGAACATAACTAAAGGTTCAAATGCGCCGTCTTGGCAGGTGAACGCTGCTTTCCATTTGTCTCCTTCTTTGATGCGGACATTGTTATAGCCCCATCGAAGATCCAGTTTTGTGAATACTTTCACATTTCCAATACGATCAATGAGCTCTGGAATGAGTGGTAATGGATAATTATTCTTAATCGTTCCTTTGTTCAGGTAACGATAATCCTGTACCATTCATTTCTTTCCGTCCTTTTTGGGAATGAAAAACACCAGGGATGTCTGTGGTGATTTCGTTGGTCAGATGTATCCTTTCTTCAGTTGATCGTCAATGAAGTCCCTGACTTCCTGTTGCTCCATTGGAGACATTGGATATAACTTTGACTTTTGAGGTACAAAGTCGGGATTTAGGTCGATAGCATGATCCCATGGTTTGCATAGGGGTAATCGTTCAGATGGAGTCTTTTTGAAGACATTGAGGTATGCATAGAATTGTGGTGGTATCATCTCTTCATCTATTTTCTTTTCAACCTTCTTTTCAACTTCTCGTAAGTAGATATCATCTTTGGTTTCTTCATCATCTTCATATTCCTTCTCTTCTGCTTCTTTATCTACTTCTTCGACTAATGCCTTGTATTTGAAAGCCGATGCTTTCTTTTGTTTGCGCTTTTTGATTGTGATATTGCATTCTCTTGGACATCTTGTGAATTTGATGTCACCAGTCTTCCAATCAACCATTGGGTTGTGCTTTTGTAACCAAGTGTATCCAATGATCACTGTTGACTTTCCAAGATCACATACTTCGAATACCGCTTTTTCCTTGTGTCCTTTGTGTGATATCATTAAGGTGACTTCATGAGTGATCGAGCCTCCTTGGTTGAGTGTGCCATCCACATTGTATACTCGGATCGGCTGATTCAGTAGTCGCATCGCGATTCCGTTTCCTTCAGCAAACTTCTTGTCAATAAACATTCCGGTAGCACCACTATCCAATAGTGCTTTTACATCAACCATGCAATGGGTATCCATGGTATGTAATCCAACATTGATCATCAATTCGGATTGAGATCTGGTCGTTCGAACAAAATAATGTTTAGGTTTCAGCCAGCTGATGTGCTCCTTCAGTTTGGAGATAAATCTCTTGACGTAGCAGATTGTGACGATATAATTTTTTTGATGGGGAATTAAGCATGCCTCTGCAGCACCACGCTCGGTAGGAGTCGCCCCATTAATAGGTGTAGTACATCCAGTGTCTACTATATCTGAATTGGTGTCATCAATTGCTAGTCCTTCAAACTTGTTCTTCAACCTCAGTGGGAGCGTCCTTACTGGGTTGTGGCAGGAAAATCCTTTTTTGTTGTGAGTTCCTCACGATCCTTTGCAGTAGTAGCAGCAGCTTCAAAATGCTCTGCCATTTCTTCATACGTCATTCCCCTGACGTCCAAGTTCCTTCGGCATTCCTTTGCCATGTGTCCTAGACCATTACACTTGAAGCACTTCATAGGCGGCCTTCGTGCCTGATCCCTGTCAACGTCCATCGCATTTGGGTCATGTTGCGGCTGTCCAGTATTCTGACGCTGTCCATGTTGTGGCAGCATCTGGTTCCTGAAGAACTGTCGCTGGTATCCTTGTTGCGACGATGATGCTTGTCCTTGTCCTTGGCCTTGCCCTTGTTGGCCATGCTGCGGGGGTTTCCTCATAGTTCCATTTACTTTTCCATAGAAGGATTCCTCTGTCCTTGCTACTTTCTATTGACAATCCATTGTTATGGCCTTGTCATACTATTGTTGTATTGTCATGGGCATGGGCCGCAGCTCCGTGAGTCTTCTCCTTAGTCCTGAGTTGAGCGAACATTTGAATTCCACAACTAGGGGGTATCCTTCGTAACCAGCCTCCAATGCTGCTTTCTCAAATTCTTGGACATGTTCATCTGCCGATCTATCTCCTTGTTGGATAGTCCTGATTTTGAGCGACTGTGTAGTCCTCTTGTCTGTGTCTCCAAACTTTTGATCAATTTCTTTTAATAGTTCATCACTTGTCGAGAAAGATTGTTGACCCTTGTACATTAATGCCACGATGTAGTCGCACCATGTTTTGACAGAACCAGTCTGCATGTATGAAAGGATCCAGTAGATTTTGGCATCCTCATCCGGGAATTCCGATTTTTGACCATTCATATATAAGCAGCATCCGTTTATGAAAGATTCAGTGTTGTCTCTTTTTCCAGAAAAGGGGAGGGGGGTTGCAATCTTTGGTTCTCTGATGCGTGAAGAGGAAGGCATGGGTGCCGCCTGGTCCTGGGCCAGTTCGAGCGGAGATGGTGGTGGTAGTGGTTGATATTGGGGTGAAGGTGGGAGAGGGTTGAAGGATAGGTGCAGGAGGTGGGAAGTTCTGGTTGGCTTGCATGAGAGCCATATTTTGCGTTAGGTGGACGACTTGCTGAGTGAGATTTCCTATGTTCGCTATTAACATTTGGATCACCATCATGGCGTCAGCCAATTAGTTTTCTAAGTTTGATGATGTGGAGGTGGTTCCTGATTCTTGAGACATGTTGGAAAAGATGGGGGAGGTAGAGCATGGTAGTGTGAAAGAGAGAGCTGTGGTGGGGGAACAATAGTATCCTGGTCCGGGCGCACAACCCTGTTCTGGACCTTGGATATGAAAAACCTAAAAGAAAAACCCAAAGAGCGGTCTGTCCTGTTCGGTAGTTGAGTAACCTTGCAGAAGGAAGACCTGGGAAAGATGGATACTCTGTGGTCAATTGCCTACGCACACGAGTACTGTCATTGTTGGAGTCGGGTTTGTTGCCTGATAGTGTTTTGCGGATTCCTCTCTTTTGCTGGTAGAAATTGTCTGGTCTTCTCTGTCCAACCCAGTACAATCGCCAGTCTCTTTTCCAAAGATCAGAGACATCGGCCTAGATGCTCACCCGGTGCATCGGACTCAACATTACACATGTGGGTGTAGAGCATCTACTCGATATAAGAGAAATTTGTCGGGCTGTCTCCTTATCCCTGGAGTCCGGAAGGTCTGGGTAAAAAGGCACAAACGCGAGAGGAAACACTGGTAATGATTTGAGAGCTGTAAGCGGGCGAGGGGGAAGTCATATTCTTTTGTTAAGACACACTAAAACCAAATAGGTCTTTCGCAGGCTTACAAAAATAACATGAAAAGAGGGAAAAGGGAGTCTATATTGACTAGGGCCCTCACACTAGGTTATAGTGGATAGCTTAAGAGAATATGACTAAGGTTACAGTCTAAACTACTGACTATATATACTAGTTGGAGAATATGTGTTAGCAATGAGGCATTCCATGGAATCCTTATGTAAGTAGTTCCAGAATGTTCTACATGCATTATAAGTGAGGTGTTGTGCAGCAACATGTGTTAACCATGAGGCATTGCACAGCAATGCTGAATGAGACTGACTGCAGATCATGTGATGGAGCACATGGTGTGAAAAGGTGAAAGAATAGAAAAAGACATATTATAACACCATGGACTTTGTGCTTGAATACAACTTTGAACAGACACCTGTTGGCAATCCTACCTCACTGTTCTTTCTGACCAACTGCAGCTTCTCTGATGCAGATTGGGCTTCTGATGAGTCTTCCCATCATAGCATCTCAGGATTTGCCTTCTTCCTCTATAGCCCTTTGATATCTTGGTCTGCTCTGTCACAATGCACAGTCATATTGTCATTCACTGAGGTAGAGTATATGGCACTTGTACATGCACTTAAAGATGGCACTTGGATTCGCCTTTTCCTCATCATCCTCAGCCTTCTCAATACATCTCTGTTTCCCATTCTTTGTGACAATCAGAGCACCCTAATATTACAAATTCTGAGACCATCCACTTCTGTTTGAAGCATATCAATATATGCCATCACTTCATCAAAGATCTCATCGCTTCTGGTGCCTTTGCAACATCATAAGTTTCTACACTTGTTATGGTCACAGATATTTTCATGAAGCCTCTACCACCTGTTCTACACAAGAAATGTTGTACATCTCTCAGACTGGTCCATTTACCTTAATCTTTCCTTTATTCTCTATTACATATCTTTCTTCTCCCTCTCACTTAATGTGTTCTGTTGCTCTGATGGGGTGTGTTGGACCTTAGTCCTTTCTCTTTTGTCATCGCTTACATACACATCACATGTCTTTGTTTATATCTGGGTTTTTTGACACTCTCCTTCAGTCATTTCTATCACATCCGGACACTGAAGATGTATGTATCGATTATCTCTGACCACTTATACTCATACTCATTGTACTCATAGATCTGTCTCTCATCACTAGGTATGAATATAACAGTCATTTCCATCACATCCAGATGCTGAAGATATCTGTCTCTTATCACTAGTTACTCATGCTATCAGTAATTAATTGTCCATCAATGAGAGATAATGTTTGAGAAGGATGAGTATTTTTCGGGCTTCACTATTTGGAACCACTGGCAATATTCAGCATGCCACAAAATTTTGTGCAACAGCCGTATCTGAACAGGATCTTACTGGTGTTTTCTTTTACTCTGCTTCTCTGTGACATGTCTCCAGTGCATGTCTGTCTTCCGATGACAAATGTCATTCAATTTATCTGGAGTTGTGCAGAATGCAAATACATCCTATGGTGCAACCCTATAAAACAACAAGAGACTTACAGGCTGTCAGAAGCACTGTGGTCGGCCAGCAAAGCCATATGCAATTTGAAACTACTCCCCAACTCCTGGGAACAAAACCACGTTAATGAGGGCAGGAAAATCATAGAACAATTGTGGTGCATCTTTCACTCTTCTTTTCATTCATTCTGTGCTCAGACTCACAACCCCCCTCTCTCTAGCATCACCATCAACATGAACACCCTCCCAACAACAGCTGGGGATGTGGTCAGTATGATTGACAGCATTGCACCACCTTCACCATCAGAGATCGATGCCAATGTCCTGCTGGGGGCTGTAGAGCTGATGACAATGATGAGAGCTGTTGATAGCCCAGCCCCGGCATTGTGTCAGCTACCCCCTCTACTCGAACCATCTATTCACTGATGAAGAGGTTGACTAGCCAGTAGAGGAACAACAGTCTTTGGGCTTCAAATGAGGTATCTCTTTCATCATTCTTGCTCTGCAAACCCTTTATAACCTAATCAGTGTCTCAATGTCAGCAGAACAACACTCAATATCTATATGCAGAAGGTTTGGTTCGGCTGATGCCTCGGATACCACCCATTTCTGTTGCATCCTGCCTGGTTCTGATCAGGCCAAACGGTCCTTAAAAAGGACTGAAATACAAGGCATCACATCAGACTCTAGAGAGACCTGTCATTGTCACTTTTTTACAGCTCCCCTCTTCATCAGTATAGTTCATGATACACTGCCCTTCCTCTTCCATCTTCAGGCAATGCTGGTTCTTATGTGCACTTAGTTCACTGCTCAGAATCCAACAATTGGATTCCATTTCTTCAAGTTCCATCCAACTCACTGGTAGCGCTGCAGCTTAAGGTCTGTGATAATCCACAAGCCTGAAAAATGGAGACAGATGAAGGATTGATGGTTCTCTGTTTAGTTGAGGTTCATCTCTCCTTGTGACCAACATCAAACTATATGAAGGGAAAACCTTGAGACATATGGGGAACAAGGGAGATTTCAAGGCATTACACATGCTAAAGACATTGACAATGAGACAGATGGTATGGTGAATGGGCACTTTTCCAAAGCGGAATAAGAACCAGCATATATAGGATTTTGATTAGATTTTACAGGGCCCAAACCAGACATGCTGTGTCAGAGACAACCCTCTTAGTCTGCCCCATATTAACATCTGGATCAGTGAGGCTGATTCTTTGGGTGGGAGATCGAAATCATTTTTTTGATGAGGAATATGATTTTACAATGCAACTATGCAGAAGGATGCATGAAGGGTTGCTTAACACCTCAGGACCACGCCACCACCAGGACCTTCACAGTGGCTTTTTGAAAGTTTTATGGCTTCCAAAGAACAATTCAAAGACTGTTAGAGGTCACATGACTGTGTGAACAAGTGTGGCAGCAACTTGACATGATCAAATGACCTCAGCAATAGAAGAGAGAAAATGTTGACACAAGCTGGAATTGAACCAGCAACACTTAGTTCTCTAGACTGGTGCTCTAATCAACTAAGCTATTGTGCTTTTGGCAGAGTATGAGTTGTTAAGTCACATGACTATGAGGATGGTTAGTCACTCAACTGGTGCAACTTCATATTGTACTGAAGATGATTAGTCTTAGCACTAGAAGTGTATAATCAGGATTCAATTGCTCATGCAACAAAGACATCATGCGAGAGGCATCCACCCAGCAGCAGGAAGGACAAGCAAACTCAGTGTATGCCCCTGTAATCCTTCCATTTTTGTCCTTGCACAATTTGCCAAGTTTGCTCTGAATGCATTTGAACACAAGGTCATTATACTTGTTTTTCTCATATTGTACCAAGTACACCAAATTCAAGTCCTGTAAGCCACAAATTAATCTTCTGATTTTGGATGTTTGAATGCGTTGCTAGGGATGACATAAGCATGGATGAAGAATAGATGCCAGACGAAAAAGTTAAACTGACAATGCGAGCAAGGGTTCTATGTCCCAAGATATGTAGAAATCAGAACCTGTCCCATGCTTCATCGGATAGGGTAATGGTCATATTGATGCCCATGATGAAGCTATTTGCAATGATTTTGAACAACAATGGCTCTCAGGCCAACCTGGAGAAAGGTACATTTCTTCTATCTTGTAAGATGTTGATAGTAAATAAATATTATTTGACTGGCAGCCCTAAAATACTCTCCCAGATAAGACTTCAAGCCATGGTGTCATTGCTTCAACTTTCGACTACCGCAAACAATCTTACCCCTCAGGTTTCTACAACTTGCTGTAACAGTTCAGGTTGTATGTGACAACCTTTCTTCACAGTTGTTATTACTAAAACCATGCATTGTAGGACTCCTGCTACAAGGTTCAGTTTGGGTTCTTGATGTTAGAGCAACACCAAAACCAGCAAGCTCAATGGCACACTCAACAGTGACCAGAGCACTAGCATTGTGGGCTCACATATAGAATCAAACAATAAAGGGGTGGAATGAGGTAGAATTGACATTGTTGGAATTTGGGATGTATGTGAGCGTATGCGATGCATTGCCCACACCTTTCCTTTTTTAGTTCTTCCTTTGTCATCTACATTCTAGTACTAGTATAGATACATATTTAATATCCCTATTGTTTTGTATATATATAACTAGCATAGCTACAGAGTCGTACCTCATCCATTTGCCTCTCGAGCTCACCAAGGCCAAATGATAATCTCATCCTTTGTTTCTGTCATCCTCCATTGGATTGCGTCGCTTATCCCAACAGACATTAGAGTCACACACTGGTTAGGTGGGGATTCCAAGAGAATAAAACTAGAGTTACAGGCTTCTGTGCTACTCTATATATACTATTCTAGCTTAGGCTTATCAACCAATAGGATATAGTCCAGATATCCTTCAATGGGATATAATCCTGCTATCAGATGAGTCAAAGATAAGAAGATAAGGTGTGAAAGAAAGAACATATAAGGAAATGGCTGAGTAAGAATAGAGTTTGGCTGAATCAGAATAAGGTTTGAGTGTAAGCAGTATGAAGTAATGGCTTGGCCTTGAGTCAGCAGTATGGAGTAATGCCAAGCACCTGTCAAACGTTATAATAACGTCCACAAGACCAAACAATAAAAAGATGGAGAATATTGAAAAGGGTTTTTAATGCCACTCCCTCTTTAGATAGGTGTTATCCCCTCTTCAGGTTTGTGTTACTCCCTCTTTAGGTTCTGATTATATAAGAAGCTAGTGCCATTCCATAACACTTGACTTGATCCTGAGAGTGATGTGAAAGCAGCTGTAATCCTTTCCATTTTGAAATTCTTGCTCATTTATGTCAATACCAATACAGGCATCATCGTACATAACAGGTGCTTAATGATGAGCCCAAGCACATTGTTCATATTTTGCTCTTTGCGTGTTCCTTCACTAGACATTAGGTTGGAACACTTTGAGCTAATCTTTATTCACTTGCTTCATCTTGTGCATCAACCCAACTTCAACCAGAGCTGTGAGGATTTATGCGATATTGCCAAATGTGTCCCCAAGCTCCAATCTGGAATCGTTATCACTAATGCAATGATTAATTCTATCTTGAAATCATTGCCACATCTGATTACTCTTGTTAAGACACACTAAACTCAAAAGAGTCTTCACAGGCTTACAAGAATCACACAAGGAAAGATGAAGGGGAAGTTTATATTGACTAAAGTCCTCACACTAGAGTGTAGTGGAGATCTTAAGAGAATACAACTAGAGTTACAGGTTTTGGGCTACTCTATATATACTATACTAGCCAAGACTTATCAACCAATAGGATATGAGCCAGAGATAAGAAGATAAGGAGATAAGATATAAGATATAAGAGATAGCCAGACAAGAACAAACAAAGATAAAATGAAATGAAGTCAGATTCATGTTGTTACCTTTTATAATATCGTCCACAAAGCCAAACAATAACAAACAAGGACAAAATAAAAAAATAATTGTTAAATGGCTGTTCCATAATACTATCCCCACTTTAGGTCTCGACTTTCAGGCGAAAGACTGTAATGTTCTTTGGCTCAGTTAAATTATCATATAGATGGAATACAAGTCTGGCAAAGTCTTGTGCATGGAGTTTTCAGGGAGTGGAGGAGTTTGACTTGTAGAATTCCTTAATGATATTATGAGAGTTTGCACAATTGGCTTCTGGTTCTCAGGTGTTGTAGTTATTGGTATAACCAAACTGTTATGGAACAGCCTCTTGTCTTATCCCATCTCATCTTATCAACTATGCCTCTCCCATCTTATCAAATAAACTATCCAACACTTCAGTTTGGTTGTGTTATGGAACAGCCCCTCAGCCTCTTATCTTATCTCTTTGATCTTATCAACTATGTATTATGGAACAGCCATTTAACAACTATTTTTTATTTTGTCCTTGTTTGTTATTGTTTGGCTTTGTGGACGATATTATAAAAGGTCAACAACATGAATCTGACTTCATTTCATTTTATCTTTGTTTGTCCTTGTTTGGCTATCTCTTATCTCTTATCTCT
>Ga0307516_10004103_pt1 | contig 18171 bp, 17 predicted proteins | sample 19_EM_MG_FD_203310 | JGI IMG/M metagenome (GOLD analysis project Ga0307516, IMG submission 203310) | Populus trichocarpa ectomycorrhiza microbial communities from riparian zone in the Pacific Northwest, United States - 19_EM | ecosystem: Host-associated > Plants > Roots > Unclassified | place... | reverse complement strand
CGTCGCCGCCGTAGTGCTGGACCAGGGCCTGTTCCTTCTCGTTCCAGCCCCGCTCCATGACCTGTTCGAGGATGTCGTCCCGGGCCCGGGTCCAGAGCGCGGTGTTGGCGGGCCTGCTGTACTCGTGGGCCAGTTTCAGACCGCGGTCGAAGGCGGCCCAGCACATCACCCGGCTGTAGGTGAAGTCCTTGCGGCCGCCCCGGGTCTCCCAGATGCCCTCGTCGGGCCGGTCCCAGGAGTCGGCGAGCCAGTCCAGGGTGGCGGCCAGGCCCTTCCATCCGTGATACCCCGCCCGTTCGCCGACCTGGCGGCCCTCGGCCAGCGCGTAGAGGGCCTCGCCGTAGATGTCGAGCTGCAGCTGGTCGGAGGCGGCGTTGCCGGCCCGGACCGGGGAGGAGCCGCGGTAACCCTCGAAGTGGTCCAGGATCTCCTCGGTCAGATGGGGGTCGCCGTCGACCCGGTACATGATCTGGAGAGGTTCGTCGCCCGGTCCTTCGTGGGCGGCCAGGCGGTCGCCGAGCCAGTGGGTGAAGCGGGTCGCCTCCTCCACGAAGCCGAGGTCGAGCAGGGCCCGCACCGATAGGGAACCGTCCCGCACCCAGGTGTACCGGTAGTCCCAGTTGCGCTCACCGCCGACCTGTTCGGGCAGTCCCATGGTGGCGGCGGCGACCGGCGCGCCCGTCGGCGCGTAGGTGAGGAGTTTGAGGGTGATGGCCGAGCGGTGCACGATCTCGGTCCAGCGGCCGCGGTAGCGCGAGGTGCGCACCCACTTCTGCCAGAAGTCGATGTCCTCCCAGAGCTCTTCGGTGATCCGCTCGGTGGTGGGCGGCGGTGGCGCCTCCCCGCCCGGCGCGCAGACGGTGAACACGGCGGCCGCCGACTCTCCGTCGTTCAGGGTGATGGCGCCCCGGACGTCCTGCCCGTCCCGCTCGAGCGGGAAGCTGCCCTGAAGGTAGGCGGTCATTCCCGGGGCCCGGAACGTCGCGGTGCGGGGGGTGAGGTCCAGTTCGTGGGTCGCGCGCGCGTAGTCGAACCGCGGCCGGCATTCGAGGTGGTAGCGCACGGTGCCGCGTACCGAGCGTACGACGCGCACCAGGCGGTGCCGGTCGGTCGCCGTCGGGCCCGACTGGACCGGCATGTGGTCGATGATCTCGCCGACTCCGTCGGGTGACATGAAGCGGGTCACCACGGCGGCGGAATCCGGGTAGTAGAGCTGCTTCCAGGTCCCCTCGGAATGCTCGGGCGCGAGCCGGAAGTAGCCACCGCCGTCATGGTCGAGCAGGGCGGCGAAGACGCTGGGCGAGTCGAAGCGCGGTGCCGCGAACCAGTCGATCACGCCCTGGGACGACACGAGAGCGGCGGTCTGCAGGTCCCCGATGAGCCCGTGGTCGGCGATGGGCGGGTAGCGGTCCATGTCGGTCTCCCTTTCAGGCTGCGTCAGCCGCTACCCGGCCGGTACGGAAGGGGTGCGGTTCCGGGTGTCGCCGCCGAGCAGGTGGCCGGAGGTCACCGCAGTCGCTCCGCGATGTGGTCGCCGACGCGCAGGGCGTTGGCGATGGCGGTCAGCGAGGGGTTGACCGCTCCGATGCTCGGGAAGAAGCTCGTGTCGACGACGTAGAGGTTGTCGAGGTCGTGGGCCTTGCAGTTGACGTCGAGGGCGGAGTCGGCGGGGTCACGGCCGAAGCGGACCGTGCCCGCCTGATGCGCGGTGGCGCCGATGGGCATGCCCTTGTGCAGGTAGATGCTGTGCGAGAGAAGACGGTGCTCGTGCATGCCCAACTGGCCGAGCATGTCCTGCAGTTTGTGCCGCAGGCGCTTCAGCCCGGCGGTGTTGTTCTTCTCGTCGAGGGCCAGGTGGATGCCACCGTCCTGGTCCAGGGTGACGCGGTTGTCGGCGAGGGGCAGGTCCTCTCCGCAGAGCCAGAAGTCGACCGCGTGGTGGGCGAGTACCTCGAACGGCATGTCGGGGGCGACGGTCCCGGCCCAGCGGGGCGCTTCTCCGTGGATCTGCTCGGCGTCGGACTTGCCGAGCATCTGGATGCCGCCGAGGGGGTAGTCCCAGTCATCGGATCCCAGGTACCAGTCGTGCAGCGCCAGGGTCTTCTGGAACCTGGTGTCGTTCGGTTCCCTGGATACGGCCATCAGGGCCAGGTTGTTGTGCCGCATGTAGTGCCGGCCCACCACGTCGGAGCTGTTGGCCAGGCCCCGCGGATGCCGGTCGTCCGCCGAACGCAGCAGCAGGACGGCGGAGTTGACGGCGCCGCAGGCGACGACCACGATGTCGGCGCTGAACTCCACGGTTGTGGGGTCCCCGTCCCCCACCGTCGCGACGACCGACGTGACGCTACGGCCTGTCGCGTCGGTGTCGAGACGCCGTACGTGCGCGTGGGTGAGCATCTCGACGTTGGGGTGTTCGAGGGCGGGGTCGACGCAGATGACCTGCGCGTCGGACTTCGCGCCGACCAGGCAGGGGAAGCCGTCGACGCGGTCGCAGCGTATGCAGGCGCTGCTGTGGGTGGCCCGGCCCTGGTCGTCCTGGGTGAGGTTCACGCCGATGGGGAGGTGGAAGGGGTGCAGGCCCTGCTTCTCCAGGTCGTGGCTGAGCTGCTGGATGCGCGGCTCGTGCTGGACCGGCGGGTGGGCGTACTGGGCGCTGGTGGGGCCCTCGGTCGGGTCCTCACCGTGCCGGCCGTGGACGCGGTACAGGTGTTCGGCCTCCGTGTAGTACGGCTCCAGTTCCTCGTAGCTCAGCGGCCAGGCGGGGGACACACCGTCGTGGTGCGTCAGTTCACCGAAGTCCTCGGGGCGCATGCGGAAGAGTGCGGCGCCGTAGAACTTGGTGTTGCCGCCCACGTAGTAATTGACCTCGGGCGGGAACTCGTTTCCGTCCTTGTCGTACCAGAACTCCGGGGCGCGGTATTTCCCCTTGACGAAGACCGCGGTGGATTCCCAGTTGTCGCGTTCGCGGGGCAGATAGGCACCGCGTTCGAGAAGGAGGATCCGTTTTCCGGTCGGGGCCAGCCGGTGGGCGAGGGTGCCGCCGCCCGCACCGGTGCCGATGATGATGACGTCGTAGTGCTGCGCGTCGGTCATGCCGGCCACCGTCCTCGGAACGTTCTCCGGTCCTGCCGGTCGAATGGGCCAATGATGATGTCGATAAGGCCGAAAAAGGGCATCCAGCCCGACCACCAACGTAGCTCCGGGGGATGTTTCCGGCGAGTTGGACTGTTCGGGTGAGCACCCGCCGGCCGGTCCGCCAGGGCCGGTCGGTCGTCACAGGATCGCGAGGGGATTGACCGGGGAGCCGGTCGCCGCGGGCAGCCGGAGCGGGGCGATCACGCAGAGGAACGACCAGCGGCCTTCCTGTGCGCAGATCGGCGTGAGGTCCTCGAACCGCAGGTGGTCGAGCAGATGCAGTCCCATCGCGTGCACGGCGAGCACATGCACCGGGAAGTCGACCCCCCGCACCGCGCTCGGGGCCGTGTCGTTGTTCCCGTCGCCGCCCAGCACGGCCACCTCCCGTTCGGCCAGGAACTCCAAGGCGGTCGGATGGAGTCCGGCACGCGCGCCGGAGACGTCCCAGGCACCCAGCTCCTCCCGCCGTCGGCGGTGTCCGACCCGTACGAGGAGGATGTCGCCCCGGCCGGCCCGGACCCCCTGCCGTGCCTCGGCGGCGGCCAGGTCCTCGGCCCTCACCTGCGTTCCGGGTTCGAGCCAGGGGACGCCGTGCAGCCGGGGGATGTCGAGGAGGACCCCGCGTCCGACGATGCCGTCGCGGGCCAGGCCGACGGACAGGGCGCTCGCTCCGTCCGGCGACAGCGCCTGCGCCGCGGGTACGCCGCCGTGCAGGGTTCCGTCGTAGACGACGTGGCACAGCGCGTCGAGGTGGCTGTCCACATCGCCGTGGATGTTCATGGCGAATCGGTCCCGCGCGAATTCCAGGCCGCTCGTGCCGGGTTCTCCGTCGGCCGGGGCGGTGAGCCGGTGCCGGGCCGGATCGGCGTTGTCAGGTCCGCTGTGGGTGTCCACGGGAGCGGCGAGCGACACCGTACGTCCCGTCCGCACCTCGCGGACGGCCGCCAGCACCTGTTCCGCGGTGATCGCGTCCAGGGCTCCCCGCGGCGAGGCGCCGCCTGGGGCCTTGGCGCGCAGATGTCGGTGGAGGTGCCGGAAGTCGGCCTCGCTCAGCTCACTGGGCGGCCACATGTCCCCACCCTGCGGCAGGTGGTGCGTCCTCGCACGCCGAGTTGCCGGGTTCGGGGGCCGCCACGTTAATGGATGGGCGAACGAACGGCAGGCGCACCGCACCGATCCGCGGAGGTCCGGATGGACATGGTCCATGTCCGAGCGGTGTGCCCGCCGGACCTCACGGAACGCACCATGGCCCTGTTGAACGCCGAGCCGTGCGCCCTGAACCTGATCCTGCGGACAGGCGGCGTACGCAACCCGGACGGTGACGCCATCGAGTGCGACGTCCTGACCGGAGCCGCGAACGAGGTGCTGCGGGGCCTGCGGGACCTCGGTCTGGAGCAGCGTGGCGCCATCGTCCTCGATCCGGTGGACACGGTGTTCTCGGAACCCGCGGCCAGGGCCGGGGCCGAGGAGCTCGGGGCCCGGTTGCGCGCACCGGTGTGGGAGCAGGTGGAGGCCAGGATCCGGGCCGAGGGCAGATATCCCCCGAGTTTCTACCTCTTCCTCGTCATCGCCGGGCTCATCGGTGCGGTGGGCATCATCACCAACTCCCAGATCCTCATCGTCGCGGCCATGGTGGTCGGACCCGAGTACGGCGCCATCACCAGCATCGCGCTCGGCATCGACCGCCGCGCCCGGCCGAGCATCGAGCAGGGCCTCATGGCGCTGCTCGTGGGGTTCTCGCTGACCGTTGCCGCGACCCTCCTGTTCGCCCTGCTCGTCCGGGGCTTCGGGCTGCAGCCGGAGGCCTTCGAACTGGGGCTGCGGCCCGTCTCGAACCTGATCAACACCCCCAACTTCTTCTCGGCCGTGGTGGCGGTGCTGGCCGGAATCGTCGGCATCGTCTCGCTGGCCGAGGCCCGGACGAGCGCACTGCTCGGCGTCTTCATCTCGGTGACGACCATTCCGGCGGCGGCCGACATCGGGGTCTCGCTGGCATTCGCCAGCTGGGGCGAGGCCCGGGGTTCACTGCTCCAACTGCTGCTCAACATCGTCGTACTGATCGTGGTCGGCACCGGCACGCTCAGGTGCCAGCGGGCGATCTGGCGCCGGGTGGGCGCACGCCGGCACGAGCGCGCGGTCAGGCGGACGGGGTAGCGGCGGGCGGGGTAGCGGCGGACGGCGTGTCAGGAGTGCCGCTGTCCAGGAACTCGCGGATCGCGAAGGCGATCAGCACGATCACCAGCGTCCACAGCACGACCGCCACGGTCGGGTAGTCCCAGGTGAACAGGACGACCGCGGCGACCACCAGGATCACCCCGCCGATCCACTGCTTGTAGCGGTGGACGAACCGGCCGACCGCCCCCAGCGGGAGTCCCGCCGACACGGAGACGTCCCGTAGGGCGCCGATGGCCCTGCGGCAGCCCGTACGGGTGAGGACGGCGACCCGGGTCGGGCCCACGAGGAACGCACCGACGGCCGTCACCAGAGCCACCGCACCGACCGCGCGCACGCCGGCGCGCAGGAACTTGACCAGCGCGTCGAACACCGCGCCTGCGGCGGCGTCGGATGCCCCGGCGGGCAGATGGTCGAGGTACACGGATCGCAGGACGCTGAGCGTGATGCCGAGCAGCAGCATGGCGGCGAACACCCCCAGCGCGACCCCGATCAGGGCCCGGCGGCGGTGTACGGCCAGGTAGACGCCCGCGGCGGCGATCAGTACGACGATGAGGGGGAGCCAGCTGCCGATGATCTCCAGCACCCGCAGGTACCACTTGATCTTGCCGACGTCCTCCGAGGCGAACACCACGAACTCGGTGTGGACGGCCGGGATCTTGGCGGCCGGCTTGAAGCCGGCGCTGACCAGTCGGTCCTTGACCTGGGCCACGATCGGTCCCAGGTCGATGGCGACCTGACCGTTCTTGACCACCACCGCGCTGTCGGACTCGCCCGTGAGGGCCTTGTCGAACGCGCTGTGGGCCCTGCGGTTCGCGTTCACCCAGACGGTGTCGAAGGCCTTGCTGGAGACCACCCGCTCCACGGTGCCGCTGACCAGGCTCTTCAGGCCGCTGGTGATCGGTCCCTCCAGGTTGCCGAGCAGTTGGGCCACCTTCGGCGGGGCCCCCTTCTGCTTGGCCGCCTGCTCCAGCTCCTTGACCAGCGCGTCCACGTCGATCTGCGCCAGGACCGCCGTGGTGACCCGGTTGGTGATCGCCTTCTGTACGTCCGGGTTGCTCGCCAGCGGTCCGATGGTGGCGACGTAGCGGTCCGTGTCCCGCACGATGCTGTTCGCCCAGACCGAGACGACAGCCAGCAGCGACAACAGCGAGGCGAGAAGAAGCAGCAGGAACGACCCCGTCGACCGGAACCAGTGGTGCCGTGTGCCCGGCGACCGCTCGGTGCTCTCCAGGGCCCCCACCCGATGCCGCAGCTCGTCCAGCTCGTCGCGTTCCCGCCCCGCGGGGGGCTCGTCCGGGCCCGGTGGAGGTGTGTCGCTCGTCATGGTCACAGGAGACCCGCGCTGATCCGGGCCCGCGACCTGGACGGGGCTGACGGGTTGAATACGGCACTGAGGTGCGGCGGATTCCGTCCGGTGATGCAATGGCATTCGAAAGCAGGGGAATTCTCCATGTCATGACCGGCGCAGGGGTGAAGCCATGAACGATGAATTCGCCGAAATGGGACCGATCGACTATGTGGTCGTCGAATTTCCCGGCAACCGCATGACGGGCGAGGGCTTTCCCCTCCTGGTCGACCTGGTGGATCGCGGCCTCATCCGGATCCTCGATCTGCTGTTCGTCAGAAAGGAGGAGGACGGATCCGTGGTCGGCCTGGAAATCGCCGACCTCACCGGCGACGGGGCTCTGGACCTGGCCGTCTTCGAGGGCGTCTCCTCCGGCCTGCTGGGCCAGGACGACCTCGATGAGGCAGGTGCCGCCCTGGAACCGGGCAGCTCCGCCGGGATCCTGGTCTACGAGAACCTGTGGGCCGCGCCCTTCGCCACCGCGCTGCGACGCGGCGGTGCGCAGCTGGTCGCCTCCGGGCGGATCCCGGTACCGGCCGTCCTGGCCGCGCTGGACGCCACCGACCCCGGCCGGCCACCGGCGTAGTGACGTGGCCACCGCGGGCCACGGGGCGGTCCGCGCAGGCGTCCTCATCCGGGCAGGAGGCGTCGCGGTGACGCAAGCCCCGGTCTTCCTGTGCCTCGGCCTGATCGCCGTACCGGCGCGGGCTGCCGAGTGGTGGCGCTCCCGCCGCGCGTGAGCCGCCCGCGCCGACCGTGCTGCTGCCCGCCGGATTCACCGCGGGCGCGCCGACCGACGACGCCAGCCCCGAGCGGCTCCTGGGCGGCACCGCCTCCTCGCCGGACACCGGTCGCTGTTCCTGGCGCGGAGCGACGGTCGCTGTTCCTGGCGCAGAACGGCGGTCGCTGTTCCCGGTACGGAGCGACGGTCGCTGTTCCCGGTCCGGCTGTTCCCGGTCCGGAGCGACGGTCGTTCCCGGTCCGGTGCGACGGTCGGCGCCTCCCTGTCACCCGTGCCGATGGCCCCGGCGCCACGAACGGGCGACATCGGCGCGCCTCCGGGAGCCCGAGCGCTCAGCGGGCCGTGTGCGCACCGAAGCGGTCGACGGCGGCCCGCACGCGGGTGAGTTGCGCCGGGAGATCTGCTGTGGCGTCCATGGTCATGCCCGGCTCGTCCGGCTCCAGCGGCTGCAGCGTCTCGAACTGCGAGTCGACCAGCCGGGCCGGCATGTAGTGACCGGTGCGCCGGGACACCCGGTCCCATGCGGTGTCCCGGTCCAGGGCGAGGTACAGGCACCACAGCCGTGAGCCCGCGGCCGCGCGAAGCCCGTCGCGGTAGGCGCGCTTGAGGGCCGAACAGGCCACGACCAGCCCCTCATCGGCCTCGACGGAGTGACGGACACGGTCGGCGAGGGCCCGCAGCCAGGGCTCACGGTCGGCGTCGTCCAGGGCGCGGCCGGCGCTCATCTTGGCGACGTTCGCGGCGGGATGGAAGTCGTCGCCCTCGACGAAGGGCAGTCCGGTCAGCTCGGCGAGCGCCTTGCCGACGGTGGTCTTCCCGGAGCCGGACACGCCCAGGACCAGCACGATCGGCGGTCCCTGGGCGGCCCTGGCCCCGGTCACGGGTGTTCGGGTTCCCGGCCGACCGCCGTCTGCCGTAGATCCGCCTCGGTGAGGGGCTGGAGGATCCCGCGGGTGTCCAGCCGGTAGAGGAGGACGAGGAACGGTCCGACGAGCACCACCGCGACGACCGTGACCAGCATCAGCCAGCGCAGCGTCGTCGACGCGCCGGCCGCCTGGGACACGGTCAGCGAGGTCGGGATGAGATAGGGCCGCTGGGCGAGCCCCCACGCCACGACGACGGCGGCCACGCTCCCGACCGCGGCGATCCTCGCCCATCCCGTCGCCATGCGGTACAGCAACCCCGCGGTGACCAACGCGCAGGCGACCGCGACCAGGACCAGAACGAGACCGATTCCGCTGGTCAGCCCGTCGTAGACGTAACGCGCGTCGTCGTGGGTCACCGCGAGCCCGACGACCGCCAGCACCGCGACGGCGACGAGGCTGCACCAGGCCCGCAGCCGGAAGTAGCCGACGAGGTCGGCGGCGTCGAAGCGGCGGGCGTCGGCGGTGAGGAACACCGCTCCGAGGAACGCGGTCGCGGCGATGGTCAGCAGCCCCGCGATCACGGACGTCCCGTTGGACCAGGCCTCGGCGGAGGCCTTCGTACCGGGAGCCACCCGGCCCGTGGCGAGCCCCCCGACCGCCGCTCCGAGGAAGAAGGGCGTCAGCAGCGAGGACACGGCGAAGACGGCGCCGTAGACCCTGCGCCGGGCGAGACGCCGCGTGGGCTTGCGCAGGGCGAAGCCGGCGCCGCGCAGGACGAGTCCCACCGTCGCGAGGGCCAGCGGGAGCCACATGGCCGAGAAGATCGTCTGGAACAGGACCGGGAAGCCGGTCCACATGATGACCAGGACGAAGATGAGCCAGACGTTGTTGGTCTCCCACACCGGTGCCATGGCGTGGTCGATGAGCCACCGGGGCCGCTTGCCGCGTTCGGCGCCGCCCGCGAGGAGGTCCCAGAACCCGGCGCCGTAGTCCGTACCGCCGGCGCAGGCGTAGGCGGCCACCGCTGCCAGCAGCACCCAGGCGACGACGTCCTCGATCATCCGTGTCCCCCCTCGCCGTCTCCGGTTTTGGACAACGGGCGGGGCCCGTAGGGCGTGTCGCCCTCCAGGTCCTCGGCGGCGCGTCCCGCGAGAGCGTCCTCGTCGGCCCGCCGCCATCGGCTGCTCATCTTCAGCAGGATGGTCAGGAACGAGCCGAGGATGAGTACGTAGACCACCACGACGATGCCGAACATCGTCCACAGGGACGCCGCCCGGGTGTCCGTCACCGCCTCCGAGACCCGCATGTTCTGGTAGACGATCCAGGGCTGCCGGCCCACTTCGGCGGTGATCCAGCCGCACTCCACGGTCAGCAGACAGGCGGCGCCGGCGAGCGCGGCGCACCGGAAGAACCACGGCGATCCCGGCAGACCACGGCGGCGCAGCCAACACCAGCCGTACCAGAGCGCGAGCAGGATGAGCAGGCTTCCGATGGTCACCATGATGTCGAACGCCCAGTGCGCGATGGTGGCCTGAGTCGCCGTCGGACGGTCGCTCGCGGGGACCGACGACAGTCCGGTGACCTTGGTGTCCGGGCTGAACCCCGCCAGGATCGAGTCCAGTTGGGGAATCCTGATCCCGCCGGAGACCGACCCGTCGGGATGCAGGCGCCCGAACATGTACTCCGGTACGTGGGTGTCGGTCTTCCAGACGATCTCGGTGGCCGCGAACTTGATCGGCTGCTTGTGGAAGACGGAGCGGGCGATCGAGTCGCCGAGCACGAACTGTACGGGCGTGAGAATCGCGGCGACCGAGAACGGCACGGTGAAGCCGAGCCGGTGGTAGCGGTCCCGGCGGCCCCGCAGCCAGCCGACCGCGTACACCCCGGCGACGACGTACCCGGCGGTCAGGATCACGCCGACCACGAAGTGCCAGTACTCGGGGCCGAACATCGGCGTGAAGACCGCCTGCCGCACGTCGACGTCCACGGGGTTGCCGGACCGGTCGAGCGTGAAGCCGCGCGGGGTGTTCATCCAGGCGTTCGCGGCCACGATGCCGAACGCCCCCATCAGAGCGGCCAGCGGCAGGGGCAGACCGAGCCAGAAGTGCGTCCAGGGCTTGAGCCGGCGCCAGCCGTACAGGTAGATCGCGATGAGGATCGCTTCGAGGAAGAACGCCCACGCCTCGACACCGAAGCCGAGGCCGAAGACATCGCCCCACCGGCCCATCAGGCCAGGCCACAGCAGACCGAACTCGAACGAGAGCACCGTGCCGGTGACGATCCCGATGGCGAACTGGACGGCCATCACCGCCGACCAGCGCCGCGCGAGCAGCAGGGCGACGGCATCGCCCTTGCGCAGCCCGCGGTAGTGCATCAGAAGGGTGATGGCGGGCAGGGCCACGCCGAAGGGCACGAGCAGAATGTGGGCGCCCAGGGTGAAGGCCATCAGCTCCCGGGCCGGCAGAAGCTGTGCGGGGGCGTCCGCCAGATAGTCGTGGATCGCGCTGTTCACATGGGCCTCGGGGGCTCGTACCGGATGGCTGAGGGGAAGGGGGGTTCAGCCACCCGTGGCGAAACCGGGGAACAGCGTCATTCCGCCGTCCACGTAGAGCGTGGTGCCTACGACGTAGTCGAGGAGGTCGGACGCCAGCGCGGCCACCGCGTTCGCGATGTCGTCCGGGTCGCCGACACGGCGGTAGGGCACGAGCCGCAGAAGATCGGCCTCGGCCTCGGGGGTGTCCCAGGCGCTGCGGTTGATGGGGGTGCGAATCGCTCCCGGGGCGACGGCGTTGACCCGGATCCCGTGCGGCGCGAGTTCCTGGGCGAGGGTCGTCATCAGCATCTGCACCCCGCCCTTGGACGCCGCGTAGTTCACGTGGCCCGCCCAGGGAATGAGCTGGTGGACCGAGCTCATGCAGATGATCTTCCCGGCGGAACGGGAGACCTCCGGGACGACACCGCGCCGCATGAACTCCTTGGCCGCCTCGCGGGCGCACAGGAACTGTCCGGTCAGATTGACGTCCAGCACCTTCTGCCACTGGGCCAGGGTCATCTCGGTGATGGCAGCATCGCGCTGGAGCCCCGCGTTCGCCACCATGACGTCGATGGTCCCGAACTCCTTGACCATGCGGGACACCATGTCGACGACCTGGTCCTCCTGCGACACGTCCGCCTCGTGTGCGTACGCACGGACGCCGAAGGCCTCGATCTCGCGCACCGCCTCCTCCGCGGCGTCCCGCCCCGCCACGTAGTTCACCACCACATCGGCGCCCACCCGCCCCAGCGCGATCGCGGTGGCCTTGCCGATACCGGAATTCGCGCCCGTCACCAGCGCCTTCTGTCCTTTGAGGAGCGGGTAGGCAGGGGACTGGCGACCTTCACTGCCGCTGGATTCCACTCGTGTCTCCCTCTGAGTGCCGAAGCGGAAATCGAGTTATCCGCCCGACAACGAAAACACGGGTGAGCCATTACGGCCCGGTGGCGCGTCCCGGGTCAGCCGCTCGGGGCACTGTCCCGCGCCGAACGGCGGAATTCCCTCTCTCCGGGTCGCCGTAAAGGGCGTGGTCGACTAATCGGCGCGAGCCTCCCGGCCCGTTCCGACGCACAGCGCCCAGATGACGAAGGCATCCACGGCGATCAGCACGATGGACCAGACGGGTTGGTACGGCAGCCACATGAAGTTGGCGATCATCGCAAGGCCGGCCAGCGCGATTCCGACCACCCGGGCCCACATCTGCCCGCCGAACAGGGCGGCGCCGGCGAGGACCACCAGGACGCCGAGGACGAGGTGGATCCAGCCCCAACTCGTCAGGTTGAAGTTGTAGGCGTAGTCGTTGGTGGTGACGAAGACGTCGTCGTGGGCGATGGCGGCAATTCCCTGGAATATCGCCATCAACCCGCCGAAGATCATCATGACTGCGGCGAAGCCGGTCCAGCCGGCTGCCCACGCCCCTTCGCTGCTACTCCTGGCACCGTGTCGGTGCATTCCAGCTGTGGTCATTTTGGGCTCCTCCCACGTAGACCACTGTGGTGTTTCCGCGGCCGATGGCCCACAAATCAGCTTGGCACGAGAATCGCAGACCGGCAGAACACCGACTATTACGCAGGGCAGTGCCGAGGCCGGGGTGCGAGGAAGTCCATTCGGTGATCCGATGGAAGGGACCGGTGTGCCCGAAATCGCGCGCCGGCCCGGGGCTGTTTGTTTCGTATGCCCTCCTGCGAGAAAGGAACCGCCGTGCCAGGTCTCATCCGCGGGGTCGCCCGCACAGCCGTAGTGGCCGGTACAGCGACCGCCGTGTCGAACCGTGTGTCCCGCCGCCAGCAGGGGCGATGGGCCCAGCAGGACTACCAGGAGGCCCCGCCGCAGCCGGCGCCGCCCTCCGCCCAGCCACCCTCCGCCCAGCCACCCTCCGCCCAGCCACCCGCCGACATGACGAGCAAGATCGATCAGCTGAAGCAACTCGGGGAGCTCAAGGAGCAGGGTGTCCTCACCGAGGCCGAGTTCGAGGACCAGAAGAGCAGGATCCTCGGCTCCTGAACCGGCACCGGCCCATGGGCTTCACGCCAGGCCGTTGACCAGCCCGGTGAACAGGGCGGGCAGGCGCACCGCGGTGGGGACGATCAGGTGGGCGAGCCGGGGGTGGGCGCGGAGGCGTACCAGGGTGTCGGTGAGCAGGCGGTGGCGGCGTGAGGCCCGGCGCCAGGCGTGCTCGTAGTCCAGGGGCCGGTCGTCGCGGACGCAGCGGACGAGCTGGGCGGCACCGGCCAGGGCGAGGGAGATGCCTTCGCCGGTGAGCGCGTCGACGTATCCGGCGGCGTCGCCGACCAGCAGGACCCGGCCCGCCACCCGGCCGCGGACCCGTTGTCTCAGCGGTCCGGCGCCACGTACGGCCGAGGAGGCGTGCGTGGGCAGGCGGGCGGCCAGCGAGGGAAAGCGGGCGAGCTGCGCGTCGAACGGTGCCCGCTCGCCGGTCAGGATGGCCACGCCGAGCAACTCGGGCCCCAGCGGGGTGACATAGGCCTCGGCTCGCGCGGACCAGTGGACCTCGACGTGGTCGGTCCAGGGGGCCACGGTGAAGTGTCTGCGCAGCCCGTAGCGGGCCGGGCGCTGATCGGGCAGGCCGAGGCCGAGGTGTCGGCGGACGGGCGAATGCAGACCGTCGGCGGCGACCAGGTAGCGGGCCGTCAGCCCGGCCGCGGTGACGCTGCGGGCGTCCTGCCACACCGTCACCGCGTCGACCTTGACCGGGTGCACCGGGACGCCCAGTTCCACCGCCCGCCGGGCCAGCGCCGCGTGCAGGTCCGTACGCCGTACGCCGAGGCCTGGTCCGCGGCGGAAGCCGGCCTCGGCGTGCCGGGCGTCGCCCCTGGCGTCGAGGTACCTGATGCCGCGCAGCGGGTGCCCGGGCGGGGCGACGCCCAGTTCGGCGAGGGCCCGCACCGCGCCCGGCATCAGCCCTTCGCCGCAGGCCTTGTCGACCGGAGTCGGCCGAGGTTCGGCCACGGCCACGTCGAGTCCGGCGCGCGCGGCGTGGATCGCGGTGGCGAGTCCGGCCGGCCCGCCTCCGACGATCAGCAGGTCGAGCATGGCGAGGTCGCGGGGGCCGGAGGCGAGGCGGAACTGACCAGTGCCGCGTTCTCGCAGCGGAGCCGGACGGCCAGGAGGGGCAGATTGAGCAGGGTGAAGCCGGTCGCGGTCAGCCATGCCCCGTGGACCAGCGGCAGGGCGAATCCCTCCACGACCACGGCGAGGTAGTTGGGGTGGCGCAGTAGCCGGTAGGGACCGGCGCTGACCAACGGCAGGCCGGGCACGACGATGACACGGGTGTTCCACCGCGGTCCGAGGGTGCTGATGCACCACCAGCGCAGCGCCTGCGCCCCGAGCGCGAGGGCCAGCATCGGCCAGCCGAGCAGCGGCTGGAAGGGCCGCGGGGCGAGCTGGACCTCGGCGAGGCAGCAGACCAGCAGTCCGGTGTGCAGGGCGACCATCACCGGGTAGTGGCCGTCCCCGTACGCCACGCCGCCGTGCGCGCGGCTCCAGGAGGCGTTGCGGCGCGCGACGACGAGCTCGGCGACCCGCTCGGCGGCCACCAGCAGAATCAGTACGGTGTATGCGGTCATCCCTCACCTACCAGCGCAGGAGCACGAGTTCGGAGCTGAAGCCCGGCCCGAGCGCCAGCATCAGGCCGGGGGTGCCGGCCGGGGGCGGGCGCAGGGTCAGGGTGTCGCGCAGGATGTGCAGCACGGAGGCGGAGGAGAGGTTGCCGACCTCGGCGAGGGAGCGCCAGGTCAGCTCCAGCGAGTCGGGCTTGAGGCCGAGTGTCTCCTGGAGTGCCTCCAGGACCTTGGGGCCGCCGGGGTGACAGACCCAGCCGGTGATGTCGTCCGGCTTGAGGTCATGTGCGGACAGGAAGGAGCGCACCTCCTCGCCCAGGTGGAGCCGGACCAGTTCCGGCAGGTCGGAACCGAGCACGATGGTGAAGCCGCTGTCGCGGATGTCCCAGCCGAGGGTGTCCTCGGTGCCCGGATACAGGCGGCTGCGGGTGGCGACGACCTGGGGTCCGGCGTACTCCTGGCGGCGGGGATGGTCGTGGCCGACGGCGACCAGCGCTGCGGCGCCGTCGCCGAAGAGCGCACCGGCCACCATGTTCTGCGCGGACGTGTCGCCGCGCTGCAGGGTGAGGGAGCACAGCTCGACCGAGAGCAGCACCGCGACCTGGTCGGGGTGGCCCCGCAGGTAGTCGTGGACCCTGGCCAGTCCGGCGGCACCGGCCGCGCAGCCCAGGCCGAAGACCGGCACGCGCTTCACGTCCGGTCGCAGTCCCAGGCGTCCGGCCAGCCGGGCCTCCAGCGAGGGGGCCGCGATACCGGTGACCGAGGTGGCGAAGACGAGGTCCACCTCGTGCGGGGCGAGCCCGGCCTGGTCCAGGGCGGCTCGCAGTGCCTCCTCGGCGAGCCGCAGGCCCTCCTCGATGAACAGGTCGTTGGCCTGGCCGAAGCCGTCCAGCTGGGCGTACCGCTCCAGCGGCAGGGCGAGGTGGCGGGTGCGGACACCGGCCGAGGCGTGCACCCGGTCCAGCACGCCGCGGTCCCGCTCCGGGGCACCGGCTCCGGGACGGGACCTCGCCGCGAGTGCGTCGGTGATCTCGCGCTGGTGGTAGCGGTGGGTCGGCAGCACTCCGTGGACAGCGGCGATACGCGTCATCCGGCAAATATAGAGATGACCATGACGAATCCTCACTCAGCACAGATCATCGGCATTTCGCGTGTGTGGCAGCGGAGGGAGCGAGCCGCCCGCGCCTAGCATTCGGCGGGTGCGCAGCGTCGGAACCTCGGTGGCCACCCCGGCCGTGGCAGAGCCTCGCCGTGGTCGGCCCGGGCGGGCCGTCGGCCTGCTGCTGGCCGCTCACCTCGCACCCTCGGCGGTCGTGACCGCGGTGGTCGCCGCGCTGGCCGCCGCATCCGGGCGGGGCGGCGCCGGTACGGTGCTGATCGCGGCGGCGGTCCTCACCGGGCAGTTGTCGGTGGGCTGGAGCAACGACCTGATCGACGCCGACCGGGACGTGGCCGCCGCGCGTCACGACAAACCCCTGGCGACCGGAGCGGTCTCCGCGCGGGCGGTGACGATCGCGGCGGGCTGCGCGCTGGCGGCCTGTGTGCCGCTCTCCCTCGCGAACGGGTGGCAGGCGGGAGGCGCACACCTGGTGGGCGTGGCCGCGGCCTGGGGCTACAACCTCGGCGTCAAGCGCACCGTCTGGTCGTGGCTGCCGTACGCGGTCGCCTTCGGGCTGCTGCCCGCGTTCGTCACCCTCTCCCTGCCGGGTACCCCGTGGCCGCACTGGTGGGCGTCGGCCGGCGCCGTGCTGCTGGGGGTGGGCGCCCACGCCGCGAACGTCCTGCCGGACATCGAGGACGACCTCGCGGCGAACGTCCGCGGCCTGCCCCAACGCGGAGGCCACCGCGGCGCGCGGACGCTGGCGGCGGCGGCGCTGGGAGCGGGCTCGGCCGTGCTGGTCCTGGGCCCGGCCGGCCCCGTCGGCGTCCCCGCACGAGTCGGCCTAGCGGTGACCTGCGCGCTCTCGCTCAGCGTCGCCCTGTGGCCGGCCGGGCGGAGCCGGGCCCCCTTCCTCATCTGCCTGGGTCTGGCCGTCTCCGGTGTCGCCCTGCTGCTTCTCCGCGGTGCGCGTCTCGCGTAGGCCCGTCCGGAGCCTTGCGGCGCGCACGCCGGAGGAGGGCCAGGAGCAGCCCCGCGGCAGCGGTGAACGTCGCCGCCGCCTCGGCGACAGCGGACGCGGTCTTCTCCGGATACCAGAGGGGCTCGTACATGTCGGGCAGCGGCCCCAGCGTGCCGACGTCGACGTACTGGTAGAGCAGCACCGCGCCGAGTCCGGCCGCGGCCACCAGCAGCGCGTACGCCCATACGAGGGGCCGCGTGCCGAGGACGACCAGCAGCAGGGCCGCCAGTGCCGCGGCGCCGGCCTCGACGCGGAACAGGTCGCCCTGGTCGATCGTCCGAGTGGCCGAGTCGTAGGTCGCGGCGAGGTCGGCGTGCACGTAGGCGTCCACCGCGAGACCGGCGGCGGTGAGCAGGCGCAGGAGCCACAGGCAGGCGCTCAGGGCGGGTGTCCGCGGCGCCCGGGGCGGCACGTCCGTTTCGGATCCGATGACTGTCATCGAAGCCTCCTTTTCCACCCCCTACAGAGGGGTACGTGTCAGGACACCTCCCAGTTCATCCATATTTCGACCCTTTTTGAACAGTTCCCGCTCACCGGGGCCGGAGTTCGACGAGGAGCCGGCCGGAGCTGGTGACGACGTCCATGCGGGCGATGTCCCGCACGCCCAGCGAGGACGATCCCGGGACACTGACCGCGGTGGCGTAGCCCGACGTCCAGCCGGCAGCCGTCTCGGTGTGGCCGTCACGGGCGTGCACCACCAGGTGGCAGACGGCCGGGGGCAGCCCCGACAGACGGAGCCGGATCGACGTACCCGTCGGGTCCGGGGTGAGCACGGCGGACGCGGTCACGTGGGTGGCCGGGTCGGTGGCGGAGACCCTGACCGCCGACGGGACTGCCGCCGGTCGCGGGTTCTGCGCGCTGCTCAGGTAGATACCGGCGCCCGAGACGGCGGCCGCGACCGCGAGCACGCAGGCCACCAAGGTCCGGCGGACCCTTGCGCGCCGCACCACTCGGGACGCGGCCCGAGCCACGCCCACCTGCCCGGTCACCGCGGCCGGTGCGGTCCGGGCGGGACCGGCCTGCGCGGGCCGCGAGGACTGCGCGGGCTGTGAGGACTGTGAGGTCTCTGCGGCCTGCGCGGGCTGTGAGGACTCCACGGCCTGCGCCTCCTGCCGCGGCTCCTCGAACCGCAGCTGCGGCAGGAGCCCGACCAGCGGCTCCAGCTCCATCAGCCGGGCGCGACAGTCCGCGCAACGGGCCACGTGCCGCTCCACCGCCGGGCGCTCCGCCGGCTCGAGCGCCCCCAGCAGGTAGGCGCCAAGAGCGAGGCTCTCGCGACACGCCATCGCGTCGCCACCCGATCTCCGCCCCCTGCCGAACGAATATGTGGACATACATGAACTAATTGGCACTAACCAACGTATCGAACTACAGACCCGTCCTACGGCGGGCCAGTGGACCAGCCCTCCGCACACCGAGCGGCAGGGGACTCCAGCGAAAGAAGATCATCATGAACCGCGCCGCCATCATCGCCGCGACCGCGACCGCCGTCGCGGCCTTCGCCGCCGGATGCGGAAGCTCCGACACCACCAACTCATCACCTCCGAGCAGCAGTTCGGCCTCCGCCACCGGTGGATCCGTCGCCCTGCGGGCACACAGCTCGCCCCTCGGCAAGATCCTCGTCGACGGATCCGGCCGCACCCTGTACCTGTTCAAGGCCGACAGCGGCACCAC
>Ga0307516_10004102_pt1 | contig 18174 bp, 13 predicted proteins | sample 19_EM_MG_FD_203310 | JGI IMG/M metagenome (GOLD analysis project Ga0307516, IMG submission 203310) | Populus trichocarpa ectomycorrhiza microbial communities from riparian zone in the Pacific Northwest, United States - 19_EM | ecosystem: Host-associated > Plants > Roots > Unclassified | place... | reverse complement strand
CGGGCCCCGTCCGCGGCGACACCGTCCGGACCGGCCGTGCCGGGTCGTCAGTGGTGGCTGCCTTCATGACGCCATGAGCACCGCGCACGAGACCGCCGCCGTCCCTCCCGACCCCGCCCGACTCCGCATCCGCTGACGCGCGCCGGCCGTCCTGGACGCCACCATCGGCGGCGATCCGGGCGTCGCGTGCCGGCCATCCCGGTCACTGTGGCCGGGGCCTCCCCCTGGGCGTCAGGTGGCGGGGCAGGGTGGGTCGAAGTCGACCGCCGCGAAGTACCGTGCCCATTCGGCTCTGGTGATCCGCGGGTACGCACTGGCGCAGAGGCGGCTGGCAACCCTGTCCAGGCCGGTGTCCCAGAGCCGGATCGTGAAGTCGTTGCCGCCGGTGGCCAGGGTGTCGCCGTGCGGGTCGAACGCCACGGCCGGTACCGGGTTCGTCCGGCCGGTGAGGAGGACGGGACCAGCCGCACCCTTCGCGTCCCACAGCGGGATTCTGCCGTCCGCGGCACCGGCTGCGAGTCGGCGGCCGTCCGCGGAGAAGGCCAGCGCGTAGAGCCAGGAGCCGGACGTCCGTAGCCGCGTCACCGCGACCGCCTTCACCGGATGCGACCGGGTCAGAACGGCCCGCAGTCACTCGGGCGAGGGTCGCGCCCTGCCGAGGACAGCGTCCACAACGTCCTCGGCGGGCCATCGGACCGCGCGCGGCCGTCGAGAGGCTGCCCGACGCTCCGGACACCTTGCCGGCCCGGAAGTCGTGGGGCGGGACGGAACCCTCAATGGACCGCCCGGCACGGGCTGTCGGGGGACTCGCCGACGCGACAGACGCTACGGGGGATCCCTCGGTTTCCCGCCCTGCACCAGCATCCGCTGCCGGCCTTCACGGCACACACCGGGTACGGGCTACGCACCACGCGCCGCGAACACCGCCGCACCCAGCAGGGCCTTGTCCTCGCCGTCGTCGTGCACCGACAGGGCGAGTCGTCGGAGCCGCGGGTCGTGGTGGGTGAGGCCGGCGGCGAGTGGTGGGCCTATCAGCGGCCACGCGGCCGTGATGGAGCCGCCGAAGGCCACCGTGTCGGCCTCGAAGGCGGTCAGCCACGGGGCGAGGGCGCCGCCGAGGGCGCGCAGGGCCGACGTGATGACCTCGCGGGCGATGACGTCGTCGGCGGCGGCGAGGGCCGTCAGCTCCCGTAGCCCGTCGACGGAACGGCCGGTGCGGTTCGCGTAGTGGGCGGTCATCGCCCGGGTGGAGACCGTGTCCTCCAGCGGACGGCCGTCGACGGTCAGCAGGTCGACGCGGCCCTCGGGCGGCACGCACGGGCCGTCCTCGACGATCGTCCCCCGGTCCAGGAACGCGGAGCCGACCCCGGTGCCGAGAGTGATGGCGACGAGGCGCCGGCTCTGGGTGTGGGCCGCGTGCCAGGCGCCGAGCGCGAAGGCGGAGGCGTCGTTGAGGAACCGCAGCCGGGCCGGGCGCCGGTTCAGACGGGGCGTCAGAAGGCCGCCCACGGCGAGGCCGTCCAGCGAGGCGAACTTGCCGACGCCCTGGTGGCGGGCGATGCCGTGCGCGTAGTCGAACGGCCCTGGGACCGCGATGCCCCAGGTGCCGCCGACCGCACGCGCGTCGAGGGCCGTCGCCGAGAGCATGCCGTTGGCGGCCTCGGCGAGCGCGGCGAGGAAGTCCTCGGGGCCGACGCCCGACGTCAGCGGCAGGCGGCGTCTGGTGCCGTCGGCGATCCGGGCGCGGTCGAGGTCGACGGCCGCCGCGGTGACATGGGAACCGCCCACTTCGAGGACGGGCACTACGGGGAGCGGCACGGGACCTCCGGAATCCGTCCTTGACGTCATCGACGCCTACCGCGGTGCCGGATAGTCGACGAGTGTGGTCGCGATGGTCACGCGCCGCGGCGGCTGCGGGACGGTGCTCGCCTGGCGCTCGAACAGCAGCGTCGCGGCGGCCCGGCCGATTTCGGCCGGGTCGTAGGAGACGACGGTGAGCGGCAGGTGCAGCATGTCGGCGAGTTCGATGTCGTCGAAACCCGCGAGGGCGACCGGCTTCTCGTCCTCCGCACGGCCCTGCAGGGCACGCAGCGCACCGATCGTGTTCCGGTTGTTGGCGGTCAGCAGCGCGGTCGGCGGGTCCGGCAGGGCGAGCATGGCGCGCGCCGCCTTCTCCGCGAGCACTCTGTCGCCCCGGTGCCGGCTGATGTACCGCTCGTCGAGCGCGATGCCCGCCTCCTCCAACGCCACCGCGTAGCCCCGGAAGCGCTCGGAACCGGTCCACAGCGACGGCGGCAGACCGAGGAAGCCGATGCGCCGGTGACCGCGGGCGACGAGCCGGCGGCACGCCTCCCTGCTGCCGCCGAAGTCGTCGACGAGGACGCAGTCCACGTCGATACCCATCGGCGGGCTGGCCGCGAGGACCACCGGGAGGTCGCGCAGCCCTTCGCCGCCGAGGTGGCTGTGGTCGTGACCGGCCGGGACGACGACCAGGCCGTCCACGCCGCGGTCCACCAGGTCGGCCACCACCTCCCGTTCGGCAGCCGGGTCCTCCCCGGTACTGCCGAGCACGACCCGTGCGCCATAGCCCACACAGCTCTGTTCGAGGCCCACGGCGAGTTGGGAGTAGAACGGGTTCGCCAGGTTGGTCACGACCAGGCCGATGAGCTCGTTCGGACCGCCCGAACGCAGGCCCCGGGCACGCTTGTTGGGGCGGTAGCCGAGCGCCGCCACCTCGTCGAGCACCCGCTGGCGGGTGGCCTCGCCGATGCCGCGCTGACCGCGCAGCGCGCGGGAGACCGTCATCGGGCTGACGCCGAGCCGCGCGGCCACGTCCCTCATGGTGAGGGTCTGTTCGGACTCCGAATGTGCGCTCATACCACCTGTGCCTTTACCAAACGGACCGGCTCCGGCCCTGGGTTGTGCACGCGGTAGGCGTTGACCGACGCCGGGATTGCGAGAGTCTCGGCATAGTGTACGGAGTGCCGGTGCCCGGCGGCGGTGGTGATGACCACGCCCTGCCCGTCGACGACGGTCAGCACGTGGAAGCGGCCGTCGGTCTGTTGCTCGGCGGCCCGGCCCGGCTCGACGGCTATCCGGTGCACCTGGAAGAACATCGCGGGCAGCGCGCCGAGCACCTCCTCCCGCCAGCCGTCGCCGGCGCGCAGCGGCCTGGGCCGCTGGACAAGCTCGCGGGAGACCGCGGCACCCGACCGGGCCGGGTCGAGGTTGCGGAAGGCGTGCTCCACGTGCACGGCACGCTGCCGGTCCGCCGCGTCCCGCCGCAGCCAGTCGTAGAACCGCAAGGAGTACAGGTAGGGGGTGGCGCTGACTTCCAGGACGACATTGCCCTCGCCGCTGCCGTGCGGTGTACCGGCGGGGACCAGGTACAACTGCCCTGCCTCGGCGGGAAACACCTGTACGTACCGCTCGATGTCGAACGGTGCGCCGTGCGCGTCGGCGGCGTGCGCGCTGTCGTGGAACGCCTCGACGTCGGCGCCCTCCTGAAGTCCGAGGAACACCTTGCTGCGCTCCCCGGCGCGCATCAGGTAGTAGGTCTCGTGCTGGGTGTACGGCCAGCCGAAGACGTCACGCATCTCGTCGGGCCTGGGATGGCAGTGGACGGACAGGTTGCCGCCGCCGACGGTGTCGAGGTAGTCGAAGCGGACCGGGAACGACGTGCCGAACATCTCGTGCACGGCCGCGCCGAGCACGTCCACCGGGGAGAGCGCGACGACGAGTTGGAACGGCACCTCCACACACCTGGAGGGGTCGTCGCCGAGCAGGACACCGCTCTCCGGCGCGATCAGTTCGTAGCCGAGAGCCGTGTTCTCCTCGTCCGGGTTGTGGCCGAGCGTCTCCTGTGCCCAGTGCCCGCCCCACGGCGTCGAGTTGAAGGTCGGCCGGGTACGGAAGGGACGGGTGGCGAGCGACCGGCAGGTGTCGCGCAGCGCCTGCCCACCGATCGACGTCGGGGTGACGGTATCGGTAACGTCGATCCATCGGTCGATCCGCTCCGCCACCTGGTCACGATGGCGGTCGAGCAGCGGCCAGTCGATGTAGAGCAGCCGCCGCAGGGTCGGCGGCTCGTCCGCGGGCGCCGCGAGGTTGCGGCCCCGGCCGTGCTTGACCGCCGCCTCCGCGTACCGCTTCGGCAGGTCGACCCACCACAGGACGTCGGCGTCCCCGAGCGCGGCGCCGGGCCCGAGCAGGACGCGCAGCGCGCCGCCGTCGCCCGGGTCGGCGAGCGCCGCCAGGGCCGGCGGGTCCATCAGGTCGAGGAGGTCGCCGCTCGCGAGTCTCGCGAAGTCGGGGTCGTCCCGCAGCTCATCGGAGTCGGTGAGCCGCCGCACCGTCTCCCAGTCGCGCACCGCGGTCCGGACGTCCGCGATCTCCACCCGGACGCGCCCGTCGTCGAACACCGCGAGCAGCCCGGCGGCGACGGCGGCCCAGTCCAGCACCGCGGGGCCGTCCACCGCGAGGACCCGGGTCCCCTTCGGGAGCGTCCCGGCCGCGTCGGCCCAGCCGACGGCGACCGCGTCGGCGAGGACCGGATAGCACGGTGTCGGATCGTACTGCGGCGGCGCTTCCGTCTTGACCTGCGAAATCTCGCCCATGTCACCAATCCCGTGAGATACGTAAACGCGACCACTTCTCAAATCGCCTGCGTGCCACTACGTTACCGATAACTTACCAGGGTCGGTGATCGACATGCCACAGGAATTGAGCCGGCGCAAGGTGTTGGCCTCTTCTTTCACAGGCGTCGCCAGTCTTGCGCTCAGCGCGTGCGCACGAGGTTCGATGAGTCGGCCCGCAGCGGCCGACGTGGTCTCCCTGTTCAATGACAACCCCAGCTGGGCGCCGGGTTTCCAGGCGGCGGGCAGTCGGCTGCGGCCGCTGTCCGGCTTCCGGCTCGCGCCGCGGGCGGTTCCCAACGTCAGCAACTACCAGCAGATCGTGCGTATGTCGGCGCAGACCGGCTCCACGACTGATCTCATCAAGTGGTGGAACGGGTACCGACTGCGGGACATCGCCCGGGCCGGGATCCTCGCCGACGTCACCGACGCCTGGGACGAGGCGGCACGGCGCGGCTGGAGCGACGACACCGCGTTGCGCTCCACCTTCACCTACGAGGGAAAGCAGTACGGCGTCCCGCTCTATAAGTCGTACTACGTGGTCTTCTACAGTCGGCCCGCCTTCAAGCGGCTCGGTGTGGACGTGCCGACGACGTGGCAGCAGTTCCTCGACGTGGTGGACGCCGCCCACGCCAAGGGCATCACGCCGATCTCCTCCGGCGGCGCGACCAGCTGGGAGTCGTTGATCTGGTTCCAGCAGCTCGTCAACGGGCTCGACCACCGCTTCTACCAAGAGCTCACGGCGGGCAGGGCCTCGTACACCGACGATGTGTGCCGACGCGCGATGGCCCTGTGGAGCGACCTGTACCGGCGGGGTGCGTTCTCCGCGCCCGACGCGCAGACCACGGACCTGCCGGCCCAGTTCACGCAGGGCACCACCGCGATGTGCCTCTACGGCACCTGGAACACCGGGGCGTTCCTCGACAACGGGGTCAAGGACGCCGACCTCGGCGCGTTCCTCCTGCCTCCGCCGCCCGGCGGCGCACGCTCGGTGATCGTCGAGAGCGGCGTACTGGCGGTGTCGGCGAACGCCCACAAGCTCGACGCCGCCCACGCCGTGGCACGCGCCTGGCTCAACCCGTCGGTCCAGACGGCGTGGTCGGGATTCCTGCGGGACACCTCCGCCGACCCCGGCGTGGTGCCGAACGTGGGCACGGTGCGCCAGGTCGCCGCCCAGGTACGACGGGAACGCCCGACGCAGGCCATCCGGTACTGGGAGGCATCGCCCCCCGTACTGATCGAAGGGAACGTGCAGGAGTTGAGCGCCTTCATGATCAACCCCACCCGCGCCCAGGCGACGAAGACCCTCACGAACATGCAGCACCGAGCCGACAAGGAGTGGAAGGTGTGGACGTCCTGACCCCTGCGGACCCGGCAGCCAGCCGAACGAGGCCACGCCGGTCCCATGCCCTCGTGCACGACCCGCGCTCCGAGCGCCGTCGCGCCGCCGTCTGGGTGGGCGCGTTCCTGACGCCCGCCGTGGCGCTGATCCTTCTGCTCCTGCTCGCGCCCTTCCTGATCACCGCATGGCGCAGCCTCTTCGACGACAACGGCGTCACCGCGCGCTTCGTCGGCCTGTCCAACTACATCGCGCTGTTCAGCGACCCCGACTTCGGCCGGTCGCTGCTGAACACCGTGCTCTGGGTGGTGGGCACGCTGGTCCTTCCCGTGCTGCTGGGACTGCTCCTCGCGGTGCTGACCCACTCGGTGCGCTGGGGCGCGGCGGCCCGCACCGCCGTGGTCATCCCGTACGCGCTCTCCGGCTCGGCGACAGCGCTGCTGTGGACGTTCCTGCTGAAGACCGACGGGGCGGTCAACCAGACGCTGAACGCGGTAGGGCTCGGCGGCTTGCAGCAGGAGTGGCTGCTGCACTGGCCGATGAACACCCTCGTCATGATCGTGGCGACGACATGGCAGGCGACCGGGGCCTCGTTGATCCTGTTCCTGATCGGGCTCCAGACCATCCCCTCGGAAACCATCGAGGCCGCCCGGCTCGACGGCGCGCAGGGCTTCCAGCTGTTCCTGCGCGTCATCCTGCCGCAGCTGCGGCCGATGACCGTCGTGGTGGTGGGCATGTCCATCGTCAACAGCCTCAAGACCTTCGACATCGTGTGGCTGCTCACCCAGGGCGGCCCCGGAACTGCCTCCGAGACGCTGGCGCTGACGATGTACCGGCAGACGTTCACCCTCAACCGATACGGCTACGGCGCGGCCGTCTCCGTCGTGCTGACGGTCGTCGTCGTCGCCGCCTCCTGGCTCTACCTGCGCCGTCAGGTGCAGCAGCGTTCTGGGGAGGGAGTATGACCGGCAGAACGGCGCGCGGCGTCCTTGTCACCCTGATCTCCGTGCTGTGGCTGGTGCCGACCTGGCTGGTCGTCGTCAACGCCTTCACCCCGACCGAGCAGTACACCGGATCCCCCCGGTGGTGGTTCACCTCCGCCGGGTTGTTCTCGAACATCCGCGCCGCGTTCGACAGCGCCGATGTCGGACAGGGACTGCTCAACACCCTGATGTACTCGGTGATCGGCGGGGCGGTGGCGGTGGTGATCTCGGCACTGGCCGCGTTCGCCGTCACCGTGATGCCGGTGCGACGGCCCGGACTCTGGTTCTGGTTCATCTTCATCGGCACCGTGCTGCCCCTCCAGACGTTTCTGTCCCCGCTGTTCACCGGGTACGCCACCACCAATCTCTACGACACCCAGTACGGCATGGTGCTGATCTACGTGGCGCTGACGATCCCCTTCGCGTTCTTCGTCAACCGCAACTTCATGCTCACCGTGCCGAAGGAGATCTCCGAGTCGGCCCAACTCGACGGCGTGAACTGGCTGTCGATGTTCCTGCGGATCCACCTGCCGCTGGCCAGGAACGCGCTGCTGGCCGCGTTCATCTTCCAGTTCACCTGGATCTGGAACGACCTGCTGTTCGGCATCACCCTGTCGCTCAGCCCCAACGTGCGGCCGGTGACGGCCACACTGGCCGACCTCAGCGGCAACTACGGCACGGTGGGCCCGCCCGTCGTACTCGCCGGCGCGCTCGTCGCCTCGCTGCCGACCGTGGTCCTCTTCTTCGTCTTCCAGCGCTTCTTCGTCAACAGCCTGCGGCTCACGGCCTGAACCGAACCACCCTTGGAGACAGACACATGACGACGCGAGCACTCGTTAGCGATCGCCGCTGGTCCACCGACAAAGCCCGGACGAGCATGATCGGCCTCGCCGTCGCCGCCACCGCGCGGGCCGGCGGCACGGAACTGCGGGCCCTGCCGGAACACCTCATACGACAGGGCGACGCCGGCGCCCGGCGCAGTGTGCGGATCCTCGTCTCCGGCGACGCGCCGGGCCACGACGAGTGGACCTTCGACGTGGAGGTCGCCGGCCGTGGCCGGGTGCCCGTGGAGGTGCTGCCCGCGCCCGGCGGGCCACGCCTCATGCTCCCGCTGGAACACGACCGCCGCGACGTGCGTATCACGGCCCGGGGCGGCGGCGCGTCGGCGGTGCTCGCCTTCGCGCTGGAGCCACCCCGCGACTGGACGATCCACCTGGTCCACCACTCGCACCTGGACATCGGCTACACCGATCCGCAGGGCACGGTGCTCGGCGAACACGTGGCCTTCCTCGACTCCTGCCTCGACCTGACCCGGGTCACCGACGGCTGGCCCGACGACGCCAGGTTCCGGTGGGCCGTGGAGTCGCTGTGGTCGTTCGAGCAGTGGGTCGCCGCCCGGCCGCCGGAGCGGGTCGCGGAGTTCATCGAGCGGGTCCGCGCCGGCCAGATCGAGCTGACGGCCATGCCGTACAACCTCCACAGCGACACCTGCTCCACCGACGAACTCCACGAACTGCTGCGCTCCGCCCGCCAGGTGAGGGACACCTACGGGATCGAGTTCCGCTCGGCCATGCAGACCGACGTACCCGGGTCGGTCGCCGGGCTGCCGGACGCCCTGTCCCCCCTGGGTGTGCGCTATCTGTCGGTGGCGCACAACTGGGCCGGACGCTCGGTGCCCACCATCACCGGCGGGGCACGGCTGCCGCGCCTGTTCCGGTGGCGCGCCCCGTCGGGCAAGGAGGTGCTGGTGTGGATGACCGACAGCCCCCACGGCCTGGCCTACATGGAGGGGCCCGTACTGGGCTTCAACACCTCCTACGCCATGGTGGACGACCTGCTGCCCGCCTACCTGACGTCGCTGGCGACCAACCCCTACCCGTTCCCGCCCGAACCGTACGGCTCACCGGCCCCCGCTGCCGGGGAGCGTGAGCCCTACCCGTGGGACGTGCTGCATCTGAGGGTGCAGGGCCACTTCGGGGACAACGCTCCGCCGCGGCTGATCCTCGCCGAGACCGTACGCCGCTGGAACGAGACGTGGCAGAGTCCCAGGCTGCGGCTGTCCACCAACACCGACTTCTTCACCGACGCCGAGGCCCGCCTCGGCGACGCCATCCCCGCCTTCGAGGGTGACTGGGGCGACTGGTGGGTCGAGGGCGTCGGCTCGGGCGCCCGGCCCCAGGCCATGGTGCGCCGCGCCCAGTCCACCGTCACCGACGCCGCCACCCTGTACGGCATCGCCGCCCTGGCCTCCCCCGCGGGACCCACCACCGCCCTGGCCACCGCCGCTCGCAGCGGCGCCGACCAGGTGTACGGGTCGGTGTCCTTGTTCAACGAGCACACCTGGGGCGCCGGCGACCCGTGGACCCATGGTGACGCGGGCGGCGAGTCGGGCGAGCAGCAGTGGCACTGGAAGTACGGGTACGCGCTGCGCGGCGACAACGACGCCGACACCTTCCTCGACCACGCCTCGGCCGCACTGGGCGCCGCGCTGCCCACCGCTGCGGCCGCCGACGTGACGTACTGGGCCGTCAACACCACGGCGGTCGCGCGCACCTCGGTCGTGACGGTGTTCCTGCGCGAGAGCCGTATCCCGCTCACAAGCCGGGTGGCCGTGACGGACGGCCGAAAGGGCCTGGAACTGCCGGTGGTTCAGGAGGCGCAGACCAACCCGGTCCACCGGGACGCCGGGCGGTGGCTGCACGTCCAAGTGCCTGACGTGCCGCCGTTCGGCCTCGTACGGCTGGACGTGACGGCGACCGGCGAGACCAGCGGCGAGGTGGCGCCCCCCGCTCCCTTCCGCCTCGACCAGGACGACGAGCACAAGAACCGCGCGGTGCCCCTGCCCACCGCCGACGACCTGATCCTGGAGAACGACCACCTGCGCGTCCGTGTCGACCTGACCACGGCCTGCGTGGCGAGCCTCGTCGAGAAGGCCACCGGTCGCGAACTCGTCGACCAGGACGCCGTCGTCGGTTTCAACGGCTACGTCTACGACACGTACACCACCGCGGGCGGCTACAACCACCAGGCCAACAAGATGACGGTGAGCGAGGAACTGGAACTCCTCGGCTCCCGGACCCTGGCCCGTCCCGCGGTGCTCCTCGAACGCGTCGACGACGCTCTCGGCGCGCGCCTCACCTACGAGTACGCGGCGGACGGCGTCCGCCAGGCCCGCACCACGATCAGCCTCGGCCGCGACGACGCGCATCTGGTGATCGACAACCGGTTCGACAAACCCGCCACCATGACGAAGGAGAGCGCGTACCTCGCGTTCCCGTTCGCGCTGTCGCAGCCCACCGTGCACTACGAGATCACCGGCGCGCTGACCGGCACCGGCCTCGCGCATGTGCCTGGCGCGCCCCAGCACATGCGTGCCGTCAGGTCGTTCGTCTCCCTGGAGGACGACGGCGGCCCCGTCGCCTGGATCACCAGGGACGCGCCGCTGGTCCAGCCGGAGACCATCGCCCTGCCCTACGCGCCCTTCCCCGACTCGATGTCGCCGCGACAGGCCGGGACGGTCTACTCCTGGGTGCACAACAACCTGTGGGACACCAACTTCCCGTCCCAGCAGGCGTTCCACACCACCTTCCGGTACGCGGTGGGCGTCCGCCGGAGCGGCGAGAGCATCGACGCCGACGCCCTGGCGCTGCGCACCGCCTACGAGGTCGACCACCCGCTGATCGGCGTGCAGTCCCACGGTGCGCCCGACGCGGACCGGCCGGCCGAACTCGCGCTGCTCTCCGTGGACGACGCGCGCGTCGCGATCCGCGACGTGACCCCGGTGCCGGGTGACGACGGCGTCGACCTGCTGATAAGGCTCCAGTCCTTCGCCACGGAACCGGGCACGGTCCGGCTCAGGTGCGGCTTCCCCGTCGCGGCCGTAGAACGCTCCACCTATCTCGGCGACCCCGACGGCCCCGCCGCTCTCGACGGCGACGACATCCTCGTGGAGATCCCCCGCCTGGGCACCACCGCGGTACGCGTACGCCTCGGCACGGCGGGGTAGGGCGTCGCCACCCGAGGTTCATCGTCGACGGCACCAGGATCCAAACCCCCCACTCCTCCGGGGCAGCGACGCCGGTCGGTCCGAACGTTGTCGGGCCGGCCGGCGTCGTAGCGGTAGCCGTCTTCGAAAGGGGCCACCATGACTGCCCTGCGCCTGTCTGCCCCGGGCCGCCGGCTCCCCCCGGGGCACGTGTCACGCCGTCAGCTCTTCGCCTCAAGGCCCTTGAGCGCGATGTTGAGTTCGAGGACGTTGACGCGCGGTTCACCGATGAAGCCGAGGGTGCGACTCTCGGTGTGGTCGTCGACCAGCTTCCGCACCTGGGCGACGGACAGGCCGTTCTTCTCCGCGATCCGGTGGACCTGGATGCCGGCGTACGTCGGGGAGATGTCGGGGTCCAGGCCCGAGCCGGAGGACGTCACCGCGTCGGCGGGCACCTCGGAGGGCCTGACCGTGTAGCCGTTCACCGAGTTGTCGTGGATGACGGCCTTCTTGGCTGCGGTCACCCAGTCGATCAGGTCCTTGTTGTCACCGGAACGGTTGGTGGCGCCGGACAGGATCAGCTTGTACCGGGTGTTGACGCTGTTGGTGCCGAGGCCGTTCTGCGGGCGCCCCTGGAACCACTTCAGGTCGGGCGCCGGGGTCTCCTGGCCCTTCTTCAACGGCAGGTTGTACGACTGGCCGATGAGCGAGGAGCCGACGACCCTGCCGTCCGCCTTGATCTCCGAGCCGTTCGCCTTGCCGGGGAAGATCCCCTGGGCCACACCGGTGATGGCGAGCGGGTAGAGGACACCCGTGATCACGGTGAGCACGAGGAGGGCTCGCAGGCCGGCCCAGAGCAACCGGGCGGTGTTCGTGACCGAGTTGTTCATGGTGATCAACCGCTTTCAGGAATTCAGGAGTTACAGCCCGGGGATGAGGGAGATGAGCAGGTCGATCAGTTTGATGCCGATGAACGGGGCGATCAGTCCGCCGATGCCGTAGATCCCGAGGTTGCGGCGGAGCATCCGGTCGGCACTCATCGGGCGGTACCGCACACCCCGCAGGGCGAGTGGCACCAGCGCGATGATGATCAGCGCGTTGAAGACGACCGCGGAGAGGATCGCGGAGTCGGGCGAGGACAGGTGCATGATGTTCAGCTTGTCCAGACCCGGGTAGACCGCCGCGAACAGCGCCGGGATGATCGCGAAGTACTTCGCCACGTCGTTGGCGATGGAAAACGTCGTCAACGCGCCCCGGGTGATGAGGAGTTGCTTGCCGATCTCGACGATCTCGATGAGCTTGGTCGGGTTGGAGTCCAGGTCCACCATGTTCCCGGCCTCCTTGGCGGCCGAGGTACCGGTGTTCATGGCCACACCCACATCGGCCTGGGCCAGCGCCGGCGCGTCGTTCGTGCCGTCACCGGTCATCGCGACCAGCTTGCCGCCCGCCTGCTCCCGCTTGATGAGGGCCATCTTGTCCTCGGGGGTGGCCTCCGCGAGGAAGTCGTCGACGCCCGCCTCGTCCGCGATCGCCTTGGCCGTCAGCGGGTTGTCACCCGTGATCATGACGGTCCTGATGCCCATCCTCCGCAGTTCGTCGAACCGCTCCCGCATGCCGTCCTTGACGACGTCCTTGAGGTGGACGACGCCCAACACCCGTGCGCCCGCGGTGTCTTCGACGGCCACCAGCAGCGGCGTCCCACCCGCCCCGGAGATCCGGTCGGTGAGCGCGCCGACGTCCTCGGACACCTCGCCGCCCCGCTCCCGGACCCAGGCGGCGACCGAACCGGCCGCTCCCTTGCGGACGTCGCGCCCGTCGACGTCCACGCCCGACATACGGGTCTGGGCGGTGAAGGCGATCCACTCGGCACCGGCGAGTTCGCCCTGGTGCCGCTCGCGCAGTGCGTACCTCTCCTTCGCCAGGACCACGATCGAGCGGCCCTCGGGCGTCTCGTCGGCCAGCGAGGAGAGCTGGGCGGCGTCGGCGAGTTCGGCCTCGGTGGTGCCGCGCACCGGCACGAACTCCGACGCCTGCCGGTTGCCGAGGGTGATGGTGCCGGTCTTGTCGAGCAGCAGGGTCGACACGTCACCGGCGGCCTCGACGGCCCGGCCGGACATGGCCAGCACATTGCGCTGCACGAGCCGGTCCATGCCCGCGATACCGATCGCGGAGAGCAGCGCTCCGATCGTGGTCGGGATGAGGCAGACCAGCAGCGCCACCAGCACGACCATCGTCAGATGGGTGCCCGCGTAGTCCGCGAACGGCGGCAGGGTCGCCACGGCGAGCAGGAAGACGACCGTCAGGGACGCCAGCAGGATGTTCAGCGCGATCTCGTTCGGCGTCTTCTGTCGGGCCGCGCCCTCGACCAGGGCGATCATGCGGTCGATGAAGGTCTCGCCGGGCTTCGTCGTGATCTTGATGACGATACGGTCGGACAGCACCTTCGTCCCGCCGGTGACGGCCGACCGGTCGCCTCCCGACTCACGGATCACCGGAGCCGACTCACCCGTGATCGCCGACTCGTCGACCGAGGCGACGCCCTCGACGACGTCACCGTCGCCGGGGATGATGTCGCCCGCCTCGCAGACGACCAGGTCACCGACGCGCAGTTCGGTGCCGGGAACCTGTTTCTCCTCGGAGCCGCTCAGACGCCTGGCCACGGTGTCGGTCCTGGCCTTGCGCAGGGTGTCCGCCTGCGCCTTGCCGCGGCCCTCGGCGACCGCCTCCGCCAGGTTGGCGAAGAGCACGGTCAGCCACAGCCAGGCACTGATCGCCCACCCGAACCAGTCGCCCGGGTCCGTGAAGGAGAACACGGTCGTCAGCACCGATCCGACGAGCACCACGAACATCACGGGCGACTTGACCAGCACCCGCGGATCCAGCTTGCGGAACGCGTCGGGCAGCGAACCGAGCAGCTGCTTCGGATCGAACAGGCCGGCGCCGACGCGCGCCTCTGAGGGCTTGTGACCGGCGGTGGCGTCACTGTGCGGCGTCCGGGTCGGAGTGGCTGTGGACATGGCGTCCTCTTGCTTCGCTAGGTCTTGCTTCGCTACGTCTTGCTTCGTTGCGTCTTGCTTCGTTGCGTCTTGCTTCGTTACGTCGGTGGTCATGACGCCAGCCCCTCGGCGAGCGGACCCAGCGCGAGGGCCGGGAAGTAGGTCAGACCGGTGATGATCAGGATCGCGCCCACCAGCAGGCCCGTGAACAGCGGCTTCTCGGTACGCAGGGTGCCCGCGGTGGCCGGCACCGGCTTCTGCTCGGCCAGCGAACCGGCCAGCGCCAGCACGAACACCATCGGCAGGAAACGCCCGAGCACCATGGCCAGCCCCAGCGTGCTGTTGAACCACTGGGTGTCCGCGTTCAGACCGGCGAAGGCCGAACCGTTGTTGTTGGCGGCGGACGTGTAGGCGTACAGGATCTCGGAGAATCCGTGCGCGCCGCTGTTGGTCATCGAGTTACCCGGGGTGGGCAGGGCCATCGCCGCGGCGGTGAGGACGAGCACCAGCGCCGGGGTGATGAGGATGTAGCAGGCCGCGAACTTGATCTCGCGGGTGCCGATCTTCTTGCCGAGGTACTCGGGGGTACGCCCCACCATCAAACCGGCGATGAACACCGCGATGATCGCCATGATCAGCATGCCGTAGAGGCCGGAGCCCGTACCGCCGGGCGCGATCTCGCCCAGCTGCATGCCCAGCAGGGTGATGCCGCCGCCCAGACCGGTGAAGGACGAGTGGAAGGAGTCCACAGCGCCGGTCGAGGTGAGCGTCGTCGACACCGCGAAGATCGACGACGCGCCGACGCCGATACGGGTCTCCTTGCCCTCCATCGCACCGCCCGCGATCTGGAGCGCCGGGCCGTGGTGCGCGAACTCGGTCCACATCATCAGCGCGATGAAGCCGACCCAGATGGTGGCCATGGTGGCGAGGATCGCGTAGCCCTGTCTGATGGAGCCGACCATGATGCCGAAGGTGCGGGTCAGCGCGAACGGGATCACCAGCAGCAGGAAGATCTCGAAGAGGTTCGTGAACGGGGTCGGGTTCTCGAAGGGGTGGGCGGAGTTCGCGTTGAAGTAACCGCCGCCGTTGGTGCCGATCTCCTTGATGGCCTCCTGCGAGGCGACCGCGCCACCGTTCCACTGCTGGTGGCCACCCATGAACTGACCGACCTCATGGATGCCGGAGAAGTTCTGGATCGCGCCGCACGCCACCAGGACGATCGCCGCGATCACCGAGAGCGGCACGAGGATGCGGATGACACCGCGCACCATGTCGGACCAGAAGTTGCCGAGCTCACCGGTGCGGGACCGGGCGAACCCGCGCACGAGCGCCACCGCGACCGCGACACCGACGGCCGCGGAGACGAAGTTCTGCACGGCCAGACCGGCGGTCTGCACGACGTGGCCCATGGCCTGTTCGCCGTAGTACGACTGCCAGTTGGTGTTGGTGACGAAGGACGCGGCGGTGTTGAACGCCTGGTCCGGGTCGATCGCCTTGAAGCCGAGCGAGCCGGGCAGCACGCCCTGGAGCCGCTGGAGCAGGTAGAGGAACAGGACGCCGACCAAGGAGAAGGCGAGCACGCCGCGCAGGTACGCGGGCCAGCGCATCTCGACGTCCGGGTCGGCGCCGATACCCTTGTAGATCCACTTCTCGACGCGCCAGTGCCTGTCGGAGGAGTAGACCCTGGCCATGTAGGTGCCAAGGGGTTTGTAGGCGAGCGCCAGCGCCGCTATGAGCGCGAGCAGCTGGAGCACTCCGGCGAGTACGGGACCCATGGCCTGCTCAGAACCTCTCCGGGAAGATCAGGGCGAGGACGAGATAGCCCAGCAGGGCGGCGGCCACGACGAGGCCGACGACGCTCTCGGCGGTCACAGCTTCGTCACCCCCTTGGCGACGAGGGCCACCAGCGCGAACACCGCGATCGTGGTGACGACGAAGGCCAGATCGGCCATCGCGAGCTCCTAGAACTAGAAGAGGTTCGGAAGAGAACCGGACAGTTCGAGGAAACCCGCCCCCGGCCGGAATCGGTCAGCCGTTGACGACTCTCTTACGGCGGCCCAAACGCCTTTGACGGGACTCTTACGGCGCAGGTCCGCACCGGGGGTGGTGTGTGCCTCACAGGCTCAGCCGGTACGGCACGACGCACACGACGACATCGGTACGGGCCCTCAGCATGGCCGCCAGCAGGAGGCCGCGCTGGCTCTGCAGAATCTGGTAGCGGCGGTGGAGGGGTTCCACCTCCGGGATGAGGACGGCGATCTGCCGTCCCCCCTCCGCCGCCCGCTGGACGTAGTCGACGATCGGCTGCACGAGCGAGCGCTGCGGGCTGTCGATGACGTCCAGTGGTACGCCGGGATTCCAGCGGTCCCAGCTCTCCTCCAGGGCCCGGGCCTTGGCGGGATCACCGTGCACGGCGACCGCGACGACGTCGTGGCCGAGGGAGCGGGCGGCCGTCAGCGCGTGCCGGGTGAGCTTGCTGACCTCACCGACCGGCACGATGACGAGGGAGTCGGTGACGATCAGCGGCGGCGGGACCTCGCCCAGTCCCAGCTCCCGGCCGACCGCCGCGTAGTAGCGCTGCACGCGGGCGAACAGCAGCATCAGCAGCGGAATGGCGATGACCACGACCCACGCGCCTTCGAGGAACTTGGTGGTCAGCAGGACCAGTCCCGCCACGGTGGTCAGTACCGCGCCGACGCCGTTGAGCACCGCTCGCCGAAGCCAGCCGGGCGGCCGCTGCCCCGCCCAGTGCCGTACGAGCCCGATCTGACTGATGGAGAACCCGATGAACACGCCGATCGCGAAGAGCGGGATCATCCGATGGGTGTCGGCGTCGACGGCGATCAGGAGAAGCGCCGCGAGCAGGGCGAGGGCCACAACTCCCCAGCGGTACACGGGGCGTTCCTTGCGCAGCCCGAACAGATGCGGCAGCCGATGGTCCTTGGCCAGCAGGCTCATCAGGACGGGCAGACCGCCGAAACTGGTGTTGGCGGCGAGGAGCAGGACCAGGGTGACGACGAGGTTGGTCGCGTAGTACGGCCAGCCCGACCCGTACGCGCCCGCGGTCAACTGCGCGAGAACGGTCACGCCGCCGCGCGGGGCCAGATGGTCGCGGCGGATCAGCACGGCCAGCCCGATGAGCATCAGCCCGAGCAGCGCGCCCAGCATCAGCTCGGTGCGCTGCGCCCGTCTGACGCGCGGCGCACGGAACGTGGGCACGGCGTTGGCGATGGCTTCCACTCCGGTCAGCGCCGAGCAGCCCGAGGAGAACGCCTTGAGGAGCAGGAGCACCCCCAACGCCTCGGTGGTGACGACGGGTTGGGCGGTCCCGACGACGGCCGCCGGGTTGCCGCGCAGCAGACCGATCACGACGATGCCGCCGATGCTCACGACGAACAGCGCGGTGGGCAGCATCAGCAGCCTCGCGCTCTCGGCCACGCCCCGCAGGTTCACGACCGTGAGGAGGGCGAGCCCGGCGAGACAGATTTCCAGGAGATACGAGTTGAGCGCGGGAAAGGCTGAGGCGAGACTGGCCGCGCCGGCCGCCAGACTGACGGTCACGGTCAGCACGTAGTCCACGACGAGACTGGCCGCCGCGAGGTAACTCGTCCTGGGCCCGAGGTCCTTCTTCGCCACCGCATACGCGCCGCCTCCGTCCGGATGTACGGCGATCACCTGCCCGTACGAGACGACGAGCACCGCCAGCAGGACGGCGATGACCAGCGTCACCGGCAGCGTGGCGGTCAGCGCCCCCGTCCCGGCCGCGATCAGGACGAGCACGATCGCCTCGGGGCCGTACGCGACCGAGCTCAGCGCGTCCAGGGAGAGCGCGGCGAGACCTTCGAGGCTGGTCAGGTGGTGCCGATCGCCTTCCCCGTGCCGCAGGGGAACTCTCGGCCGCAGTTCGCGGCGGGCCAGGCCGTACGCCATGGAGGAACCTCGCTGTGCAGAGTGCGGCGGGAGCAGGGGGCGGGCTGTTCGAGGCCAGTGTGACCAGGTCCTCACGGCGAGGCGCGGCAAGGACGCGCCCATGCCTGGCGTGGGGACGCTCGCGTCCGGGCGTTTGGGTCCGGGCGTCTGCGTCCGGGCGTCTGCGTCCGGGCGTCTGCGACCGGGCGTTTGCGACCTGCCGACCTCATGACGCGGACCCGGGTCCGCTCGTGACAGGGTGCGAGGGTGGCTACCTTGCTGATCGTGCATCACACGCCCTCACCGAACTGCCAGGCGCTGTTCGAGG
>Ga0307516_10004101_pt1 | contig 18187 bp, 17 predicted proteins | sample 19_EM_MG_FD_203310 | JGI IMG/M metagenome (GOLD analysis project Ga0307516, IMG submission 203310) | Populus trichocarpa ectomycorrhiza microbial communities from riparian zone in the Pacific Northwest, United States - 19_EM | ecosystem: Host-associated > Plants > Roots > Unclassified | place... | reverse complement strand
AGTCTACCAGATAGCATACTAGTTCTTTAGTTGTATTCTCTTAAGATCTCCACTCTAATAAAGTGTGAGGACTATAGTCAATATAAACTTCTCTTTTCCTTTCCTGTATTCCTTCTTGTAAGCCTGCAAGAACCCTTGTGGTTTGAGTGTGTCTTAACACTCATGTGCAGGGGAAGTGGTCGGGGGCGATGGCGCTGTTGATAGAGTGAACTCCACAGTCTGGTGAATGGGGGAAGGATAGGTTTTGAATGATTCTGAATTTGCCCGGTTTGCCCGATTTTGGAATGATGGAGAGTGGCGACGTCTGAAAAGGTCCGATGAGGGCCTGGGTTTCAGCTTGGGTGAGGGGCCCAATATAGCGTCCCTTATGGAGCTCATTTTCGATAATTTTCTGGAAGGTGACAGCATGTTCTGAGGTGGAAGGGTGGTTGAGCGGAATGAAGGTGATGCTGATGGAGGGAACGCCAGCGTCGAAACCAAGGGCAAGACTGATGGGGAGGTTAGGATAGCGGAGAAGGAGACCTGCCTTTTCCAGGGCTTCGCGCCAGGCTTCTGGATGATAGGAGGAATTGGCGTTAAGTCTTTTGTGCTCGAGGGCATGCCTGGGCTCCGTGGTCCAACTTGCTGCATCCTGAGCATTCATGAATATGACTGGATGATGCGGATGCGCAGCCATTGGGTCTTTGCCAGTCGCTGCATAGGATGGTGCCACAGGGGTTGACAAGGCGGCCCCGATCGTTGCGGGAGCAGAAGGTTTTTCTGCTGTCGTCCCAAAGTTTGGCACTGTTGCAGGAGGCAACGTTGTGGGGGTAACACCCGAGACAAAGGGTGCAGGCTGAAAGGGTCATCGAGCCGGCTGCACCTCGCGGAAAAAACGGAGTGGTCCGTTGCTTCTTCGTGTTGTGGGCAGAAGGAGAAATAGGAGGGGGGGTTTGGGAGCTAGAGCGGGGGCGCTTGGATGGACGCCGCTGTGATGAGTTGCATGTCGGTGAGTATGCACAGGAGGGGGTGTTGAGAACTAGCTTGTTAAGGCTGTCTTGCAGCCTGCCAGAGGACGACGACGGACGTGTTTGAGTGCATGGGTGAGGTGGGGGTGCATGGGTGCATGGATGCGTGGATGTGTGGGTGCGTGGATGCGTGGATGCAGTGGGATGGGTGTCAAGGTCCGTGGCAGGGAGGGGGTGCAGGAGAAGGTGGAAAGCAGTGGGGGGAAAAGCGGGGGTGGGAAAAAGGATATCAGTGAGAGGATTATTGATTGAGATGATAAGAGGGAAGTTCATGAGAATAATTCATTGTTGAATTTGAGTGAAAGGAGAAATCACCTTTGAGCCTTGTTGATCACATCTTGACTGATTAAAAGAGAGCGAGTGCGGTCTAGCCGCTCTTCGTTGATGAATCTAATGTTGAAGGTGGGGCCAGATTCGGAACTGGAAAGGGCGTCGTGCCACTCGCGTCGAACTTCTGCTTGATATATGATGAGGGCAGCTTCTCCGAAGGGGAGTCGTCAAAGTTTGTGGCCTTCCATCTTGAGGAAGAACTCCGTGAGGGCATAGACGTGGGTCTCGGGCCAACCTTGCGCAGCCATGTGCTCCATTAGGAGAGATTTGGCGATCATGACCTGATGGAAAGATAGCTGTTCGTCCGGTATGGGCTTGGATGATGCCTTGGCGGCCATCATGGGTCGGAGCGAGAGCACGTCGTCGTCGGTGGAGATAGTGAAGGTGTCTTTGGCGAGGAAATCGTTGTTGCGCGCCGCTTCGTCGCATCCTTCGACTGTGATGTAGTGGAGTGGGACGTAGCGCAGTTGCTTCAACCTCTCGATGGCGTACGGTGATGGCCTTGTGATGGAATCAGTGGGGGCCGCACAGTCGTCGGCGAGGGAGTTGATTTTGAGTCGTTTCTTCTCCTTTTCGCACTTCTCCTCTTCTGCCTCGCGGTCTTTCAGAGCTTGAGTCTGGAGCTCTCGTTCCACCTCTCTCTGCTGCTTCTCCTGCTCAGCTTGCTCAGCTTCGAGGCGAGCTATTTCGGCGGCGGTTGGTCATCCTCTGTTTGCTGCTGCCATTGGGCTGTTAAGAGAGCTTGCTTGGCGTCCCAGGGGGCCCTGACAGCGGCGAGAGCGGCTTCTCCGGTGAAATTGCCAGTTGCGACCAGCGTTGCGATCACGTCGGCATACTCGGTGGCAAAATCCGGGACCACGTTGAGACTTGGGTCTATAAGTAGTCGCGCGGCCATGATTCGAGGGAGGTTAGAGGTTAGACAGATAAAAGAATTGTAGCGAGCAGGACACAATGCCGGAGTGCCAGTCAGAGAGAGAGAGAAGGACGAGGCTACCGCCACGTGACTGGCACCGCACTTGCAAAGACTCCGCCCTCCGTTTCCGTTCGTGCCTCGCTGCAACTCAGGCCATCAAAACACTTGGTGTCACGCCTCACAGGGTGTGAACACTTGGTCGTAATAGTACAGTATATCATGGGTGTGGTACCGACAACCCCAGGCTTTTTCCTGATGCGTTAGATCAGACATGTTTGGTATATTTTAAAGAGTTCCTTGGGAGGCGATTGGCTCAAAACATTGAATTAGATGCAAAGAATAGGTAATCGTAGTTATCGCTCCGTATTTGGCACTGTCACGCTGTGTCATGTGACGTTGAAGGAGAATGGGTGTCCCCTACCTTATCCGCATTTCAGGCTTACTTGTGCAGCCTATATCCGCCTACAATGGCTAGACCTTGCTAGCAAAGTTCAATACCGCACTACACCCCTCCTCTGTTTCATGAATCTCCTTCAATCTTCGCGGTCTGGCATATGAATCCCCAAGTTCGTTGCGGGGCACAAGATCGTCCTGGCACCCCCTTCCCCGGGGAGTATCTACTATCTTTACCTTCCAGACCTCGCGACACTCACGATATGTCCATACTCGTCTGGAGAGGCGGTTGTCATAGGAGCATTCGAAGAGAAAACACCATACTTGACGGCCAAGAAGCAACTCGGCGTCGACGTCCAAGTCGGACACGGTCGTCCAGTCGTTCCTCCAATGCCTCTATTTTTATCTTTTCTTGTCTGACGCTCATCCGGTCTAGGCCGGCACTAGATGCCAATGTCGGTTCGAAAGCGAGTTTATCCCTGCTCAAGTTTGGAAACAAACTATCCAGCAGTCTTCCCATCGCCAACGATCCATCGATTTAGTAAAACTCCAAATCATGCCGAATCGGCTCCGGGACAGGTGAGGGGGCCTTGTAGGCCACTGAAATTGATGGCCGAAGATTCCGGCAACTGGAGCCTGCATATTTATTTAGTACGAAATGGTTGGCACAGACTCGGATCTGCTATGTCGTCGAAGGCGCTTATTAAGGCGGGACCTACGATCTACCTCATTGGTTGCCTATAGGCGGGGACTCGGGGATGATGTCATGGTTGTCGTTCACCATCGTGATGACGCACAGATCGAGAAGCGTTGAAAAGACTTGCACCGAAATACCGCTTGTCCGACTCGACTTTTGACTCAATGATTACGCCCGATTAAAACCATTTCGGACTTTATCAAAGGAGATCATCGCGAAGTCAGTTCTCCTCTCCTCGTAGTAGTCGTGTTCCATGTTGACGATATATTTCAGATCGATGAATACTACAAGCGCTTTGTGGACTCGGGTGGAACCAAGAGGCTTGGGAGAATTAGCTCAGATGTGAGATAGCCCGCCACTCTGTCGGCGAGGATATTGTGGTCTATCCTCTCTTCGAGAAATATCTCGGGAAGGTGGGTCGTAGGATCGCGGAGAAAGACCGCGAGGATCGCCAGGTAATTTCGAAAGCTACACCAGAGGTCGGCTCCATCATGACTGAGCCGGACGATTCCAGGCCGTCAAGGAAATGCTGTACAAACTCGAATCCTACAAGGCCGGAACACCCGAACATACAAGCCTGCTCAAATCGACAATGGACATTCTTAATAGGAACAAGACAATCTTCCCCTTCTCGAGCACACTTTGAAAGTCGATGAAAATGTTTTTTTGCGCCAAAAGTTTCGCGAAAACCAAACTATTCGCACCCACCAGGTATTATTTCACTTACTCTTGCGCGCAAATAATTAATTAAACTCACGCACTCATCTTAGACCTCGTCCCTTTGGGCCGAATAGACCTCTGTTCGAGACCTTTGCAGCTTTCTTGCCCCCCCCCCTCCCTCATCGACAAGTTAAATAAGCACGAGCGCAAAATTTTGACGCCCCAGCACCTCGAAGGCGTGTGAACACTTGGCCGCCACCGTACAGAATCCTCAAAGCTTGGCGTCCAGGAACACACATGGGTAGGAAACACCGGAGCTGACCGGGCCAGCGCATGTTATCCTCAAATATGTGACGCTATGGGTGCTTGAACAAAGGGGACTATACGTAGGTGTTTTCTGTCGAACAGGTGAGCGAGGCTCTAAAAGATCGTCGTCTTTCGCCTTCATACGACCACCTGCGGATGGTGGTGTCAACTTCCCATCAAATATCTATATCAACCCCGGGCCTCTGAGCAGATCTATACTGCGTTAACCAATATTTGGCAGTTAAGCGAGGTCACCAGATGTTGCAGCGCTTCTCGAGTCGCACGGGACCCTCTCCAGTGACGGTTCTCTCACAGTTCTCATTCTCGCAACTCGGTCGGGGGCAGGACTTGATTCTACATGGTATGGTGCACTCTCGATTTTAATTCATGTCTGTTATATTCACGAAGCGTCAAATTCAAATCGCAAAGCTATGCAACACTTCTACGACGAACGGTGTTCCTCTCTAGGACGACATCAATCGTCCACGAATGTGAGTTTCTCCATGGACCATGATAAGTATATGATCAGTTGGGCTCCCCAGCTGACTTGACATCTTGGCGCCGCACATATATATAGGCAGCTAGGGCGCTGATACCACAGTGAATTCTTACCCCTTTCGGTGAGTCAATACGGGCAGTTCCGTAATCTTCTCCACAAACTTAAAACATAGGGGATCTGAATTGAAAGACGGACATAGACCTTGACGGTCAGGCGACCGCCCGGGCCGTGGCAGCGCGTCCAAAATGGTATAAAAATGCTATGAACATCGTTTCACCTCTCCAGGTTTAACCTACAACAGCCCTCCAATCCTCTTACAACCAACCCAACTCTTACCATGTTCACTGTGGGTCGCCCGAATGCTCATCTCCTACTCCTTCCTAACCCTGTTTCTTTTTCGCGTCCTCAACAGATCGTCTCCACCCCCGTCAACGCTGCTTGCGGAGAGGCCCATTGCCACTGCAAGGAAGGGTTCGTCATATTGTTGTTAACCTATCATCCCGTGCCTTCTGATGCTCCCTCGCTTAAATAGCTGCCACTGCGTTTCCCAAGCCGACTGCAAATGCTGAAGGGTGTTTATGCCCGGATTGTTCTGAGCTGTGAAATTGTGTACATCTGCAAGTGAAGTTAAACGTGACGAGAAAACCAATATATACATGCGTGCCAGCTAGCTGCAGTTTACGACCTGCGGAAAGGATGAGAAATTGAGAGTCGTAGAAAGGTTGACCTGAGCGCTCCCGGAGCAGAAGTCCCAGTCGGGTTCCTCTCCATCAGTGTGTGGTACATTGGCAATGTTACAAGACTGATCATTACGTAATATTTTTGTCCCACAACTTGACACCGACATCCAATTGCATCTCCAACCTCCCAGTCAATTTTCCGATTACGATACTCTAGTGCAACGTGGCGGGGGGGTCTCTAAGTGTCTATTCCACCGCTGGTTGTTCCTTCTCGAGGAGTCGAGGCTATTGCAAGAGCGGAATTTCGGAAAAGCTTCACTGTTCGGGTCTGAGGCTGAGGCCCGATATCTTCGGATAGATTAACCTGACGCTCCCGACTAAGAACAGGCCGTATCAATGGCGACATAGATGTCACCAGGCTCGACACATGCTGAATACTTTCTCCATTCACACGACGAAGGGTCCCGGTCAGCCCTCACAGACCTGACAGGAAAGATAGGAGCTCAACACGTTCCTTTGAAACATCCTCGTCAAAGGCTCTTCTATCAACACTTACCCGGCGTCGCAGATGTTCCCGTTCGTTCCAAGACCTGCTATGCATCAGCCGACTAGTCACAAGCTGATGCCGCTCGCGGCTCCCTACAATCAGTCGTCAGATGCCTTCGCATTGTCTTGTTCGCCAAGAAAAGACACGAACGTGGTGTTATATCACCTTTTCTTCCCTAGGTCAGGCGACTGCGTCGTGCATCCCAGACGGTATAAAAAGGTCACAACATCACTTCACTCCCCCAGGTTCAACCTACAACAGCCCTCCAACCCTCTTACAAACAACCCAATTCTTACCATGTTCACTGTGGGTCCCCCGCCTGCACATCTCCTACTTCATTCTAACTTTGTTTCTCTCTTTGCGTCTCCAACAGATCGTCTCCACTCCCGTCAACGCCCACTGCGGAGAATCCCATTGCCATTGCAAGGAAGGGTACGTATCATTCGTTAACCTATCATCCCATACTACTTTTGACCCTCGTTCGCACAATAGCTGCCACTGCGCTTCCCAAGCCGACTGCAAGTGCTGAAGTTTTCATATCCGCCACAGAAGCAGGATTGTTCAGTTGTGAATTTGTGTACATTTGCGAGAGCGAAGTTAAAACTGTGATGAGAAAACCAACCTATACAATGCGAGCGAGTTTGTGACTTTGCGGAAAGAAAATTTGAAGGATGAGAAATTGAGAGCCGTCGAAATGTTGACTACCTTAGAGCGCTCCGGGGGGAGTAAGTCCGAGCCTGGTCCAAGAATTTAGAAAGCTTCTGTCTATCACTGGTAGACTGGCCAATTTTCCACGTCGTTCGGTCAGGAAACTAACAGCGTCTTTCTCTTCCAGAGGCTCTTCACCCAAGAAATCTATAAGTCCCTATTCCACAAGAAGCTTATCAATCCGAGGGTAATACTTGAGAGGCCTCAAGGAATGGCCTTCTTCCCAGTCTCAGGCTGTTAAATGATGCCATTCTGGACTCGGGTTAAATAAGAGGGCCGTGTTCCATTCCGGAGCCCTCGGGACTATTCACCGCTGTCTATTCTTCTAGTAATTTGCATGGCCGACACTAATCGCCATTGTCACCGACAGTTCGAGCTCCATGCCGTGACACACTAACGCTCCGTTGCGAGTTTTCGTGGGCCCAGACGAACTGAGAGGTAATACCGAAAGTTATCGATTATTGGTTATCATGAACTTGAACAATGGGGAATGAAATTAGAATTAGAATGTACTTTACTGCCCCGAAAAAATCTCCCTGGACCGATGCTCGGGGAAGCTTTAATCATCGACTCCCTTCAAATTTATCCGGGTTCAACGTTCAAGTTGGAAGAAAGGAGGAGACGACTTGAGGCCGAAGTTTTCCCAAACGGCATTTTGCCATCACACTGTGAGGATTGAGGCTCGAAAGGGCCAATCGAGGGAGGGAAAAGGAGTGTGCATCTAGTACCACCTTTATGTTCTCGAGCGGCAATGATACGACCCTTGGCGTTTGTCCCGATTTTTCTTAAAAAAACCGAGCGAGTGTGAAAAGAAGTAGGCTAAGTTATAATTCAATACTCTCCACAATTACAATTCTGACTCTATTCCAGCAGCTCTCGTGTCTGGGTAATAATGTTCCTGATTTCAGGGAAACGGTGGGTAATCACGCAATCGAATGGTAAGAGGCATCTAGATGAAATGGAAGATGTCATAATCGGTTAGAAGTGATAATGGATACTAACATGGTCAGTCCAGGGATAGATTCGAAGGTGTCGGAGACGATCGGGTTCCCTCCTTCGTTCTTTCGGGCGGAGATAATTATAGCACACAGGACGGTTGCAATGTTGAGGAAGAGTGTGTTATTTGCCATAAACCGTCCGACACAAATACTACAACCACACTCAGATCAATTCTACTGTTGCAAATGCACCTGGATCGTACATACCTCTGTCCGAAGCTCTGAAAAATAAGCAGTATCATGATCAGCATAATCGATCGACAGGAATTTTTGGTGCCTTACGAATGATACATGTCCTGTCCGTAGTGACAACGAGTACCGGTATGATTGGAGCATAGTATGGAATAGAGAAAGGAGTACCTTCTGAAGAAGGCAGGAAGCAAGTGAATCAATGTCCGATGGTTATGCTGTCAGGCAACCCACGCACCATCTTTTGTGTCCGCTATGGGTGGAGTAACCTGTCCGTCTGGGCCGATGAAACGGTCTGGATTGAAATCGTCCGCATCGGCTCCCTAGGATAGGATAAAAATCAAAGGATTTCCTCCAGATATCAAGTTACTACCTAGGGCCCACATAGATTGCTGGGTCACGGTTCATACTCCTGGATAAAGAATCACTGATCACGATCAGGTTCTTGAGGTATTGAAAAAGCGAATTTGGAATGTTACCATGTGTTGGCTAGATAGATCGTTCCTTTTGGAATGAAGAATCCTTCGTACCAGTCGTCCTAGGAAAAGAGATAAGTATATTGATTACTTGCCGGGAGATGTTTGCAATATGCCATCAATCAGCCGGGCCGTTTCCCTTACATGAAGGGGATAAAACTCGGTTACACGTGTCTTGTTGAGTGCCGCATGACTAGCGCGACGCATTCTCCGATAACTGTGCTCGTCATCAGTGGTGCATCAAAGATGAAGGGATTCAACGCACGTTTCACTGTATTCAAATGGAGGTCAGCTTCGACAAGTCAGGGTTACAAGATAGACATTCCATATTATTTCTTCCAAACCTCGAACTCCTTCCACGGCGTCTTTGATAGCTGGAAGAGGCTACCGAGGAACGGGATACCCTTGGGCCCCAGTGGCAACTTGCCCTTGACATAACCTTTGACGGTTCGGATTGCGTAGACCGAGATGAACGCCAATTGCAATCCGACTCGTTCGGAGTGAGTGTCGTTTGACAGGACTCCGAGTCATGACTGTCATTCAAATGACCGGTCAAATTAAGGTCAAATGACGTTGACCACCCCACTCCCGTCATTGACTGACCAACGCTGCCGGAGATAGAAGTGGCAAAGGCTGGAGCGATCGTGTGGTTCGGACACCATGGAGAGTAAGGGTCCGAGAGTGAATGGTCGAGAGCAGAGGGAAGATGGAGCCATGATTTTGGTTGTCTGTCCCTCACGAGGGGGCCCCGGGATGGCGGAATGCAAATTTTCGACCGGGAGCCAACTTCAGCTTCCCCTTTCCTTATTTGGTATGACATGCTCGCGTATAACCATTGATGAGATCAAAACAAAAGAACTATATACGGAAGGCGCCATCTCTCGGTGACGGCGGCGACCAAAGTTCCAGCCTTGGAACTATTGCACGACCACTGTCTCGGTGAGAATTCGTAGCCCATGCAATTCAAGTGGAACGAAAGCCTGGGGTGACGCATGACTATCACGGTCAGGACTCGACACCGCACCAGCTGGCAGCATGAGTCAAGACACCGACGCTCATCAGGGCGACTGTGAGTGTTGATTCTGTTGCAGCCATGTTCCAACACTTCAATATAACACCCATGTTACAGCCTTAGAGTTCAGGCGGAAGACCGGTGTGAAGAGCAACCAGCAGGTGGATCACCGGCTCTGAAATTGCTGATTTGACGAAAAACCTTCCAACCCTTTCTTTCCCTAGGATGGATCCTACAAGAGCAGAAGATCACCGTCGCGTGTTAGAAGAGTTTATGTCCCACTCTGTACTACCATTTTGGATGGACGCCGCTAGTCAATTGGAACTCATACGGCAATGTAAAGAACAGATGGGGAATCGTGGTATGCAGCATGACGGACCAGATATATAGGTGTTAGACGCGGGGCATGGGAATGAAAGAAATCCCGTTCTTATCAAGTCGAGGGGAACTTCAACAGGGATGGGCCCCGTCATCGTGGCGACCATCGAATACTTATCCTGTTGGAGAACCCGCCGAGGAAGTCGCAGGCCGCTCTTCTTTGAATCCGCGTCATCCACTGCACACTGGTGCTAGCGCTCGCCAATCCGGTCCCGCTGTGTAAGCTGCCCTGAATCGAAGTAAACGCCTTCTCCCCAAGGTCTCCTGTATGGGGAATTAATTAGAATGTACTTACTACCCCTCAATATATCCCCTTGATTGTGCAACTATCTCTGGTGTTATCACACAGTGGCGACGATTTGACACCAGAGGGTTATATTTCTCGATCATCCACTCTTCTCAAATTTATCCGTATTCAAACGTTCAAGCAGGACACGACTTGGAGGTGGAGGAAGTGATCAAGTATAAAAGATACAACTCCGAATAAGATGATCTTTCTCTAGATCTTACAACGCTCGCGACCGTGCACAATCAATCATCAAACGTCCCATCCGTCGCATCAAACAGTTTCCTAAACGCCACCAAGACACGACTTATCAACACGCGACGACCCGTTTTACAAGAAATACATACCGTTGCGGTGGCTTCCTCACCTCATATCTCACCTTCTCCACCACACCACCCTTCCCATCCTCATCAAATTCCTCCTGCTCCCTCACGATCCGAATCCGCTTATACTCTCGTCTCTTATGATAAAGCTCAAAATGGTCTAGCTGCCTGAGCTTCGGGCACAGCCGAACGAGCTGCGCGATGACTTCATGCATCCTGTCAGAATCGTTCTCGACAGCTTGCCACAGACCAGCGCCACGGAACACTTCAAGGTTCGCGAAGCGTGGGAGGAGGTCGAGCCATTCTTCCTGTTACATAGTGCGTTTCCCATTTCGTCACGAGTCCGTCATCGACAGACAAAACACTTGGGAAGAAGAAAAAAGGGAGCGGGACGCACTAGAGTGACAACCTTTTTTTCTGCACCCTCCCTGCCCCACGAATAATAGACGCACGGCATTGACAACCACGTCACCCCCGGAAACCGGACCGCTAGAGTCTTGACGGGCTCGAGGCTGCTGAGGGTGTACAGCTTGATCTTCCTCACCTGAGCCGGATCGACATTTTCTAGTGCCGTGACGGTGCCCGCGTCGAGAGACCAGACGTCGATGCACTCTACGCTTCGCACGACGTCGGTCGCTTCGAGAGCCTCAAGGACCTCTCTCCCGCAATTGAGGGCGCGAAGAGACGGGAGGGCGGAGGGCGAGAGGGAGACAGGGCCGAGGGGGTACCAAGTAAGCGTCCGGATGGAGGGGTGGGCATCGAGAAAGAGGGCGCGGGAGATGTTAGCGGAGAAGACGCCGCCGGAGTGGAGGGAGAGTTTGAGGTCGGTGAGGTGTGGGGAGATCTGGAAGGGGAGGGTGGAGAGTTCGACCGGGAGTTCGAGATACTGACGGTGTAAAATTAGTGATGTGATGGGATGGGATGTGTAGGTGCAACTGACCTCGAGATTTGGCGATTGCTTGAGAAGACGGGACATGTGCGGTGTGTTGGAGAGGTGGTGCCATGCTCTGCCGACGAGCGAGAGAGATCTCAGATTCGAGATATTCCACACCTGCCAACGTGAATGTTCAGCAGCGCCAGACATCTAAAGTACAACTTACAGGATACTGAGCCCCAAAAATACCCTTCCCATTCAACACATGCGCCGCACACTTCCCTCCCAGCGCCATGTGCTCCAGCTCCCTCGCCTCACTCACAGCACCCACCACCATCTCATCATGCACCGGATTCACCCTCAACCGCGCCTTCTCATCCGGGTGGTACGCCCACGTAAACACCTTGAGCCGCTTCATATTCCTCAACGCCGTGCACACATTCTTCACCCGGGTCTCCTCGTCCCCCGCCGATTGTTTCTCCTCAGCAGGAACGAGTGTCGTCGGAAACCGATCAAGGGCAGTGTAGTCGCTCCGTTGGCAGAGATGGACTTCCCGGATGTTGCGGGCGAGATCGGCGCGCAGTGCAAGGTGCGCCCAGAGGGACGGCATCGGGGCACGGATCCGGAGGATGCGGTATTCGAGGTGAGTGGGGATGACGAGGGAGGCGCATTTCTGAGAGCAAAGAGCAAGAGCGAGCAGGTCGTGTGGGTCCGAGAGTAAGGAGAGGATCTGGTCGAGGAGTTCGTGGGGAAGCTGGAAGAGCGGGAAGGGTGACAGAGGCAACACGATGTCGTCATGCTTCGACATGAGGAAGACTGCCAAGCAGCCAAGAGGTCGAAGCTGTAGTCTTTCGCACGATCAGTTACCAAATGCAGTAAGCAAGGGCGAGTTCCAAACAAAAAATCTGACCCATATCCCCAGAGGCAATTTTTGCTTCAAAACAGGCCGTTGCGTACATGTCCAGACAAACCGAGCAAGATTTCACCTAGGCCGTCGCGGATCCAGACAAAATCGGAAAAATCTGTTCAGACAAACTTGCCCGGAAATTCGTACTTTCGGAAACGGGTTCGAGGGAGACAACCAACGCGCAACCGTTCCTTCAAATTCTGCTATAAAATAACTTTGAAGTCTCCACCTTAAGAACCTCCTTAAGTGGAATCTAACACTCACCACACTCCCAGTGCCGGGGAGCCCGGGTAACGGGTAAAAAAAACTCAAGTAAGTCAAAAATCTATAACACCGCTGGCAGGAAACATTACAAGTCAGACTTGTACATACCTGTATTAGATAACCATAATCTGATCACCTGCGGTCGTCATGGATAAACCGCCAAAAATCACGCGATCTGATCATGTGTTTGGCTATGGTTTAGGCTACAAGTCCGTCTTGTAAAGTCTCCTGCCAGCGGTGAAAAGGTGAACAGACGAACCTCGTCATCGACGGGTTCAAAATCAAACTCGGGCTGCGATGGAGGAAACAGAGCCGAGGACGCAGACAAAGACGCCGATAAGGTCGGGTGTTGCATGACGGGATATTGAGGAATCGCCCCCTTCGCACAGTCCGGCGGTGGCCAACAGACCGTTGTCCAGCGGAAAGGTGGCCAGTCTTGCAATGGTTGCGTAGTGTCGTTGGTATCACGTGGATTGGGGTTGGTGGGATGGTTGGGGGAGTTATGTCGCTACTGGTACTTGTGATGCGGCCTGCCGCTGGTGTTTATCCGGTTCTAAGATCCATTCGCCTTCTTGGCAAATGCAGCAGCACAGGAGACGCGAGGCAAGTTCCACACAAAAAGAAACGTCAATTCTGTTTCGTTAGTGCATCAAGGGGGAATTGAACCCCCGGCGGGTCGACTCGGTAATTACGATCCAGCATATGGCAACGACCCAGGTTACCACTACCCCATTGATGCGTTATTTCAACAGCACCTCAGCCACCGCCGTGTTCGACACTGGCAGTCCGAATAAAGGAGGAACTTCTGAATGAAATGAAATGGAATATTACTGTAATCTGGCAGCGTTGCCCAAGTGAGCAAACGTCAAAGCAACCGCGATATTACACATCTACATCTGTACTGCCTCGGTAGGTTCTATAAAAGAAGTGCGCAAGTATTTTCTGAACCGTGATACCTGCAATATACTTATAACCCTAGTACAGTGGAACTGCAACTACAACATCTATAGCTAGATTTCCTTTCCTTTCCGTGAGTACAAGGTTATATATGTAACACCTTCCATCCATCGTCATCGTAGGTATATAGTAAGTAATCCATCATCCTCTCCTGGAATCGTCGAGAAATACATTATATATATAAACACCAGCACACCGACTCGTGTCGCAAGTCAAACAAAAACATGAAGCGGGTGAGATGTCAAAAGAAATGATCGTAAACAGCCTCGAGCACGGATACCGTGTCAATCAGTCCAAGGGCCGAAGTTAGACGTGGATGTGCGGGCGAATCGCGAGCGGTCCTGATGAACCATACCCGTCTTCGCTTTTACTAACCACACCCCAACCCTCTCATGCGCTCCAACACCTTCGCCCTCGCCCTCTCCATCGACTCCCTTATCTCCGGACTCTCCCACTCCCTCTTATCCTCCATCCCAAACCCAACAGGCGTCATCATCGTCGGCACAGACACCGAAGTCCTCATCGGCGTCAACCCCCCCATCCCTTCCCGCGGCGAAGGCGAAGGCGTATGCAAGTCCGTCGTCGAACTCGACTGGCCCCGTTGGTGTCTCCCACCGGCACCGGCAGGAGACAACGACGGACCAAAGCCAAACCCAACCACACTCCGCGGTCTCCTCAACGTCGAGTGCCGGACCGAACCGGACCGGGACCTTGTCACGGCCGTACGCACGCTCGCTCCATCCTCATCCTCCTCTCTTCGCCTCCCTTCCTCCTCCCAAGCCCCACTCCCATCATCCACCTCGTCCTCCTGCGCGTCCGACATGACGACCACTTCACGATTGAGCGCCTTCTTTCCTTGTTCGATCAGTTCTGAGAGTTTATCACCGATCCAGTCCATCTACAGTGTCCAACTCGTCAGGGAAAACAAGGAAAGGTAAAAAAGAGGTCAAAGACGAACCTCATCATCGACAGGTTCGAAATCAAACTCGGGCTGCGATGGAGGAAACAGAGCCGAGGGCGAAGACGAAGACGACGATAAGGTCGGCTGGTGGTGGTGTGTGACGTGATATTGAGGAATCGCACCCCTCCGTACCGTCCGGCGGTGGCCAACAGACCGTTTGCCAGCTGAGGGGGACACGCCGGGAATGTGGCGGGTCTTGCGATGGTTCCGGGGTGTGGTTGGTATCACGTGGATTGGGGGTGGCGAGATGGGTGGGGGAGGTGATGTCGGTACTGGTAACTGTGATGCGGCCTGCCGCTGGTGTTTATCTTGTTCTGAGATCCATTCGCCTGGTTGGTATGGTGGAGGTGGGGGAAGGCGTTCTGGACCTTTGCCGCGGTCTCTCCAGCTATATAAAGGGGTTGGATGATTTGAAAGAGGGGGCAGAGGGCAGACGTACAGGCGATACATGGTGAGCCCGACTGCGGTGCCGATAAGGGCAGCGTTGAATGCGGTGTCGACGATGGATCCTGCGAGGCCGCGGCGGCGCTTGGTCGGGGGTGGCATTTCTGCGTGAAAGATGATGATGAGACGGTCGAATGCGTCGATTTGAAAGAAAGTGGGTTTGAACATTAGATATGCAGAGAAGGAGTGAGGATGGTGGTAGATGGAAGCGATGGGGGGAGGGATGGGATGATAAACGGAGAAACATGTGTGTGCGGTGTGGATCACCACGCGGGAGGGGAGGGATGGTATATTAAACACGAACAGTGCGTTGTGGAACCCACCTGTATCTGAAGCCATCACCTCCTGATAAGAGTCTTCCAAGGATGTCGGTCGGTACCTCGCTGAGGGGGGTGTAGGGATCGAATCTGAAAAGGTTGGCTCCCAGCCCCTTTTTCGTGATATAGTCGGCGATTTCGAGATGGAAGAAGGATATCGGCGGGGGGGATTAAGCGCCGCCGGTGTGTCGATCAATATAGAACCGGCAGTCGGGCGGCCTGGGGAATGATATGGCACTGCTTTTTCGGTAGAGAAGGGGTTGGAAAGGCCGGGAACGGACAGCTTGAACGTAAAAGAGAAGGGCATGTCGTGATCGTAGAAGAAATAACAAGTTCGTGAAAAGCGTGGAACGATGTTGGTCTTGACAGCACGCGTTTCTGCCACGTCCCGGGATATGCCGAGATTTATGTGCCACACCACCATTTGCAGCTCGTTATTTGTGTCATCTCAGGTCAGCAGGTACACGAAATGAAAATCTGGCGCAAAAGGACCGCGCACATATGCATGCTCCCCCTTGCCCTTGCTGTTGACCTCTCCTTAAACTTAACCGCATTCTTCCCACCGGTATGGAGAAAGGCGCGTTGAAGCCCCCGACGTCTCCCTTGATCCCATGCTATAACGAGAGGTAAACGCGCGATAAAACCGCCTCCATTCTCCCTTCCTCTCCTCATTCTCATCCCCAACATCAATAAGTTTGTCTCCTCCTCCTTATTGTCCTCTTTTGCTGAGCTTCGCCTTATTAGTCGTCCCACTACTGTCCTTTTAGCCTCCATGAATATAGAGATACCGAACGTCTATTCCTTCGACCTCAAGAACAACAACCACTCGGCCGATATCTGCGTCTTCCTCCCCGACAAAGTTGAGATAGTGCTGAAACCAGGCAACAGCACCGGCAATCTCAGCCAGGGTGGCCGCTACTCTGTCCGTGCTGCCAACAACACGGAAATCGGCTGGGTCAACCTGACTAGGGATGGCACCTTTTCGAGCGGTTTGAGCGGAACCGGCGTTACAGTCCACATTCTGAAGGGTGATGATTGTGAGCCTCAATTTTATCTGCCTTGCCTACGGCGCCCACGGAATGCTTATTTCAATCCCCCCACATAGAACGAACTCGGAACGTAATCAGTTGCCGCTGTCGCAGTCATTCTTTTCGATTATATGTCGCCGTCTTTCTCCAGGGCTTCCCAAAGGTCCATCGAATGTGTCAAACTTTTCCATTCAAATCTTCCAGCTTTATTGAAAATGTGGCTTGGGGTAGTGGTAACCTGGGCCGTTGCCATATTCAAGCGGCAAGCCTGTTCAATACTGGATGTCGACTCGCCGGGGATTCGATTCCCCCCTCAACCCACCATACACCCTCCAGTGAAGAGATGTTTTTCGGCTTTTGGGTGAGAATATCTCGGACTCTGTCACAGTTCGGCGATGAATGAGTAGAACCGAAAATCTAGCCGGGGATACCAACACTGAGAAACCCACATCGATGTGATTTCCCTGGTGCCTGTTTCTCCCGGTCATAATTTGGAGAATCGGCGAACAACTGATATGTATGACTCCATCGGACGGTTATATATATTCTGAGGACCTCTCATAAACGCTCCCTTGGACCCAGATTCCATTAAATATTCCCTACAACGCGGAATTTCTTATAGGCTGCTATCCCCGAGTTATAAAACACTCAGACCACTTGATCACCATGGTCGTCACCCTGTTCGGCGTTCAAAACGATGGAATGCTCCCTCTGACCATCACCAGTAGCTCAGTCAACCCGACGTGGCGGTAAACTCGGGGGACATCACCCCACAGATCTTCGTCAGGAGACTGCATTTGTGCCGGATCAATGAGCTGGAGAGATTCAACGTTGATGTTCGGTACGGACATGATTTTCGAATTGGGGGAGGATCGTCAGATCCTGAGGCGGTAGAAGTGAAGCTGGTGGTTCAATTGTTATTAATATTGAACGGCGAGTGGGATCGTGCGTGATTTCCAATTGGTGGAAAGACTCAGTGCATGACGTTGATTTTTTCGTCGTAGCAGTTGAGCTTGACTTAAGTTGGCTATTGAACTTCTCGGAATTTTGTACGATCGCGGGCATTGAACAGATGAAATAAAAGTGAAAGAAATAGTATGTATGATCAAAATCTTGACCGTTGCATGGATCGGTGTGAATCTCATAAGCTCTTCCCCAGGAGCCGAACCCGGCTGTCGCGCAGACTACCTGGAGAGGCTCAGGTACTAACCAATACACTAGGAAAGCCATGTCATCCATTATATATATATTTGAGTTGACCACTTATCTCTTCGCGACATCAAGAGCTTAAACTTGACGTTATGTTTGCCTAGGTTCAACCAGATCTACTTCCCCAATGCCCGCCGTCTTCCCTCTATAATTTTCTCCGCACAGCTCGGCAATCATCCGATGCCAAATCCAGTGAAGGTTCCCAGTTCTCTAACGGCTCCGAATCCAGCCAAGTTTAACCACGTGTCATTATCCCCTACAAGTCTGAAAGGCTCCTCGACGTCCGGCATGGCCGACTCCTGCCTCACAAGACACAGGAACACTGCGAGGTGCCGGCACTGGCTGAGGATGCGTCGGAGCTCGAGCACGATCGCGTGCCCGTGTTGGTCGATGTCGACCACAAGGTGTGAGCGGCGGAAGCCGCTCAAATTTACAGCTCTCAGCAATAAACGGCCAATCGACGACTTCGAGGTGCGAAGAAGGGGAGCGCGAAATCTGGGGGTATGATGAGGGGGAAGAGACGGTATGTAACTTAGAAAGATGACGATGAGATGGTCGCGTCGATTTGAAAGAAAGTGGTTTTGAATAATAGATATGCAGAGAAGGAATGAGGACGAGGGTAGATGAAAGCGATGGGAGAGGGATGGGGTAATGAACGGAAAAACACGTGTGTGCGGTGTGCCTCGTCTCGCTGGGAGTGGTACAGTCGACTCTGTCATAACCCATATGCCTGATAACCCATACTCTGCCATACCCCATAGGTTTTCGGGGTCCACCGAGTTGGTTCCCGTGAAAATTAGCAAAAAACCCATACCTCGCCTATA
>Ga0307516_10004100_pt1 | contig 18188 bp, 21 predicted proteins | sample 19_EM_MG_FD_203310 | JGI IMG/M metagenome (GOLD analysis project Ga0307516, IMG submission 203310) | Populus trichocarpa ectomycorrhiza microbial communities from riparian zone in the Pacific Northwest, United States - 19_EM | ecosystem: Host-associated > Plants > Roots > Unclassified | place... | reverse complement strand
CATCTCTGGTGTCCCCAGTCTCTGAAACCTGAAACCAAGTTGACCTCCGACGTCTCCACTTGTTCCCTCCTCGTCTCAACAAACTCTTCCTCTTACCCTACCCGGTCTTAGGACCCCTGACTGCAACATCAAACTCAAGTGGCTGCAGTAAGCCCACAGTAAAGATCCCTCGACACCCCAGCATCTGACTATTAGCCCAGACCAGCTCGTCGACTGCTTTCATCAGAGTGACCTTTGAGGTCGGCCCTGACAATCATGAAATAAACAGGTAATATTCCGGTGCAGATTATACCCCAATGCCCACTATGTGTACAATGGCAGGACATGAGTCTATCATGATCAAGTAGATATGTCATAGAATATGTTGTAAAAGATCAAAATTGAATAGTATTGAATCTACCAAATAAATAGAATAGGGATTGAACAAAACTTGAAAATTGTAACAGGAAGTTCATAAGTTTTGTTAATTGTGATTGTTGGAGCATGCCAGTGATGCCAGACCTCACACAAGCACAAAATCCTGTGAGTTTTTCAAAAAAGAACCATCAAATTGCAAGCAGCAGCATCCAGCTGCGGGGTTTAGGTTGGCAGCAGGTTGCCAACCCCCACCACGATCGGATTGCGATCGACTGCAGGACTTTCCACGAGTTGGTATCCCTTCGCGATCGCCATGTTTTCGCCCCTCCGGTCGTGAGTAAGGGTCTCCCCATGCTTTACGCGATCTCTGATGTCAACTTCCAGAGTACTGTTCGACCCGACCGCACAGAACTTCTTTCCTGTCTCATCCCGCTATGCCGACTCAGAACTACTTGGCCCACTCGAACCCAAGGACACGGAATGGACATGCCCTGGAGGCTTTGGATTTGAGTCGCAGATCTTTTACTGTTTCACCGAGAACGGGACAAGTCTCATGGTGCAGATAATCTATTCATCAGTCGGGTGAGTTCCTCCTGATAATTGGTGCCTCGTCAAACGCTTATCCGTCCACGTGTATAGAATTTGGCCCACCGTTCAATTGGTGACCAGGATTTACGATCCAGATACCAAGGAGACGATCTGGAGATCCATCAACATTACCAACTTCTCCCCCAGTGAAGACAGACGCTCAAGCAAATCGGAAAAGTTCACCGTCTCCCACAAATCCACCCCTGGGGAGGCATTCGAGGAGTCTTATTCCATCCTCGCAAGATTCGACAACGACTTGGAGATCTCGCTAGACGTCAAGCGGCCTGCCGCCATCCCAGGTTTCAAAATTGGCAAAGGCCCAATGGGAGGTTTCTCCTACTTCGGACCTGACATCAAGAAACCTGAGGGTTATGTCGTTCACCGGTTCTGGCCGAGATTCCACTCCTCCGGAACCGTCGTCAACAACGGCCAGGCAACCCCATTCACTGGTCCCGGAATGTTCGTGCATTCCGCCCAGGGGATGCGGCCAGACCTCGTGGCTGCCAGGTGGAACTTTGCTCACTTCCAAAGTGATGAACACGGTGGCATCTCCGCTATCCAGATGGAATTCACCACCACCGACGGTTACGGTAACAAAGGTGCTGGATCTGGAAAAGTTGTCGTGAATGTTGGGTCGTTGGTCGTGGGAGGGAAACTGGCCGCGGTTACCACAGAGACGAGATGGCCTGGAGAGCCCGTTGCAGATAAACGATCCGTACTCTCCCGGGCAGTTCACCGCGACAAAAACTTGGACAAATTTTCGGGATATGATATTCCCTCGACTATAAGCTTCCACTGGGCTGGACCATCTGTGGTCCTAGGGGCCGAAGGGAAGCTAAGTGCTGATCTCTCGGTCCTTGTTGGTAAGCCAGGCGAGGAAATCGGGTTGATTGAAAAGGTCGACGTTATGGCCGAAATCCCTGGATTCGTCAAGGCCGTCATCATCCTCGTGGCTGACGTCAAACCGTATGTTTACCAGGTAAATTTCTTATCTCCTTTCCCTACTCCGCACCTACTCATGGTTCTTCCTAGTGGCTCAACTCCACAACTCTGAAGATCACCGGACCAGATGCGTTGATCCCGGGGCTCTCTGGCGGGCTGGAAGTGAAAGGTCACCTGTATATTGAAGCTACCTTCATATCTTGATTTCTGTTTTCTCCCGATTTCATCCCTCAACCCGCGCTCACATCTCGTAATGATTCGCGATTTACACAATAATGCCACGACTTCGCCTCGACTCCAGGGGACATTCCAGTTCTACAGTTGGGCGAGGCGCGGCGTGATCAAGCACAGTGTTCATCGGCGTCTGCGACAGCCGTGCAACACGCCAACTCACATTTAATTTTCATGACCATGTTCACACGGGCGGCTCCCGCCCCCGTTGAGAACTCGGGCTGTTTTACGCCAGCATCGAACGAGTAGGGGATGTCTATAAACTTAGACAAAGGGGACAGTGGCTGGTTTTGGGTTGAAGCGTGCCTTCGATTTTCGATCGAGATGGACGCACTTGCACCTGCAGCCCCCTCCCAACTGCCAGTCGTACCAAACTCCTATCTACCTGATTGGATTGGAACACCCCAACAGACCCGTAAACGTGTGAACGTTGGTCATTCCACCCTCCGCTCAGCGCAACCTGACCGCTCCGATCAGCATTTGATCGATCGTTTCGAGTTTACCCAACACTCATCAAACTCACTCTCCTTGAACACCCTCTCCAATAATGCCCTACGACGTCCTCGTTCTCGGCGCAACTGGTATGCAAAAACACTGCCACTACAATGACGTGAGCTGCTGAAGAGGGTTACGAGTTTGCCAGGTTTCACCGGGAAATACATAACCGAGTATCTCAACTCTCACCCACAACGATCCGGCCCGGCCCTATTCACATTCGCCATCGCGGGACGATCAAAACAGAAATTGGAGGAGCTCAGGAGAGACCTCAAGCTTGGTCATGAAGTTGGGGTTCTCCTTGTAACCATTGGGGACTACGCGTCGGTTGAGGCCGTTGTCACCCAAGCCAAGGTCGTGGTTAGCACCGTTGGGCCGTATTGGAAGTACGGTGACCACGTCGTCCGGTGCGTGCATTTTCCTACGATTCTCCAGACGGGTGCTTACGTTCCGGTAGCGCTTGCGCAAGCCATGGAGTCCACTACGTCGATCTGGCTGGAGAACCTCATTTCGTCAAAACCACAATCCAAAAGTTCGTGAAATCAACTCGATTTCCCACCCCCCACACCACACTCACTCTCGGCAAAACAGATACGACTACCTGGCCCACAAAAACAACGCGATTCTGATTCCCTGTTGCGGCTTCGACTCGGTCCCTGCGGATGTTGTCGTTTACCTCGCCAACAAGACAGCCAAATCCGTTCTCGGGCCATCCGCATACGTCGAGGATTCAATCTCTTTGTACAAGCTCAAGGGAGGCCCTTCTGGAGGATCCCTGGCCACAGTGATCTCCAGTATCGAGGAGATCCCCACGGCCACCGCTGAGGCTTTGAAGGACTATTCCTATCGCGAACGTGAGCTAGCCCCTCCCAGACTCCGGCCTCCACTCATTCACTAATTCCGCCACAGCCAAGGGGGTTCCCACCAAGCCCATGGGGCTCATACAGACCGTCTCGGTCGACGACAAGATCTGGTACGGTGGAACCTTCTTCATGTATAGTATAAATCGACCCGTGGTACAACACACCTGGTCGCTCTTCAAGCGGTCCCAAAATCTGCACCCGGAGAAGGTCTACGGCGATAATTTCGTGTATTCCGAGATCGGCGCCAAGCCCAAATACTATCAAGCAGTGTTAGATCTACTTGGGCTATACGTGTTCCTCGCCGGTATCCTATTCCCGCCCGTGAGTCTCCCCCTGGTCACTGGAGCTTATGTACTCGCTCTAACACCTTCGAAGACCCGGTGGATTCTCAAGCGTATCCTACCACAACCCGGAACCGGGCCCTCCCCGTAGGCTCCTTCCTCTCCTTCTTCGGAAAGACACCGCTGACCACATTGTATGCTTTAGGGAGGGCTTCTTCGAAATCACGAACATCTCGAACTCTGGCTCATCCAAAATCAAGACGGTCATAAAGGCTGACGGTGAGCCTGGGTATTTCGGAACCGCTCGGATAATTTCCGAAGCCGCTCTCACGCTCGCGCTGGACTTCAATAAACTCCCTTACAAGCAAGTCGGAGGTGGTGGAGTTCTCACCTCGATGACTGCGCTTGGGGATGTCTACATTGAACGGATGAAGAAGTATTACGGGCTTCAAGTTGAGAGTGAGGTCGTTTCTGGTGATGAGGGAAGGAAACGAAGGTAGGGGGTGTCGTGAAGGCAGTATGGTTTCTCCGGTTTTGTGTTCCGGTCCTTCCGTTCCGTTTTCCTCTACATGTAGTCACCTCTTGTAAACCCCCGATAGGATGAAGGCCAGATCCCTATTCATGACCGCCAGATGACTCGGACACCACCCCATAACCTGCGAGACTCTTTGAGATCACGCCCTGATATTCCTTGTTTTTTCCCTGTAGCCAGTGACTGAGTTGGAGACGGGGCTTCGGACCCGACCTTCGCCTACTGTGGTGTGCAACCCCGATGATCCGCCGCAAGGGACATAGCCAAATTTCGCTCGAACTCGCTGAACCCGGGCCCCGACGAACTCCGTGGCGGCCAGGCTAGGAGCTCCTGGGAAATCGGCTGCCCTGAGCGTGGGCGGAGATCGTTGGGGCGCGGTCACTTCAAAGCGAATGGGGAGATCTTGGGGTTCCTAGGCTTTGGGTTTTTCAGGTGTATGAGCACCCACTCCAGGTTCTAAATTGGGGGAGGGGACAGTCTCATGCTTTGAGCTACCAAGGGAGCCATGCGAACCCTTGACCATCCCTTGAACCTGTCACTCGTCAAGTTCACTAGGAGACGGGATCGTCGCCCAAGAGGGTCACGTACCCGACTGACCGATAGGCATCCTGGGTTGGGGCTTTGGGTCCACCGATTTTCGCAAATATCCAGTTCACAGGGTCCGTCGAACGAGTCCCTAATGACGAGCCCCCCTACCCCACAACCCAACCCAGCAGTATCGGGTATCCAAAAATCCAGAAATAGATTATCTATATCGATACAATAAAATATCGGGTTCCGCCCGGACCTAACGACGGGAGAAAAAGTGAAAGAAAAAAAAACCAAGCCAATCATAAAAGTGCATGAGGGAGTCCATCATCTCGTGAGGAATCGGTGAACGCAGTCACATAGTCGCGGCGGGTAGATCCTACCGCTCCTGGGTGGGGCGGTATGTAGTGTGTGTGGATGTGGACGTGAAGACGCTGGTGTACTCAGGGATCCCACTGTACCGGTAATTGCTACCACTCGATGGGGACCGCGGCTGCAGCGGGCGATACGGGTCATCGTACCCCATGGGACCCAGTGTTCCGCCACCGGAGCGTAAGGGTCTCTCTAACTCGGCATGGACCTGCGAGAACGTGTCGGGGTTCGTAGGGTCCTGAAAACACAGCCACCCTCGTCAGAAGTGTTAAAAGGGACAAGAGAGACGATCACGAACAGTGGGCGTTGCACAGCGGCTTCCTCCATTCCCAAGTTAGGTCTCCCACCTTGAGGGTCGAATAAAGACACCACCCCGGATGCTTTACGGCCCCTGGACATTTTGAGACCTTCTCGCTTGCACAAGAAGAGTAATCCGGATGCTGAGACACAGCACAACCAAACCACCGATGGCACCTGACCGACGTAACGCGAAGACACCTTAGACTTTACCGCTCGGAGGGTTCAGTGGAACTGGAGGCTTACCGCCAGCGATTCCGCCAACTGGTTTTTTCGACTGTGGGATATCCGTGTTGGTGGCCGGGGGAGACTCTGATGAGGCTGGATTTTCTGCGTAAGAATCTGGCAAAATTGCACATCCGTGGTAACACTCACATGACGTGCCGTTGCTGCTCGAAGGATTCACATGAAGAAGCGTGGTCGTGCCGGTAGGCTCAAACGTTGTCGTGGGTCCGTCCACGCGCTGCTCAGGAAGACCTGATGTCAGGGGTGAGTAACGATCTTAAGTCCACCCAAAACTGCACGCTCACCTCCCACCGACTCTGCTGCCTCGGGGACGAACGTGTCGTTCACCTGGGGATGACGTGAGACTCCTGGATCGCATGCGTCGATTTGAGCGCTTACGGTAACGTTCATGAATGCCCAGTGAGGTATGGGCGTTGTGACAAGATAGGTGTTTGGCCGCCTACGACACATCAACGGAGGTTCGAAACGGGTGAACAGGTACTCACTCCCCAACATGCGCTACCCCACAAACCGCCGACCACTCACTCCACTTTACCCATCGAGCGCCTTGACACGCCGCGGACGCAGAGTACAGCCTGTTTTTGACGGACTACGTAAGCGCTTGGTGGGCTCGAAGATATCTCAACTGTGCGTACGTATACATAGGAGTGTTACAATCGCATATCGCTGACTGGCTGTTGGTGTCATCTGGCGGAGGGTACGACATATCGGTGGTGAGCGGTGTAAGGATGAGCTCTGCAGGTTAACAACTACATTAGCCAAGGTGGGTCGCAGGAGACGATAGATCGCGATTTCGACCTGAATCTCGTGGATAAAACACGTACGGAGGCGGGACACCAACTGTCAAGGTTTTCCACGATTCGACAAGAATTATTCCCGGCGCTGTTGTTCATCTGAGGCGTTCCAAGTTAGTTTCTTGGCCAATGAAAACAGGTCAGCACGTACCCATCCCCACTCGCCTCCGCACGACGCCGTCTGTGCTCGTACCCGCCCAGTTTGTGTTGCCAACAGTGACAGAGCCAACCCTAATGTCACCTTGAATGAGACCATCGCGCCAATCCTTCCAGCGGAGATTCAGGAAACCGGTAGTCGTCAACAGACTGAAGAAGAGGGGAAGTCAAGATTCACGACCGAGGCCAGATTGTAGAGTTTGGAAGGAGGTTTGGAACGCGCGGGAGGGGGAAAGACACGGTTCTTCACTTTGACGGGAGGGAGGATCATCCTGCTTCTTGTTCCTCCCTTTCACAGCATTCCCATTCATCAGAGCGCCTCTGGTGTGGAAGCTATTTCCACCGAACCGTGCCTTTCTGTCTCTGGTACAGCTTTGGTTTTTGACGGAGCGAGAGGATCGCTCGAGCTGCCAACTCCAGAGCGGCAAGGTGGGAATCGGCCACTGCCGATCAGCAGCAGTGTGAGCGCGTACAAAAGGGAGGCAGTCGAAAAGGGGACCCAGTGTAGACTGGGTTGACCGTTCCTCGTCTCTCCCAACCTGTGTCTGAATCCCTGGTTCATACCTTTAGGAATTGTCTCCCAAACTTACTGTTTTATTCAAAATTGCCACCCTCCAACGCGAACAATTTTTGACTCGGCGGCGCAACGCTGACTTACGTCGGATAGGCGAATGATTCACGTTCTGCGCTCGCGCGGCGTCAGACAGGGCCTGAATGGGGATCACGAACCGCCTCCAATCGTAGCTGCGCCGCATCGACCGTGGGTCTGGGTAACTCGGCAACCAACCATCTGCCATGGAGTCTGGGGTTGACAATCAGGGCGGGGTTTGGTGAGATGACGGTAGCCATGGCACGGTTTGGTACGCTGTCCGGTTGGCTTGGGTTATATATATCCCAATTACTAACCTATATCCCCACGGCGAGTAATGAAGTGCCCCTACTGTAACCACGTTGAGGCTCGACCCATTCTTCTCAAGCAACGTTTGCGCTAATCGCACTACACGACACACAGAAATGCTGTTGGCCGGCTGGGTCCCGATACCTCTAAGCGAGTTGAGCAAGCCCAGACCCACCCGGTTCTCGCGCTCGAAGAAAGGCGCGGTAACTTCAACGCATCAACCTCCTCTCCATTTGTGCGTACCATTCCCTCGGTTTGCGCTTTTGGAACCCAGTCGGACAAGAACGCTCTTCCCTGATCCAGGGAGGGGCTCCCACATTGGTGGATTGCAGGTGTGATTCGGGCGGTTAGAAGCCTTTACTGGCCGCACCGTCTGGCTGCCTGCGCCCTAACCGTTGCACTCGGGAACCCTCGTGGCGTCGTTCCTCCAATCAGCTCCTTCTAGCCATTCGCCGGCTCGCGTGGATCGACCCCCACAGGGACCCCGTTTCCGCTGGCCGGTGGCACCTCCGCACGTCCCATGCTGTTCCTCTGACTTGCCGTCTCACGAGTACGGTTGTCCAGAGTTTGGTGTCCATAGCCCTCCACGTCCCGGGCCTCCCGGAAATTTTGGGACAAATATCGCGATAGTAACGGAATAAAACCTGTTGGTTCTAGTCCAACTACGGCCGAGGGTTTACGGGGACAACTACACGTTGGGCCGCTCTGTGGCATCACCCTTTGGGATCCAGTGTTCACCAGGGGATACGTGGGCTCACGTAGCGTAATACAGGGTTGTTGCGTCATACTAGCGCTTGTTGTGCCACTTTGGACGTAGTTGGACAGCGTCTGGTGTTCGCGAATCGCATCGCATCGTGGTGGCCTATGATCGTGGATCTGGGCGACTCGGCAATATAAGACCCTCCCCCACGGGGGCCCACGATCCCTGTCTGGAGTTTGGCGACTATGATAACCAGGGCGTTTGAAGTTCGTTTGAACAGGGTTCGGTAGCCACACGTTTTGGTATGCTGTTCGGTAGTTTTGGATGGATTTACAACAGCCCGACCCAACTGTGGGGTATCTATTCCCCTCTGAACACCGGTCTCCTCTTCTGACGGAATGCCTCCAACCCCTCCACCCGATCGCGCGTCCCGAGCAATCTCTGGTAGCAAGTGCGTTCATGGGCGAGTCCTTCTTCGACCGTCTCCTCCGCCAGACCCTTCGTGATGGCCTCTTTCGCGGCAGTGAGAGCAAGCGGGGCTGATGAAAGATTCGGATGTAGCCTCGTAAAAGACGTGTTATGTATAGAAATCCCCTTTGCTTCGACTCACCACACGCTTGCATCTCTCTCGCTAAAGCATATGCCTTTTCCAAAGCGGAGGTGCCAGGTTCTGCGATATGGTCCACGACGCCTGCATCCGCCGGCGATTGGTTCACGATCCGGCGGCTCAGTTGTGTGGTGCAACAGCACAAATAGGACACGCACCCCAATCTAAAGCCTGATGGGCATCCAACGACCTGCCCGTAAAGATAAGCTCTTTCGCTCTAGACGCTCCGATTAATCTTGGCAGCCTTTGGGTACCTCCGGCACCAGGGATGATGCCGATACGACACTCCGGTAAGGCAATCTTGTCGACATCGTGAGCAGTAATTCGTATATCGCATGCGAGGGCGAGTTCAAGTCCACCGCCGAGGGCTGGACCATCAATGGCCGCTATCGTCGGCATGGTGAGTTTGGCTATCCGGTCAAACAGGCCCGCGAGATCGGTGAGGAACTGGATGACGTCTTCGTCAGACATCGTTCGCCTCTCCTTCAGGTCTGCACCGGAACAGAACGAGCCGGGAGTGGATGAGTGAATGATCAGGACTCGGGTGCTGAGGAGATACCGAAGGGGTTTGAGCGGATGTACGGTGGTGGGTGGACGTAGTGGGTGGTGACTCACGAAGGGTTGGAGGTGGCAAAAGCAACAGCTTCGTCGAGGTCCTTCAGGAGCTGCCTCGAAAGCGCGTTCTTCGCATCCGGTCTGTTCAACGCGACGCAATACACGCCTGGAAGTCCGTTAGCCTTCTGCATGTATGCTTGCGTTTTTGCACCATTTGTAACTGGCATGGTGAGCTAAGTGATGGAATGTGGGGCGAATAACCGCGCCCAGCGCGGGGACTTTTATGAACGGCTGTTGGGTGCTGTATGACGGAGAAATCTTATCTGATAAAAACTTTCGATTGTTCCCGGCGGATGGAAATAGTAGCCCGGATCTGTCCGAGTTGGGCTGGAGCAGGCCTGATCCCGTCCTCGACAGCGGAAACCCCATAGTACCCACTCACGTCCCATCCGAGGGGGGAATGGTCGACGACAGTTGATCTTATCTACTCGTTGGGACCTGGACAGGTTCCACGCACATGGTCGCACCCTTTGAACGCCCATCCTAGCCCCTTCCAGGAAGCTCGTAGAATTTCTCCTCTGATTGTTACTAGATTCGGATATTCCTTAGATTGCCGCGAGGTCCCCCCGGCCATCCGTTTGGAGGTCCCGTTGGGTCAGTAGTGATATCAATTGTCACCCGGTCCGTTTACAAGCGCAAACAGTCCAAATTTTGTAGGGTGGGACCCACAGAACAGCACTCCACTCCACCCTGCCCACCTCCTCACCGGAGCAGTGGAGACCCTCGACCAGTAACATTAAAATGTGTTTTGCCATGCGGTCGGAGAGCCTCCGTCGATAGCCTTGGTTCAGTGGGGCAGGAGCACACGAATTTGGCCCAGGGTGGACCGGCGTGTTATCCAGAAAACGGTGTTGTCCACGTCTGACCCCTGTACTGTTGGAATCGACCTCGAACGAATCGTTCGGACACACCATCCGTCGTGTGACAAACCAGGTTCTATGCTCCGTCACTCTTCGAGAACTCTTTGTGTTCGGGCTCCGTGCTTAGGGGACGCCCGCAGCGTCCCGTGGGAGTGAGGGGAACAGGATGGGACACCAGCAAGTACTTAGTGACCCAGAGCACAGCGTCCAACCAAACATACAATATCTAGGTGTGATGGAGAGGGCCGGCATCCTTCCCGGTCTTCAGATCTTCAGGTATCGTCGGGGTTTATCGGACACCGATACAAGACAATTTACAGGCCCGGAAAGGTATGCCACCGGAGTACAAATAGCGGTAGACTGGGCGGACACGTAGATGTCAGACAGAGGTGTGGTGGTGCTCCTTTCCAGGATAGGATGACGGCCATCTCCGTTGCTCCTGACTGGATGTGTGAGGCTCTCGCTCTTTGTCAGGACAGTCACTGCCACCACAACTTTGGTTCAGCTTATGTGGATCCCGCTCAGATCTCGGCAACCTTTGGGTACCCAGTCCTTTAGATTCGGGTGGTTGCACGTTTAGGTCATTTCTGGTACCACCACGCCGGCACATAAAAGCAGTTGCATTTGAACGAGGTCTCACGATATTCCACTACGATCAAGTACGTACACTCTATCAAGTGTCCACCGATGTATTGTGTTTCTTTGGTTCGACCCCCCCGTCCTTGTGATGTGGGAATGCGATGGCGATCTCCCACTGGAGATTCTCTTCGTATCCTTTGCACTCGAGTTTCCACGGGTACACTTTCTGCATCGTAAACTGAGTTGGCTGTCGGAACACGGATACAACGGTGAAACGGACATACCTCCTCTCCGTTCTCAAATGCCGCAGTGATGATATCCAACGAAGGGAGTGGAACAGATTTCTCCCTGAGTTTTTCTATCTGGCCATTAACCTCACTAATTGTAGGATCGCGACTGAATTCGTGTCGTAGCATTATCCGGGCGAGCATTGGATGTGCCCACTCCATTTCCCTGACTGTTGTTGACCAGTGCCGCTTAATCTGACCCTCAAATCACTTAGTCCCATCACTTGGAAAAGAGAACGATCGGATGAGAGATGGGGACCCACCGCAGAACCTTGACGCTGAACCTCTTCCGGGGTCCAAGCGGGGAGCTTCGTCGCTTGATACAACCCCATGTACTGCCATCTTGGGGTACTGAAACGCACAAATAACCGATAGTGGTCATACGCTGGCCATGGTCTATCTGCAAAAAGGGTGACGAGACCGGGTTTTCCGGGGGCGGAAGGTGGTTGAGGGGTGCAATTCTGGGCAGGTGGATGCACGTTAACGAAATACAGAGATACGAAGAATGATTGTTTGGTCGTTCTCACCCCATTCACACAAACAAAATGATCGTACCCATGTTTCTCAAACTGAGCCTCAGAAGGCTGGGAGAATGAGCGGTAGGGGTGCACGCCAAAGCAAGCTTGCATGAAATCTCGTGTGACGGCAACGTCGCGAATCCCTGGGTCAAGGTTCACCTTGAACGGGGTACCTAGAACCTTGCGGATGGTCGTCCCCCTAGAGAGATGATTGTGGGCCTTCTTCACCGGCGCGCGTGTGACTGCTACAACCGGGGTATCTGAAGCAGTGCGGCTAGAGGATGCCGCGGGGGGGCTCGAAGAGGGGCTCGATGTGGGATGGTGGAGGGCCTTGAGCCTCTTGGCCGGCGTTTCGATGATCAGCTCAAAGTTGTGTTTCCTTTTGGCCTGCGATGCAGGTATGGTGCCGGTCGCCGACGAGGGGGATATGACGGAAGGTGAGAGGGGCGGCGGCGGTGCAGTCTCCTCACGAGGCCGAGGTTGAGGATTAGGAATTTGCGCAGGCTGCGTGGCTACTCCTGCAATCCGCTGGGCGTATTCAGGGTTCAATCTGAACTAAACGTACGGCTCCCGTAAATCCGTCTACAAGAAACTTAATGTGGCACTCACAATGGCTTCCCCACGGGGAGGCGTATCCCACGCAGGCTCGTCTGTGCTCTGCCGTCGCAGCGGCTGAGACCGTGTGAGTGCACAGACAATCAGATGAATAGCAGACCTACCACAGTTACGGGTCGCTCATCAGCTTCACCAGTGTCCCGGAGAGTACTATCTGGCCCGCTGTCTACCCCCATCCACTTCTGCTCTTCACGCGTGACCTCCATCAGCTCAGAACCCAGGATGTCTTTCCGTTCAGTGAGAGGAGGATCCTCCCCCAATCCGGCCCTGAGCACAGCCTCTACCTGCTCAGTCTTCACCTCGACCTTCGGAGAAGGGGCCCCCGACTCCACCTAAAACCGGAAGGGGTCGAAGGGCATTAGATGCCATCGTATGGCAGGGGATGAATTGATGACAAAAAACGAGGGATGTGGAATGGGGCCAGCAGTGCCCCCAGCGAACGGAAGCAAAGAAAAAGCTGCCCAACGAATACAAGCTGATAAGGGAAGAAACTAGAAGAAATCCTCACCGCCTCCGTCTTCACGAGGGATCTAACCATCGATTTCAGGTCTTGGATCTCCTGTTTGAGCGCGCAAACCTCGTCTCGCAACTGGACCAGTATAGACCCATGAGTGGGTGAAACCTCGGTAGTGGCCTCTGACGTTGAATGGGCCATCGCTGAGATGGCGAAGGAGACGGGAAAAGGACCGACGACCCACTCAGCGCCCACCGGGTCTGGACCCAATTGTGTCCGGAATTCCCACCTATCCCGGACATTTGCATTTCTTCCACAGATTACGGCCCCAACTCACTGCCAAAGGTTAAGCGGCAGCAGGCTTCAGGAAACACATCATCCTCCGCTCGTGACGCTCATGGCGATCGGCCCCGCGCCAATGTCCAACTCGTGATCTAGGTGGGGAAGCACGTGAGAACCTTAACGACCTCACCACCGACGCTGGGGGGGGATCCCCCTCCGTGACGGTCCCTGTAACCCCCAGGGCTTAATCGAGATCGCTAATGCCGCTTTGGACGAAGGGCGGCAGTTCAGCAGCAATCAGCGGGGCGAAGTGGACAATAGTTGGAAGAGGTACGTGTGGTCCCGGTCTCAAGCTGTGTCACCCATGCTTATTCGTTGCCTCTAGTCTCGGTGAAGTCGTTGAACCCATTTGAGAACGAAATATCTGGGCCCCAGTGCTGCGATACGAAGGACGCTCTGTTTCCGTCCTCTTTATCTTGTGTCATGGCCGATGCAGTGGATGTCGGACCCAAGGATCAGGTCATATTGGTCTCATTTCACTGAGGGAAAACCTTGGCAACGCCTAAGTGGCACCTCCAAAATTCTCTTCTCGTACGTCCTAATTCAACCGTCGTCATGCGCCTGTCGTTGGTTCAGCCATTAACTAAATCTTGGACTGTTATTCAAAATAAAGGTTTCTAGCTTCCCCGAATTCGAGTGAAAAAACCAAATCGACTTCGCACACAGAGCTTGACGGTCCGAGCCCTACCTTCGAGGCTTGTACAGGCCAGACCCGTTCTGGTTGAACGGAGCAGGTTAAGGCGGCACACTGCCGCGAGAGCGCAGCCCGTTCAGACACTTACAACTCGAAGGCCTGTCACAAACCAGGCCACCATCGGCCCGCGCTCAGCTGGCGAAACGTTAAGCCGACGTTAGAGGTACACCAGCCCCGTCTCGGCACCAGTCATAGCAGAGACAGGGAATACTCATCCGAAGCTTAGGGTAGTACAGATCTCTCACGTCGAAGTGTACCGGGGGGCTTCGAGGATCTTGAAGCGAAGCTGGGTCCTCGGGACCCTCGCAACCTGGGACGACTCGCGAAATGGATATCACGCGAGATCCGTACGTCTATCCCCTCCCAAACCTTTTCACACTCTCATTAACTTCAACCAAGACCCGCGCGTCGCGATAAAAGGCTATGGGGACCGCACTCTCGATGTCAGACCACCCGACGTTTAAAAGAGGATATCACGAGTGGTTTAGAAAGCACTGGTTGCAATGCAATACTCAAGCCGACCACCGCTAGCGCCGGCTGAAGCGGTTCCGCTAACAACCCCAGTTCGAGACCCCGAGTCTCTGAACGCCGGGCGCCGGTCCCCCACCGACCAGGCAAATACTCGGACGGACAATCACGGACCCGACCAAGACCTCACCCTACAAACCGGGGCATTTTGCTTGGGTTATATGAGGCCTATGGGAAGGTTGATTGATCTGATTAGATACACTCCTGGTTCGTCTGTCTACGTACCCCGAATACACTAGAGTCCTCTGGATTACATCAGCAAGACGTTATGTTTCTTGCTAGTGTACAAAAATATATATACAATGCCGATTCACCGGAGTGCATATTGGGGGGACAGCACCGGTGAGAGGTAGATGGGAAGCGACGGTGATGATACAAAAGTGGTACAAGGCGATGCAGGGGTAGCCGACGAGAGATGTGGAACGATTAAGCACAAGAGGAGGGAGAAAAAAGGAAGCGGGGTCGGTAACGAGAGTACGCGGGTGTGCGTGAGACAGCAGTTACTGAGAGCGTGATCAGAGCAAGGAGAGTGTGAGGTGGGATGGGTGAGATGGACTGAAGTTCGAAGGAGATAAAACCCGAAAGGAAAAAAACAAGACGCATAGACATGTCCGTGAGTCATAACCAGGAACAAGAAAGTACAGCGCGAACAGAAAAATGGATTCAACAAACCACCCGTCAATCGACGGGAACCAAGAAACTCGCAAACGCCCAACCGACATTCTCGTATCCGTCCTTGGCAAGCAACAAACAATCCTCTCCGTCGTCAATGTGCACGGGCAACGCTGGGTGCATACATGGGTGTCCAAATTCCTGAACGATCCCAAGTTTCATGCCAACCTCCAGCCGATGGAACGCGATACCCTCGTACAAAACGTGCCGATCGAGGTGGAACGGGCTAACGGCTTCGCACGCATACAGCACTGGTGTCGAGTACGGGCCCTGAGAGTGTGACGAGTTCGACGAGTGGGTGATAACAAGGGGCGGCGGGGTGGGGTAAGTTGGGTAAGATGGGGTACGAGGGGTGGGAGGTCGGGAGCGTGACCGAGAGCGAGTTCGTCCATGTCCTTGCTGCTGCTGCTGCTGCTGCTGAGGTACTCCGGGCGAAGGAGACGGGGAGCCCAATCTCGGAGGTCCTGAGAACCTCCTCAAACTGTGTAGGGAAGGCGATTTCCTCGCGACGTTCTCGAGAGTGTCCGCGAACTTTTTCTTGACACTTCCCCTCCTTTGAGATTTCGATCTCTCCTCCTTCACTTCACTCTCCCCCTCACCCATCAATTCCTTGTCAACCACCACGACCTCCGATACGAAAGCCTGATCCTCCGTGTTCGCAGCCACACCCGAACTTTGACTGGCATAGCTCCCTCGAATCGCGTAATCGTCCGTCGTTCCGCCAGACATGCCCACATCTCGTTTGGGAGAGACCCTCCGAGTGAACCCCGGAGCGTTCGAATCCAACACACCCGAGGTGACACGGTGAGCCTGAGCTGCGGTGAGTGAACTGTCGCCGATTAACCCGGTGAGGTACTGGAAGTCCTCGATGTTCCCGCGGGAATGAGATCGAGCTCTGTTCGTCGGTCGTCTGGCGGGGAGGCTTGCGGCTGGTATTGGTTGAGTATTAGAATGAGGAAGTGGGGGAGGACGGGGTGAATGATGATGCTGCGAATGGTATTGAGCACTGTGAGGAGGGGATTGGGGATGGTGACCCGACTGTCGGGGATACGATTGACTGAGTCCCATGGGTGGAACCGTAATATCTGATGGCCTTCCTTGCCTCTTCCTCTCTCTCCTTCCATCATGCGGGTCTCGGCTGTGGGACTCAATCTGGATCGGTGGGGTCGGTGAGGCAGGTTCCGAAGCCTGTAACAACGCCTTCACTTTACCCACCGACCCGGACCGCTTTCGACCTTGGGTGGGGGAGTGGGGTTCAATGTTTGTTTGCGGTTGTGGCCAAGTTGGGGACTGCTGGGGATATTGTGCATATTGGACTGGTGGAGAAGCTGAAAAGAGCTCTGGGGCGTAAGCGGTCGCAATCGCCGAGCCTGGCATAAATCCAAAGGCAACGATGTCGGCAGGCGGCGTTGCCATCTTCATGCTGTTGACCGAACTCGTCGTCGGCGTCTTGGTAATCCCAATTGTAGGAGTAGGTACGGGAACCCTCAGTCTCTTCAAAATCCCAAGTTCACTGAGAGCATCCTCCATGACGGAGAACCTCTCCCACCAGATCCGCACGGTTTCTGGAGCGCTGGAGATACTCGAGTCTTCCTCGACACGCAAAGCGTCCCAGAGTTCGCCCCAATGGGCATGGGTGTCCTTGTAGAAGGCGGTCTGCCAGGTGCTCAGCTGGATGACTGACGCGGTGATCCCCTTGTGTAACATGGCGAGGTATTGGGGGAGCTCCACAAACAGCTGTCCCCGCAAGGCGACGTACGATTGGGAAGCCTCTAACAGCGACGCGGGTGGGCGGGATTTTGAGACGTCGAGGTTGAGTAGGCCATAATGAAGGGGCTCGAGGGTATGCATCGCCTCCAAAAGCTTTAAGGGGTCGTGCATCGAATCGACCAGCAACGAAAGCTGTGGAAGCAACCTATCCCGGACAACCTTCCCCAAATCCTCACATACGGGGATGATCTGGGCCCTCAAAACCATCCTGAACGCATCGAACGCCTCTGATGCCGAATCTGGTGAAATGCCGATCACCTGACCAAACGCATTCGCCCACACGTAGAGGGAAGCCATGAGGTGCTTCATCCTGTGCGTCCAATCCACGGTCTCCTTGGCGAACTTGCGTATGAAGGTCTCGCAGCGCTTCAACTCTGTCTCCATCTTCTCCACCTGGTCTTTCTCCTCACTTCCGTCGGCACCTTCTCGGGACTTTGCGGCAGTCCTAATCCCCTTGACCTTCCCCAACTTTACAGACGCCGCAACTCCAACAGTGAGCCCCTTCTTCGGCTTTATACCGGGGGTGGTGGAACCATTGAGGGAAGGGGCATTTGGATCTGGAACACCTTTGCCGCCGGTGAGGACTTCTTTGATAACTTCCCTTCTTCTCCGACCTTCATTAACGCCATGGGCGACCCCTTCCATGCTAACCTTGGCCTTAATAAGGTTCGGCTTATCGGGGTGGTCATCCGGGGTACCGTCGATGATGGCAGTGAGGAGCAGCGAGTACTTCAGAAGGCGCTGCACAGGTTTGATGAGAAGGGAAGGGAGGTCCCATGCGTGGGTGAGGGAAGAAGCGAGAGTTCTGGTGTGCTCAAGATACGAGTTGAGGGACGACGTTTTCGGGAGGTTGTTCAGGTGTTCGAGGGCAGTGGGATGTCGCGTGATGTACAGTTTGTACGGTGGTTCCAGGAGGGGAATCTAAATCACACATGCGGCAAGCAAGTCAGGGCACGCGACCGTGAGCATGACTGAAACGCGCGCACCATTTCTAGGAAGAGCGCCCCGACACGATCTTGGCCAGTACCACCTTCGAGGATCGAACCCAGGGAGTCTTCTAGCCTCTCGGTGAAAAGATCAGAGAATAGGGCGAGGTCTGCAACGTTGTTGAAAATGATCTTCGCATCCTTTTTCGTCATGGGAGGTGCGGCATTCGACGACCCTGATGAGTTCGATGCGATAGAGATTGCTCTTGAAGATGAGCCCGATGAGCCCGATGAAGATAGCGCGTTGGTATTGGGGTTGAAGGGGGACGGTTGCCCTGTGGATCGAGGGGGGGGGGGGGGTGTCGTGAGCACGCCAGAAGTGACACTCTGAGAGGTGTCGCAAGGCGATTACTCACCCAAGGCAAGGGGGATGTGAATATC
>Ga0307516_10004099_pt1 | contig 18192 bp, 16 predicted proteins | sample 19_EM_MG_FD_203310 | JGI IMG/M metagenome (GOLD analysis project Ga0307516, IMG submission 203310) | Populus trichocarpa ectomycorrhiza microbial communities from riparian zone in the Pacific Northwest, United States - 19_EM | ecosystem: Host-associated > Plants > Roots > Unclassified | place... | reverse complement strand
CTCACCACGTACGCCAAGAACCAGGGCTTCACCGTCAGCGGCGGCTAACACGCACGGGTGGGGTCTCCCGCTGCGCGGGAGACCCCACTGCGACCTTGTCTCGGGAGAGCGACACCATGACCACAACCACCGCGGCCACCGCCGTCGCACCACCGCGCCGCCGCCGGTCGAGGACCGGCACCAGCGGCTATATCTTCATCACCCCGTTCCTCGTCTTCTTCCTGCTGTTCTTCCTGCTGCCGCTCGGGTACGCCGGCTATCTCAGCCTGTTCAAGGATCAGCTCGTCGGCGGGACCGTGTTCGCCGGGCTGGACAACTACGCCCGGGCGCTGGGCGACGAGCAACTCGTCGACGGTGTCCTGCGGGTCGCGGCGTTCTTCCTCTTCCAGGTCCCGGCCATGCTGCTGATCGCGCTGGTCGCGGCGCTGGCCATCGACAGCGGGCTGCTGCGGGTCGCGAAGATGTTCCGGCTCGGCATCTTCATCCCGTACGCGGTGCCCAGCGTCGTCGCCACGCTGATGTGGGGCTACCTGTACGGGCCCGACTTCGGCCCGCTCGCCCAACTCGGCGACAAGCTCGGCTTCACCGCGCCCAACCTGCTCAGCAACGGCCTGATGCTGCCGGCGCTGGGAAACATCGTCACCTGGGAGTTCGCCGGCTACAACATGATCATCCTGTACGCGGCGCTGCGGACGATCCCCACCGACCTCTACGAGGCGGCCGCCGTCGACGGCGCCGGAGCGTGGCGCGTGGCCTGGAACATCAAGCTTCCGGCGCTGCGACCGGCCCTGCTGCTGTGCCTGATCTTCTCGATCATCGGCAGCTTCCAGCTCTTCGCCGAGCCGAACCTCATCCAGCGGCTGGCCCCCAACGTGATCAACTCCTCCTACACCCCCAACGTGTACGCCTACAGCCTCGCGTTCATCTCCCAGGAGGTGAACTACGCGGCCGCGGTCTCCTTCCTGCTCGGACTGGTGATCCTCGTCGTGTCGTACCTCGTGCTCTTCCTCACCAGCCGGGGGGCCCGCCGATGACCCGGCGCCGCAGCACCGTGCTCACCCTCGCCATGGGCGCACTGCTCGTCTACTTCCTCTTCCCGCTGTTCTGGCTGGTCATCGCGGCCACCAAGACCACCGGCGACCTGTTCTCGACCTTCGGGCTGTGGTTCGGCAACGACTTCTCGCTGTTCACCAACATCCGGGACACCTTCACCCGCAACGACGGCGAGTACCTGCGCTGGATGGCCAACACCCTGGTGTACTCGGTGGTCAGCGCGGTCGGCGCGGCCGCGCTGGCCACCTTCGCCGGCTACGGCTTCGCCCGCTACGTCTTCCGGGGCCGCGGCCCGCTCCTGGGCCTGGTCCTCGGCACGATCATGGTGCCGACCACCGCCCTGGCGATCCCCACCTACCTGCTGTTCGCCAAGGTCAGCCTGGTCAACACCCCGTGGGCGATCATCCTGCCGTCGCTGGTCAGCCCGTTCGGCCTGTTCCTGATGTGGGTCTACGCCCGCGATGCCGTCTCGGACAGCCTGCTGGAGGCCGCCCGCATCGACGGCGCCGGCGAGCTGACCATCTTCTTCCGCGTCGTCCTGCGCAGCCTCGCCCCCGGATTCGTCACGGTGCTGCTCTTCACGCTCGTGGCGACCTGGAACAACTACTTCCTGCCGCTGATCATGCTGAACGACCCGAGGTACTACCCGATCACCGTGGGCCTCAGCTCCTGGTCGGGCCAGGCCGTCGGCGGCAGCGGGGCGAACGCCGACCTGCTCGCCTGCGTCGTGACCGGCTCCCTGCTGTCGATCATCCCGCTCATCGCCGCCTTCGTCCTGCTGCAGCGGTTCTGGCAATCCGGCCTGTCCGCCGGTGCCGTCAAGGAATAGGAGAACCATGTCTCAGGTCTTGTTCGGCGCGGCCTACTACCACGAGTACCAGCCCGTGCCCCGGCTCGAGAAGGATCTCGACCTGATGGCCGAGGCCGGCTTCTCGGTCATCCGCGTCGGCGAGTCGGTCTGGTCCACCTGGGAGCCGGAGAACGGCCGGTTCGAGCTGGACTGGCTGGAACCCGTGCTCGACGGTGCGCACGCGCGCGGCATCGCCGTCATCCTCGGCACCCCCACCTACGCCGTGCCGCCCTGGCTGGCCCGGCAATACCCGGAGATCGCGGGCGAGCGGGGCAGCGGGCGGCCGATCCCGTGGGGCGCCCGCCAGGAGGTCGACTTCACGCACCCCGCCTTCCGGTTCCACGCCGACCGGGTGATCCGGCAGGTGATCGGCAGGTACGCCGGCCACCCCTCGGTGATCGGCATCCAGGTCGACAACGAACCCGGCAACGAACTGCTGCACAACCACGGCGTCTTTCAGCGCTTCGTCGACCACCTGCGGCACACCTACGGCAGCGTCGAGAACCTCAACCGGGAATGGGGCCTGACCTACTGGTCGCACCGGCTGTCCACGTGGGCCGACCTGTGGCTGCCCGACGGCAACGCCCAGCCGCAGTACGAGCTGGCCTGGCGGCGTTTCCAGGCCGAGCAGACCAGCGAGTTCATCGCCTGGCAGGCCGGCATCGTCCGGGAGTACGCCACTCCGGACCAGTTCGTCACCACCTGCCTCGCCTACGACCGGCCGGCCTTCGACGACAGCGAACTTACCGCGAGCCTCGACATCAGCGGCGCCAACGCCTACTACGTCATGCAGGACGGCCTCGCCCTGCCCGACACCCGCACGCCGACCCAGGCCTGGACCACCGACGGCACCTGGGCCATGTATATGAGCGCCGACCGGATGTACTCCTCCCGGCAGGAACCGTTCCTGATCACCGAGACCAACGCCTCGAGCATCGGCTTCTCCTGGGACAGCCGGCCCGCGTACGACGGGCAGTGGCGGCAGGCCGCCTGGGCCCACGTGGCCCGCGGCGCCCGCATGATCGGCTACTGGCACTGGCACACCCTGCACTTCGGCACCGAGACCTACTGGGGCGGGATCCTGCCGCACAGCGGCGTGCCGGGCCGCACCTACCGCGAGCTCGCCCAGCTCGGCGCCGAGTTCCGGCAGGCCGGCGACCTCGTGGCCGGGCTGACCCCGGACGCCGACATCGCCATCGTGCTCTCCGTGCCGAGCCGCTGGATCATGCAGAAGTACCCGGCCCTGTCCCACCCGGACGGCACCCCCGACGAACGCGCCTACCAGGGCCTGGTCGAGCCCTTCTACCGCGGCGCCTTCGACGCCGGCCTGCAGGTCCGGCTGCTGCACGCCGGCCAGCTCACCGACACCGCCGAGGAAGCGGTACGGCGGTACCCCGTCCTGGTCGCCGCCGGCCTCTACCTCACCGACGACGCCACCCTCGACTGGCTGCGCGCGTACGCCGAAGCGGGCGGCCACCTCGTCATCGGCCCCCGCACCGGCTACGCCGACACCGAGGCCCGCGCCCGGCCCGACCGCATGCCGGCGCGCCTCGCCGACGCGGCCGGGGTCTGGTACGACGAGTTCAGCAACCTGCCCGCACCGATCGAGGTCACCGCCGAGCCCGGCGCCCTCGACCTGCCACCCGGCGCGGCGGCGACCCGCTGGATCGACGGCCTCCAACCGGACGGCGCGACCGTGCTGGCCACGTACCGGCATCCGCACTTCGGCCGCTGGCCGGCCGTCACCACCCGCGGCCACGGCCGCGGCCGCATCACCCACGTCGGCACGGTCCCCAACATCCCGCTCGCCGAGGCCCTGCTGCGCTGGGCCGCCGCCGGCCGGACCACCGGCTGGGCCGCCATGCCCGCCTCCGTGACGTGTACGGGAGCCACGGCAACCGACGGACGGCGGCTGCGATTCCTGCACAACTGGTCGTGGCAGCCGGTCCTGGTCCCCGCGCCGGCCGACTGCCGCGACGCGCTCACCGGCAAGCACCTCCCGGCCGGCCATGACATCGAGCTGGCGGCGTGGGACGTACGGATCCTGACCGAGGAAGGGACGGCGCCGGCGTCATAGCCGATCACCGTTTCGTCAGCAAACCGCCTGCCCGGCCCACCGCCGGGCAGGCGGTCCCTTGCTGGGGGCCTTGCGATTTCCATGATCATGTGGAGGTCCCGGATGGGGGCCAGCGAAGTGTCAGCGAAGCGTCAGCGCCCGCGCCGATGCTGATCGCATGACCGACACCGACCTGCTCATCCGCCAGCTCATCGGCGGTGACCAAGGCGCAGCCGCGCGTATCGCCGATCTGGCCCGGATCAGCGACGAACCGATCCTGCTCGTCGCCGCGGCGCTCATCGACCCGGCGACACCGGAGCTGCTGGCGCGGGCCACGGCGCTGGCGGTGAGCACCCGCGACCGGCAGCTCACCGCGATCGCCGCCGCACATCTCGACGGCGACGCCGACCGGGTCAACGCCCTCGCCCGTGATCACCTCGCCGATCACCCCGGCAGCTTGCTGGTCGCCTGGATCGCCGCCGTCAGCCCGTTCCCCGAAGGGACCCCGTCATGAACCGCAAGCTGACCGCCGTATTGCTCGTCGCCGCCGCAGTGCTTACCAACATTGCGTTCACCGCGCTCGGCAGCGTCTTCGACTACCCGGATGTCCTCAAGGAGCCCACCGACGACATCCTTACGATGTTCCGTGGTTCTCAGGGTGCCGTCGTTGGTTGGTTCACCGTCATGGCAGTCTCGGCCGCACTGTTCGCGCCGATCGCGATCGGCGTCGGCCGGTTGTCGAGCAGCCGGTTGATGCGTGTCGCGGTGTGGGCCGGCGTCGCCGCGGCGGTGGTGCAGGTGATCGGGCTGTCCCGGTGGCCGTTGCTGGTGCCGGGCTACGCCGCGGACGCGGCCAGTTCCGACCCCACGGTCGCCGCCGCGGGCCGCGACTCGTTCGAGACCGCGCACCAGATCCTCGGCAACCTGATCGGTGAGACGTTCGGCTATCTGCTCACCGGCGCATGGACGCTGCTGGTGTTGGTCGCGATCGGCGGTACGGTCGCCGGCCGCTGGTTCACCGTCCTCGGGGCCGGCTCCGCGGTGCTGATCCTCGCCGGGGTCCTGTCGCCGCTCGACCTGCCCGGCGTCGACCTGGCGAACTTCGCCGGCTACGTGCTGTGGAGTATCTGGCTGGTCGCGTTCGCGGTCGTGCTGGTCCGTACCCCGAAGATGTCGCCGGTGTTGTCCGGCGTGCGGGCGTGATCACCGTGATCAAGCCGTGGTTGATCTGGATCGCCGGATTCCTGTCCTTCCCGCTCGCCGGCATTACCGGCATCGTCGTGGTCGGCCGCGTCGACAGCCCTCTGGCCGCATTGGCCGGCGGCCTGGTCACCGGCGCGGTCATCGGTGCCGGACAGGCGCTGTGCAGCAGCCGGCGGCTCCCCGCGCCGCGGTGGATCATCGCCTCGGCCCTCGGCATGGGATTCGGCCTGCTGCTCGGCGCCACCACGGTGGGGTACGGGACCTCGCTGGGCGATCTCGCCCTGATGGGCTTGCTGACCAGCCTGGTGCTCGGGCCCGCGCAAGCGCTGGCGCTGCCCGCGACGACACAGCAGCGCGTCGTCTGGGGCGCGGCTGTCCCGCTGCTCTGGGCCCTCGGCTGGACCGTCACCACCCTCGGCGGAATCGACGTGGGGCGGCAGTTCACCGTGTTCGGTGCCTACGGCGCCATCACGTTCTCCGTGCTGTCCGGCGTACTGCTTCACCTTCTGTTTCCCGTACGCGTCCCTGCTCGTCCCCGCACCCGGATGGGAAGTCAGTCATGACCGCCGCCCCGCACCACGTGATCTTCGGAACCGGCGCGATCGGCCTCGCCACCCTCGACGCACTGCGCCGCCGCGGCGAGACGGCCCGCATGGTCAACCGGTCCGGCGCCGCCGCGGTGCCGGACGGCGTCGAGGTGATCGGCGGCGACGCCCGCGATCCAGAATTCACGACCGCCGTCGCCAGCGGCGCCCGTGTCGTGTATCAAACCCTCAACCCGCCCTACGACAAATGGACCCAGCAGTTCCCCGCGTTGCAGGCTGGTGTGCTGGCGGCGGCCGAGGCGGCCGGCGCTCGGCTGGTGAGCATGGAGAACGTCTACATGTACGGGCGCCCCGCCAGCCGCCCGCTCACCGAGGACCGCGAGTACGCCGCGCACACCAGGAAGGGCACGCTGCGGGGCCAGATGGCCCGCGACCTGCTCGCCGCGCACGCGGCCGGTCGGGTACAGGTGGCCATCGGCCGCGCGTCGGACTACTTCGGCCCGCGCGGCGGCGCCCAGTCCAACCTCGGAGACCGGTTGCTTCCCGCCGCGCTCGCCGGGTCGACCGCCACCGTGCTCGGCGACCCCGACCAACCGCACACCTACACCTACATCCCCGACATCGGCGAGGGGCTCGCGGTGCTGGGCGAGCACGCCGACGCGCCTGGACACGTCTGGCACTTGCCCAACGACCCACAGACCCGCACCACCCGGCAACTGGCCGACATGGCGTACGCCCTCGCCGGCTCATCGCCGGCGAAGCTGCGGGTCATCCGGCCCTACCAACTGCGCATCGCCGCGCTGGCCAACCGCACGCTGCGCGAACTGGTCGAAATGCAGTACCAGTTCGCGGAACCCTTCATCGTCGACAGCAGCAAAATCGCCTCCCGGCTCGGCACACACGCCACCCCACTGGACGAGGCACTGGCCGGCACGCTCGCGAGCTACCGGCCCCGCGTGCACCGCTGAGCGCACCATGGTCTGGCGGGTCATCGGGTGCGAGTAGCGTTCGGGTCCAGACGCAAGGCTGTCCGACCCTCCTCGATGTTCCCGGAGGTGCCGACCCGGGTGAGGCGGTCGACGAAGCAATGCGACCCATCGGCACCGATCCCATGGCGGCCGCCTTTTCGCTGGCCACGAGGGCCCGCGCAGTCAGCCCAAAGGTGTGGGGTGCGCTCGCCGTCGCCGGTGTGGTGATCGCCTTCTCGCTCAGCTCGACCCTCGTGAAACGCGCCGAATCACCCGGCGTCCTCGTCGCATTCTGGAGAATGACCACCGTCAGCGTCGTCTGGAATGCCTACCTCTGGAGCACGGGGCGGCGGGTCACCATGCGGCACGTCCGCCAGGCCTTCGTACCGGGCGTCTTCTTCGGCTTGAACCTCGCCGCGTTCTTCTCCGGGGCGACCCACAACAGCGTGGCCAACGCCGCGCTGATCGGTTCGCTCGCACCGTTTCTCATCGTGCCGCTCGGTGCCAAGCTGTTCAGCGAGTACCACAACCCGCGTGCTCTGGTGTTCGCCCTGATCGCGTTCGGCGGTGTCGGCATCGTCTTGTTCAGCGCGCCGCCGCACGGGGATGCCTCGATCCGAGGCAACGTCTTCGGGGTGTCGGCGATGTTCCTGTGGACGGCCTACGTGGTGTCGACCAGGCACTTCCGCCGCGACATGGACGTCGCCACCTTCATGGCGACAGTCAGCCCGATCGCGGCGGTCGCTGTGCTCCCGCTGGCGATCGGCAACGGCGGTGTTTTCGGCATGAGCGGCACAGGGTGGACCTACATGCTGATCCTCACGTTCCTCACCGGCGTCGCCGCGCACGGACTGATGGTGTTCGCACAGAAGACCATCCAGATCGGCACTATCGGGATCTCGCAGGTGGTTCAGCCCGCGATAGCCGTCGTGTGGTCCTTCCTGCTGCTGGGCGAGAGGCTGCGCCAGTGGCAGATCGTCGGTATCGCCGTCGTCATCGGCGGACTGCTGGCCTTTCTGCTGTCGAACCAGCGCCGGAGCCGCAGCGGCCAGATCAACCATGAACCACGTACCAGCGGTTAACCGCGGAGGGCTACCGCGACGATCGACCTGGCCGAGTGGGCATCGGTTCGGTCGAGGTCGGTGATGAAATGCGAGGCGGCTGCCATGCGTCGATCGGCCTCGTCACCCAACTGCCCAGCGCGGGTGATGTCGCCCGCCGCGGCGGCCATGTGGGCAAGCGCGTCGAGCGCGAAGATCTCGACCTGGGCGTCACCCTGGTGCCGGGCATCGTCGAGATACCGCACAAGACGTTCTTGCACGACGGGGGTCCCCTCCGCGGCGTCCATCGCGGCCAGCAGACAGTCACCGAGCGTGGCCAGCTCTCCGCCGCCCGCGTCGCGGTGCCACGCGGCCGCCGCTTCGAGGGCCGCACGTGCCCGCGAGGGTTGACCGACCGCGCGCAGCACGCGTCCGAGATGAACGCGGGTCAGCGCCGCCAACCGCGGATCACCGGTGGACTCCGCCTTGTCCACCGCGAGTTCCAGGGTGGCGGCCCCGGCGTCGTAGTCACCGGCCTGGCATTGCGCACGCCCCAGAATCGCCACCTGGTAGGCCTCCGTCTGCAGAAAGCCGAGCCGCCGCGAAGCCGCCGCGGCCCGGCCGAGGTGCTGAACGGCCTCGTCGAACCGGTGCTGCAGCCGGGCCAACTCGCCGAGCATCGCGTCGCCGCGGACATGCAGCCACGGATCGTCGACCTTTCCCAGCCAGCTCCGCACCTGTGCGGCAGCGTCGACGCTGCGTTCCTGATCACCGGCGGAAATCGCGGCTCTGGCCGCGAAGAGCCAGTTGGCGGCCTGATCCCAGGGCCGGTCCAACCCGTCGTAGAGGACGCGACTTCGCTCGGTCAGCTCCATCGCCTGCCGGAACTCGCCGTGATGCGACACGACATAGGCGAGGTAATAGAGGCACCGCGCCTGAAGGTCGACGTCGTTGCTCGATTCAGCCAGGTCGGTGACGGCGGTGATGTGGTCGCGGGCCAGCTCCAGATGACCGGTCGATGCTTCGATCCACGCCGCGAGCAGCAATGCGCTGCCCTGTTCCCGGTCCTGGCGCAAGTCGCCGGCCGCGTCCAGCGCACCCAGGATGCGGTGTGCGCCCCTGCTGTCGCCGAGCACGACCCAGGCCCAGCCGAACCCATGGGCGATTCTGAGCCCGAGGGCCGGGTCGTGCGAGGCGCTCCACGCCAGGGCGGCGTCGATGTTGGCGCGCTCGCTGCGGGCGAACCTGAGGAACTCGGCCTGGCGACCGCTGCGGACACCTGCTGTGGACGACCCGGCCTGGTCGGCGAACCACGCGGCGTGCGCGGCCTGCGCACGCCGGGAAAGGCCGGCATCGGTCACCATGTCAAGGGCGAAGGCCCGGATGCTGTCCAGCAGCCGGTACCGAATCGGTGGCGGGAGCACCCGCTCCGACTGGGCGCTCGCGGGCGTCGCCGGCCCGTCGTCGACGATCACGAGCGAGCGGCTTGCGAGCCGGCCGATCACGTCGATCGCCGCGGCGGCCGGCACATCGAGGGCATCGAGGACGAACTCCACCGCGGGTAGGCAAGCCCCGCCTGGGAAAACAGCAAGTGTCCACAGCCCTCGCTGGTCGTCGGGGAACAACAGTTCGTAGCTCCACCGGATTGTCGACCTGAGTGACCGACGACGTTCCGGTTTGCGGCTGGTCGGGTCGGACAGCACCGCGAAACGGTCGTCGAGGCGGCGGGTGATCTCCTCGATCGACAACGTTTTGGTGCGTGCCGCGGCGAGTTCGATCACCAGTGGCAGACCGTCGAGCGAGCGGCACAGGCGAAGCACCGCGTCATCAGCCTCCGTCAGACGCTGTCGCCTGGCCCGTCGGCTGAACAGCTCGACGGCGTCGGAGAGCGCCAGCGGTGCGAGATCGAACACCGCCTCGCCCTCCACATCCAGCCGCACCTGGCTGGTGCACAGGATCCGCAGATCCGGGGCGGCGTCGAGCAGACGAACCGCAAGCGATGCGGCGGCGTCGAGGACGTGCTCGCAGTTGTCGAGGATCACCAGCGCGGCGGGGGTCTTGAGCCGTTCGACCAGCGCCGCCTCGCCGCCCACCACGTTCATCGCGGCGAGCAGCGTGTCGACGACATCATCTGCCGTGGTCGCGGTCTCGAGCCTGGCCAGCCAGATGCCACCGGAACCCACGCCGTCCAGCACGCTCAGCCGACGACCGAGCGCAATCGCGACAGCCGTCTTGCCGACGCCTCCCGGCCCGACGATCTCGACGAGCCGCTCACCAGCGAGTAGGCCGGACAAGGCAGCGACTTCCGCCTCCCGCCCGACCAACTCGGCCGACATCGACGGCAGGTTCCCCGCCCGAGTGCCAGACACGAACGAGCCCACCAGGGCAGGGGAAGCACCGAGAGACACATCCTGAGCCAGGATCTGTTGCTCGAGTCGCCGCAGCCCCGGCCCAGGATCGAGACCGAGGTCATCGGCCAGCTGGTGCTTGACCCGCTGGTACGTGCTCAGCGCGTCGGCCTGCCGCCCAGCCCGGTACAACGAGGTCACCAGCAACTCCCACATGCGCTCCCGCAACGGGTGAAGCACGACCAGCCCCTGCAACTCGCCGATCACCTCCTGGCCCGCTCCCAGCTCCATCCGGGCCGCCAACTGGTCTTCGACCAGACCGAGGCGGACCTCCTCGAGACGGAGCCGGTACGGAACCAGCCACGCGCCGTCCCCGGCGTCGCTCAGCACCCGGTCACCACGGAACAACGCCAATGCGCGGACACACCCCTGCAACGCCGACCTCGCGTTACCGGCGTGGAGTGACTCCCGGGCGGCGGCGGCGAGCCGAAGAACCTCGGTGGCGTCGACCGCGCCCGGGTCCACCTGCAACGAATAGCCGGACTGACTGCCCGAGACCACTGCGGCGTCACCCAGGACACGCCGCAGCTTCGAGATCTTGGCCTGCACCGTGTTCCGCCTGGTGGCAGTCGCCCCGACGCCCCAGATCTCCTCGATCAACCGATCGACACCGACCGTGACCGTGGCGTCCAACGCCAGCCGGATCAACAGCTCGGTCGTCCGGCCCGCCGGCACCACAAGCCGCCGACCGTCGCTGCGGAGCTCGACTGGGCCGAGCACCGAAATGGCGAGCACGTCACGATGCTAACGCCATTCGGGCCGGGCACGTCTCGCTCCTTGACCTCAACCAGCATTGAGGTTTTAGGTTCGCCTCCAGCGATCTTTCACAGGAGGCGGCAGATGACGACGCAGCACCTTTCCGATGCCGAGATCGCGGCCCAGCCCGCCGCATACTGGACCGGCGTGGCCTACGAGGCCCTCATCGCCTTCACCCGGGCCCGGCAGGCGGAGCTCGGCATCACCCAGCCGCAGTTCTGGCTGCTGCGCAACCTGTCGGGCAACGACCTCTCGCCCGATGGTCAGGGCAGGACCGTTCCCGAGCTTGAGCGCGCGATGAGCACCTACCTCAGGTCCGAGGACGACCTCGCGGCCGAGGCGGAGATCCTGCTGGAGCGAGGCTGGCTCACCCGCGACGGCCGCGGACGGTTGTGGATCACCGGGGCGGGCGATGAGGCCCGCGCCGACGTCAAGAAGCACGCCCCGGCGGTCCGCGATCGCATCCACCAGGGTATCGACGACGCCGACTACGTCACGACCCTGCGGGTGCTCCAGCGGATGATCGAGAATACCGGCGGTGCCGGGAGCTGACGGCGAGCGGTTGCCTCAGCCGGCGGCGAACCGCCTGCGGGCGCCCAGTGCGAGGTCGACCAGCAGGAAGGCCACCAGGCTCAGCCCCAGCAACGGCAGGAAGTATCCGACCGCGAACACCAGCGGGACGCCGGCAACGATGACCCAGCCGGGCAGCTGCTGCCAGGCGCCCCGGGCGGGCGGGGTGCCGAGGGTACGGCGGCCCGCGCGGGTGGGACGGCGTTGCCACCACATCCGGTAGCCGAGTACGACCATCGCCGCCAGCCCCAGGGCGAGCAGCGCGAGGGCGATCTGGTTCGCCAGCCCGAACATCGTTCCCATGTGGAGGTCGACGCCCCAGCGCGCCAGCTTGGCCATGACCGGGTGGTCGGCGAAGCGCACCACGTCGGTCACCCGGTGCGTAGCCGGATCGACGGCGGCCGCGTCGACCGAGGTCGGGTAGGCGCGGTGGATCTCGGTGACGGTCCAGGCCCTGCCCTCGCCCTTCGGCGGGGCGATCTCCACCTGGTCCGAGTCGACGGCCGCCGCGCGCGCGGCGGCGAGCACCGTGTCGATGTCCGCGACGGTCACCTCGCCCGTCGGCGCGGTCGGGCCGCTGTGCTCGGCGTGGTCCCCGGTGGCGGGAGTGGCGGGGCCCGCTGTGGCGCTGGTGTTCACCGACGGGGTCGACCAGCCCAGCTGGGAGCGCAGGTCGGTGACGTTCTCGCCGGCCAGCCGCGACCAGGTCAGCCCGGTGGCCGACAGCATCAGGAACCCGATCGCGGCCCAGATGCCCACGACACCGTGCCAGGAACGGGTGCGCGCCCTACCCCGCGTACCGGAATCGACGCGCAACGCGGCACGCACCGAACGGCGGGCCCGGGCCCGGGCCACCCACAGAGCGACGCCGCCCAGGGCGACCACCCACAGCCAGGACGCGGCCAGCTCGCTGTAGTAGCGGCCGGCATCGCCCAGGTGCATCGAGCGGTGCAGCTCGCCGATCCACGACCGCACCGGCAACGCGCCGGTGGTGCCGTACACGGTCTCCTGGCCCAGCACCGCGCCGGTGCCCGGGTCGACGAAAACCGCGTGCCGGTACGACTCGGCGAAGGCCCCGTCATCGAAGATCACCCGGGTGGTGCCGCCGTCGGGCGCCGGCCGCACGGCGACCAGATGCTCGACCGTGGTCACCCGCTCGGCGGCGGCGACCTGCTGGGCCAGGGGGACCTGGTTCGCGGTGACCGCCGGGGGCTTGAGGAGGTCGGCGTACATCGCCCGCTCCAGCTGCGGGCTCAGCGCGTACAGCGCCCCGCTGAGGGCGGCGACCAGCAGGAACGGGCCGATGAGCACGCCCGCGTAGAAGTGCAGGCGCAACACCACCGGCCGCAGCAGCGACCAGGCGCCCCGCCGCGCCGGCGCGGGGGCCTTCGTCTCCATGCGGATGTCGCTGTCGGTAGTCAGGGGAAGCTCCTCGGTCGGCCCGGAATGACGTCTCCCCCAGGGAGTCGTGGGCCGACGGCGGCTAGTTCCCGAGCGCGGCGTCCAGGTCCTCGACGATGCCGCGCCGGGCCATGATCGCGGCCCGGCGGGAGCGGTTGACCGCCCGCACCCGGCGGCCGACGAAGAACACGTCGCAGAGCGTCCACAGGCCGAACCCGCCCAGCGTGAACAGCATCGCTATCGAGCGGCCGGTGTCGCCGAGGTAGAAGCGGTGCCCGCCGAGGATGCCGACCACGCACCACAGCCCGTACGCCACCCGGGGATCCTTCTTGACGGAGTCGTACTCCGCCTCGGCGGCCAGCACGCGGAGCTGCTCCCACCTGGGGAGCGCGGCGGAACCGTGCGGAGGAAGGGAGTCACCCAGGTTCATCGGCGCAACGATAGCCCGCCGAGGTTTCCCTCAGGACGATGTCGAGCAGGTCGGCCACGTCCTGCTCGTCAACCGTGCTCGCCCGATCATGCTCGTACTGCTCGACCGCCTGCCGGACGGCTGTCAGCGAGGGATCCCGGTCGAGCGCCCATGCTGCGGCCTGCGCCTTGGGGCAGTGCACGTGCTCCACCGCGAATCGCCAGATGCGGCAGGCGGTGAGAACCATGAAGGCGGCGTGCTCGGCGTCGTCGGTGAGCGAGCGCCACGTCAGCAACCAGTGCCTGCCACGGTCAACGATCCAGCCGGCCGGAACGGGTGCGATCACCTCACGGGGCGCGGCACCCCGGAGAGCACGCCCGTCCGCCCGCGCCATGGACAACTCGGCGGGCAGGTCCGGAGCCGCCGGCACCCGACGTTCGACCTCGATTTCCGGGGGCGACCGGTCGTGGCGGCCGAGGTACAGCTCCAGGGCGGGCGCCCGGGTCGGCGCGCCGGCGACCTCCGCCGTCACGACGTGCACCTCGAGGCCCGCAGCGCTGCCGACATCTACCTGACGGATCAAGCGCTCAACCGCGGCTGCCTGCGCATCGGCAAGGCCACCGTCGATGACGGCGAGCACGTCGATGTCGCTGCGCCCGGCGCGGAACCCGCCGGCCGACAGCGACCCGTGCAGAATCACCGACCGCGCCGCGGCACCGACGATGTCGGCGAAGGAATCGGCGAACAGCCCCGCGGCGGCCAGGGCGGGCAGTTCCTCGACGCTGACCACGCGACAGTTCTACCACTTGGTTGACGGTGCTTCCTCGTACGCTGAACCGCACACGTGATGGACAGGAGGCAGAGGTGGCCGAGACCACGGTGGCCGAGGTGATGGCCGAGCTGGCCGCGCTCGAGGACCCCAGGGCCCGCGCGGTGAACGAGAAACACGGTGACGACCACGGGGTGAACCTCGGCAAGCTGCGCGCGCTCGCGACGCGGCTGAAGACGCAGCAGGAGCTCGCGCGCCGGCTCTGGGCGACCGATGACACCGCGGCGAAGCTGCTGGCGATGCTGATCTGCCGCCCGAAGGCGTTCGAGCGTGCCGAGCTGGACGTCATGGTGCGCAACGCGCGCACCCCCAAGGTGCACGACTGGCTCGTGAACTACGTGGTGAAGAAGAACCCGCATGCCGAGGAGCTGCGCCTGGCCTGGTACGCCGATCCGGATCCGGTGGTCGCGAGCGCCGGCTGGGCGCTGACCACCGAGCGGGTGGCGAAGAAGCCCGAGGGTCTCGACCTCGCGGGGCTGCTCGACGTCATCGAGGCGGAGCTGACAGCCGCCCCGGATCGCCTGCAGTGGGCGATGAATCACTGCCTGGCTCAGATTGGGATCGAGCACGCCGAGCACCGCGCCCGCGCCATCGCCATCGGCGAGCGCCTGGGGGTGCTCAAGGATTACCCGACTCCCCCGAACTGCACGTCCCCGTTCGCGCCCGTCTGGATCACCGAGATGGTGCGCCGACAAGCACGATGAGCGGGATGGTGGCGATCGAGCGGGTTGCGCGGCGGTTCGGGCTGGGCCGGCCGGTGTCGGAGCCGGTGCGGGTGTCCGGCGGCCTGTCGAACGAGCTGTGGCGGGTCGCGACCGACGATGGCGTCTTCGCGGTCAAGCGGATGGTCGTCAACGCGGATCTGCCCGATTTCGTGGGCGACGTCGAGGCCGCGTTCGGTGTCGAGCGTCGCGCCTGGGACGCCGGGGTGGCGATGCCGCAGCCGGTTGCCGTGCCGCGCACCGACCGCGCCCTGGCCGAGGTCGACGGGTCCTTGTTCCGGGTGCACCGCTGGGTTGACGGCCGGCCGGGCACGGGCTCGGCGGGTGAGGCCGCCGGGCTGATCGCGAGCGTCCACGCCGTGGGCAGACCGCGCCGGGCGCCGGCGCCGGGCGCCGGGTGGGCGGCCGATCGCTGGGGCGCCGATGTGGTCGCGCTGGCCCGGCGGGTGCGGTCGGGGCCCGGGCGGGTGCTGGTCGTGGACAGCCATCGCGACCTCGACCGGAAGAACACCCTGCGCACCGCCGACGGCGTGCTGATGGCCGTGGACTGGGACGCGGCCGGGCCGGTGAGCGCTGTGCACGAAGCCGTCGGCCTCGCCTGGGACTGGTCGGGCGACGACCCGGCGGTCTTCGCCGACGCCCTTCGCTCCTACGGCGAGCGGAGCGGCGTGGACGTGCCGGCGGAGCCGTGGGTCTTCGCCGGCTGGGTGGCGGCGCAGGGCGGTTGGCTGGACTACAACGCGACGCACCGCCCCGGGTCACCGCTGGGGCTGGCGGAAGTGACCGGCACGCTGACTCGCCTGCGCACCCTCGCCGCCGGCCTGGACGTCCTGCTGGCGGCGCTGGCAACAAGCGCGAACTCCTGAGTTCGTGCGCTCGGCCGTCGCGGTTTCCGCGGCGATGCCGGCCGCCGGGTCCGGCCGTCACGGGGTCGAAATATATCGTCTGGCTTCGATTAATGTCAATGGTTTGCCATAATCCACCAGAGGCTCGGCGGCCAGGTCAGAGCGGGACTGGCAAACTTTGTTACATCGATTGACTTAACTTCGTCAAGGCGCCTAGCCTCGGCACGACCCGATGCCCGATCAGCGGTTGACGTGGTTCGTTCCCACCACTCCCGTCATCCGGCATGAGCCGGCGTCTCTCGCGCGACGAAAGGAGCGGGAAGTGCCGAAGTCCATCGGTCGCAGGAGGTGGCGGCTCATGGCCGCGCTCGTCCTGACCGTCCCGACCGTACTGGTCGGCCTGGTGGTGCAGCCGTCGCCGGCGGCAGCGATACCGGCCGCCGGGACCTATCAGCTCGCGGTGACCAAGAGTGGCAAGTGCATCGACGTACCCGCCGCATCGACCGCCAACGGTGCCCTGCTGCAACAGTGGGGCTGCACCGCCAACTCGGCCTGGCAGCAATTCAGACTCACCCCCGTCGGCACCGACTACCAGCTCATCAACGTCAACAGCGGCAAGTGCATCGACGTACCGGACTGGTCCACCGCCTCCGGCACGCAACTCCAGCAATACACCTGCGTCTCCAGCCAAACCAACCAGCTCTGGAGACTCACCGCCTCCACCACCAACGGCACCGCCGTCATCCAGGAGACCTGCACCGCCAACACCAACAAACAATGGGCCTTCACCGCGATCGGCGGCGGGACCTGCCCGTGCACGGTCGCCGCCGACGGCACGGGCACGTACCGCACCGTGCAGGCAGCGGTCGACGCGGTGCCGGCGAACAACGGCAGCCGGGTGACGATCACCATCAAGGCGGGCACCTACCGGGAGATCGTCACGATCCCGTCGAACAAGCCGTACGTCACCCTGCAGGGTGCCGGCTCCACCGCCGCCGGCGTGGTGATCGTCAACAACCACAGCTCGGCCGGCGGGTGGGGAACCTCGGGCAGCGCCACGGTCTTCGTCAACGGCCACGACTTCGCCGCGTCGAACCTGACCATGTCCAACGACTACGGCGAGGGCAGCCAGGCGGTGGCGGCGAACGTCAACGCCGACCGGTCGGTCTTCGACAACGTGCGGTTCCTCGGCAACCAGGACACGCTGCTGGTCAACAACAACCGGTTGTACGTCAGGAACTCGTACGTCGAGGGCACTGTGGACTTCATCTTCGGCGGCGCGACCGCGGTCTTCCACTCCAGCACGATCTACGAGAAGCGCAGCAGCGGCGGACCCATCACCGCGGCCAACACGGACGCCGCCAAGACCTACGGCATCCTCTTCTACAAGTGCACGATCACCGGCGCGGCGAACAACGTCACCGGGCTCGGCCGGCCGTGGGGCGCGGCGGCACAGGTGCTCTACCGCGAATCCAGTCTGAGCGCGACCATCGCCACCGCGCAGCCGTGGACCGACATGTCGGCGAACTCGTGGAAGAACGCCCGGTTCCTCGAATACAAGAACACCGGCTCCGGCGCGACCGCCAACAGCAACCGGCCACAGCTGAGCGACTCCGCCGCGGCCACCTACACCCCGCAGCGATACCTCGCCGGCTCGGACGCCTGGAACCCGGTCGGCTGAGCGCCGCAGACTCTCGAAGGACGCCCGTCATGAAGATCAAAGGAAAGCGACGGTACGCGCTGACCGCGCTGGCCGTGACCATCTCCACCACACTGATCGGCCCCTCGGCGCTGCCGGCGCAGGCCGCCGCGCTCCCGGCCGCCGGCGCCACCTATCAGCTCGCGGTCGCCAAGAGCGGCAAGTGCATCGACGTGCCCGCCGCATCGACCGCCAACGGTGCCCTGCTGCAACAGTGGGGCTGCACCGCCAACTCGGCCTGGCAACAATTCAATCTCACCCCCGTCGGCACCGACTACCAACTCACCAACGTCAACAGCGGCAGGTGCATCGACGTACCGGACTGGTCCACCGCCTCCGGCACGCAACTCCAGCAATACACCTGCGTCTCCAGCCAAACCAACCAGCTCTGGAGACTCACCGCCAGCGGCACCAACACGTTCCAGATCATCAACGTCAACAGCGGCCTCTGCATCAGCGACAAAGACGCCTCCACCACCAACGGCACCGCCGTCATCCAGGAGACCTGCACCGCCAACACCAACAAACAATGGGCCTTCACCCCGGTCGGCGGGCGCGCCTGGTCGAACACCGCGGACGGCTTCGCCTCCACCGGCGGCGGCACCACCGGCGGCGCCGCCGGACCCACCGTCACCGTCACCACCATGGCCGACCTACAGAAATACGTCACCGCGACCACGCCCTACGTCATCAAAGTCCAAGGCGCGATCACCATCACCCCCAAAGGCACCGAACTGAAGGTCCAATCGAACAAAACCATCATCGGCGCCGGCACCACCGGCCAGATCATCGGCGGCGGCTTCTTCCTCGGCACCGGCATCACCAACGTCATCATCCG
>Ga0307516_10004098_pt1 | contig 18219 bp, 20 predicted proteins | sample 19_EM_MG_FD_203310 | JGI IMG/M metagenome (GOLD analysis project Ga0307516, IMG submission 203310) | Populus trichocarpa ectomycorrhiza microbial communities from riparian zone in the Pacific Northwest, United States - 19_EM | ecosystem: Host-associated > Plants > Roots > Unclassified | place... | reverse complement strand
ACCAGCGTCACCTGCACCTTCCGCACCAGCCACGAGACGATGCAATTGCCGTCCGGCGTGCCGCTGGTGGCGTATCGCACGGCGCAGGAGGCGCTCACCAACATCACCAAGCATGCCAACGCCACGCGCGTCAGCATGGACCTGTCGCTGGCCGGCGGCACGCTGTCGCTGGAGATCAGCGACAACGGCGTGGGCCTGCGCGGCGCCGACCTGGCGAAGGCGCGCAGCTTCGGCATCCGCGGGCTGCACGAGCGCGCGTCCACGGTGGGCGGCTGGGTCGACCTGTCCAGCAGCAAGGGGGGCACGACCCTGATCCTGTCGGTGCCGCTGGCCGACGCCGTGGGCTATGCCTCCGAGTTCGGGCCGGACGCCGACGACGGCAAGCCGGCCTTCGAAGATTCCGACGATCCGTCCGTCTGGGGAACCCTATGATCCGCGTCATCCTGTGCGACGACCACGCGCTGATCCGCCGCGGCATCCGCGACACGCTGTCCGACGCCGCCGACATCGAGGTCGTCGGCGAAGCCGGCGACTATTCCGAGTTGCGCGGGCTGCTGCGCAACCACACCTGCGACGTGCTGGTGCTGGACATCAACATGCCGGGCCGCAGCGGCCTGGACGTGCTCGCGGTGCTCAAGGACGAGGGCGCCACGATGAAGGTGCTGATCTGCAGCATGTACCCGGAAGACCAGTACGCGATCCGCGCGCTGCGCGCCGGTGCCTACGGCTACGTCAACAAGGGCGGCGATCCGCAGCAACTGGTCACGGCGGTGCGCACGGTGTCCCAGGGCCGCAAGTTCGTCACGCCCGACATCGCGCAGATGCTGGTCGAGAGCCTCACTGCCCCGGAGGTCGCGCACGCGCACGAGAAGCTGTCGGATCGCGAACTGCAGACGCTGGTGATGATCGCGTCGGGCAAGCGGTTGTCGGACATCGCCAACGAGCTCACGTTGTCGCCGAAGACGGTGAGTGTGTATCGGGCGCGGGTGTTGGAGAAGTTGGGGTTGACGAACAACTCGGAGATGACGGTGTACGCGATCCGGAATGGGTTGGTGGGCGAGTAGGGCGGCTTGCGGCGCTAGCTGACTCGTTGGTTAGCACCGCTGCCTGCCTGCGGCGCGTGGCCCGGCGCTGCGCGCCGGGCTTTCCTTGGCGGCATGTCCGCTGCGGCAGGGCGGGCAGGGGCTCGGCTCTCCGGCTCGCCTGGCGCAAGCGATCACGCCCCCCGGGACGCCAGGCGCGCAGCGCCTGGCCACAGCGCCGCAGGCACAAGCTGCCACCAATCCGAATTGCCCACCGCAAGACCTGGTCCCAAACTTCGCTCGCGAGTTCGACGAGTTCAGGCGCGTTCCGCGCCCGCGCCGCGGGCAACGAGGAATTCGTCCAACTGCTCGAACGTCTCGGGCATCGCTTCGTCCATTCCCTCGATGGCAATGTCGAGCGCTTGCTTCGACGGATAGAGCTCGCTCATGACCAGCAGCGTCTTGCCGTCCTTGTCCTCGAAGGTCACCGTCGTGACGGCACCGTCGTCGCTCTCCTCGTTGGTCCAGACGAGGCGGGCATTCGGCACCACTTCGAGGTACCTGCCGAAGAACGCCACGGGCGTTGCCGCTTCGGGGTGGGCGAACTCCAGGCGATAGCTGCCGCCGACACGGACATCCTGTTGGCAGGAAAGCAGCGTCGCGCCGATCGACTTCGGCACCCACCACTGCTTGAACAGCTCGGGCGTGGTCCACGCTTCGAACACGAGACGCGGCGGGGCGTCGAACGTTCGCGTGATGACCATCTCGCGCTCGGACTTCCGTTCCGACGTCGTGCGGTTTCTCATGGGGGCGGATTCACTCTCTCTTCCTGCGACCATCACGTTGCTCCTTGCGTTTCAGTTCATCGATGACCGTGTCCAACGCGTCGAAGCGCGCGGCCCACAGCTGGCGGTAGTTCTCGATCCAGGCGGCCTCTTCCTCGAGCCGGCGCGGGCCGAGCCGGCAGGTCCGCACGCGTCCCACCTTCTCAGTGGTGACGAGCTCCGCCTGTTCCAGGACGCCGATGTGCTTCCTCATGCCCGTCAGGGTCATGCGGAACCGCTCGGCGAGTACCGTGACGGACGCGTCGGCGCGCATCAACTGCTCCAGCACGCCGCGTCGGGTGGGGTCTGACAGCGCGGCGAACGAGACGTCGAAACGAGCTTGAAAATACTGATCCATTCGGTTCAGTATGGCATGCACATCGACGACAGGCAAGGGTGAGCGGGCTTGGGTCGCAGGCGAGCTATCCGGGCAAATCGTCGCGCGCGACGCGCGCCAGAAACGAAAACGCCCGCAAGCTGCGGGCGCTTTCAATGAAGAGAGAACGCTTCAGAACCCGAGGCTCGCCAGCAGATCGTCCACTTCACCCTGGTCGGTCACCACGTCGGTACGGCCCTCCGGATTGACGACCGGGCCGTTCAGCACGCTCAGGTCCACCTGTTCGCGCACGCCTTCGGGCACCACCTGGATCAGCAGCTTCACGAGGCTGTCTTCCAGGTCGTTGGCCAGCGTCACGACCTTGGCCACCACCTGGCCTGTCAGGTCGTGGAAGTCCTGCGCCATCATGATGTCGGTGAGGTGGTCGTCGATGCGCTTGGTCGAGGTCTCGACTTCCTGCACGAAGTTCATCACGGCGCCCGAGGCCACGGCCTTGACCGGGTCGGCGACGATCATGGCGGCCATCGCGCGGGTGGCGTCGGTGATCTGGCGATGCTCGATCTTCGCCGCATCGACCGTATTGAGCACCTTGTTGGCGGCTTCTGCCGTCTTCGTGGCGATGTAGCTGAGTCGGCTGCGCGCGTCCGGCAGGCCTTCGGTGGCGGTCTGCAGCTTGGGCATCACCCCCAGTTGCTGCATGGTGTCGTGCAGCAGGCGGGTGAGTGTGCCGAGTTGCTGGAACACTTCCGGCGAGACCGCGAGGTCGGCTGTCTTCATCGAGGCGATGTCTTCCATTTTCATGGTGGGCTCCCTCTGGTCAGGCCGTGGCCGCCAGTTTTTGCATGATCTTCTGGACCTTCTCTTCCAGCGTCGCCTTGGTGAAAGGCTTGACGATGTAGCCGGCGGCGCCCGATTGGGCCGCCAGGACGATGTCTTCCTTGCGCGCCTCGGCGGTCACCATCAACACAGGGAGGTGCTTGAGCGAGTCGTCGGCCTTGATCGCCTTGAGCAGGTCGAAGCCGTTCATGTTGGGCATGTTGATGTCCGAGACGACGAAGTCGAACTTCGCGGCCTTGAGCATGTTCAACGCGACCTGGCCGTCTTCGGCTTCCTCGCAGTTGTTGCAGCCCATTTCCTTCAGCAAGCCACGGACGATGCGGCGCATGGTGGAAAAGTCGTCGACGACAAGGAATTTAAGGTCGGTTGGATTGCTCATGGTGTCCTCAGGGCGAAGTTCTGCAGTGTTATCGGTCAATGGGGCGCGCGCTTGAGTCGGCGGCGGACGCGGCAGTGGAATTTGTCGCACTCGACGCCGAAGAATCGGCGGCGTCGGGGGCGACCTTGTCGGGATCGGTGCGGAACATGCGGTCTTCCGCCTCGCGGTTCATCACGATGATGCTGATGCGCCGATTGGTCGGGGCCAGCGGATCCTTCTCGTCGAACGGCTGGCTCGAGGCGAGGCCCTGGACGCGCAGCACGCGGTCCTCGGCCAGTCCGCCCACGATCAGCTCGCGGCGCGAGGCGTTGGCGCGGTCCGAGGACAGCTCCCAGTTGCTGTAGCCGCGGTCGCCGCCGGGAAACGGCTTGGCGTCGGTATGGCCTTCGAGCGTGAGGCGGTTGGGAACCTCGGTCAGGACGGCACCGATCTCGCGCAACAGGTCCTTCATGTACGGGGCGATCGTGGCGGAGCCGGACGCGAACATCGGCCGGTTCTGGTCGTCGACGATCTGGATGCGCAGGCCGTCGCGGGTCATGTCCAGGCGGATCTGCGAGCTCAGCTCCTTCAGCTTCTCGTTGCTCTGGAGCTTCTGCTGGATCTCCTGCTTCAGGTCCTCGAGGCGCGAGACCTCGGCGCGCACCTGTTCGGCCTTGAGCTTGTGCAGGTTGATCGTGTTGCGCTGGGCCTCGACGTCGCCCTTCTTGACCTGGCCGACCGTGGAGGTGAGGCTCTCGCCGCCGCCCTTGAGCACGGAGTTGGAGTCGCCGGAGCCGGAACCGCCGGCCAGCGCGATCTTGAGCGGCGACTGGAAGTAGTCGGCGATGCCCTTTTTGTCGCCGTCCGTGGTAGAGCCCAGCAGCCACATCAGAAGGAAGAACGCCATCATGGCCGTCACGAAGTCGGCATAGGCGATCTTCCAGGCGCCACCATGAGCGGTGTGGCCGCTCTTCTTGATGCGCTTGATGATGATCGGCTGGAGCTTCTTCGAATCGCCTGCCATGGCTTACTTTCCGACCTTCACTTCTTGCCCTTCACGTGGCTCTCCAGCTCGATGAAGGTCGGGCGGTCGGGCGAATACAGCACCTTGCGCCCGAACTCGATCGCCACCTGCGGGGCGTAGCCCTGCATCGAGGCCAGCAGCGTGGTCTTGATGCACTGCAGTTCCTTGCCGGCGTCTTCCACCTTCTGCTCCAGCAGGCCACCGAGCGGCTCCACGAAGCCGTAGGCGAGCAAGATGCCCAGGAAGGTGCCGACCAGCGCCGAGCCGATCATGCCGCCCAGCACTGCCGGGGGCTGCCCGACCGAGCCCATGGTGTTGACCACGCCCAGCACGGCCGCGACGATGCCGAAGGCCGGCAGGCCGCCGGCGAGTCGGGCGATCGCGGCGACGGCCGCGTGTTCCTCGTTGTGGTGGGTCTCGATCTCGGAGTCCATCAGCGACTCGATCTCGTGGGCGTTCAGGTTGCCCGACACCATCATGCGCAGGTAGTCGGTGACGAACTCGACCACGTGGTGGTCGTTGCCGACGATCGCGTACTTCTGGAACAGCGCCGAGTTGTGCGGATCCTCGACGTCCTTCTCGATGGACATCAGGCCTTCCTTGCGCGCCTTCTGCAGGATGTCGTACAGGAGCGCCAGCAGCTCCATGTAGCGGGCCTTGTTGAACTTGCTGCCCTTGAAGCACTGGCCGATGCCCTTCATGGAGGCCTTGACGACCTTCATCTGGTTGTTGGCCAGGAACGCGCCGCCCGCCGCCCCCAAGATGGTGATCATCTCGAAGGGGAGCGCGTGCAGGATCACATGGATGTTGCCTCCGTGCGCGACGTACACGCCGAAGATGCAAGCCAGTGCGACGACCCAGCCGACGATCACAAACATTTTGGGTACGCTTCCAGTTCTTTATTCATGGCGGCTCTCTCGTGACGGGAGCCATGCGGCTTTATCGACGTGTCCGGCCCGGGCCTTGAGGGCGCGTCCGGTGGGAAATGGCGGTAGTTCGGGCCGCTTTCGCCTCGGCAGGGTGCATTTCCGTCGGGAATTCGTGATTCATGCGCCGATCCGGTAGATCCAGACGGGCCGTCCCGAGGCCATGTCCATGCGGGCGTGCGGCCGGCGGCCGACCGCCTCGAACTCGAGGCTGACCACCCAGCTGCCCGCGCGCATCTCGGCGTCCGCCTTGGCCAGCGCGCGCGCCATGCTTTCAGGCCGCTGGAACAGGTAGACGAGGTCGTGCGCGGCCCACGAGCCACGCCACATGTCCCCGCGTGCGACGCGCGCCCACGGACAACGCAGCCTTGTGGCCAGGGCCAGCGGCCAGCTCCATTCGACGCCCTCCAGCCGTGTCTGCGGCCAGACGGCGCGCAGCGCGCGCAGGCCGTGGCCCAGGCCGCAGCCGGCGTCCAGGACGCTGGCGGACGGCGCCAGCGCGACGTGGCGGTCGAGGCCGGCGAGGGCGTCGCGCGGCGTCGGAAAGACCGGCGCGTCGCGCCAGGCGGTGACGGGGTAGGCGAGCGCCAGCGCGGCCAGCGGCAGCAGCCAGGCCCAGGCCGGCAGCACGACGGCGACGCCACTGACGAGCAGCGACAGCGGGAATCCGGCCGCGACGATCACGCGGCGCCAGAACGTGCCGGCGAACAATGCCGGCGCGGCGGCGACCAGCACCCCGGCGGCCATCGCGAGCGCGGGCGCCAGCGCCCCCGCGTGCCCAAGCGCGACCATCGCGATCCAGCCCGCGGCCCACGCCAGCAGCGCCGGCAGCGGCCAGCGCGGCAGCGGCAGGCGTGCGAGCAGCGGATGGGGGAGCGGGGACGTTCGGGCCATGCTCCGAGTGTCCGGGCGCGGGCCCTCGGGCACCCCGTGGAAAAGACCGGCAAACCCGGCGGTTCTTCGTCTTGCAGCGCAGCAATGCGGTTGGATCAGCAGGCGGGCCGGCCGCATCGCGCAGAAGCCACCCATCCCGCCAAGTCATTCCGCGCGCAGTCGCGGAATCCACCCCTGCGGCGACGTCATTGCCCAGCGTGGATCCTGCGACTTCGCGCAGGATGACAAGGCGCGTCATCGCGCGAAGCGCCCGGCCAGCTCGGCAGACAAGTGAAGCGCTAAAGAAAAAGGCGACCCGGTTGGGGATCGCCTTGGAAAGCACAGGGGTTGTGCTAGGAGGAGACAAGCAAGAAAAACAATAACTACTAGACCTGTTATCGGGCTGTTTGTTCCACCAATCAAGCCCGGATCTGTAAAGAATCGCGTACTAGATCACGAGATGAAGCGAGTGCGCCCATCCGCGCTGCGCGACGGTATCTCAGTGGGCCAGGGACAGCGCGCCAGCCGCCTTGCCCTTGCCGGCGCGGGCCGGCGGGTTGCACAGGCCGCAGACGAAATGGCGCGCCATCTCGTGCGGATGGGTGACGAAGTTGCCGCTGCACTTCGTGCACTTGGTCAGCGTCAGCATGCCGTTGTCGACGAACTTCACCAGGCGCCAGGCGCGGGTGACGGACAGCAGCGGCTCCAGGCCCTGGGCCTCGGTCTGCTCCAGGTAGAGCTGGTAGGCCTTGATCACGGTGTCGATCTCTTCCATCGCCGCGGCCTTGTTCAGGTACTCGTGGATGTTCAGGAAGAGGCTGGCGTGGATGTTGGGCTGCCAGGTCATGAACCAGTCCGTCGAGAACGGCAGCTGGCCCTTGGACGGGCTGCGGCCCGAGACTTCCTTGTACAGGCGCAGGAGGCGCTCGTAGGAGAGATCGGTTTCCGACTCGAGCACCTGCAGGCGGGCGCCCAGCTTGATGAGCGTGACCGCACGCTCGATCTGGCGGGCCTCGGTAAGGATGCTCTTGACGCGCATGGTGATCTCTCCTGCCTGTGGATTTGTTGGTTCTGGCGACGGGGCCGGCTTACGCGGCTTCCTGGTGGCGGCCGGCCATCAGGATGGAAGCGTGCAGGCGCGAGACGGTCTCGTTCGCGGCGGTCTTGCCGTGGCTGGTGATCAAGCTCCACACCAGGTCGTCGTCCATGCGGAAGCGGCACAGCAACGTGTTGCCGGAGCAGATCTTCATCATCTGCGCCGGGGTCAGCGACGTGATCATGTTCGCGGTGTCTTCGGAGACGCCCAGCCGAAACAGCGCTTGTTCGCGATCCGAACGGATCAGGCTCTGCGCCAGCATCATGTAGGACAGGTTGGCTTCGCGGATCTCGGCGAGGATTTGGTTCGTTTCCATGATGCTTGTCCTTGATTTCGGTGGAGGTGAAAACTGCTTCAACGTGGGATGAACTTTAAAGCCGGGAACTGGGTGGGAACATAAGCCCACTTCCGCGACTTGAGTCGTCCTGGCGCCAGGTCCGTTGTAAGGCAAATTCCTACAAATCGAACTCGACCGCCCCACAACCAATCCGCTGTCGAGTTGATCCGCTTGCTCATCATTTGGGATATATTTCCCAAATGCTAGAGGACTCTGTACTGATTTCGGCCATCGGACTCGCGCTCGCGAAGCTCCTGCGCCCCCTCGTTCGCCTGCTGCTCAAGCACTCGTTTCCCTATAGCGCCTTCGAGTCGATTGCCAAGCGCGTCTACGTCGAGACCGCCATGGAGGACTTCGCGCTGCCCGGCAAGAAGCCGTCGATCTCGCGCGCGGCCATCCTGACCGGCCTGACCCGCAAGGACGTCAACCTGCTGCTGGCCGAGCCGTCGTCCCGCGCCGACGTCTCCACCGCGCACTACAACCGCGCCGCCCGCGTGCTCACCGCCTGGGTGCGCGAGCCGCGCTTCGCCGCGGCCGACGGCGCGCCGCAGCCGCTGCCCATGGACGGCCCCGACGGCTTCGCCGAGCTGGTGCGCCGCCACGGCGGCGACGTGCCGGCGCGGGCGGTGCTCGACGAGTTGCAGCGTGTAGGCGCCGTCCAGGTGCTGGTCGACGGCCGGGTCGGCCTGCGCCAGCGTGCGTTCGTGCCGCACGACAGCATGGTGCAGAAGCTCGGGATCCTGGGCACCGACGTGGGCGAACTGATCGAGACCATCACCCACAACATCGAGCACGGCGCGACCGACGCGCGCTACCAACGCAAGGTGATGCATGTGGGCATCCCCATCGAGGCGCTGCCGGCTTTCCGAGAGATGAGCGCCCGCCAGTCGCAGGCATTGCTCGAGGGCCTGGACGCCTGGCTGACCGAGCACGACATCGAACACCTCCCCGAGTCGGGGTTGCCTCCGGGCGATACCGCACGCGTGGGCGTGGGCATCCATTACTTCGAGCAGCTCATCAACGTGCAGGAAAGCCAGCAATGACCAGCAGAACCCTCTTCACCGCGGTCGCGCTCGCGACCCTCTCGTTCCTGGCCGCCTGCGGCGGCGGGAATGCCAGCGACGACGGCCAGGCCCAGGCCAACGGCGTCGGCGGCATCGGCGGCAGTGGTGTCACGACGACGGGCGTGGGCGGCATTGGCGGAAGCGGTGTGACGTCGCAAGGCGTCGGCGGGATCGGCGGGAGCGGTGTCGTCGGGCAAGGCGTGGGTGGCATTGGCGGCAGCGGCATCACGGCGCAAGGCGTCGGAGGCATCGGCGGCAGCGGCATCGCGACGGTGGCGTCCGTCTCGCTGAAGGCCTGCAGCCTGCGCAGCGTCAACGTCACCATCGCGGGCGTGCGCGTGAACCAGGACGCCGCGGTCGACGCCGGCGGCGCGGGCTGGGTCGACGTCGCGCTGGCTTCGCCGGTGCGCGTGGACCTGCTCGCACTGTCCGCGGACGGCACGCTGCCGCTGGATATGACAACGCTGCCCGACGGCACGTATCGCCAGATGCGCCTGCTGCTGGTCGCCGACGACGCGAACACGCCGCTGGCCGACTCCATCGTCACGGCGAACCGCGCGGAGCTGGCGCTGTCGGTTCCGAGCGCGGCGCAGGGCGGCTTGCCGCTGTCCGCCACGGTCACGGTCGCGGGCGGGCAGGTGGCGGCGTCGTACGCCAATGTCGATGCCTGCGGTGCCGTCAGCACGACCGGGGGCACGTATGCGCTCGGCGGCGTGACCAGCGGCGCGACCCAGGTCGCCTCGGCGTACTGAGCACGTCGGCAAACCCCAGGATCCGGAGTTCAAGATGCCACCGTTCGAGGATATCGGCTTCCTGCTGATGGACGTCGCCAAGATGTGCAACGTCGACGCGGCGCGCATCGTCACGGGTGACGCCATCGCAGCCAGCCTCGCCGCGCCGGATCAGTCCGGCTTCCACGTGGTGGCTTCCGAGCCCTTCCAGGCGCCGGACGGCACGCAGGCGCGCCTGCTGCTGCTGAGCATGAAGCGGCGCCAGCTCTCCGAGCGCGAGCAGGCGATCCTGCGCGCGATGACGCTGCACGCCCAGATGCAACTGGTCTGAAACAGCCTGCGGGGACGCGCGTTTGCGCGCGACCCGTCAGCGTGCCAGCGCGAGCTTGCGCGCCGGCGCGGCGGGCACCGCGGGCGCGGCGGGCACCGCGGGCGCGGTCGTTCCGTCGACTTCGCGGTAGTACTTGGCCGGCGTGCCGAACCACACCTGGTTGTCGGGCACGTCCTTGCGCACCTGGGAGCAGGCGCCGATCTCGGCGTTTTCTCCGATGACGACCGACGGCATGATCACCACGCTGGCGCCGAAGCGCGACCGGCGCTTGAGGCGGCCCACGCTCTTCTCGTTGTTCTTCAGCAGGTCGGGCGTGTCGGTCACGACGAAGGCGTACTTCATCACGACCTCGTCTTCCACGACCGTGCCGGCCGACAGCGTGCCGCGGCTGCCCATCAGCACCCGGTCGCCGAGCTCGCAGTTGTCGCGGATCTCGCAAAACGACGTGAACGAACAGTCGGAGCCGATGCGAACGTCGCGGCCGATCTTCGTGTACGTGCCGATCTTCGTGCGGGCACCGATGCGGGCACCGGCGAGCACCATCGCGTAGTCCTCCAGCACGACGCCGTCGGCCAGGTCGACGCCGTCCTCGACGATGCAGAAGCGGCCGATCTTCACATCGGTGCCGAGCGTGGCTTGCGGGGAAACGAAGGAACCATGCATGGTGTGTCCTTTCAGGACGGAAGCTTGGGAACGCCGGAGTGGCTGGCCTTGGTGTCCATGAGCCGGGCAGGGACGCCCGACACCACGACACCTTCCTGGTCCACGTTCCGGGTGACGACGGCGCCAGCTCCGACGACCACACCGCGCGCGAGCGCGATGCGCGGCCTGAGCACGCTGGCGGCGCTCAGGAAGGTCCGATCGCCCAGGCGGCAGTTGCCGGCGATCGAGACGTTGTTCGCGAAATGCACGTGCGCGCCGATGACGCAACCGTGGCCGATCTTGGTGCCGTGGGCGACGACGCAGCCGTCGCCCAGCGAGGTCACCTCGTTGACGGAACCGCGCACCACCGTCACGTCGGTGCCGATGAAGCAGTCGTTGCCGATGCGCGCGCCGCCGATCTGCGGCTGCACGATGCGCTCGCCAGTGTGCGGGTCCCACACCCAGGCGACACCCGTGGCGCCCACCGTGGAGTGCGATTCGATCGTCACGCGATCGCCGACGACGCAGTGATCCTTGATGACCACGTGCGAATCGAAGTGGCAGCCGGCGCCGATCGTGCAGTCGCCGATCACGCAGTACGGGCCGACCACCGTGCCGGCGCCGATGCGGGCGCCCGGGGCGATCACGGCGGTCGGGTGGATCGTCGTCTCGCTGGCGGGCGGCGCCGCGAAGAAGTGGCGCATGAGCAGGTAGAACGCGCGCTGCGGATGGCTCAGCTCGATCTGGCAGGCGATGTCGCCGGGCAGCTTGCGAGCCGTCAGCACGACGATGTCGGTGTGCTCGAAGCCGGCTTCGGCGTCGCCTTCCCGGAAGTACAGGCCTCGCGACTCCTGGGCGAACATGCTGCAGAAGCGTAGCGGCCCCACGTCGCGGCGGCCGTGCAGCACGAAGTCCAGGCCCAGCGCGTCGAGCGCGGCGAGGACGTCGTCCAGCGAGAAGTTGCCGTTGGTCATGGGCGAGGTCAGGCGAGTGCGGGTTCCCGCTGCCCGAGCGGCATCGGGGCCGTCGCGGGGTGGCTGGCCAGCACGCGCAGCCAGAGCGGCTTCCAGGCGACGTACAAGGCTTCCAGGTTGCCGCCGTGGGCCTGGATCAGGTCGAAGAACTCGTTGATCACCGGATCGTCCTCGCCGAACCGGTTCAGGCACTCGCGCACGTTCCACGTGATCGCGGTGACGACGTCGGCACGCGAGATCCGGCCCTCGCGCCAGGCGAGCAGCGCCGTGGTCACCCAGGCTATCGACGACACGCGGCCGATGCCGGTCGCCATGTGATGCGTAGTCTGCGATGCGTGCTGGCGGAAGATGCCCAGGTGGTCGCGAATGATCACCAGCGGGGCCTTCTGCACCGCGGTCAGCACGAAGCCGACGTCGAGCCAGCCGTAGTACGACAGGTCGTCCACGGGGGGGCGCGGATAGGCGCGCGCTCCTTCGGCCGACATCACCATGTGGGTGAACTCGCCGATCCAGTTGTTGCAGGTCGGCACCATCGTCTGGAACAGGGTTTCGGCGTCGACGGGCACGAAAAGCAGCGGGCTGCGGGCCACGGCCGCGGGCTGGTTGATGCCCATCACCGGACGGGTGTCGCCGTGGGTCACCCAGCGGCGGCTGACGGACGCGCTGAAGCGGCCCGACTGGTGCGCGGCCATGTGCGTGCGGTAGAACTCGGGAAAGACGACGTCGTCATCGAGCTGCAGGTGCACGAAGGGCGAGCTGCCGGCCCAGCGGTCGATCAGCGACTGGTGGTTGAGGCGGGCGTTCTTGGGGCCGCGCACGACCTGCAGGTCCAGCGACCTGGCCAGGTCGCCGTAGTGGCCTGCCTGGATGAGGTGCGTGATCTCGTCGTCGGGGCTGTCGTCCGAAATGACGACGCGGAAGTCGCGGAAGGTCTGGCGCGCGAGGCCGAGCAGGGTCTCGCCCAGGAATTCCTTCTTGTAGGCGGGAATGAGGGTGGTGATCGTCGGCATGCGCGGTCCTTGGGCCTTTGCGGGGCAATGTGGCGATGATCCGCGCAGTGCCCGGCGGTCGATCGATGGAACTGCGGGCCCGATGTGCGCCAGATCGCACGTTGGCCGGTGCCGCCGCAGCCTGCCCGGCCGTCAATTGACCGGCCTCGTCCTGCCATTTCCACGGATCGCGACACGACCTGCCCGGCCATCATCCGGACACGGGCGAGTGGGCTTTCGCGTCGACGCCGAATGAAGGACACATCCATGGCCAGCAACAAGACGATCTACGTGACCCAGCCGGAGCTGCCTCCGCTGGAGGAGTTCATGCCGTACCTGCGCCAGATCTGGGACACGCGCGTGCTGAGCAATGGCGGACCGTTCCATCAGATGCTGGAAGCCGCGCTGTGCGACTACCTGGGCGTCCGGCACATCAGCCTGTTCACCAACGCGACGATCGCGCTGGTCACCGCGCTGCAGTCCCTGCGCATCACCGGCGAAGTCATCACCACGCCGTACTCGTTCGTCGCCACCGCGCATTCGCTGATGTGGAACGGCATCAAGCCGGTGTTCGTCGACGTCGATCCGGTGACGCTCAACATGGATCCCGCGAAGATCGAGGCCGCGATCACGCCGCAGACGACGGCCATCATGCCGATCCACTGCTACGGCACGCCATGCGACGTCGACGCCATCCAGCGCATCGCCGACGACTACAACCTCAAGGTGATCTACGACGCCGCGCACGCGTTCGGCGTGCGACGGGAAGAGGGCGGCGAGATGCGCAGCATCCTCAACCACGGCGACCTGTCGGTGCTGAGCTTCCACGCCACCAAGGTATTCAACACGTTCGAGGGCGGCGCCATCATCTGCCCGGACGCCAAGACCAAGCAGCGCATCGACCACCTGAAGAATTTCGGCTTCGTCAACGAGACCACCGTCGTCGCGACGGGCATCAACGGCAAGATGAGCGAGTTCAACGCCGCGCTCGGCCTGGTGCAGCTCAAGCATGTCGACGCGGCGATCGCGCGGCGTGGCGCGATCGCGGAGCGCTACCGCGGACTGCTGGCCGACGTGCCCGGCGTGCGCATGCTGGCCAAGCCGGCCGGTGCGACACCCAACAACTCCTACTTCCCGATCCTGGTCGATTCGACCTACGCGGTCGGGCGCGACGGGCTGTACAAGCACCTTCGCGAGGAAGGCATCGTCGCGCGGCGCTACTTCCATCCGCTGATCTCCGACTTCCCGATGTACCGCGGCCTGGCGTCGTCGGATCCCGCGAAGCTGCCGGTGGCACGCGCCGCGTCCGACCAGGTGTTGTGCCTGCCGATCTACCCGGCGCTCGCCGATGCGGATGTCGATCGCATCGCGGGCCTGGTGCGCGACGCCGCCGTGCAGCGCATGCAGGACGCGGAAGTTCCGATGCTGCTGGCCGCCTGAGCCGCCGGCAATAGAAAAAGCGGGCCGCGGCCCGCTTTTTTCATTGTTCTCGCCGATTCCGTGGGTCACGTCATCCTGCGCGAAGTCGCTGGATCCACGCTGACGGATGACGTCTCCGCGGGGGTGGATTCCGCGACTGCGCGCGCAATGACATTCCATGGGTACCGAAGATCGTTCAGGCCGCCTCGAGCTCCCGGGCAGGCTTGGAGAACGCGAAGAACGGCTCGCGGCCGTTGCAACCGAAATCCAGCGGGTCGAACTCGCCGAGGAGCTGCGTGTGGGGCACCAGCGACCCGGTCAGTCCGGCCGCGTTGAACAGCGCGCCGATGTCGCCGCCGAACAGGCGGACATGGTCGACCTGGCCGTAGTAGATCGTCGCGAATTCCTCCGTCGGCGGCGTATCGAGCTCGAACGTGTGCTTGAGCGCCGGCGCATAGGGCGTCTGCGCGATCAGCAGGCCGCCCGGCGCAAGGCAACGCGCGAACTCGGCCAGCGCGCGCTCGGGATGGCGAACGTGCTCGAGCAGGTGGTTGGCGATGATCAGGTCGAAGCGCTCGTCCTCGAAGGCGATGGACTCGGCATCGACGCGCTGGATGCCGGCGCGGGCGGGAAACAGGTCGCCGCGAATGTATTCCGCCGGGCCGCACGCGAGCAGGCGCGGCTCCAGCGACGCCTCCGGGGCCAGGTGAAGGATGCGCGTGCCGGCAAGCTGTTCGGGCAACCCGGCGGACGCCATGTACATCCAGAGGTGACGATCGCGATCGTTGCATCCGCAATGCGGGCAGCCGTAGACGGCCAGGTCGGATCCGACCGTGCCCAGCATCGCCATGAACGGGCTGCGCTGGGCGCGGCCGGGATGGGGCACCCAGGCATCGACGTTTCGTTCGCAGAGGCAGCAGAAGGCCATGAATTTCCTCGGGATCGGTTGGAAGGTTGCGAGGCTCAGGCGGCGAGCGCCAGCAGCTGCAGGTCCTGCATCGGATGCAGCACGCGCTTGGGTGGGTTCGTCGTCGCGCCGGCCGGGGAGCCCGGATTGCGCAGCACCTCGCGAACCGCGACGGCGCGGTCGGCGCGTGCCAGCTCCGCAGGGTGCAGCACGATCGCGCCGCGGCGCAGTTCGGGGAAGGCCGACAGCGCGCGGTAGCCCAGCGTCTCGAGAAGTTGCGGTTCCCAGCCGGCGTGGTACCAGGCGCGCAGCGCGCCGTCCAGCGCGGTGGCGTCGGCGGCGGTCGCGGGCCACCAGACGATGCGCCGCGTGGGATGGCTGGCGGGCTCGGCGGCCAGCGCCGCGAAGGCCTCCACCGGCATGTTGGCGGCCAGCAGCAGCTCGGCTTCGCCGTGCGGCGTGTCTTGCCAGCCGGGGTTGGCCAGTGCGAGTTCCATCACCCAGCGCGGGCCTTCCGAACCCGGCGCGCCGCGCAGGTGGACAACGTCCCTCTGGCGCAGGACTTCCAGCAGGCCGGCGATGTCGCGCGGTGGCGCGGCCGTCTCGTCGGTGGTGGGCTTTTGCGTGCCATCGCCGTTGAGGATGAACGACTCCATGTTCATCGCGATCTTGGCGAGCAAATTGGTGCGCGCGAGATGCAGGTACTTCAGTCGGCCGTAGCGCGACGGCACGGGCTCGCGCACGACGTCGTCCTGGCGATTGCGGCCCACGCGAGCGGATTGGGCGTAGTCGAGTGCCACCTCGGTGAGCGTGGCGGCGTCGATGCCATGGCCGTAGACGATGCGTTCGTAGAGCTGCTGCCATTGGAAGCCCGCGGTGGGCATCTCGGCGTGGCGGTTCTTCACGAGATACGCCTGCCAGCCGTTGATCACCTTGGCCGACAGCTGCTCGACGCTGCGCACCGGCAGGTGGACGACCGAGACGCCTTCCATCACGTGGGTCTTCGGCCGCTTGCCATCGATGAAATGGAAGTTGTGGTTGCCTTGCTCGATCACGAGGCGCTCGTCATCGCGCGGATCGCGGCGCACCACGGCCTTGAAGTAGGTCGGCTCCTCGCGGCGGCGGCGATCGGGCATCGCACCCAGCGGATCGGCCAGCACGTGAGCGGGATCCACCTGCACGTCGGGCAGGTGCGTACGCCATGGCAGCAGCACGGCGTCGCCGACCGGCACTGCGGCGAAGGCGGCGTCGAGCGCAGCGCGCGACGGCGCGTGGATGAACTCGTCGGCGTCGAGGAACCAGACCAGCTCCGGGTTGAACACCGGCGCCACCTTGCGGTAGACGTGCGTGACCTTCTCCGACTGGTAGTAGCCGAAGATCGGATCGTCGAACACGACCAGCGGCAGCCCTTCGCGCTGCAGGGACGTGAGGATCTCCCGCGTCCCGTCGGTCGAGCCGTTGTCGATGACCACCATCAAATCCAGCAGGCACAGGTTGTGCCGCACGAAGGCCTCGACGACGTCGGCCTCGTTCTTGATCATCGCGATCGCAAGCGTGTTCATGTCGGGTGCAGTCTCTCGTTGAATTTCTTGCCGCGGTGCGTCAGATCAGCGCGTGCGTCTCGTCGACGGCGAACTGCTCGTCGCTGTCCAGGCCGCCGAAGTCGGCGCGCATCGTGCGGGCGGTGGTGCGCTCGCGCGGCGTCGTCGCGACCTTGCGCAGCGTCACGCGCATGAACGCGGCGGCTTCCTTCGCGCAGGGCTGCACGTTGGCGTCCAGCCATTGCGACTTGGCCACCTCGAAGCGGTGCTCGAACCAGCCCAGGTACCAGAACCAGTCGGTGTAGTAGAGCCAGGAGTTCTCGTTGAGGGCGCGCAGGTGCGTCGGATCCTGCCAGGCGGTGAGTGCCTTCTCGTAGGGCACCTCGATGGAGAACGCGCCACCCACCTGCAGCAGCGCGAGCGCGTTGCCCATCAGCATCGGCAGGTCGGGCACGTGCTCCAGCACGTTGTTGGCGTAGATCAACTCGAGCGAGCCGGCCTCCAGGCGCACCGTGCCGCCCATCTGCGTCGGTGCCTCGTAGGGCAGGGTCACCGGCTGGCCCAGGTCGAGCACCAGGTCGGGCTCGGCGCGATCGAGGATGTCGATGTTGAGCCAGGTGGGCTTGTAGTCCTTGCCCGAACCCAGGTTGATCGCCCGCGGACGCCAGGGGCCTTGCGCGCGCACGCGCGCGAAACCCTGCTGGAAGCCCGCGGCGAACGCCAGCAGGTCGGCGTATTGGTCGACAGGGTCGTGCGCCGCGTCGGGGGTGCGGAACGTGGCCAGGCGCCTGCGCGCCTCTTCATAGAAGGCCGGCGTGCCGAAGTGCAGGCGGAACCACTCCTCCACTTGCTCGGGCAACCACAGCACCGAGTCGCGGAAAGCGGGTGCCGGGTCGGTCGTGGGCGTGTACTCGGAAATCACCGGCGTGCCCAACGACAGGCAGTGGAAGGCGCGTGCCTGCTCGAACCGATTGCTTTCGTAGTAGTGGCAATTGAGCACCGCCTTGGCGCGGCCGATGAACTCGTCGCGCTCCGGGCCGTAGACCGGCGAGTCGAACGTCGCCACGTTGAAGCCGGCGGCCTCCACGCGGGCGATGAACTCCTGGCGGCGCGGGTTCGTGCTGCCGAAGAACAGCAGGTCGATCGGACGCTCCTCGAGCGCCAGGGTGGGCTTGTCGAGATAGGAGGCGTAGCCGAACGAGACGATGGGCACGTCGTCCGGATCCTGCGCGTACGCCGCGACGTTGGCCGCGTCGTAGTCGACCACCGCCGAGCGACGCAGCAAGGCCAGGTAGTCCGCGCTGACGGCGGCGCCGCCTTCGCCCAGTTGCTCCAGGTTGACGAACACGCAGGGGTTGCGTTCCAGCCAGTCGGCCGGAAACCCCAGGTGCGCGCCGAACACGAAGTTCACCGCGTCCTCGCGCAACCGGTTCTTGGCCATGGTCACCTTCGCGCCCTGGCGGCGGAACATGTGGCGGAAATAGCGTGCCTGGTCCAGGAAGCCGAGCGAGTGCACGTAGCCGGCAGGCTGGATGATCGCCAGGTGGATCGCGGGGGCATTCTTCATGGAACCGGGCTCCGGAATTTGTTCGAGGACGGCATCCGCCCGGCTGCGCCGGACCGCGATGACGGTCATGAACCGATTCTGAAGAGCGGAGCGCGCGACCAAGCCTCGAAAAGGGCCCGCGGGGGCCGGCTATTCGCGGCCGGAACGGCATGTCGCCGCCGCGCGAATCGTGCCTAGTGCGACTGCTTCAGCTTCAGTGCCTCGATCGCGCGGCCGGTGCCTTCGAAGAGCACCACGAGGTTGCGCGCCGCCAGCACGGAGCCACGACCGGCGACGGAACCCTCGAGATCCGGTCGCTCGCCGATCTCCAGGCAGCGCAGCCAGGCCGATTCGATCATCGGCAGCAGCTCGCCGGCTCGCGCGGGCTCCTCGGTGGCCCAGTCGAGCAGGAGGTCGCCGAGCGCGAAGAAGAAGTCGGGT
>Ga0307516_10004097_pt1 | contig 18222 bp, 14 predicted proteins | sample 19_EM_MG_FD_203310 | JGI IMG/M metagenome (GOLD analysis project Ga0307516, IMG submission 203310) | Populus trichocarpa ectomycorrhiza microbial communities from riparian zone in the Pacific Northwest, United States - 19_EM | ecosystem: Host-associated > Plants > Roots > Unclassified | place... | reverse complement strand
GCGATGGACGACCTCGTCGACGATGCCGCCCGCGTGATCCGCGAATGGGGCCGCGGGCCGGTGGCGTGGGTCGGGCTGTCGATGGGCGCGATGGTCGGCATGGGCCTGGCGATCCGCTATCCGGAGCTGGTCGCGCGCCTCGTGCTGGCGAACACGACCTCGCGTTACCCGGAGGCGGCCGCGGCGAACTGGGCGCAGCGCATCGCCACCGTCGACGAACAAGGCATGGCCGCGGTCGCGGACATGGTCGTCGAGCGCTACCTGCATGCCGGCTTCCGCGCCGCGGTTCCGGCTACCACCGAAGCGATCCGCCAGCGCCTGTTGCGCGACGACGCCGCCGGCTACGCCGCGAGCTGCCATGCGGTGGCGAGCGTCGACTGGCTCGGTCGTCTCGACGAGGTGCGCTGCCCGACGCTGGTGATCGCCGGCGCGCGCGACGCCGGTGCGCCGCCCGCGATGGGCCAGGCGATCGCCGAGCGCATACCGGGCGCCGTGCTGCGCGTGATCGAGGATGCCTCTCACCTGAGCGTGCTCGAGACGCCGACAGAATTCAGTGCCATCGTCGGAGAGTTCCTGCAGCGGCGCGCATGAACCCGGCCGCACCGTCGCGCCGAGGGTCGCCGCATCGATCGGCGTGTCCGCGCGGTGCACCGCGATACCCGCATGGGCGTTGCATCCATTCGCCGCGCAGTTGCGCTGCGCCGGCCAAAGGATGACAGTACCCAGGTGAATGCGCCGTTCACGGGCACCGTGGCGGCTCACGGGGAGCCGTGTCGGGTGACCTGCCATCGCGGTGCCGCATTGCCGAGGAGGTTCTGCCATGCACGCTTCATCATTGCCCGAGGCCTGGCACCGCTGGCGCGACAGCGTCGAGTACGCGTTCCACCCCCATCAGGCGGATCCGGATCATCCGACGCGCCTCTCGGACAACCCGATCCGCGCGCGGGTGCGCGAGGTCCGCCTGCTACCGCTGCTCGTGCCGGGGATGGCCCTGGTGCTGGTCTGCTGCGCCCTGCTGATCGGCTCGCTCCTGAGAGGATGACACGGTCGGGCAGTCGCAGGGTCCGGCGTGCCGAAAGCCGACATGGGCCCCGGCGGCGCCCGGTCGACGACCGTCCCTGCGGCGCCTTGGTTCGATGCCGGGCGCTGGGCGCCTGCGTGGCCGCGCCTTGCCCACTTCCGAGCTTTTCCGAGGCTCGGCAGGCGGTTCAAGACGCAAGTCCAGGAATGGAAGGCGCGGCCGCTGCGGAAAGCTTGAAGATCCAGGCGCAGCAGTTGTGCAGACGGTGGCGACTTTCAAGCTGAGCGCATGGGAGAGGTCACCGGCAGGACATCACGGCCGGGGGTGACCCGCAACTACGGCTTCTCGCTGGAGTCACACGCCACCTGACGCGGGCTACTTCAGCCCGCCCGACAGAAACTGCTGCAGCCGCTCGGTTTGCGGCCGCGCCAGGATCTCGCGCGGATGGCCCTCTTCCTCGATGCGGCCCTGGTGCAGGAACACGCAATGGCCGGAGACTTCGCGCGCGAACTCCATCTCGTGCGTCACGACGACCATCGTGCGGCCCTCGGCGGCGAGCTCGCGCATCACCTTCAACACTTCGCCGACCAGCTCCGGATCGAGCGCCGAGGTGGGCTCGTCGAACAGCATGATCTCCGGGTCGACGGCCAGCGCGCGGGCGATCGCGACGCGTTGCTGCTCGCCGCCGGACAGGTGGGCCGGATAGACGTTCTCGCGATGCGACAGTCCCACGCGAGCCAGCAGCTGGCGCGCGCGGTCGGTGGCCTCGGCCCTGGACTTCCCCAGCACGTGCACCGGCACCTCGATGACGTTCTCGAGCGCGGTGCGGTGGGCCCACAGGTTGAAGTTCTGGAACACCATCGCCAGCCGGACGCGCCAGCGCTGCAGCTGCTTCGCGTCGCTCGCCCGCAGGCTGCCGTCGCGGTCGCGCACGAGCGCGAGCGTCTCGTCGCCCATGCGCAGCGTGCCCTCGTGCGGCTGCTCGAGCAGGTTCAGGCAGCGCAGGAACGTGCTCTTGCCGGAGCCGCTGGAGCCGATCAGCGTCGCCACCTCGCCCGGCTGGACGGCCAGCGAGATGCCGCGCAGCACCTCGCGATCGCCGAAGCGCTTGTGGAGGTCGTCGACGTGGAGGCTGGATTGCGCCATCGGGTTCTTCCTGTCTCGCTCGTTCAGGACGTCAGCAGCTTGCCCTGGCGCAGCGCCTCGCGCCCGGCCACGCGCAGCACGCCCGCGCCCGCGGGCACGAACCGGCGCGTCTCGCGCGCGTAGAACACGCCGTCCACGGGGCTCAACAGCGGCGTGACCAGCCCCGTCATCGGCTCGACGAGATCGGCGAGGCGTTCGCCCGTGGCCACCATCGCGCCAAGCTCGCGCAGGTAGACGATCACGCCGCCGTGCGGTGCGTTGACCGGAATCGATCCGGCCAGCGGCGTCGCCTCGCAGCGCGCCGGCGGCAGTTGCGCGGGCGCGCCGGAGATCAGGCCCTGCCAGGCGAGGTAGTCGACCAGGGCCTGCGCATCGCGCTCGGCGAAGCCGTGTGCCACGTCGGCCTCGCCGCGCAGTTCGACGGTGACGGCCACGCACGCGCTGGGGATCGGCGTGGCGCTGCCGAAGCGCGCGGCCAGGCGCGGCCAGATCGTCGAACAGGCCTCGTCGAACGGATGGTCGCCGGACACGTCGGCCAGCAGTGCCGCCTCCGCGCCCAGGAAACGCGCCAGCGGCTCGACCTGCGGCCACACCGAGGTCTCGGTGTAGAGATGCATCACGGCCTGGCTGTCGCAGTGCAGGTCCAGCACGATGTCGGCGTCGATGCTCAGGCCCAGGAGGGTGCGGCGCAGGCTCTCCAGCGCACTGCGGGCGGGCAGCGCGGCAGCGGCTTCGCGCAACGCGTCGCGGATCAGCGCGACGTTGAGTCTCGCGTCGAAGCCCAGTTGGCCGTCGAGCTGGTTGGCGACCGTGTCGAACAGGTCGGCATAGTGGCGATTGAAGTTCTCGCCGCTGGTCAGGTCGAAGCGGCCCTCGACCGACTGCAGAACGCGCTGCGCAAGGCCGATCGGGTTGGCGACCGGAACCAGCACGATCTCGCCCAGGATGCGGCCTTCGGCCTCCAGCGCGGCCAGGCGGGCGCGCAGGTGATGGGCGACCAGCAGTCCGGGGATCTCGTCGGCGTGCAGGGCCGCCTGCACCGTTGCCTTGAGGCCTGTTCCGGGGGTGCCGAAATGCAGGCTGTGCAGTTCGATCGAGACGCCCGGGGTGTTCTGCGTCAGTGCGTGGTGGATGGTCTTCATCGGGTTCTCGCTTGCCACGGCATCAGCCAGCGGCGTTCGGCGGCATGGAACAGCCCCACCAGCGCCGTCGTCAGCACCAGGTAGAGGGCCGCGGCGGTGAGGAAGGCCTCGAAGGGCAGGTAATACGTCGAATTCATGTTGCGTGCCGCGCCGGTGATGTCCATCAGCGTCACGGTGCTGGCCAACGAGGTCGCCTGCAGCATCAGGATGGCCTCGTTGCCGTACGCGGGCAGCATGCGGCGGAACGCGGCGGCCAGGATCACCCGCCGCAACATCACGCCGCGCGGCATGCCCATCGCACGCGCGGCCTCGATCTCACCGGCCGGCACGGCCCGCATCGCGCCGTGCAGGATCTCGATCGTGTACGCGCAGGTGTTGATGGCGAACGCGGCGATCGCGCAGAACCACGCGGAGCTGAGCCACGGCCAGAGCACGCTCTGCTTGACGACGTCGAACTGCGCGAGCCCGTAGTAGATGAGGAACAGCTGCACGAGCAGCGGCGTGCCGCGGATCACGTAGGTGAACGCCCAGACCGGGCCGGCGACCCAGCGCGATGGCCAGCCGCGCAGGACGGCCAGCGGCAACGCGCACAACAAGCCGATCGCGAGCGCCGCCAATGTCAGCAGCAGCGTGATCCCGGCGCCGTGGAGGTAGGACGGCAGGCTGTCGCGGATGGCGTCGAAGTCCATCAGGGGCGCACCTGCCGCACGCCCGCCGCGTAGCGCCGGCCCAGCCACGCGAACAGCAGCTCCGAGACGCTCGTGAAGACCAGGTACATCGCGCCGGCCGCGCAATAGAACAGGAACGGCTGCTGCGTCGTGGTGCCGGCACTCGACGCGCGCTGCATCAGGTCGGACAGCCCGATCAGGCTGACGATGGCCGTGCTCTTGACCATCACCAGCCAGGTGTTGGACAGCGGCGCCAGCGCGTGCCGCAGCATCTGCGGGCCGACGACGCGCCGGAAGGCCTGGCGGCGCGACATGCCGTAGGCGAGCGCGGCTTCGTGCTGGCCGCTCGGGACGGCCAGGAAGGCGCCGCGGAAGATCTCGGTCATGTACGCGCCGAAGATGAAGCCGATGGTGAGCGTGCCGGCGACGAACGGATCGATCACGAGCCCGTCCCAGCCGTAGCGGTCGGCGAGCTTGTTGAGCGCGATCTGCCCGCCGTAGTAGATCAGGAACATCATGATCAGGTCGGGCACGCCGCGAATCACGGTGGTGTACGCCTGCGCCGCGACGCGCAGGAAGCGGTTGCGCGACAACTTGGCCGATGCGCCCGCCACGCCCAGCAGCGACGCGATGAGCAGCGATCCGAGCGCGACCGACAGCGTCAGCATCGCGCCGGCGAGCAGGCTGGCGCCGTATCCGTGCAGCATGGCGGGGTGGTGTCGGCTCAGCGCCCGTTGTAGACGTCGAAGTCGAAGTACTGCTTCGCGATCTTCTGGTAGGTGCCGTCGGTGCGGATGTCCTTGATCGCCTGGTTGATCCTGGCCTGCAGTTGCGTATCGCCCTTGCGCATGGCGACGCCCGCGCCGATGCCGAAATACTTCGGGTCGGTGTACACCGGTCCGATGACCCCGAAGTCCTTGCCCGCCGGGCGCTGCAGGAACCCCAGGTTCGCGGCGACCTGGTCCAGGAGCACGGCGTCGAGGCGGCCGGATTGCAGGTCGAGGAAGACCTGGTCCTGGCCGGTGTAGCGCACGATCTCACTGTCCTTGAAGGTCTCGGTGGCGAAGCGGTCGTGCGTGGTGGAACGCTGCACGCCGATGCGCTTGCCCTTCATGCCATCCGGCGTGGGAACGAGCCCCGTGCCCTTCTTCGCGATCAGGCGCGCCGGCGTGGCGTAGTACTTGTCGCTGAACGCGACGCTGCGCTTGCGCTCCTCGGTGATGGACATCGACGCGATGATCGCGTCGAACTTGCGCGCGTTCAGGCCGGGGATCATGCCGTCGAACTCCTGCTGCACGAAGGTGCACTGCGCCTTCAGGTCGGCGCACAGGGCATTGGCGATGTCGATGTCGAAACCCTTGATCTTGCCGTCCGGTCCGACCTCGGAAAACGGCGGGTACGCGCCCTCCACCGCGATGCGGATGGTCTTCCAGTCGGGCGACTGCGCAAAGGCGGTGGTGGCCGCGGCCAGCAGCAAGGCGAACGTGGCGAGATGACGTCGTTGCATGGAGCAGCACCCTGAAACGTTGAACAGGCAGGTTACCTCAGCGACACGCCCACGGGCCCCGGGGTAACGCACAGGCCATGCGTCAGCGCGACTCATGCCGGGACCGGTGCCGTCGGAGGCGCCGTCGGCGGCGCGGGAACCAGCCGCAGCAGCGTGATCTCGGACGGCGCGCCGAAGCGCTTCGGTGGCCCCCAGTAACCGGTGCCGCGGCTGATGTAGACCAGCATCGCGTTCAACCGATGCAGGCCGGCGGTGTACGGCTGCTGGAAACGCACGAAGAAGTTCCAGGGCAGGAACTGGCCGCCGTGGGTATGGCCGGAGATCTGCAGGTCGAAGCCGGCGGCCTCCGCGGCCCCCGCGCTGCGCGGCTGGTGGGCCAGCAGCACCTTGACGGCCGCCCGCGGCGCGCCGGTGATGGCCAGCGCCACGTCGCTGCGGTGGCTGGTGTCGTAGCTGGCGGCGGAGAAGTCGGTGACGCCCGCCAGCACGATGGGCGCATGGTGGTGCAGCAGGATCACGTGCTCGTTGAGCAGCACGCGCACGCCCAGCGTCGGCAGGTACTTCAGCCACGGCTGCACGCCGGAGTAGTACTCATGATTGCCGGTGACGAAGAAGGTGCCGTGGCGCGAGCGCAGGCCGGCGATCGGCGCGACGTGGCGCGACAGCTCGTAGACGTTGCCGTCGACCAGGTCGCCGGTGATGGCCACGACATCGGGCTCGAGGCGATTGACCGTGGCGACGACGTACTTCATCGCCGGGCGCTTGATCGTCGGCCCGATGTGCATGTCGGAGATCTGGGCGATCTTGAAGCCGTTGAGCGCGGGCGGCAGGTCCTTCATCGGCACGTCCACGATCTTGACGCGTGGCCGCCGGCGGGCGTTGTACAGCCCGATCAGCGTGACGAGCAGGGCCAGGGCCACGACACCGATCGCACTCAGGTCCAGCCAATGGCCGGGCACCTTGGGCAGGCCGACGATGCCGGCCAGCCACAGCACGACCTCGACCGCATCGCGCAGCAGCGTGAGCACGAACAGCGACGAGAACAGCCCCATCAGCGTCAGGCTGGCCCAGGCCAGCATGTCGCTGCGGCGCACTTCCTGCGGCGTGCGCTTGCCCTTGCGGCGGCGCAGGGAAAACGGCACCAGGCCTGCCGACGCGGCCAGCAACGCCCCGATCAGGAACGCCGACGGGGCGCCTGCCGACGCCACGACGCCCGGCAAGAGGCGCAACGCCACCCAGGCGTGCACGACGACCGAAACAACCCACAACCCGTTCATCAATCCCTCGACAGCACCCCGCGGCACCGGATGCCAATCGTCCCACATCGGGGCGGCCGTTCACTTCGCAAGGCGCGTGCCCGACGGTAACGGGTCATTACCTGGGCATGTCCACCGGCGTCAGGTTGTCGTCCGAGTTGCGGTCGATGCGCTTGTTGTACGGGTCGATGCCGACCCAGGTGGCCATCTTGTCGACCTCGACGGTGATCGGCGTCGTCCCGGGCAGCGACCGGTGCGCGGTGAAGAAAGGCGCGACCCAGCGGCCGCTGTTGCCGCTCGCCGGCGCATCGGCGCCGGCCGGCGCGGCGCCGTGCTTGATCGGCACCTGCGTCAACTGCAGCACGTTGGAGGCGTTGAAGCCCTTGCTTCCCGGCTTGGCCGAGAACACGCCGATCTCCACCGATTCGTCCATCGGCGCCTCGGTCTCCTTGCCGGGGCCGTCCGCATAGAACTTGCGCGCCTCGATGTTGAAGGTGACCGAGTATTTGCCGTTGGGCAGCTTCGTCGTGACGGCGTTGCTGGCCTTCAGGTCGAGCAGCGTGATCTTCTCGAACAGGTCGCTGATCGTCTGTTCATGCTGCGGGCCGGCCTCGGCGCGCAGCAGCTTCAGGAAGTCGGTGGTGTTCGCGTACGGCGCGCCCTTGAAGGCGAATTGCGCCAGCAGCTTGCGCATCGCCCGGTTGACCACCTCCTCGCCGAGCACCTCCTTGGCCCAGTACATCGCCACCGAGCCCTTGCGGTAGTAGATGTAGTCCTGGTCTTCGACGCGGTTCAGCGGCAGCTCCTCGATGGGCTGGCCGCCGCGGGAACGCAGGTAGCGGTCGAGTTCGTACTTGAGGAAACGGCGCACGTGTTCCTTGCCGTAGTGCTGCTCCATCACGAGCAGCGCCGAGTACTGCGCGAAGGTTTCCACCAGCATCGAGCCGCCCTGCTGGTCAGCCGGTACCAGCTGGTGGCCCCACCACTGGTGGCCGATCTCGTGCGCCGTCACGTAGGTGGCCACGTCGATGCCCGTGGGCTTGGGGTGCTGGATGAAGCCGATGCCTTCGGAGAACGGAATCGTGTTGGCGAACGATGCCGCGAAGTTGGCGTAGGCCGGGAACTCGATGATGCGAGCTTGCTGGAACTGGTACGGCGAGAACTCGTGGCTGAACAGCGCCAGCGACTCGTGCATCGCGTCCAGCATGCGGCCCACGTTGTACTCGTGCTCCGGCGCGTAGTAGACGGCGAGGTCGACGTCGTGCGCGGGCTGGCCGCCCAGCGCCGGGGCTTTCCACACGTCGCGCTTGATGGCGTAGCGGCCCGACTGCATCGAGAAGTACTGGTTGATCGGCGCGTCGCTCTTGAAGTGCACCGTGCGGCGCGCGTTCGGATCGGTCGAGGCGCCCGTGTCGCTGATCGTGTGTCCCGGCGCGATCGGGGTCTGGTCGCCGTCGGTCGTGATCGTGATGTCGGTGTCGACCCAGTCGCTGTCGTGCGCCAGCCCGTTGAACTGGCGCGCCGACTCGTCCTCGAGCTTGGGCGGACGCAACTCGGGCGGCAGCCCGTACTTGCGGCGCTTCGCGCGATCGTTGAGCAGGCCCATGCGGACGAATCCGACGGCTGGCGTCAGCTCCAGGTTGTCGATGAAGGTGCCGTTGGGCACGACGGCGGTCATCGGACGCCCGTTGGTGAATCCGCGCTCCTCCAGCGTCGTCGCGAACCCGAGCACGCGCTGCTCGCCGGGCTGCAGCGGCGCCGCGAGCTTGTAGATGCGGTAGTGGAAGCGCGGGTAGTCCGTGAGCACCATGGCGCCTGGCAGGGTGACGGAATCGAGCTTCAGGTTCTCGGCCCACTGCAGGTGCAGCTCGGAGATGGGCTGCGCGCTGCGATTGACCAGCGTGTAGGTCCCGTGCGCGACGGCCCGCGCGGCGCGCGGGAACAGCTCGACGTCCAGCTTGACGTCGGCCACGCGCGGCTGCACCACCTTCTCGAGCGGCAGCAATTTCTTTTCGAGATCCGCCATCCGCTGGTCGTGGTCGTCCTGCGTGGCGTAGCGGTTCAGCACATTGGTGTTGTAGAAGATCCAGCCCCCGGTGGCGGCCCAGACACCGGTCGCGACCGCGAGCGTCACGCCCGCGGGCCCGCGCAGGTGGCGCACGGCCAGGCGCAGGCGCGAGTGCAGCGCGACCGTCGTGCCGCGCCGCCACAGCACGTGCGCGAAGACGAGCAGGATGGTCGCGAACGCGCCCCAGTAGACCTGGAACCACGCCTGCGCGATCCAGAAGCGGCTCAGGCCGTTCAGGTCGGACAGCGGCACCGGCGGGGTGCCGTCGTAGGTGTAGAGGTTGTGCTCGAAGCCGTGGCTGCCCATGACGATCGACACGACGATGTAGACCAGCATCACGGCCCAGCCGATGACCTTGTGCGGCACCAGCACTTGCACGAACAGCGCCAGCACCGCGAGCAGCACCGCCCCGACGGCCGTCGGCCACACGTACCACGCGAGGTAGGCGACGATGTCGAAGCGGAAGAATCCGTTGAGTGCCTGGAACGCGATCGCGGCCAGCACACCGATCAGCGCGCTCGAGATGAGCACCGCGGCGATGGCGATCACCTTGGGAACGACATGCGTCCAGTCGGGCGCGGCCGTCGCATCGATGATCTCGTGCATGCGCCGATCGCGATCGCGCCAGACCAGTTCGCCGGCATAGAAGATGGCCAGGATCAGCGGCAGCAGCGCGAAGTTGCCGTTCAGCAGCGCCTCCACCATCACTCGCGTGACCGGATACGACGGGCTGCCGAAGATCTCGCCGCCGAACACGACGTTGACGGAGGCCAGCAGCAGGCCGATGGCAATCAGCACGTAGTAGGCCGGGCTGCGGAACACGAAGGCCATGTCCACCTTGGCGAGTTCCCACAGTTGCAGCCGGGCGGTGGCGCGCGTCGCCGGCGGGATGTCCGGCAGCACCGGCGAGGTGCGGCGATTCTCCGCGGCGAGCATCTCGCGCACGCCGGCGGGGTTGTTCTCGCCGAGGGCGGCCAGTTCGTCCTGGTGCCGGATCGCGGCCTTCTGGGCGCGCGACAGCTTGACCGGATTCGCGGGCTGGTCGGACTCGACGGCTTCTTCGGACGGCGCCTCGAAGCGCGTCTCGAAACGGAAGCCCCGGTACGCGAGCGCGAACACGACGCCCGCCAGCGTCGCCCAGAGCAGGCGGTTCGTCAGGATCACGCCGGAGACGGTCGGCAGGTACGTGTCGCGCTCCGCCGTCGTCCAGTACCTGGTGTCATAGAGCAAGGGACACAGGCCGAACGGGTCCAGCACCGCGGCGACGTGCTCCCAGAGCGGATCGTTTCGGGTCGCGCCGCGCGTCACGAAGAACAGCACCAGCAACCCCACCGCGCAGACGTTGCTCCACAGGGTCGAACGCGTCGCCGTCGCGATCGCGAAGCACAGCGCTGCGGTGATCAGCAGCGTCGGCAACCCGAACGCGAACAGGCCGAACACGTAGTCGCCGAAGTGCGTCGGCCCGAGCTTCTCGACGTCCACCCACGGCGCCAGCGACCCGATCCACAGGCCCAGCGGCACCATCGCCAGCACGGCAAACGCCGCGGCGCAGGCGCCGACGAAGCGGCCGCCGAGGTAGCTTGCCTTGGTGACCGCCGTCGACCGGATGATGGGCGCGAAGTTGGTGTCGTCGTCGCGCACCACCACGTTGGACACCATGGCCACGGTGATGAAGATCGCGAAGACGCCCAGCCAGACCAGCGTCTGCTGGATCACGAACGGGGCGTTCCGGTGCGCGTTGCCCAGGTTGCCGAATTGCACGTTGTCGCTGGCGACCGAGAGGAATGCCAGCAGGAAGAAGATCATCGAGCCGACCCAGAAGACGGGACTCTTGACCTGGTAGCGCCATTCGAAGGCAGCGATGTGACCGAACATGGGCGGCGCGTCCGTTCGTCTTCAGTGTGCGGCGGCGTTGCGCGACGCTGCGCCGGCGGACTGCCCGTTGGACTTGCGCTGCGCGTGCAGCGTGGAGAAGTAGACCTCGGCGAGGCCGGCACTCACCGGCTCGAAGCGCGGATCCGGTGCGACATCGGACAGCACGTGGATCACGGTGCGGCCGCCGCGCAGGCGCGTCGAGATCAGCTCGAACTGCTTGTGCAGGCCGGGCAGTTCCTCCGGCTCGGCGGCACGCGTCCAGACCTTGCCCTTCAGGCCCTCGATCAGCGCGGCGGGCGTGCCGGCGCTCACGATGCGTCCATCGACGAGGATCGCCATGCGCGAGCACAGGTCGGTGACGTCGTCGACGATGTGCGTGGACAGGATCACGACCTTGGTCGCGCCGATCTCGGCGAGCAGGTTGTTGAAGCGGTTGCGTTCCTCCGGATCGAGCCCCGCGGTGGGCTCGTCCACGATCATCAGCGTCGGATTGCCGATCAATGCCTGCGCGATGCCGAAACGCTGGCGCATGCCGCCCGAAAAGCCGGCGATCGCCTTCTTGCGCACGTCCCACAGGTTGACCTGCTGCAGCAACGCCTCCACGGTCTCGCGGCGCGGCCCGCTCGCGGTGAGGCCTTTCAGGACGGCGAGGTGGTCGAGCATGTCCCAGGCCGACACGCGCGGGTAGACACCGAAGTCCTGCGGCAGGTAGCCCAGCCTGGCGCGCAGCTTGCGCGGCTCGGCCAGCACGTCGATGTCGCCGAAACGGATCTGGCCGGAGGTCGGCACCTGCAGCGTCGCCAGGCAGCGCATCAGCGTGGACTTGCCTGCGCCGTTGGGGCCCAGCAGGCCGTACAGGCCCGGCGGAATGTCCAGCGAAACGTTGTCGAGCGCCCGCGTGCCGTTCGGGTAGACGTGGGTGAGCGAGGCGATGGACAACATGACGGAACTCCGGGCGGATTCGATACTTTCCATGTCTGCACTCTAACGGCACGCCGTCGCACCCCCCAGCGCCGTGCGACGGACCGGCGCTTCATGGGGACGGACCGTGCCGCGGGACGCGGGCGGCAGGACAGGCGCGGCGGTGTCAGCGCGGCGCGGCCAGCAGGGTGGCGATCTCGGCGCTCGCGCCCGCCTGCGCCGCCGCACGCGGGGTCAAGCCGGCCTGGTCGGCGCGTGCCGGGTCGGCGCCCGCAGCGAGCAGCAGGCGCACGGCGGCCGGCTGCTGCGCCAGGACGGCGTGCAGCAGCGCGGTGCGCCCGGTCGAATCCGGCGCGTCGACCGGCGCCGACGGGTTGGCCAGCAGCTTCTTCAGGGTCTCGACGTCACCGCGGTCGGCCGCGGCGTGCAACGGCGCCGGCAGCAAGCGCGCGCTGGCGGTCACCAGGGAGCCGACCGCGTTCGGCGCCGCCTTCTTCAGCGCATCGCTGACCCCGGCGCTGGAGTACGCAGCCCGGGGGGCCTCGATATCGACCCGCTGCTGTGCGGCCTCGGCAGCGGCGACGGTCGTCGGGGCTGGGGGCGCTGCGACCGCGACCGGCGCCGGCGCGGCCTGCGGGACGACCGCGACGCGGCGCGGCACCACCGACGGCAGCTTCGCGGGGGCCGTGGCGATCTGTGTCGGTGCCGCCTTGATCGTCACCGTCGCCGGATCCTGGTCGGGCGCCGCCGCCTTGTCCGCGGACGCGTTGAATCCCGCCCCCACGGGCGCGGTCGTCGCCGCGTCCGCCACGGTCGGCGTTGGCGCGGCTGGCGGCTGCCCCCCCCGCGCCGGGGCCACGGCCGCGGGCGGCGCCGCGGCGCGCGCCCTGCGATCCGCCTGCGGGTCGAGCTGCGCCACGATCACGTCCTTGTCGCGCGACGCCTGCTTCGCCGTCGGACGCCGCGCGCTGTCGGCCGGATCATCGACCACCGGCGGCGGCAAATACGGGTAGGACGCGCCGGACAGGGCCGGAACCGGCAGCTCCTGGGGCGCCTGCGACGTCGGCGGCGCCGCCATCCGCAGATCGGCCATCGCCACCCGTTCGTCGCTGCTGAAACGGCGGGCCGCATCGAAGTGCCAGCCGGTCAGTCCGACCACCAGCATCGCGGCCAACGCCGCGCCGGAACGCACGCGCCAAGACGACAGGTTGATCGCCTTCGAGCGCCCGCTGCCGACGTCGGTGACGGGCGGCGCGACGGGGGTCAGCGGCAGCGTCGTCGCTGTTTCGGCTGAGCTTTCGGCAGCCCCCCGCGCCTGCGCCGCGACCGCCTGCGCAGCGGCCAGCACGTTGACACGCACCGCAGCCGACGGACCGCGGCCGTCGTCGGACAGCGCGTGGGCCTGCGCGTAGGCCTGGGCCAGGTCGTCGGCCAGGTCGGGGCGTTCGGGCATGTCGGCGGTCATGAGGCTACCCTCCGCCTGACGGCTGCGGTGCGAGCTCCCTTCGGAGCGGCCGTGCGTACGCTCATGAGGCTACCCTCCGCCTGACGGCTGCGGTGCGAGCTCCCTTCGGAGCGGCCGTGCGTACGCTCATGTCGCCCTCCATCCGGCCAGCAGCGTGCGCAGCCTGGCCTTCGCGTAGCGCAGTCGCGTCTTCGCGGTTTCCGCGCCGACGCCCGTGGCGCTCGCCACCTCGTCGATGCTCAGTCCGCCCTCGGCCTGCAACACGAAGGCCTCGCGTTGCGAGTCGGGCAGTTGCGCCAGGGCCTGCAGGAACGCCTCGGCCTGCTGGCGCGACTCGATGCGCGCCAGCGGCCCGTCGCCGGCGTCGGCCGCGACGCGATCGGCCCAGCGTTCGCCATCGTCCTCGCCCGCCTCGGCGCCGGAGTCGGTGCGAAACAGCGGCGCGTCGATCGACAGCATCGCGTTGGCCTGCGCGCGCTGGTGGTCGATGACGCGGTTGCGCGCCACGGTGAACAGCCAGGTCGTGAAGCGCGCGGTGGGCACGTAACGCGGCGCCGCGCGCGCGACGCTGATCCAGGTTTCCTGCAGCACGTCGTCGGCCGCGCCCTCGTGCTGCGCACCGAGCCGATGGCGGATGAAACGCCAGGTCGCCCGCTCGTGGCGGTCGTAAAGGCGGGTAAAGGCGGCGGCGTCGCCACCAGCGAAGGCATGCATCAGGAATTCGTCACTGTCGGCGGCCGGCGCCGCGGCGTCGGCTTTCACGGCGTCGGCCCACGCGCGATCGTCGTCCTGCTCGCGCACGAACGCGAGGGGCGGGTCGGAGTCGGGCTGGGCCTGCACGGGCCACGATGCTAACCCGTCGGCCGCCCAGCGGATCGGCGCCGGCGACAAAGGGCTCAGCGCGGGTCCGGCACGTAGTCCCGGGGCGGGTCGGCCGGGAAGGAGTGCGGCGCGGTCGTGGCCAAGCGCGGCGGCGGCACGATGCCAGCGGCGATCAGGTTGTCGAGGCTGTCGTAGCGGATCTCGATGCGCTGCTCGGGCTGCGTCGAGGCGCGCTGGAAGGTGGTGACGCGCACCACCGAGCTCTCGCGGGCGCCGTGGCCGGTGCCCAGGCGCTCGGGCGCGCTGCGCGGCTGCGACCGTGCCGCGTCGGCCATCTCGACGCCCGGGTCGCGCGCACGCTGCGCCTCCTGCGCGGGCGACGGGGCCAGCGTCCCCGCGGCAGTGGCAGGAGCCGACTTGGACAGGCGGTCGGAGTCGAAACGCGGCGATGGCAACGGCGGCGACGGCGGCACGATGGGCGCCGCGTTCGACACCTCCAGCATCGGCGCCTCGCGGAACACGGCCACGCCGATCACGCCGACGTCCTGCGGTCGGCCGGTGCGCGCCGCGTAGGAATTGGCCAGCGACGTGAACTCGAAGGCGGCGACCTCGTCGTCGCTCTTGCGCCAGCCGGTGATCTCCGTGCGCTGCCAGGGCTCCAGCACGTAGCCGCGCTGGCCGACGCTGGCGGTCTCGCCGGAGACGACGTTGACACCGTCGATCGCCACCACCGCAAGCACGCGCTCGCCGCTGTTGTTGACCAGGCGCACCGCGTAGCGCGCCCCGGGACGACCGGCGATCACCGGTCGGCCGTGATCGCGCCAGACGTGCAGCGTCGCGCCGTTGTCGCGGTCGAGCACGTCGACCTGGACGAGGCGGCTGTCGGCCAGCGCGACCGTGGCACCGGCCAGGTTCAGCACGGCCGCGAGGGCGCACGTGGCCAGGAGGCCGCGACGGCGCAGGGGAGCAGTTGTCGAGTTCATCGCCAGTTCCTTTCAGGGCAGATGGCGATTGAACGGACGCCGCCGCGAAACGGGGTGACCGGCCTCAGCGCTTGCGCAGGCCCGCCCCGGTCGGCGCCGGATCCGGCAGCTGAAGCATCCCGGCGACCATGCCTCGCACGAGCGCACCCGCGTCCAGGCGGGCCAGCCGGCGGGCCTGCACGGGCCCGATCGGCAGGCCCCCGAACGCGCCGTCGATGGCCAGGTTGGCCGCGCCATGCGACAGGCTCCAGCCGGCCAGCGCGAGTTCCAGCCCGCGCTCGGGCGCGTGCCGCGAAGCCGCCTCCAGCAGCACGGTGAACGCGCGCTCGGCGGCGCGCTTCAGGCCCGGGTGTTCGGCCTTGCGCGCCAGCATCGGGCCGAACATCAGGCGGAACTGGGCCGGATGGGCCACCGCCTCGCGCACGTAGGCCTCGCCGATGTCCAGCAGCGCGTGGGCCGCCTCGGGGGCGGCCGCCGCGGCGACGAGCGCGTCGCCGAGACGATCGAAGGCGTGCTCCGCGACGCCGGCCAGCAGTTCGTCGCGGCCGGCGAAATGGTGGTACGGGGCGGCGTGCGAGACGCCCGCGGCACGTGCCAGCTCGCGCAGCGTCAGCGTCTCGGCGCCGTGCTCGTCCAGCCAGCGCGCCGCGGCCGCAAGCAGCGCGGCGCGCAGGTCGCCGTGGTGGTACGGACGGGGCCCGGGCCGGCGGCGGGCGCGGGGGCCGGCGGAAGTCGTCGACGATGGCATGGCTCATCTTGACACGCGAAGGATGGTGTCGCACGATGCAGCAATCTTGACACTGTCAAGTTTGATGCCGCGAGAGCCGCGGCTTCTTCGAGGAGCTCCGCCATGTACCACGCCATCGTCCGCCACAAGCTGCGCCGCGCATTCGCCGACATCAACGCGGGCCGCTACGACGGCATCGTCGCGCAGTTCGCGCCGCAGCACCGGCATGCGATGCCCGGGCAGCACGCGCTGGCGGGCGACCGGCGCCACGTCGAGTCCACCACGCGCTGGTACGCCCGGCTGCAGCGCCTGCTTCCGGGGCTCGCGTTCGACATCCGGGCGATCGTCGTCGGCGGCATGCCGTGGAAGACCGTGGCCGCCGTGACCTGGGACGACCACTTCACGCTGCCGGACGGCACGCAGGGTTCCAACACCGGCGTCCACGAGTTCGAGCTGCGCTGGGGCCGCGTCCACTCGCTGGTGATCCATTGCGACTCGCAGCGGCTGCAACACTACTGCGAGCGCCTGGTGGCGTGCGGCGTGGCGGAAGGCGGCGCGGCCCCGATCACCGACGTCCGCTGACGAAGGCTGCCTGCCCAGGCGCGAAGGCTCACGCCCGCGGCGGCGTAGGGTCTCGACCACAGGGTTTCCATGTGGTTACGAACCCTGGCAAGATTCCCTCCCCCCCGGCGAACGCGCCGGGCCGAAGGAGCCCTCATGGAAAAGAACACCGCCGCCCTGTCGCCTGCCGAGGAGGCGCTGCGCGACGCCGCCCTCGAGTACCACCGCAGCCCGGTGCGCGGCAAGATTGCCGTCACGCCCACCAAGCCGCTGTCCAACCAGCGCGACCTGTCGCTGGCCTACTCGCCCGGCGTCGCCTACGCCTGCCTGGCCATCGAGGCGGATCCGACGCTGGCGCACGACTACACCGCGCGCGGCAACCTGGTCGGCGTGGTCACCAACGGCACCGCCGTCCTCGGTCTCGGCGACATCGGCCCGCTGGCCGGCAAGCCAGTGATGGAGGGCAAGGGCTGCCTGTTCCAGAAGTTCGCCGGCATCGACGTGTTCGACATCGAACTGGCCGAGCGCGACCCCGACAAGCTCGTCGACATCATCGCCGCGCTGGAGCCCACGCTGGGCGGCGTCAACCTCGAGGACATCAAGGCGCCCGAGTGCTTCTACATCGAGAAGAAGCTGCGCGAGCGCATGAACATCCCCGTCTTCCACGACGACCAGCACGGCACGGCCATCATCTCCACCGCCGCGCTGATCAACGGCCTGGAGCTGGTGGGCAAGAAGATCGGCGAGGTGCGGATCGCGGTGTCGGGCGCCGGCGCCGCGGCCATCGCCTGCCTGGACCTGATGGTGGAGTTGGGCGTCAACCGCGCCAACGTCACCGTGTGCGACTCGAAGGGCGTGATCCACGACCGCCGCGAGGACAAGCTCGACGAGTCGAAGAAGCGCTACCAGAAGGTGACGGCCATGCGCACGCTGGCCGACGCGATGGCCGGCGCCGACGTGGTGCTCGGATGCTCCGCGGCCGGCGCGATCAGCGCCGACATGGTGGTCTCGATGGCGCCCAAGCCCATCATCCTGGCGCTGGCCAACCCCGAGCCCGAGATCCGCCCCGAGCTCGCAAAGTCGGTGCGTCCGGATTGCATCATCGCCACCGGCCGCTCGGACTACCCGAACCAGGTCAACAACGTCCTTTGCTTCCCGTACATCTTCCGCGGCGCGCTCGATTGCGGCGCCACGCGGATCACCGAGGCGATGAAGATCGCCTGCGTCAAGGAGATCGCCGACCTGGCCAAGGCGGAGATCTCGGCCGAGGTCGCCGCGGCCTACCCGGGGCGCGAGCTGCGCTTCGGCGCCGACTACCTGATCCCGACGCCCTTCGACTCGCGCCTGATCCTGCGCATCTCGCCCGCCGTCGCCAAGGCCGCCGAAGCCTCGGGCGTGGCGATGCGGCCGATCAAGGACGTCGACGCGTACGTCGAGTCCCTGAGCCGCTTCGTGTCGCACACGGGCATGCTGATGCGGCCGCTGTTCAGCGCGGCGCGCCAGGCGCCCAAGCGCGTGGTCTACGCCGAGGGCGAGGACGAACGCGTGCTGCGCGCCGTGCAGATCGCGCTCGACGAGCGCCTGGTCAAGCCGATCCTGGTCGGCCGCCCGGCCGTCATCGCCAGCCGCATCGAGCGCGCCGGACTGCGCCTGGAGGCCGGTCGCGACTTCGAGGTGGTCAACCCCGAGGACGACACGCGCTTTCGCCACTATTGGGAGACGTACCACCGCCTCAACGCGCGCGACGGCGTCACGCCCGACATGGCCAAGGCCACGGTGCGGCGCTCCAACACGACGATCGCCGCGCTGATGGTGCACCTGGGCGACGCCGACGCGCTGTTGTGCGGCCTGGTGGGCCGCTTCGACGGCCACTTCGCGCACCTGCGCGAAGTCGTGGGCCAGCGTCCGGGCTCGCATGGTTTCGCCACCGTCAACGCGCTGCTGCTGGACAAGCACACGTTGTTCATCGCCGACACCTCGGTCAACGACGACCCGAGCGCGGAGCAGCTCGCCGACATCGCCGCGATGAGCGTGCAGGAGGTGCGCCGCTTCGGCCTGGT
>Ga0307516_10004095_pt1 | contig 18224 bp, 3 predicted proteins | sample 19_EM_MG_FD_203310 | JGI IMG/M metagenome (GOLD analysis project Ga0307516, IMG submission 203310) | Populus trichocarpa ectomycorrhiza microbial communities from riparian zone in the Pacific Northwest, United States - 19_EM | ecosystem: Host-associated > Plants > Roots > Unclassified | place... | reverse complement strand
TGGCGTAGCTGGCGTTCTCGCCGCCCAGGATGTAGCGCTCGCCGCTGCGGCCGCGGGTGAGCGCCGTCACGTGAGCGCGGCCCACCTCTGTGGCGGAGCAGAAGCTGCCGCCGCCCGGCGGCACGAACGGCACCTGGTCGTGGTACACGGCCAGCACCATGCGGCCCCACTGCAGGCTGTGGTCGAACGGGCCGATCACCTCGGCCGGGTTGAGGATGATGCATTCCACGCCGCGCTCCATGCCGGCGCGCACGATCTGCTCCGCCTGCTGCTTGGTGCGGGCATAGGGGCTGCGTGCACGAAAGCCCGTGAGCGGCGTGTCCTCATCGGCAGGCCGCGCGGCCTGCCCCGTGCTGCCGATGGTCGAGGTGGTGCTGGTGTAGACGATGCGCGAGACGCCGTTGACCACCGCCGCGTCGACGATGTGCTGCGTGGCGCGCACGTTGGCCTCCAGCAGCGCCGGCAGGTCGCGCCGGTTGCAGCTGGTGTTGCCGGCGGTGTGGATCACCGCCTGCGCGCCGCACATGGCGGTCTCCACCGCGCGCGGGTGGTCCAGCGAGCCGCGCACGATGCGCACGCCGCCGAGCCGCTCCAGGTGGGTGGTGTCCGACCCCTCCCGCACGTAGGCGGTCACGCCGTGCTGCCGCTTGAGCAGCGCCGCCGCAATGTTGAGGCCCACGAAACCGTTGGCCCCGGTCATGAAGATTTCCATCAACGTTCTCCTGCAGTGCCATTGAGCGATTTCCAGAATCGTTCGCGACCTTCGGACCGGGTCCGCATCGCGAGCGCCGCGGGGTTGCGCTCGGGGCTCCCCGCCAGTCCTTCCAGCAGCACCGCCAGGTGCTCCAGCACGGTGGACATCCGTTCGTCCTGCTCCTGGGCGGCCCGGACCAGCAGGTCCAGGGCCAGGCCCTCGGGGTGCACCGTCACGTCCAGCTCGATCACCACCCGCGTCTGCGGGGCGCAGGTGTCGCAGGCCGGGGCGGGTTTCGAGAGCAGCAGCCCGGGAGCTTCCTGCGGCGGCCGGCCGAACACGATGACGCTGTCGAACAGGCTTTCCACCCCGATCCAGTCTTCGATGCGCTGGATCGGCGTGTGGGCGTAGGCCCGCTTGCGGTCCAGGTGCTGCTGCAGCGACGGCAGCCAGCGCGAGATGCGCTCGCGGCCCACCGTGCACACGCGCACCGGCATCGGATGGTGGCCGGCGGCCATGGCCGCGGCATGCAGCAGGCCGAACTGGGCGCAGCGCTCCTTGGTGTAGCGGTTGACGAGAATGGCCCAGGCCGCGGCCACCAGCGTGTCCACCTCCACGCGGTGCAGTTGCGTGCAGCGTTGCAGCGCCTCCACCAGCGGGCGGTCGAGCGTGAGGGAAACCTTGTGCACGCGGGTTTCGGCTGCGTCACCCGCCGCCGGCGCAGCCCCCAGCGTGGGTGCCAGCAGGAACGAGGTGTCGGCCACGTCGCGCAGGTGGTCCAGCCAGTACTGCCGGGCGCCGTCGTCAGCCTGCAGTTCGTCCAGCGGCGCGGGCGGCAGGGCGAGGGGCTCGCCTTCCTTGCGGAACCAGGCGGCGGGTGTCTCGGCCGGCTCTGCGGCGGGCAGCAAGGTGCCGGGCTCGTCCAGCTGGGGCGGCACCACGGGCGGCTGCTGGGCCGCCACCGACAGGCGCAGGTCGCAGGTCACGTCCTCGAACGGCGTGCCGGGGAAGGACACACGCCGGCGCCGGGCCCCGGCATGCAGGCGCTGCCAGTCGATGGCGCACCCGCGCACCCACAGCGAGGCCAGCTTGTCCCACTGCGCAGCCTGAATCAGCTCGGCCACGAAGCGCGCGCCGGCCTCGCCGGCCAGCAGGCCCGGCAGCGTGGCGTCGGCGCCCACGCGGCCCGCATGCACGCCATGGGCCTGGCCGCGCGCCAGGTAGCTCTCGGCCCGCACGAGGAACTCGGCCGCATCGGTAGCGACGAGCGCCAGGCGGTGTTCAAAGGCCACGCGCCCCACCTGGCTGGCATAGGCCAGCTCGGCCAGGGGCGTGCTCGCATCACGCCGCAGCTGCTCGCACACCGACTGCAGGTAGCCGCGCAGCGAGGCCGTGCTGCGGGCCGACAGCACCACCACCGCGGGGTGGGGCGGTGCCACCGGCGGCGCGGCCGGTGCCGGTGCCGCGGGCGACTCCACCACCACGAAGGCATTCGAGCCGCCCATGCCGAACGAGTTGATGCCGGCCACGCGGGTGCCGCGTGCATTGGCGGGCCAGTCCTGCGCTTCACGCGGGAAGTGGAAGGGCAGGGCCTGCGGGTCGAACGACGCGTTCAAGGTCTCCAGCCCGGCGCAAGGCGCCAGCGTGCCGTGCCGCATGCACAAGAGCACCTTGATCAGCGAGCAGATGCCCGAGGCCGCCTCCATGTGGCCCAGGTTGGCCTTGGTGCCCACGGCGCAGAACTGCCGGGCGTCGGTGAACTGGCGCAGCGCGCGGGCCAGGGCCTGCAGCTCGATGGGGTCGCCCAGTGCGGTGCCGGTGCCATGGGCCTCGATGTAGCCCAGCTCCTCGATGCGCAGGCCGGACTCGCGGATCGCCTGGGCGCCGGTGTCCTCGATGACGCGCAGGTTGGGCATGAACAGCCCGGCACCGGTGCCGGAGTGGCTGATGCTGGAGCCGCGCAGCACGCCGTGGATCTGGTCGCCGTCGGCCAGCGCCTGCTGCAGGCGCTTGAGCACCACCACGCCGGCGCCTTCGCTGGGCACCAGGCCGTTGGCCTTCTCGTCGAAGGTGCGCTCGCGGCCGTCGGGCGACAGCACTTTCATGTCGTCCAGCAGCAGGTACTTGGCTGGGTGCAGGCTCAGGTTCACGCCGCCCGCCAGCGCCATGTCGCACTCGCCCGCCAGGATGGCCCGGCGCGCCAGGTGCAAGGCCGTCAGCGACGAGGCGCAGGCCGTGCCGATGGTGAGGCTGGGGCCGCGGAAGTTGAGCAGGTAGGAGATGCGGTTGGCAAACTCGCTGACCACCGAGCCCGGCCCGAAGTACGCGCCCAGCCGGTGGAACAGCTCCGAGACGACCCAGGTGTAGTCCTCGTTCATGGCGCCGACATACACGCCCACCCGCTGCGCCGCCAGCGACTCGGCCGTGTAGGCCGCGTCCTCCAGCGCGCGCCAGGCACTGCGCAGCAGCACGCGCAACTGCGGGTCCATGCGCTCGGCCTCGGCCTGCGACATGCGGAACAAGGTGGGGTCGAAGCGCTGCACGTCCTGCAGGAAGCCGCCGCGGTGGCGGCGCGTGGCGCCGCGGGTGGTGGTGGGCGTAGCGGGCCAGCGCGACTCGGGGATGGGGCCCAGGCAGTCGCGTGCCGTGAGCAGGTTGTCCCAGAACCCGGCCAGGTCGCCGGCCTGCGGGAACTCGCCGGCCATGCCGATGATGGCGACGGCGTCCGGGGTGGCCGGGGCCTCGGGGCGTGCGGCCGGGTGCTTGCGGCCACGGGGCAGTGCGGGGCGTGCGGTGGCCTGGGGCGTGGACACCGGCGCTGCCGGGGCGGCCACGGCGGCCGGTGCAGGCGCTGCGCCGAGGCGCGGCAGCAGCGCCTCGGCGTGGTCCTTCAGCAGGTACTGCGCCAGGCGTGCCGGGCTGTCGTACTCGAACAAAGCCGTCTTGGGCAGGCCGGGCAGGTCGTGCGTCAGGCTGGCATGCAGTTCCATCAGCATCACGGAGTCCATGCCGCATTGCTCGAAGGTCTGCTGCGCCTGCAGGTCGGCGGCGGCGGTCTTCACCACCTTGGCGAGGCGCTCGGTGACGTAGCGTTCGACTTGGGCCGTCTGGCTGCCTGGGCCAGCCTGGCCGCTGCTTGGCACGGGTTGCGGCGCAGCCGGCATGGCCGCGGCCACGGCGGGGGTCATGCCCCGCACCCGAAGTGCCCGGCCAATCTTGTCGGCATCGCCCGCCGCCACCAGCACCTGCGCCCGGTCGCCGCGCAAGGCCTGCTCGAAAGCCTCCAGGCCCTGCCCGGCAGTCAGCGCCGCCATGCCCGAGTACCCAAACACGGCGGCGTTGGCCCCCGCGATGGCCATGCCACCCTCGGCCCACAGCGGCCAGCCGATGGCCAGGCTCTTGCCGCTGCGCTGCCCTTGCCGGCGCAGCGTCTCGCGCCACAGGGCATGGCTGTCGAGGAAGCGGTTGCCCGCGGCATAGGCGCCGCTGCCCGGGTCGCCCAGCACGGCCGAGACAGACGAGTAATGCACGAAGAAGTCCAGCGCGTCGCCGCGCGTGGCGTGGTCCAGCAGCCGGGCGCCCTCGGCCTTGGTGGCATAGAGCTGCGCAAAGGCTTCAGCGCTCAATGCCGTGACCGGCCGGTCACCCGCCACGCCGGCGCAATGGATCACGCCGTGCAGCCCGCCGAAGCGTTGCCGCGCGTCGGCCACCAGGGCCTCCACGTCGGCGGCCACGGCCACGTCGGCGCGGCAGTAATGCACCTCGGCACCGGCGGCGCGCATCGCCTCGATGGCGGCCTGCTGGGCCGCATCGGGCTGGGCCGACCGGCCGCTCAGCAGCAGGCGGGCGCGGTAGCGCTGCGCCAGGTGCGCGGCCAGCACCAGCCCCAGTTTGCCGGCCCCGCCGGTGATGAGGTAGGCGCCGCGTTCACGCAGCGGCACGGGGGCGTCGGCAGCCAGCGGCACGGCCGCTTGCAGGCCGCGCTGGTGGCGCAGCCCGCCCCACCAGGCCAGCTCGTGGCCGCTGGTGTGGCCCGTGACGGCCAGTTCCCCGGCCACGCTGACTGCCAATGCCGCCATGTCCTGCGCGTCGTGGCGCAGCGTGAAGAGCTGGAAGCGGTGGTTGAGGGTGAGGAAGGAGCGCGCCAGTGCGGCCACGGCGTCGTGGTCCGGGTGGTGCTCGTCGCGGCCTGCCGCGTAGACGTAGGCGCAGCGCAGTGCCTGGCCTGCCAGCTGCCGTTCCAAGGCGCAGAACAGCGCGCGGACCGACGCCACGCCGGCCTCTGCGGCGTGCAGCACCACCTGGGCCGGGGGCGTGCCCTCGGCGGCGAGGCGTTCGAGCAGCCGCAGCCAGCCGGCTTCGCTGGTGGGGTCCAGGCCCGCGTCGCTGTGCGACAGCGGTGCAAACACGACCCGGCCGCCCCGGCCCTGGGCCAGTGCATGAGCCAGCGTCTCGTCCGCGCCCACCACCAGCACCGTGCTGTTGTCGCCTGCATCCTCGGCGGGCGCCAGCGGCGTCTCGAACCAGTCGTGGTGGTAGTACCGCAAGGCTCCGGCAGTCGCCTCGGCCGAAGGTGTCAGCATGCGGCCGGCGAAGTCGCGCAGCGTGATCAGCACGCGCCCGGCCGCATCGGTCACGGTGATGTCGAACTTGCGCAGGCCGCTGCCTTCGCGGGCCGCCTCCGGCCGTTCGACCGCATGGGCCCAGCACTCGGCCGTCAATGCATGGCGGATCTCCAGTTCGCCCAGCGCAAAGGGCACGATGGGGCCGGCTGCCTGCATGGCATCCGTGCCGGCAGCCAGGCAGGTGCGCAGCACCGCATCCAGTAGCGCGGGGTGCAGGGCATACGCCGCGGCCTCGGCCCGCATGGCCTCGGGCAGCACCAGGTGGCTCAGCGCGGCGCCGGGCATGCGGTGGCAGGCCTGCGTCACCTGGAAGCTGGGGCCATAGAGGAAACCGAGCCGGCGGTAGGCCGCATAGAGCGCCTCATGGCCCTCCCGCAGCACGCTGGTGGCGCGCACGGCGGCCAGGTCCAGGTATTCGTCAGCCAAGGCCTCGTCACGCGCCGCAAACACCAGCTCGCCCTCCACGCAGGTTTCGCCGCTGCGGCGCACGATGTCGAATGCCACCCGGTCGTCGTCCTGGTGCAGGCTCACCTGCACGTGCTCCGGGCCGTCCTTGATTTCAAGCGGCTGGATCCACAGCAGGTTGCGGATGCCGCGCACCTGCCACTGTGGCCCCATGCCCAGCTCGCCGGCGGCGCGGGCCATCTCCAGGTAGGCGGCACCGGGCAGGATCATGCGCGGCGTGCCGGAGTCGACGATGTGGTCGCGCAGGTAGAACTCGTCACCGTGGAAGGTCTTGCCGAAGGCCTGCTGCGACAAGGTGGAGACGTTCGCGTCCAGCAGCGGGTGCAGGGCGGCCGTGGCGGCGCCGCGGGGGGCGTCCACGCGTTCCTCGACCCAATGGCGCTGCGTCAGGAACGGCAGGGTGGGGAAGGACACCCGCTGCGGCGGCCGGCTGCCGCCAAACAACTGCGCGGCATGGCTGGCCCAGTCCACGTCCAGGAACGAAACCCAGGCACGCGCCAGCGGCTGCAGGCGCCCGGCCTGCACCAGCGCGCGCACCAGCTCGGCCTGGGCCGCGGCGTCCATGATGGCGTCGAGCTTGTCGCCGGGGCGGCGCAGGTTGCCGCGCAGCAGGTGGGCGGGTGCAGCGCCTTGGCGGTACTTGGCCAGGCTGTCGGCCAGGTCTTCCTGGCTGGTGGCCACCACCGCCAGGCGTTCTTCCATGGCCTCGCGGCCGACTTGCGACGACCAGGCCAGCGAGCGCAGGTCCACCGGCCCGGCGGCCAGGAAGGCCAGCACGCGGTCCACGTACAGCCCCAGCCGCTCTTCGCTGTCGGCCGACAGCACGAAGATCACCGGCTGGCCGTTGCCCTGGGCCACGGCCTCGGGCAGGTGCTCCTCGATCAGCAGGTGCGCATTCGACCCGCCGGCGCCGAAGGCACTGATGCCGGCGCGCCGCGGCGTGGCAGGCCCCGTGCGGGCCCAGTCTTCCAGCGCTTGCACCACGCGGAAGGGCGTGCGCGCCATGCCGATGTTCGGGTTGAGCGTGGCCGAGTGCAGCGAGGGCACGATGCGCCCGTGGCGCAATTGCAGCAGCACCTTGGTCAGCCCGGCAATGCCGGCGGCCGATTCGAGGTGGCCGATGTTGGTCTTGACCGAGCCGATGCGGCAGGACCCCGCGCCGGCCTCGCTGCCGGCGTCAGTACGGGGCGCAGCCTCCCCCGCCGCCGCGGCAAAGGCCTTGGACAAGCCGGCGATCTCGATCGGGTCGCCCAGCGAGGTGCCGGTGCCATGGGCCTCGATGTAGTCGATCGACCGGGGGTGCCAGCCGGCGCGGCGCAGCGCCGTGCCGATGACGCTGCTTTGCGCCACCTGGTTGGGCACGGTGTAGCCGTTGGTCTTGCCGCCATGGTTCACGGCCGAGGCCTTGATCACGCCATGGATGCGGTCGCCGTCGGCCACCGCCTGCCGGTAGGGCTTGAGCAGCACGGCGCCCACGCCTTCACCCGGCACGTAGCCGTCGCCACCGGTGCCGAAGGCGCGGCAGCGCCCGTCGCTGGAGAGGAACTGGCCTTGCGCCAGCAGCCGGTACTTGTTGGGATGCACGATCAGGTTCACGCCGCCGGCAATGGCCAGCTCGCAGTCGCCGTTGCGGATGGCCTGGCTGGCCAGGTGGATGGCCGTGAGCGACGACGAGCACATCGTGTCCAGCGCCATGCTGGGACCGTTGAGGTTCAGGACGTACGACACGCGGTTGGCGATCGACGAAAAACATGCCGAGGGCCGGCCGTACTGGCGCTGGGCCTCGGAGACGTCGATCTGCTCGTAGTGGCCCCACATCACGCCCACGAACACGCCCACGCTGCGCCCCTTGAGGGCCGGCCGCGGGTAGCACGCGTCTTCCAGGCACTCCCAGGCGGTCTGCAGGAACAGCCGCTCCTGCGGATCGATCAGCTCCGCCTCGCGGGCCGACATGTGGAAGAAGCGCGCATCGAAGCGGTCGATGCCGTCCACGAAGCCGCCCCACTTGGCGTAGGACTCGCCCTTGGCGCTGCGGTCGGGGTTGAAGTGCTGGCGCCAGTCCCAGCGCGCGGCGGGGATCTCGGTGATGCAGTCGCGGCCGGCGCTGAGCTGGGCCCAGAACTGCTCCACGTTGTCGGCACCGGGGTAGCGCCCGCTCAGGCCGATGATGGCGATGTCGGTGGGCTCCTGGGGCGAGCGCCGGGCACCGAGGAAGCGGGTGGCCGCAGGGGTGCGCTCCGGGTGGGCCGTCAGCAGGGCCGGCCCTTGCGCTGACATTGGCGCTGACGTTTGTGCCGACACCGGCGGCGCCTGCCGCTGCAGCGTGCGCGCCCACTGGGCCGGGGTCTCGTGGCGGTAGAGGTCGTGCGCGGCCACGTGGGCAAAAGAGTGCTGCAGGCGCTGCACCAGGCGCAGCGCCGCCACGGCATCGATGGGCCACTCGGCCAGTGGCGTGGCGGCGGTGCAGCCCGCCGCGGCGCTGCCCAGCACCTCGTGCAGGCAGGCCAGCAGCGTGGCTTCGCGGGCGATGTCGTCGGCCGGGTGGGCCGGTACATCGCAGGTAGCGGGGGTGTCGCCCGCCGCATCGGCCGTCGCGCCGGCTGGGGCCGGCTCGGCAGGCACCGCGGTGCCGCGGCCATGGGCCAGGGCCTGCGCCTGCTCCGGCCAGCTTTCCACCAGGTAGCCGGCCACGCCGTCCAGGTCCTGGTACTCGAAGAACAAGGTCTTGGGGACGTCGCCGAAGCTGGCCTGCAGCCGCTCGTTGAGCGTCATGATCATCACCGAGTCGATGCCGTAGTTCTCCAGCGGCGAGCGGGCGTCGATCTGCTCGGCAGGCACCTTGGTCACCGCGGACAGCAGATCCACCAGGTAGGCCAGGGCCGCCTCGCGCACGGCCAGGGCATCGGTGGGCGCGGTGGCCTTCACCGGCGCACGGGCGGCAGGCACCGCGGCGGCCGGCGGGGGTGTTTTCGTGGCGGCCACGCCGGGCTGCGGAGCACGCAGCAAGGCCAGTTGCGGCGCGGCCTGGATGGCCAGGCCCTCGATCAGCGCGAGCACGTTGCCCTGCGGGTCGAGCACGCTGATGTCGTAGTGGCGGCGGTCGGTACTGGTACTGGTACTGGCACCGGACACCGGCACGGCCAGCGCCACGCAGTCGGCCGCAACCGGCTGGCGCAGGACCAGCCGGCGCAGGTGCACCGGCACGCGCAGGCCGGCAGCGGCATCGAGCCCGCCCACGCCCAGCGCCGTGCGCAGCGCACCGTCGAGCAGGGCCGGGTGCAGCTGCCAGGGGCCGGCGGCGGCATCGGCCTGCGTGGGGGCCAGCAGGCGGGCGCAGGCTTCGCCGGCATTGCAGGCCAGGCTCTCCATCACCTGGAAGCTGGGGCCCAGGTTCAGCCCCATCTGGTCGAACGCCGCGGCCACCTCCGCGCGGCCATGGGTCCTGCAGCGCGCCATCACGGCCTGCAGGTCGATGCGGTCCAGCGGCCGTGCGTCCACCACCTCGGACGCCAGTGCCAACTCCACCAGGCCGCTGGCAAAGACGATGCGCTGCTCATCCTGCAGCCGGTAGACCTGGAAGCGCAGGCCGTCCGCCTCGGGCACCAGGCCCACCTCGACGGTCTCGCCGGCCTCACCCACGGCCTTACCCACGTCATCACGCACATCCTCACGCACCACCAGGGCCTTGAGCCACGACACCTCATGCAAGGCCACCACCGTGTGGGTGGGGCTGGCCAGGCGGCAGGCCTGCAGCACCATCTCCAGGTAGGCCACGGCCGGCAGCACGCGGTTGTCGCCCAGGCGGTGGTCGCGCAGGAAGAACTCGTCCGGGCGCAAGGTCTTGCGGAAGGTCTGCGCCTCCAGCGTGGAGACGTTGGCATCGATCAGCGGGTGCAGCGCCGCCGCCGTGGCGCGGGCCTGCGGCTTGTCGATCCAGTAGCGCTGCCGGTCGAACACATAGCCCGGCAGGGAAACGCGCCGGCGTGTGCCCGCGGTGTGCAACCGTTCCCAGTCGACCGCGTTCCCGCGCACCCAGGCCGCAGCCAGGCGGGCCAGCTCGCGGCGGTCCAGCCATGCGGGCACATCAGTGGCCTCGATGCCCGACCCGCCGCGCTTGTGGTCGTCGCGGTGGCCCGCGCAGGCGCCCGGCACCACCGTGCCGCCCTCGCCATAGGCACGCAGGCCGGTAATGGCCTCGGCCGTGTTCGCCACCACCAGCGCCAGGCGCCACTCCAGCGGCACGCGGCCGACCTGCAGCGTGTAGGCGGCATCCGCCAGCAGCACCCCGGCATCGGCAGCCAGCCGCGCCGCCAGCCGCGCCGCCATGGCGCGCAGCGAGGCTTCCTTGCGGGCCGACAGCACCAGCAGCACGGGCCCCTGCGAGGCCGCCACGGGTGGGGGGGCCAGGTGCTCTTCCACGATCACGTGTCCGTTGCTGCCGCCGGCGCCGAAGGAGCTGATGCCGGCCAGCCGCGGCCACTCTGCCGCATGGCCATCATCCAGCACCCGCTGCGGCCGCTGCCACGGCGACAGCGAGCGCTGCACGACGAAGGGGCTGTGCTCGAAGTCGATGTAGGGGTTCAGCGTGCCCGAGTGGATGGACGGCACCAGCGTGCGGTGCTGCATCTGCAGCAGCACCTTGGTGAGCCCGGCAATGCCGGCGGCCGCTTCCAGGTGGCCGATGTTCGACTTCACCGAGCCGATGGCGCAGTAGGGCGTGCCCACCTGAGCGAAGGCCTTGCTCAGGCCGGCAATCTCAATCGGGTCGCCCAGGCTGGTGCCGGTGCCGTGGGCTTCCAGGTAGCTCACCTGGCGCGGGTCCACACCGGCCGATTGCAGCGCCTCCTGCACCAGCGCGGCCTGGCGCCTGGGGTTGGGCACTGTGAAGCCGGAGGTCTTGCCGCCGTGGTTGACCGAGCTGCCGCGGATGAGGCCGTAGATGTGGTCGCCGTCGGCGATGGCGCGCGACAGCGGCTTGAGCAGCACGGCACCCACGCCCTCGCCGGGCACATAGCCGTCGCCGCCTTCACCGAAGCTCTGGCAGCGGCCGGTGGACGACAGGAAATGCAGGTCCGACAGCAGGTTGTACTTGTTGGCGTGCAGCGACAGGTTCACCCCGCCGGCAATCGCGGCGCTGATCTCGCCGCTGCGGATGGCGGCGCAGGCCAGGTGAATGGCAGTGAGCGACGACGAGCAGGCCGTGTCGATGGTGATGCTGGGGCCGGAGAAGTTGAAGAAGTGCGACACGCGGTTGGCCACCGCCCAGTAGCAGGAGTGCGGCGTGACCCAGGTCTCCGGCGGCCCGTCCACGCCGTGCAGCTGGTAGTCGCCCCACATCAGGCCCACGAACACGCCCACCGGGTTGTCCTTCACACCCTGCGGCGGCGCGATCTTGTCCGGCGTGTAGCCGGCGTCCTCGATGGTGTGGGCGACCGTCTCCAGGAACAGCCGCTCGTTCGGGTCCATGCCCTCGGCTTCCTTGGGCGAGATGTTGAAGAACATCGGATCGAAGCGATCCACGCCGCGCAGGAACCCGCCCCACTTGCCGTAGCTCTTGCCCTGCGTGGGCGCGCCCGGCTGGAACTTGAACCCGGCCGCGATGTCTGAACGGTCGGGCGGGATCTCCACCACGCAGTCGCGGCCGATCTGCAGGTTCTGCCAGAAGTCCTCCAGCGTCTCGGCCTCGGGGTAGCGCCCGGCCAGGCCGATGATGGCGATGGGTTCGTGGTGGGGTTCGGCCGGCACGCCCAAGGGGGCTGGGGCCGTGGTGTGCAGGGGCAGGGCAGCCAAGGGCAAGGCAGCCAGGGGCAGGGCAGGCGGCGCCATCGGTGCAGCCGTGGAAGGTCCCGCAATGGCCCGGCACGCGTCCGCGTGGCTCTCGATCAGGAACTGGGCCAGCTCACCCAGCGTCTGGTGTTCGAAGAACAGCGTCTTGGGCAGGGTGCCGAAGTGCTTTTCCAGCTGGTTGACCAGCTCGATCATCACCACCGAGTCGAAGCCGTACTCGCGCAGCGGCCGGTCCAGCTCGAAGCTCGCCGGGATCTGCAACTGCGCCGCAAAGGTCTCGGCCAGGTGCTGCACGATGCGTGGCTGCAACTCGGCCGTGCTCAGCGCATCGTCACGGGCCGGCACCGCGGCCGTGGGCATGGCGGCCTCGGCCTGCACCGCTGCGGCCGGCACGCCCAGCATCTGGTGGATGCGAGCGCTGTCACCTTGCATCAACACCAGCTGCGCCTGCGGCTGGCGCAGCCCGTACTCGAAGGCCGCCAGGCCGTCGGCGGTCTGCAGCGGCACGATGCCGAAGGCGCCGCGCAGGATGGCTTCTTCCTTGTCCGTGAGCCGCATGCCGCCGTCCTTCCAGTACGGCCAGTTGATCGACACGGTCCGGCCGGGGCGCTGCCCGGCGGCACCGAGCGCGGCGCGATGGTGGGCGTAGTAGTCTTCGCTGGCGTTGCCGTAGGCGTAGTCGCACTGGCCGGTGTTGCCCAGCACGCCGGTGACGGAGGAAAACAGCACGAAGAAGTCGAGCGGCTCGTCGCGCGTTTCCAGGTCCAGGTGGCGCGTGCCCAGCACCTTGGGCGTGATGACGCGGGCAAAGGCCTCCGGCTGCTTGCGCAGGATGAAGGCGTCCTCGATCACGCCGGCCGAATGGATCACGCCATGCAGGTGCAGGCCGGCCTCGCGCACGCTGGCCACGGCGCGGCGCACGCTGTCGCGGTCGGCCACGTCGCAGGCGAGGTAGCGGGCCTGGCCGCCGAGCGCGCAGAGCGCTTCCAGCGCGCCCAGCTGCTCGGCATTCGGCGCCGAGCGCCCGGTCAGGTAGACGGTGGCCTGGTAGTGCTGGCACAGGTGGCGCGCCATGATCTGGCCCAGCGCGCCCATGCCGCCGGTGATGAGGTAGACGCCGTGCTGGCGCAGCGGCGTGTCGGGCATCGCGTCGTGCAGGGGGTTGCGGGGCAGGCGTTCCACCGGCAGGAAGCGCCGCACCGTGCGGGCCGCGCCGGTGTGGCACACATCGGTCTCGTGGTCGTCGGCGCACAGCTCGCCGTGCAGCACGCGCGGCAGGTCCACGGCCTGCGGCCCGTCGGTGACGCAGCGGACCACGCGGCCCTGGTAGCTGGGCTTCTCGATGGCCAAGGTCTTGTAGAAGCCGCTCAGGCCCAGGTAGGCCGGGTCGGGCTGCTCACCGGTGACCAGGTGCACGAGCTTGAGCTGCTTGGCCCGGCGCATCAGCGCACGCGTCAGTGAGAACAGGCCGCGTGCGCTGTCCAGCAAGGCGGGGTCGTCTTCGGCGCCAGGGCGCGGCGCGACCAGCAGCACGTGCGTGGCGGTGCCGGCCAGCGCGGCCACGGCCTGGGCGTGGCCTTCCAGGCTTTCCGGGCGCACCGCGGCCGGTTCGTCACCCCAGTGCAGGCAGGCCATGCGGGTGGCCGCGAACCGCTCGGAGGCGCGCAACTGCGCCTCGATCCACTGCACCTCGGCCGGCCGGCCCACCAGCAGCAGCTCGTCGATGCTTGTCGGCGTGGCCGTCTGCAGGGGGTGGGCTGTCCAGGCCGGCGCGTACAGGCTGCCGGCCAGCTCGCGCGGCACGGCGGCCGCGCTCGGTGCGGCCTGCGCCCCGGGGGCGGCCGTGGCCAGGCCCAGGCCGCGGATCTCCACGCAGGCCTGCGCCACCGGGCCGGCATCGGCCGCGAAGAGGTCGATGTCGAACTGGGTGAAGCCGTCGCTGGCGGTGTGTCCGGGCGTGCGGCGCACCCAGGCCCGCAGGGCCGTGTTGCAGGCGCCGTGGACCACGATGCGCTCCGCGCTGAAGGGCAGCATGGCGGCCGTGGTGCCCGGGGTGGCGGCCAGCGCCACGGCGGCTTGCAGCGCGGCGTCCAGCACGCCGGGGTGCAGCGTGAAGCCCGCCGGGCCCGCCACCGGCGCGCACAGGTCGGCCAGGCCTTGCCCGGCGGCCCCGCTGCGCAGCAGCGCCAGGGTGCGGTGGGCCGGCCCATAGTGCAGGCCCAGTGCATCGAAGGACCGGTAGCAGGCCTCGGCATCCAGCGCCGGGCCGGTGCAGTCGCGCTCCAGCGCGGCCACGTCGATGGGGGCCGGCGTGGCCGTGACGAGCCGGGCGCGACCGCGGCAATGCAGCGGGGTGTCGGGGGCCAGGCCGGCCGTCACCCGGAACTCCACCGCCGACGTGTGCGAGCCCGCGGCGGCCAGGTCCACCTGCACCGCCAGCGGCGTGCCGGTATGGGGCAGCGGCCGCAGCCAGGCCACGTCGCTGATCTCCACCGTGCCGACGCCCTGGTCGGCACAGGCATCCAGCACGGCGGCGCGCACCATCTCCAGGTAGGCCACGCCGGGCAGCACCGGGTGGTCGCCCACGCGGTGGTCGGCGAGGAAGAACTCCGTGCCATTGAAGATGGACGCATAGCGCTGCGCGCCCAGCGTGGAGACGTTCCGGTGCAGCAGCGGATGCAACTGCTTTTCGCCGCGGGCGGCGGGGTGGCCGTGGCCGGTGGCCTCGGGGATCCAGTGCCGGTCGCGCGCAAACGGGTAGGTGGGCAGGTGCACGCGCCGCACCGGCCGGCCGGCATGCAGCGCGTGCCAGGCCAGGGTGGCGCCGGCTTCGATCAGCGGCGCGAGCTGCTGCAGCCGCTGGCGCTGGGCCGCGGCGGGCAATGTGGCCTTCGCGGTCAGCTCGGCCAGCAGCGCTTCGGCCCGAGCCTGCTGCTCCGGGGTGGGCGTGGGGGCCACGGGGGCCGTATCGGCAGAAGGGGCCTTGGCGGCCAGCGCCAGCTCCAGCGAATCGGCCAGTTCATCCGCATCGGCGGCCACGCAGGCATGGCGGTAGGCCAGGTGGTTGCGCCCGGTCAGCAGCGTGGCGGCCACGTCGGCCAGGGGCGTGGCACCGGCATCGCCGCGCAGCCACACCAGCAGGTCGCATTGCCGGCGGCGCAGCGCGTCGGCCGACTTGGCCGACAGCACGATGAGTTGCGCGGCGGGTGTCTTGGTGCGCGAGCGCGGCACCGGCCGCAGTGCGGGTGCTTCTTCCAGCACCAGGTGCGCGTTGGTGCCGCCGAAGCCGAACGAGCTGACCCCGGCCCGGCGCGGCTGCCCGTCCTGCTTCCACTCGCGGGTGTCGTCCAGCACGTAGAACGGCGTGCCTTCGATCTGCACGCGCGGGTTGAGCCGCGAGTAGCCGTGCAGCCCCGGCAGCCGGCGGTGGCGCAAGGCCAGCAGCACCTTGATCACGCCGGCAATGCCCGCGGCCGCTTCCAGGTGCCCGATGTTGGTCTTCACCGAACCCAGCCCGCAATAGGCGGTGGGCAGCGCCACGCCCTGGCGTTCGGCCAGGGTGCGGAAGGCCTGCACCAGGCCCTGGAACTCGATCGGGTCGCCCTTGGGCGTGCCGGTGCCGTGCATCTCCACATGGCCGATGCTGGTGACGGGCACGCCGGCGCGTTCGTGCGCGGCCACGATCACGTCGGCCTGCGCCTCGGCGCTGGGGTAGGTGAGCGTGTAGGTCTCGCCGCAATGGTTGACCGCGCTGCCCTTGACCACGCCGTAGATCGCGTCGCCATCGGCCAGGGCGCGCTCCAGCGGCTTGAGCAGCACCAGGCCCGCGCCTTCGCCGCGCACATAGCCGTCGGCGGATTCGTCCAGGGTCTTGCAGCTGCCGGTGGGCGAGAGCATGCCCATCTTCGAGAACGAGATGTGCCGCGTCGGCGTCAGCAGCAGATTGATGCCGCCGGCCAGGGCCATCTCGCAGTCGCCGCCTTCGATGGCCTGGATGGCGCTGTGGATCGCATTGAGCGAGCTGGAGCAGGCCGTGTCGATGGGGATGCTGGGGCCGCGCAAGTCCAGGAAGTGCGACACGCGGTTGGCGATCACGGCCGTGGCCGTGCCGGTGGAATGGTGCGCCTCGATGGCGGTGTGGCCGCGCTCCTGCAGTTCCTTGTAGTCGTGGTTGAACACGCCCACCACCACGCCGACCTTGCGGCCGCGCAACTGCGCCGGTGCAATGCCCGCGTCTTCCAGGCAGGCCCAGGCCAGCTCCAGCATGAGCCGCTGCTGCGGGTCCATGCTTTGCACCACCTTCGGCAGCAGGCCGAAGAAGCCGTGGTCGAACGCGTCCACGTCGTCGATGAACCCGCCCCATTTGCTGAGGCTCTTGTTCACCTGCGTCGCCGGGTCGCCCCAATAGGCCTGCCAGTCCCAGCGCGGCGCCGGCACGATGGAGATGCTCGCCTTGCGAGCCGCCAGATTGCTCCAGTAGGCCCGCAGGTCCTGTGCGCCGGGAAACCGGCAAGCCACGCCCGTGATCGCGATGTCCATTTTTATTCTCCTGGGCGCTCAGGCCACGGGGATCCAGCACGCAAACAAAGCCCGGCCATCCACCATCACGGGCGGGCCGGCGCGGTGGGCGCGAAAGCCCGCCCGCTGCAGCAGCCGCTCGATGCCCAGCGGCGACACCGTGATGACCCGCGTGGCCCCTTGCTCTGCCGCCGCGGCCAGTGCGGCCTTCAGCAGCCCCACGGCCACGGGCGATGAATAAGAGCCCAGCGGCGACGCCGCGGCCTGTGCCAGGTCCACCGCCGCAAAGCGCGAGAGTTCCCACACGTCCGGCGCGCACGGCGCTGGCAGGCCGTTGAGCAACTGCGGGAAGACCTCTGCCAGCAGGTAGGGCGCGGTGGTGGGCAGCAGGCGCGCACAGCCGTTGATGCGGCCGTCGTCATCGCGGGCGGCCACATAGCGTGTGTCGGCGCGGTCGAACTGGTCGAACTCCAGCCCGTCCTTGCATTGAAGTTCCCAGCCCATCATCTCGACAAAGACGCGATGCCGGTATCTCGCCAGCTCTGTGGCGAGCCCGCGAGAGTGACTGTCATAAGACCCGGTGACGATCTGCATGTGATCCCCAATTGCTGACTGCCGTTGATGCGGTGTGTGTGACAAGTGAACGGATGTAATTGGGCAATCGAATCGATCCGTGCGGTACTACCAGGATTGGTAGGCGAAGCGGAGTTAGGGGGGTGCGGGTGGGATTAGGGGTATGTCTGAGGCCGGCGGTTTTTTCTAGGCAATAGAGAGGATGTGCCCGCGTCGCCTATCGGAAAAACTCCAGCCTTGGATACGTTGGGCCACGGTTTGCGCAATCGCCGCGGGGCGGCTGGAGCGGACGATGAAAAGCTGGCAGGAAGAGCTCATGCATTCGGCCGAAGGCGCGCACAGCCAGGACGCGCTCTTCGAGCGCATCGAGGCCGGTGCGCAGGCGCTGGGGTTCGACCGCTGCGCCTATGGCCTGCGGGTGCCGGTGCCGGTGTCCAACCCGCGCACCGTGCTGCTCAACAACTACCCCAGTGAATGGCGTGCGCGCTACCTGGCCGCCGGCTACGTGCGCACCGACCCGACCGTGCTGCACGGCCGCCGCACCCAGGCCCCGCTGGTGTGGGACGCTCAGGTGTTTGAAGGCGCGCCGGCCCTGTGGGAAGAGGCCCGTTCGTTCGGCCTGTGCTTCGGCTGGGCCAAGTCGAACCTGGACGCCAACGGCGTGGGCGGCATGCTCACGCTGGCCCGCTCATCCAATGCCTTGTCCCAGGGTGAACTGGCGGCCAACAGCCTGCAGATGTGCTGGCTGGCCCACATGGCCCACTTGTCGTTGAGCCGCCTCATCGTGGCCGGCCTGGCCGACGAAACGCCCACCCTGACCGAGCGCGAGATCGAGGTCCTGAAGTGGACCGCCGACGGCAAGACCTCCGGGGAGATCGCGGACATTCTGGCGGTGTCGGACAACACCGTGAACTTCCACATCAAGAACGCGATGGCGAAGCTGCGCACGGCCAACAAGACGGCGGCGGCGGTGCGCGCGGCCTTGCTGGGGTTGTTCAATTGACGGTTAGATCGCCCGCCCACCGAGGGCCCGCCGCAGATTCGCCCGTGCGATCTCCTCCAGTGCCTGATGGAAATGCGGCGTGCTGAAGATGCGTGGCCGCTCCAGGAACGAGCGCAGGATGGCCCGCCGCTTGCGCTTGAACAACCAGCTCGGCACGTGGCCGTACTCTTCGCGGATCTGGTGTTCGTACTCGGCAAAGCGCGCCGGCCCTGCACCCAGGATGGCCAGGTCGATGTCCACCAGAAGCTGCTCGTCCGCATCCACGGGCACACCCGTGTGCCGCGTCACCATCACCAGCGCATGCAGGCGTGCGGCCCCCTCCGGGGCCACGCCTGCCTGCAGCGCGGCGCTGCTGGCCCATTCGGCACTGCGCTCCTCATTGTCGGAACGCGTCACGTCGTAGATGGCATCGTGAAACCAAAGGGCCGCTTCCACCTCGGCCCCCTTCGCGGCCAGGCCCTGGACCTGCTCGAACCAGCCCAGGCATTCACGCAGGTGCTGCAGCGTGTGGTACTTGCGGTGCGCCTCGCCGTAGCGGGCCATGAGCGCCCCGTACACG
>Ga0307516_10004094_pt1 | contig 18228 bp, 27 predicted proteins | sample 19_EM_MG_FD_203310 | JGI IMG/M metagenome (GOLD analysis project Ga0307516, IMG submission 203310) | Populus trichocarpa ectomycorrhiza microbial communities from riparian zone in the Pacific Northwest, United States - 19_EM | ecosystem: Host-associated > Plants > Roots > Unclassified | place... | reverse complement strand
GGAGGGTCTAGACTAGGTCGACGAGCCCTCTCCTAGTTAGCTCTGGCAACAAACTTGGCGCGTGATCTCTCAGATCCTCCCCTCCCTTCTGCGCCACGTATGTGACCTCTGGACGAATTGAGTGCGAGGTCCAGAACTGGACCAACAGGCGGTCGAGATCGTGCCATTCCTGACAAACCATTTCCTCAATCTCTTTTGGGAGGACAATAGCCTGGCAGATGTTGATACGTTGAAGGTTTTTGGATTCGACGGTTTGGAGCGTCGTGATGATCCACTGGGCGCTCGACCTCGTCCACATAAATCTCAGGTACTTGAGTTTTGTGGTCTTGGAGAGGTCAAGAGAAACAGTCCGAGACGTGTCTATATCCGCGGGTGACGGTAAGGAACTGGCCGGTTGCAGGAGTTGAAGAAACCATACTCAGGGGGAGACAGAGAATGGTGAGAAATTCTAGGGTACCAGAACACCTCGACACCAAATTCGTCAGCGACTCGTTATCGTCATTGGCGAGTAGCACCGTGATCTCGGAGAAGTGGAGACCACCCGGAAGGTCCAACAATCGACGTACGACAGGGCGGGGGCCCCTGAACGTCCTCAGGTCAAGGGACCCGGTGAGTCTGGGTGATGCCAAAGGAGCGTTCCATTCGTCTCCATCACTCTCGGGATAAGGGGCGATCAACGCCAAATCTTCGAGAAGGGGAAAGGAACAGACGAGGTGGAAAACCTCGGCAGCGGTATGGGACAGGCGGAGCGACCTGACTGCGGGCGATAGTCCATGAAATGGGACAAGGGAGGCCCGATCCAGGTGCTCCAAGCGCAAGTGTTCGACGTTGTGAAAAGGGCGGATCCAGCTTTCCACACCCGCATCCGTGGCAGTGACGACCGGGATGCCGTGAATGGAGAGAGTGCGCGTGTGGTGAGCGGGAGAGTTGGAAGGGTCCGGAAATGCCCTCGTCCACATTTCGATGTTGGATTCTGAGGCGCGGAATTCGACATGAGCGAAGAGGTGTTTTCGCGTCCGGGGAACCCATGATTTGGAGACGACGCAACACGTTTTGAGCGTGGTCGGCTTGTCGTGAAGGTGGTCGACGATGAGATCGAGTATCTCTGGCGGGAAAGAGGAGGACGACATCGTAGTGGTCCGGGGACCCGCAACCCGCCAATTTTGATTCCGCGCGGAATTCCCACCCTGTTGTTTGAAAGTTCGCGACGGAGCCTCCCCTTCCGATCGCGAACTCGCTTATCCCCGTCAACGACGGTGAATCCCATCCCGGTCGAGGTTTCTCCATGTCTCAACCATTCTACTGCTGTCGGTGGGGAGCCTGCCACGCACAATCCCCGCTGGGAGGTGCGCCTAGGATTCGGATATCCTGTGACGCGGAGGTGACGCACGGCAAAGCAAGAGGTGTCCGGCCAACCGCCCCCCACCACGACGCGTTATTCCCTCGCCACGACTTCGGAGGTCGCCAATACGCCGCGATCCTGCCTTTTGGATGGCTCGAGGGGTATTCACTTTGCCATCGTTGATCGTTTTGCAATTCCAGCGAGAACATTGTCGCTTCCTTAGGCCGGGTGTCTCGGGGTGAAATTACTAGAACTTTGAATCGCCTTTGAATCGCCTCGCTCACGCCCCTCGGGAGAAATGGGGGGGGGGGCTCACTCAATGTATTCCAGACCCCATATCCCAACCAATCTTATGATCTCCACGATGCTGACAGAACGTGTCGGACCTGGTTGGAATCAGGCCGGAGGGGACTCCGCGGTATGGTGGATCGAACACGAGGTGGGCCACAAGCAGCTTTAGTGGGAGGCAACACCCCCTTATTTTCAACCCGGGGGAGTCCTGCGCGACCCAGAGGGGGTAGGCCGATGAGGGCGGACACAAGCAGGTGGCCATGGGGGTCACAAAGAAGGGCTTCAGTCGGTGAGCCACTCCGTCCTGGCCCTCTAATTTGGTGATCGGGAACACAGGCCCAGAATTTTTAACTAGGCCAGCGCGATTACATGTTAGTTGTCGCCTTCCGAAGGGGCCGAGGACAATGGAAGCTGGAATTGGAAACCTCTAGGGGATCGGGTCTCCCGGGTAGACTTTGGAAGCCTCGAGCGTTCAAGGCGATTATCCCATTGATGCCGTGCAGTGGCGCGCTCAGGTTAGTCTCTTGGGGGTTTTTCGACCTCGACCCGGTGGCTGATAACGGTTTGTACTAGCGCTTTTGAAGGAGATGGGGCACGGCATGGCCTCCTTCCCTTCGCCACAATTCTTGGGGATTCCATTATCCGACGTCGGGGGCAGGTCCAATCCGCGAGGTCCCAAAAACCGGCCGGAAATCAGGGGTCCTACAACCACTCCTTGCTTTCTTCAAAAGATTACGAATGGCGCATCCCGAGGATATTCTTCCATTTGTGATGCGTGCGAGTCTGGGTTCGGTCCCTTTCGCTGCTCCGCCACGCATAGCCAGCTATGAGCTTGCGCTAATAAATCACTGCCACGACTGATTTACCGTTCAAATCCACGATTCACTGCCGAAAAAACCGCCCGAACAAAGCCAGAGACTAGGTTGATCAATCATACACCCCCCCCCCCCCCCAAAGCGAGAGAGGTAGCCTGGATGAGTCGAGTGGGAACCGCGCGATTGGCAATTAAGGCCGTGGAGAAGGACGTGCGAGTCCAGAATTTTGGTGGATAAAGGGTGGCTCAATCCACGGCCAAAAAGGGCGTATTTGCTAAAGCCACTGTCTGACCACGTCGAACGACCGAGATGTATTTAAGCCGTGGATGTCCTCTTCCTACCCACCCAACGCCATTTATCCTACGCTCACAACAACTCCATTCTTCGCTCCCACGCGTTCTAGTACCAAATCACAATGGCTTACTTCAACAACATCAACGATCCCAGCTTCTACCCCGTTCTCCCCACTTCCGACGAGTTCGGCACGTATCTATCCCTGGGCCGGATGTCAGCCAATGAAGAGGCTTACGATCAAAACCCTTACCCGTCGACTGTCGGCTGGATGGGAGGACAGCCAGGGTACGTGGTCGGTCCGCCGACCACCCTCCGAGGCGGGGCCAGCTTCGGTAAGGATAACCACATCTCCTCGTGGATTGACGCCTTACAGTGATTCTCCAGAACCGATGACTTCGGTGACCTCTTATGCAGGTCAGACACACAGCTACGGGCAGCCACCTTACCCTGTACACCACTGGCCGACTACCGGCCAGTATGCCCGGTCTCACCACCCCGGTATCGCGAGTTGGGACAACTCTTTCACCAGGCCGGCTTGGGAAGCGTCCACGGCGCTCCCTACCCCTAGTAGTGGTAAGTATTTCTTTCCTTCAAAACCCTGAACAACCTAATACTCACCAACCACAAACAGCCCCGCTCAACTACTGGGGGGGAGATCTGAGCGGGCAATCCACCAGCCCGTTCTATACGGTAAGCGCTCAAGCTCGATCATTTACACGGGCCAACCGACACCCCTCCGCAGAACCCGCAAACCCCACGTCAGCCTAGGACTGGGCTAACATCCACAGTGCGGTTCCAGCCCTATGTGGCACCCCGTACTCGTTTGGATGAGCACTGGAACGCGGAGGCGGGGCCGTCCACCCTGGTGCCCCCGCCCGCCCCATACATGGCTCTGCCAACCACACACCCCTCCGGAGGGACATCCGAGGCAACGGCTAACGCCGAAAAGGATCAAACAGCGACAGAAGCAGGTATTTCCCCAGTAAGTGATTTTTACTGTTCTCATATTCCTCATGTGACTGAATGACCGTTCGACGTTAGACGACCGAGCGCTCCCGCGAGGCAAAACGAGCACGCGTCGTCCATCGGAGGGATATGCGCAGGCTGTGTGTCTGGGCGCAAGGGTGGGGAAACCCCTCAGACCTTCCGAGCTATGAACAAGCTCTAGGCAGTAAGCCCCTATCCGGTACCATGAGACGGTGCGCTAACCAATTTAACGCAGTCGCGCTGGGTGCTGTTAAGGAGAACCGGTTTCCAGTGTACACAAAACCCCGCCCCCGCGAGGGGAAAGGCAAGCGGACCGCAGAGGGTAAGAAAGGCCCCTCCGCGGAACACAAAAGGAGGAAGGGGACTCGCGGGTTCCATGAGGAACTTAGCCGATATTACCTGCTGGCAGGGGGCGAGGCGGTGTGGAAATGCCCGGAGCTGTTGCGGAAAGGTGAGCACAGACGTAATCGCTCGAGGTCATGACAGCCCCCTCACCTGTATTCCTTCCCAGTGTTGGGAGAAGTCTTAGATCTCCCAGAACCAACACCACCCGTCGAGCCGTCAGTTTGAGTTTCGACGTCTACAACGGCAGCCCCGGAAAACCCTAAAAATACCCGGACTTTTTTAATCACTCCATTACATTGTAGAATTCGAATGGCCGTTTTATTGGATTTCCGCTCGTAAACTATGCTCCCTACTTGAAGTGAATGCGAACATTGGATTGAGTTGGGAGGTGAAGTCTATGAGAACGCACGATACCTATAGGGAGCCGCCCCTCATAATCGGTGCAACAAGGTTGATGAGACAGCCTTGGACTACATAAAAATTGCCGTCGGTCAGATAATGTCAATGGAGCCTTGCCGACGGTTGCGACCTCTGCCTGGGGTACCATCCATGACGCTCGAGGACGTCCGCGTCTCTCTAACGACCTGAGCGGCCGATCGCTCTTACAGTCGATGCGACATCCGGCTGTAGGTCGACCATTCTGGGCACAACGGAATGGATAGGAATCGGCCAGAAACGATGGTGAGGTGAAAGAGATGATTATCAGCGTGGGAAACGGCCAAATTTACGTGGAGAGGTAATTTTTGGCGGATTAAAGTCGCGTGTGTTCGAGACTGGGGGTCAATTTCCGACACTGTTCAGTACCGGTCTGCCTCTGAGATGATGTGGCGCGACGCCGTCTGCACACATTCACTCGAGGTGGACGTCATTTCTGGATAGAAAAGGGCTGCCAGTGGGTAATTCGTTGTCTCAAGGAGCCCGGTCCGATGGAACAAAGCGCCTCTACCCTTGGCTCCATTACAAGCCAATGCCCTCGAACAGGGCCCAGGCTCCTGATCGGTTGCAAATCATCAGACCATCATTGTGTATCTAGAACGTTCTATATTTCGTTCACTGAGGGCAAGAAAGCGCGGTCGGACCCAAGTTGTGTCCGGTATTGCCTTGTGATGCAAGCCGATTAGATGACCGAGCTCGAGCAGTTGCCACATAGGATGCGACGCTGTCGGACCACTAGGAGAGGGCTCGCCGACCCAGTCGAGGCCCCCCGCGATCGCCGGTACTAGGAAGGCCAGGCATACTCTGGATTACAAGAAATTCCCATCTGATTTTCAAAAGTACTACTTCGGAAAGGATGTCCCACTAAGACTCGTACTACACTGTTCAAACGCGAAAGCTTACGTCCTTGGCCTTTCACGGGCACGGACTAATGTGAGCCAGCCGATTCGGAGTGCCAGGAGCTAGGAAAACCGGATCTCAGCGATCTGGAGAGGTCGGAAGGTTTCCTCTGGGTACTCACGAATATTTGTGAGAATGCCGCCCAATGCCCACTGGTTGATCTTGGCGGCAACCTGACTGGCTGTGAAGGTCGGATAAAGACCGTACACATATGCAGCGACTCCGGCAACGATACAGGAAGCCTGGAATCGCTGTTAGAAAGTCCCCACAGGGAATTGGAATCAACAACACCGACCGATGTTGTTCCAGAGATAGTGTTCGTTCCTCCGTTGTTCCTTTACGTCCACGTCATTAGCTGAGTGGCAGAAGTCGAGAAAGATCTCACCAGGTTGAGATGATGTCTTGACCTTTCAAGATGTCAGCAGGAGCTCCAATGCTTCAGGAGAGCGCGCACCTGGGGCATGAATGTCGACAACTGGACCGAAGTTTGAGAACGGGGCACGGGCGTCAGTGCTTGTGGTTGCCCCAACGGTTATTGCTTGTGGAACTCGACCGGGAGAGAACTTCCCAGCGTCGCTGTTGCTTGACCCCGCTTGAATCTCGTGAGATGCGGGGCTCGTTTGGCGTCCGACCACACTTACCGGTAGTGACTACAACGATACCTGCGTTGAACGCCTAGGGTTTACGTGGGCGGGGAGTAAAAGCTGACGTTTATCAGATATATACTGACCGTGACGACGGCATTATCCAGAACCGCGTTAGGAGACCCTCCAATCGGGAGCACAATGATGCTCGGTTTGGGGTTGGACTTGTACTGGGCTATAACCCAGTTGATACCGGATATACTGGTACTCTAGTAACCTTTTGTGGAAATTTGATCGAAGAAAGGCACCTACATGTCCGTGAACGTGCCGGAGCTGAACTCGGGGCGGGGAATGTAAGTCTGGGGATAGTGGTCATGACTTGGGTGAAGCGGACGAACCCTTGGTCGCTCAACACTTTCACAGCGACAGTTTTTGCCTTTTTGGCAACGCCGCTATGTGATTTAACGTCAGGACCCAGCCAAGACGAGAAAAGACAATTCCGCACTAGGTCTTCGCATTCACAAGCCCGGCGCAATGCGTTCCCGAGCTATGGCACAGTGAGTTTCCCCCAGGGGGAGAGCACCCGATCGAGAAAAGGCTGCTGACCCTTGACCATCGACGTTCTTCCCCCTGGGTCAGTGGGTAGTACAGACAGCGGTGATGGACGACATACCGAATATCCGCCTGCACAATTATCCCGATCATCAGGAATCCATCCTCCGGTAAAGAGATAGAGAACGGCATACCGCTGCATATAAAGTTACTAGTCAAGAGACGTGAGATTTTACAACACCGACACTTACAACGTAGCTCCCCAAGATGAGAGACCTTCAAATACCCATCATTCAGAGGAAATATAAATGCGCGAATGAAGAACTCACCCAAGTACTCCGGCTATAGAGCGCTCAAGTGATTGAAACGGTGCAGAACAGTTAACATAGACTCACATGTGTGGTGAGAATTCCTGAAGAAATTCAATCTGATCAACATCCCACTCAAGAGAACACCATCGAAGCTTACCAGTCGCTGTGTAAATCACCAGTTAGCATGTAGTCCACGTTAACAAGCGCGGTGGCGGACAGATAACATAGACGTAGCTCCCAGCTCCTGCGGTGTTGTCGTAGACGTAATCGGTCGACGAAGTCGGCCAGGTCAACGCGCTCAGCCTCACGAGGTGCCACGGGGCGTTGTGTCTTGGCCGGGAACGCTATTAGTCGTGGTTGGGATCGGGGTTTCACCACATACTGTGCAACAAGGGTCATAGCATTAACTGTCCCATCCTCGAGCGAGAGGATGGATTGTTTGGAAGCTGCGGCCGGTGGAGCTGCAGTCACGGCCGAGATGAAGAGAGCCAGAGTAGTAAGCTTCCTGTAGAGCATCGTGATAGAACTGTGATCCTCTGGGGTTCGAAGAGCATAGGGACTGGCCGCCCATGCAGCCAAATTTAAACTCCGCGCACGTCCTTTCCCATATGTCCCTCCGAAAGCGCTGGAAAAGCCGTCCTCCCAAACCCGCCCGTCATAGCCAAAAACACCACTAGATCACCGTCTCGTTGGCTTTGCGGAAGCACGTGGGGCCACCTGCTTCACCCGTGGAAGCACAACGGTGCGCAGACCGGGATCCCAGAAGCGCGCAAGAACTACTCATCGAACCGTAGCTCTTGCTCAAGGACGTTCAGCATAGGGAATCCCTGGCCGCGTTGCAACGCGAACTCGACGCTCTACACGAGAAACGTGCTGAAATTGGGAGAACCGATGATCTCGCCCTCTTCGATCGGCTCGGCATATGGATCGGCACAGAAAGCGCATGAAACCGCTCCCGGTGAGTGACCCCCGCAATCAGTTGGGGGAGATATCGCACTCGAGCGTTGCGTGTATCTCTTTGGACTCGTGACAGCAGGAGGCGCAGAAACGGAGATAATGGAGAGCGCAGGAGCGGGGTGCTTCTCGTGGAACGCTGTGCCAGGACGACGATATGTGCGTCCGTACTCCGGGAGCCCAGAGCTCAATTACCAGAGCCATAGCTACGAAACTCCGAAGTCGTGACTCGCGATTGCGCGTTTGGGACGTGCACGCGTAGTCCGGATAGTGTGGGCGCCCTGCAGATCTCTGACAGTGGCTGCCCCATGCAGCGTTTATATGTTATTAGATTCGCCTTTGCGCGTACCGGTATTGCTTGTGATGCAAGTCGGTTTGGATGATCGAGCTCGAGCAATTGCCATGTAGAATGGGTTGGTGGACCACCCAAGCCCCCCCTGTAACAATACGGTTATCTGTACAGCCAGGCGTGCTCTGGATTACAAGAAATCCACATCTGATTTACAAAAGTACTACTTCGGAAAGGATGTTCCACTGAGACTCGTGCTACAATGTTCAAACGCGAAGGCCCACGCCCTCGATCTTTCATGGGCCGATGTGAGCGATCTGGTTCGGAGTGCCAGCAGCTAAGAAACCAAAGTTCAGTGATCCAGAGAGGTCGAAAGGTTTCCTCTGGGTACTCACGAATACCTGTAAGAACACCGTCCAATCCCCACTGGTTGATCTTGGCGACAACCTGACTGGGTGTGAAGGTCGGATTAAGACCGTACACATACGCAGCGACTCCGGCAACGATACAAGAAGACTGAAATCACCGTTAGGAGGTTTCCACACGGATTCAGAATTCACCGACCGAGGTCATTCCAGTGTTAATCTTTCTTCCTCCGTTGTTCCTTTACGCCCACATCAACGACCAAGTGACAGAGGTTGAGAAAGATCTCACCAGGTTGAGATGACACTTTGACCTTTCAAGATGTCAGCACGAGCTCCAATACTTTACGAGAGTGCGCACACCTGGGGCATGGATGTCGACCACCGAACCGTAGTTTGAGAACGGGGCACGGGCGTCAGTGATTGTTGTTGACCCGACGGTTATTGCTTGTGGAACTCGACCGGGAGAGTTCTGCCCAGCGTCGGTGCCGCCTGACCCCGCTTGAATCTCGTGAGGTGCGGAGCTCGTTTGGTGTATGGCATGCTTACCGGTAGTGACTACAACGATGCCTGCGTCGAACGCCTAGGGTTTGCGTGGGCGGGGAGTGAGATGCAGCATCTATTAGATACTGACCGCGACAACGGCCTTATCCAGAGCCGTGCTAGGAGCCCCTCCAACTAAGAGTACGATAATGCTTGGTTTAGGGTTGGAAATGTACTGGGCCACGACCCAGTGGATACCGGATATACTGGTACTCTGGTGACCCCTTGTAGACATTTGATCGAAGAAGGACACCTACACGTCATTGAGCGTACTGGAGCTGAACTCGGAGCGAGGAATGTAAGTCAGGGGATAACGGTCATGGCTCGAGTGGGGCGAACGGACCCTGAGTCGCTAATCACTTTCACAGCGACAGTTTTTGCCTTTTTGGCAACGCCGCTGTGCGATTAACATCAGAATCATATTGGGGCGGAACAACGGCAATCCGTACTAGGTCTTCGCGTTCACGAGCCCCGCACAATACGTTCCTTGGCTATGGTATCGCGGGTTTATCTCAGAGACAGAGCAGCCCTTAGAGGAGAGGCGGCTGACCCTTGGCCATCGACGTTCTTTCCACTGAGTCAGTGGGTCGTATAGGCAGCGATGTCGATGATCGACGACATACCGGATATCCGCCTGCGCAATTATGCCAATAATCAGTAATCCATTCTCTGGTCAAAAATCGAAATGGGGAACTGCATACCGCTGCATATAAAGTTAGCCAAGAGACGCGAGATTTCACAACACCGACACTTACAACGTAGCTCCCCAAGATGAGAGACCTTCGGATACCCATCGTTCAGAGGGAATCGAAATACACGACCAAAGAACTCACCCGAGTACTCTGTCTGTAGAACGTTCAGGTGTTTGAAAGGGTGCAGAATAGTTGACGTAGACTCACATGTGTCGTAAGAATTCCTGATGAAGAGATTAATCCGATCAATATTCCACCCTGGAGAACTCCGTTGAAGACTCACCAGTCGCTGTAGGGGTCACCAGTCAGCATGCGATGTGAGTTAGCAAGCATGGCGGCTTACAGATAACGTAGACATAACTCCCAGTTCCTGCAGTGTTATCGTAGATGTAGTTGGTCGATGAAGTCGGCCAGGTCAACGCGCTCAGCCTCACAAGGTGCCACGGGGCGTTGTGTCTTGGCCGGGAACGTCATCAGTCGTGGTTGGGATTGGGGTTTCACCACATACTGCGTAACAAGGGTCGTAGCATTAACAGACCCATCCTCCTCGATCGGCTGAACCCGCTGGTCCCCACGCAAACCCTTGAGATATTCTTCAGTGAACGGTCCTGTGAACCTATTTATAGCATCCCATTCGTGGGTGATCTCCGCGACCGCGCTCAATCGGCCGGTGATCGACGAAGTGTGTGTGGCGCGGGAATCATCGTCCTCGGGCGTGAGGATGGATTGTTTGGAAGCCGCAGTCAGTGGAGCTGCGGTCACGGCCGAGGTGAAGAGGGCCAGAGCAGTAAGCTTCCTGTAGAGCATCGTGATAGAATTGTGATCCTCCGGCGTTCGAAGAGCATAGGGAAGTTGGCGCCCTCCAGCCAAATTTAAACTCCGCATACGTCCTTCCCCATCTCTTTGAAATGCCGAAAAAGTGGTTCTCTCAACCCGTCCGCCATGACCAAAAACAGCACCAGATCACCACGCTGTTGACTTAGTAACTCTGGCATCGAACTCCAGCTCTCGCTCAGGGACGTTCAGCATAAGGAGTTCCCCGGCCGCGTTGCCAATGCGAACTCGACGTTCTTCGCTAGCTTGAAGGCGTGCCTCCAGGAACTGCAGGAAAGCTATGACGAGATTAAGGGGGATCTGAAGAAGAGATGTGCCGAGATTGAGAGGCCCGATGATCCAGCCCCCTTCGATCGCCTCGGCATGTGGATCGACACAGATAGCGCGTGAATCACTCTGGTAAACGCGCTGGCGAATCCACTGACACATCTTCCTCGTAGGTGACCCTGGACGCCGGACTGAAATAGCCCACGATCAGTCGGGGGAGATATCGCGCCCGAGCATTGCGTCTATCTTTTTGAAGCCGTGACAGCAGGAGGCGCAGATACCAAAGCCATAGCCATAAAACTCCAGAATCGTGGCTCGCGATTGTGTATTTAGAAACGCACGCGTAGTCCGGGTGGCGTGTGCACTACGGCGGGCCACCCAAGGGTTGAGATGCGTCCGTCCAACTTGGAATGGCTAAAGAAATCTGGCAGTGGCTGCCCACACAACGTTTATATATTAGGCTCGCCTTCAGTGGCTTAAGCATACCAACCAACGCCGATTGCGATGGCCTCCACACTTCCATTTCGCCCACAACGAAATAAACCTTCCTCCCTCCCCGTGACGCCTTCTACCTTTCTACGACCCCCTCCGTCACACCTGAGCGCTGAGCGCGGGGTCCAGGTCCCCATCACCCGCAGGTGGCAGGCCTCACAATTTCGCCGGAGCGGCAGACCACGAGGGTTCCCCAAGGGCGTAAAGAGCGTCAAGCTCACCCTTGTACTTCTTTTGAACGTCCCGCCTACGGACCTTCATCGTCGGCGTGAGGCAGTTGTTCTCGACCGAGAAGAGTTCGTTCGTGAGGTACAACCTCTTCGCGAACTCGTACCTACAAAAACCCCAGTGTCACACGGATTACGCCAGGGTAGAGATGTGGAGGGGAAACGTACCCTTTCAATCCGTACCTGACCCCGGCCTTCGTCAACATATCCAAAACAGCCCTCACGACTTCCTTATCCCTAACCGCCTCATTCAACATCCTCAAATCCGTCTCGCTCACCCGCTTCTTCCACACCTCCGAAGCTACCTTCGCCAGAACCACCGGATCCGGAATCACAATGGCCAACAAATACGACTCCAACGAATCCCCATGCACGTAGATCTGCTGCACGACTGGACATGCCGCGTACACGTTCTCGATACTCTCCAAAGCGACGTACTCGCCTTGAGAGAGCTTCATTATGTTCTTGACGCGATCGATGATCTTGAATCGCCCGACTTCGTCAACGAGGCCGACGTCGCCGGTGTGGACCCAACCTTCTTCGTCGATCGTTTCTTTCGTGGCTTCCGGGTCTATGTGAAACAGGCGAGTCAGGGATCTAGACGGAGAAGTCACAAAGAAAGGGGGTCTCACTCTTGTAGTAGCCGGAGAAGCAGTTGGCGCCCCTCACACAGATCTCTCCGCGTGGATGGGGTTTATCCAGGACGCTATACCCCATACTTGGGACATCCAGCAACTTGACCTCGTTGACCGGTTGGGGGAACCCAACGGTCCCCGCAGCAGTCGGGTCCATGGGGAACGGTTTCGTGCACGTTCCACAATTCTCGGTCATACCATATCCTTGAATGAGGTTACACGCTAGCGTTACCCTGAGGAAGTCCATAACCTCCGGGTTCAGCGGTGCACTTCCACTCAACAACAAGTCCACCCTCCCCCCGAGAATCCCCCTGACCTTGTTGAACACCAGCTTATCCCAGAAGGGGTGGGTGTGATCACCAGTTTGCTTCAACCTCTCCAGCTTGGCGGCTACACCGCGTCGGAATAAGGCGCCCTTGAGGCCCGGGGCCTGGAGGTTTGCCGCTATTGCTTGGTAGATTCTGTTGTAAACTCGAGGAACGGAGGCAAGGAAGGTGGGTTTGAGGATTTGGAGGTCTTCAATCAGGCGTAGGGGAGAACCGGTGGAGTAGCCGATCGAACCACCAACGGCGGTGACGTTGATCTCGAGCGATCGCTATATGAGGAAGAGCGTGAATTTTGATTCCTATATACAGTGGGAGTTGGATTTACTCCGTAGATGTGGGCGAGGGGCAGAAACGAAAGCATTGTGGGAGCGACATCGACAGGCAAGTCCCAACCAGAAAGGTTGGAGTAGGTGGCCGCGGCAAGGGCACCTTGTGTCAGCACGACACCCTTGGGATTACCCGTTGTTCCCTAAAAGCGCCGCGTTAACCTCCGGGGATGTGATTTGCAAGGTCACTTACGGAGGTGTAGCAAATAGTCGCAATCGTATCCGCAGTCACAGGCGGAGGAAACAAAGGTGTCTTGACCCCGATCACCTCAACTGGACCAGGACCCATCAGTGACACGAAATGCAGATTGCCAAAAGCAAGCTCACGTTCATTCAGAGTGAGGATGCGGATTCTGTGCTCCTTACCCCAAGCATCGGCAAGTTTGCGGGCATCCCCGGGGATGTCTCCGAGGGTGATGATTGTTTTGACAGTCGGGAGTTTTGGAGACAAACTAAGCAATGTGGACACGTTTTGAGGCTGGGCGAAGATGATGCTAAGATCTGAGTGGTTGACGCTATTTTGTTTGGGTTTTGATTCAGCGCGATAAACTGTATGTAACAAGCGACCCTACATGTACTCTTGATGCAGTTATGGATTAATTGATGGGAGCGCGCGCTGGAGGACATGGCGGACGTACCGATTGAATCCGGCCCAAAGTTTTCGTACAGAGGCACAACGACCTTTCCGTACAACGAGAGGGCAAGGTCAAGGATCCGCCATTCTGCGAAAAGGTGGGTGTGTCAGCGAGTGTGTCAAGGCAGATGCCGGATGATCGCGCCAGATGAGGAACACGTGAAATAGGGGCTGACCGGGACTGTTTCCGCTCCACAAGCCGACGGTCTCGAGTCCGTTCGCCCCGACGGCATCCCCAGAGCGGAAGAGGTTTTCTACGCCGCTTCCGACGTCGAGTCTGCGTTTTGCTATCTCGCCCCAGGTCGACCAGACGAAGTGGTCGGCGAACTTGAGCGGGTTGGTCGAGACCGTCGGCCGGTAGCCAACGTAGGGGGCGTTTGGACCGGCTACCTTGAGGCCGCGGTCGAAGACTTGCGTGAGGTCCGTGAACGTCCGTCCGTCGTCCAGGGTGATGTGTGAGTACACGGCTGTGGTTTACCTTGGGGGTGAGCTAAACGTCTGATATTTCAGACCGGGCGCGGGGACTTGCCGTTCCTGTAAATGTCTACAGGAAGGCGTTGTTTCTGTGAGCCTGAACGGGCCCAAAATTTGTGGGGAATGTACCAGAGTGTCCTGGCTTTCCCGAACCAGGCAAAACGAGAGACTGCTGCTGGTAAGGGAGGTTCTCCGGCCAGCCGTCGTTCAAGGGGTGGATGTCGGTCATGTTGGGGGTGATGGAGAAAGGGTGAGCAGAATATCCGGCGAGGTCCCAGGTGAAAGTTCGGCGATACGTGTTCCGGTATGAGCGTTGAATCAGATCTCCGCATCACTCGAACTCGGACCACGCGGTGGCAAGAAACGGCTGAGTGAAGTGCAAATCCGAGTGGTAGCAGCTAGCCGGCCATCAAGCGACAATGCAAAGGCAACTGGGGAATCAAATCCAGCGCAGCCAGCACAAAGGAGGGTCCCCAAAGGAAACAACAGACGCCGGACCTCCATATCTGGACAATTGAGGCGATCGACTGAGACGCGACTGTCACCCGTTCTGGCCACCCTGGGCGAGCAAGACCGTGTCCACGCATGGGCCGCGGCGGGTCGCCCCTATTTTAACCCAACCCCAATCCGCCCTCCATCTCTTTCCCTCACCCCCATCTCCCCACCCACCTCTCGCCGCTCTCTCGGTCTCACACCACCTCTAATCCTAATCATCTGTATTCTTAATCTCAATGATCTCCACTGGAACGTCCACCAAGAAGCAAACCCCGATTGCCATCGCTGGTCGACGGATGAAGAGATGGGTACGTTCCTCCTCCCCCTTCTCCTCGGCCACCCTCCAGATCCCTAACCTCCCTCTTCCAGTTTGGCAAATCTACCCCTCGAAAGCCCAGAAAGTTCACGAAACACCACCGAAAGGTTTCCGACGCGACTGTCTCCCCGTCGCCCCTGGCCACCGTCCTCATCGCCCCCGAACTCAAGGACGCGATCAAGGCGAACGAGGCAGACCAAGTCGTACATGACGTCTTCCTGCCATCTGAAACGTGAGTCCTTCCTCCGTTCATGTTTCGGTTTCTAAATCACCCTCCCCCGCTGACGTCAATTGATCGCGGATCTCGTCCATCCGTCGTGTGATGTCAACAGTGGTGCAGCCTCGTCTAACTCCTCGAGCTCTTCATCGTCCAGCAATGGGCACACGGACGGCGAGTCCGTAACCACCCCCACATCCTCCGACGAGGATTACCGGGAGCCACCTTCCCTTCAGAAACGGTGCTGTGACGAGTGTCAAAGCGGGCGAGACGAGCCTTGCACGTGCCCGTCTGTTGTGGCTGTCATCCCTCCACCTCTTTCCTCCACAGTGTCTACTTCTTCAGGAACAGACAAGGACGCCAGTTCGATCCACACCTCGGATCCGGACCAAATACCAGACGAGGAGGATGTCCGGGGGGATATTCCTTGGGTGAGACGGGGGGTGGAACCTGACCGCACCGAGGACGACGAGTCCGACCCGTGGGGCCGAGTTCAGGAGGAAGGGGACCGGTGGGGGGACCCTGAGAATCTGGTCCTTCTGGTCGCGAACGAGGTTGAGATCCGAACGGAGCAACCAGAAACCTTCAGCGGACTATCCAGCACCGCTCCCCCTCCAGCCGAAACTGAAGATCCCCCGACGATCTCCTCATCGGATGGACGGATGACCCTCACCATCCGTAACTTCCTCGGCGCGGGAGCGCATGGCACAGTGCTCTCCGCCGACTGGGCAGAAGGTCCACGCCAAGTCGCAGTCAAGGTCTCCCACAAGCTCTTCATTTCCGAACTTGATTGCACGGAACCAGGGTTGAGGAACTTGAAGCAAGAATTGGACGTCCTCAAAGCCCTGAAACGGTCGAGGGAGTACAACTCCTTGGGATCGAACTTCTTCCCCGAGCTCTTCAAGAGTTGGCAAGATGAGAAAAACGTTTATTTCGCGATGGATCTCTATCCCTGGAACTTGGACGACCTCCGGTGGGCCGACCCTAACTGGGACGCGTCAGTCGGCGACAAGATCTTATGGACAGCCGAGATGGTATGTTTCCGCCTTACCTCCGTCCCGATGTACGCTCACCCACCTCCACAGATTCTCGGCGTTCAGGCCCTCCATCGTCTGCGAATCTTACACAGGGACATCAAGCCAGCCAATGTCTTCCTCTCGTCCAGCAGACACATCATAATTGGCGACTACGGTCTCGCCCAAGCCTGGCTAGACCCCTTCTTCGCCAACTTCCCCTCTTCCGCCCTGAAAGCCCGTGATGCTCCAGGAACGATGTCCTATCTCGCCCCAGAGGTAGTCAATGGCTTTTACGAGGATTTGGTGAACGTAGAAGTTTTCAAGTATGCAAACTGTGGGTTCGAGTCTGACATTTGGAGTTTGGGGGTCACAATCTGTGACAGCTGGTCTCAGAGTGGTGTGTTGTTCGGGCTCCAGGAAGGGGAGCGGCACCTGGACCACAAGAGTGCCATTCCGGTGAAAATTCTCCAGATGGACATTCGGCCAGCTGTAGAGAAGATCGTTGACGGCCACCCAATCTGGCACCTAATCACAAGGGTGAGTATCCACTCCTTATCTTGGACGGACGGGGGTGCTAATTCCTTTCGGTGTGTAGATGCTAGATAGGAACCCAAAGAGCCGTGCAGGGTTCAAGGAGATCCTCGCCCATCCGGTCTTCGCCCACCTGGACTGGAACAGGGTCGCGAACCTAGATTATACCCGTGAGTCCATTCCCCATTTCTGCCTACCTTGACGCCACGATCCTCACCTCTACCCTTAGCTACATGGAACTTCCCCGAGGTTGAACCTCGTAAACAACCGATGCCCATCCGGGACGAGCTCGAGTTCCCCCGCTATTACCAACCTCCCGGGGATATCCACATCAGCGAGACGGATACCGAGCGGACGAGAGCGGACAAACTAGACAGGCGGCAGGGGCAGGTCCTCAGGAGAGCCACAGGTGCCGCCAGGGACTGGGTGGCCGAGCAACAGCCGTGGGTCAGCGACGGCGTGTTGGCAGAGTACGACTTCGAGTGGACCGCGCCGGAGGTTATCGCGGAGGACGAGAAGTGGGTGGAGGATGAGTGAGCGGCGTCATGTCTGCACTGGTGTAGATCACTTGTGTACCCTCACAGGCTGTGGACTCGGGCGATCGATACCTGTAAGTTGGTTGTATGTATTGTTAGCACGCTATCTCTTTCGCATTCACCTGTACAACATGCAATGCACATTTCGAGCCCTAATAATAGGTCGACCGAGAATGATTGTTGATGGTGTCATCTGACTCACAGCCAAACGAATCAAAGACGGTTTTCACAGCTTTTTCAGCGCACCGGGAATTCGCTTTCTGCTGGAAGTTCTTCGCTGGATGGCACGAAGAAGAGGTACTTGGAATGAAGTGTCGAAAATGGAGGCTGATCAGCGCCTCGGCCGCGATTGTCGGTGCGGTGTTATCGATAAGATAACACCGGTACCACCACGTTCCCTAGTGCTAAGATGAAACCAGGTACAGCTCTTTGCTCTCGAATGCAAAACCCGGGACCACGTTGTCTGTCCGTGGAAGACACCCAGGCTTGCGTCGCACAGGATGTGGAGGTAGGGGTCTCGTGCGCAGTGGGGCGAGTCAGCTCGCGTGGGGGGGCACCGGCCGGCGCCTACGCGAGAGGGGTTCCCGCTCAAAGACAGGCACAGCCCGAATCGGATTGTTGCTTATTATAAGCTCGACTCTCTTCCACACTTCCACCCTCAGCCTTGTAATACCCTTTCCGTTTCTTCAACACCAACCTTCCGATGTACCATCGACAATCTCAACGTCAGTCTCAGTCTCACACTCCCGCTCCGGCCTATACTAGTCAAGGATACGGGGGGTACGGCGGCCAGCAGCCCCAACATCAGGGCGGTGGGGGGTATCAGGGGGGTGGTGGGCACCCCGGAGGTGGCGGATATCCTGGATATGCCGCGCCGCCCCCTCCGCAGAGAGGACCACCACCTGGTGCGGATCCGGACCTTTGGCACTGGTTTTCGGCGGTGGATACGGATAGGTCAGGATCTATCACTGTGACGGAGTTGCAGTCTGCTTTGGTGAATGGTGCGTCTCCTTTCCTCGTATTTTGACGCGATCTACCTCGTCGTGTCCCGTTCTCTTTCCTCGGTGTGGTGTGCGCGTGAGGCTGATTTTTTTCGGGGTTTTTTTTACTCGGTTTAGGAAATTGGACCAGTGAGTGGCGGGTTTCACTTTCGATGTCCCGATGGGTGGTTCCGTCACCCCCGGGGCCGATTTGCGTCACAGGAGC
>Ga0307516_10004093_pt1 | contig 18232 bp, 18 predicted proteins | sample 19_EM_MG_FD_203310 | JGI IMG/M metagenome (GOLD analysis project Ga0307516, IMG submission 203310) | Populus trichocarpa ectomycorrhiza microbial communities from riparian zone in the Pacific Northwest, United States - 19_EM | ecosystem: Host-associated > Plants > Roots > Unclassified | place... | reverse complement strand
CGCCCTCCCGGGATTAATTTTAATTTACCCCCCCCCCCCCCCCCCCCCCCGGGGGCCCACGCACAGCTGACTTGTCGCAGCCCGTAAAACACGTCATGTGGGCAGCTCGCCTGGAGATCGTCGATATGTCCCGCGAACAAGCGGAACGGGAGTATATCCAGCTCGCCAAAGCCTTCACCGACGAATGAAAATAGTCTCGCGTGTTTTGTTCGGGTTGGCGTGGAGAGGCGGACGGGGGCGACAGGTCATGCTAGTTCGGCGTGGATACAATTGTACTCATAGAGCTCTATAATCACCAAGCGTACCGCAGTCATATGTGCTCACAGAGAGAATGTCGCGAAACGGTGGCGTGCCACAGCTCATGGCGCAGTGGTGTCGCCCCGGAGTAGGTGTCAAGAGCCTCACCGTTGCTCCCTCAACGTCTGGCTATTCGTTCTGAGGGGAAAGATTCCCCGCGCAGAAGCCTTCCCAGCCGTGGATGAGAGAGTACCAATGAGGGCATAGGGGAATGGCATGTGATGTGACGATACCCAGCCACTGCCGAGGCGTCACCGGTTTTACTGTTTGTGTCTGGCACACCCGTTTCCTACAGGTGAAAAGCTGGTAGGCGCCTTTCACACGAAGACTTCACAGCAGCAAGGCGGCTGCGCCCGCGCCGTGCGATGGCAGTCTCCAATACCAGTATCGCGCCACACTCTGTTCCCATTACCTATCTAGGCTCCCATCGCGCATTCGCGAACCAAGGGACCTCGACCCAGCCAGGGAACCAGTATTAGGGGTAATCAAAGTGTGTTGAAAAGCTAGCGTGTTGAAATGCTCACAGTTTTCAACAGGCTAAGGAAGCGCCGCTAGACAAAAGGTGGTTAGAATTTCGGCGCTAACAAGATTTTAGTATGGGCTCGGCGGAGGTGTGTATAAAAAATTCTGCTTTGTATATATGTAGCATATGCACAGTGTAACTACACTGTATAGTCGAGGGGAGGGTAAAAATTGTGGTAGTGCTATCACATTTTGGACAAAATGGTAGCGATACAGTATCAATACGATGAAAATACGTTTTTCGTGTTCCGATACGATAGTAATATGTGTTTAGCGGGAAATACCCTTTTTTTCACCCCCCTTCAACTATACAGTACTCTATGTATAGTCTAGCTCGCAGATCAGAAAGAGATCTTGCAGCGTCTACATACGCGCGTTACAATTTAGGACCGAACAGCGAAATAAACGGTAACGATAAGGCAGAATGTTTTTGCTTTGTTGGCTGGGCGCAATTTTTTTTTTGAGAAAAGGTCTACAATGCCAGAACATACGCTAAAAAAGTCCACAATGCCACAAAGGTTCCTCCATGCCAGTTTTTGGTAAGGATTTTCTCGGCTCGGAATATTGCGGGTAGGGTAGCAGAGTATAGCTGGCTTTTTTTTATTAGACATACTCACATACAGCCCTATCTAGACTATGGCGGCGTTCATTTTGTCGGCTTTTCCCGTCTGCTCTCCGCGTGGTGGCGTCACCGCATGGCCGCACGGAACGTCACGGGGAATCGGTACCCTCTGCAGCGCCATGGTGACAGGACAAGGCAGGGTTCCAGGTAGCGGATGAACCGACGAAGTCGTGAGCGGCAAGCGATGAGCAAGTGAATGACGGGCGGCGAGCGGCGAGCTGCCAAACGCCTGAGCGACCGGTGGCTGCGTGAAGAAGAAAAGAAGAGCGGGCGACGGCTCCGTATAAGGATATTCGTCGCCCCGTTAACTGACGGTTACCCTTCAACTCCCGGCGTCCCACATTGATTCTCCCTGCCGTATTCCGAGCCGAGAAAATCCGTACTAAAAACTGGCATGGAGGAACCCTTGTGGCATTGTGGAGTTTTTTAGCGTATGTTCTGGCATTATAGACCTTTTCTCATTTTTTTTTTGTCGTTGTACTAGGGTGTAAGGGTATTTGGGGCCCGCCCCCGGCGCCTATGTGTTTCGTAATGGAGGTGCGCCCGACTTTATGCTGGCTAGTGACCGCGACCGGCTTCACATCAACAAACCTTTCAACAGGGTGAATCAAAGTGTCTTCATCCTCATTAATTGGCCTCAACACGTTGCCGATCTCGGATAAGAGTCCTCTTTTTGAAACGGGCTGAGCAGGTGTAACACGCACGAGCGCGCTTCGGGTTAGCGTGAGAGCCGCTTATACACGTCACCTAACTAGGAGGTTGGGAGGCTGAAGCCCGTGAAATGGCTGAGCAGTTCGCCAGTCAACAGGAATATCGGAGTCATCCTCACAATGCCAACCACAACGCACACAATCGTATCGCAATTCGCCGCTCTCGGTCGTCCACCTTCGCTTCAATTATCTTCCGGCAATGCCCCAGAATGAAGACGACGATATCACCGAGCCGATTTCCCATCACCTCTATCGCCCTGTAAACCGAAAACGAAGCCGGACAGCAGACCTCTCACGCAAGTTTCCTTCTTCGGCTACAGATTGCACTCGCGAGAAACCAGCGTTTACGACTGCATTCAAATTGGGGTCCTGTCATATGCGACTTATGACAGGATAGATGACGGCAAAGGGGGTCTACGAGTTCCGAGGGCTAAGGAGGTGTGCAAGCGTTACAACCTAGAGCGTACATGATATTTGCACAGGTGGCAGGAGGAGGAGGTACTACTCTGATGAAGTCTTCACAGAAGAGACACCGACCATCTCGTGGACGTTAGCCCAAGCTTGAGAAAGCGTTGGTGCAAGCATTTGCTGATCGGCGCAAGGAAGGAAAGACTGTACGGAAGAAGTGGTTCGAACGGACGGCAAAGGTGTTGTTTCTCCAACTTTACCCAGGCAGTCCTCCCTAAGTACCCAGGCCTCTGCCTACCTGATAAATCCACTAATATCCAACCTCTTACAGCTCCCTGCTATCCCTCAGCGGTCGCGTTGTCGGCGGGATCTGCAGACGTGTTTGTCGGGGGGATCAGCGGACACGTTGTGGACGGGCTCGGAGGCAACCAGTCAGTTTAGCTAGAAGAGGTAAGAGACCGGAAGGCGTCCATAGGCAGTGTGCATGTACCAGACAATATCACGGGGTTTTTTGCGCTAGTGATTTTGATATTGACTAAGCGCCAAGACTGCCAACCAGCGCTATCTAACCGCTTTCAAAAAGATGACTCTTATCCGAGAAAGTTAGTTATGTACATAGCATTTTTCACACTTTTAGATCCCCTGTACCTATGGGCCGACACGAGTGGGGCTGTGTTGCGGGACCGGCCCTCCTACGCAGCGCACTGTAGGAGACCCCGGATCCTCCTTGCGGACGTCATCCGCCGCCCCAGTTGCGGCTGGTGGCGCAGTACGTTTTATTCTGGTCGTACTGGCTGTGCAGTGAGGACTCGCTATGTGTACTCTTCTACCCTTTCCGCACAACCACTCAGCTAGTGGCACTTACATATAGTATGCAGTTGCGGGGATCTCGACTTTTTTTTCTTCAACCGGACGAAGGAAGCACGCAACCAATATCGCACATTTGGGATAAGAGGACAATTACGGCCGTTTCTCTGCAAACACATGGTCGTTGATTACGGTAGATACGGGAACTCGCGCATTCCGGCTTCTTCACGGAGCGGAGACCAATCAGGCCTGGCGGTGGATAAAAGCGCGGTAGTCACCGCATTCTATCCTTGTTCGTGACGGGGTGCCGAAGCCGCAACGCGCATGGCGAGTGGGCCTTCGGGAAGCCACAGGAGCGACCGGCCAGACAGATGTGGCAGTCCGCATTGTAGTCCACCCAGCTGGCAGTGCAGCAGTTGATACACCTCCGGTTTTGTATTTGTGGGTCTCAGCCTCGGAGCCGGGCGCGTATTCCTCCCGTTCACGACAAGAGCCACACCGCGCTCTTCTATACATATAGAGGGGCGTGAACAAGAGGGATCGCTTGTCGCCTCTTCTGCGTGTCGCTATCCATCTCTCGAGTCGTAAACGGCCGCCATGGCGGAATCCTTCTCCCTTGTCGTCAACATCATCACCCTCGTCGATATTGCCGCACGCACCTTGGCGGTCGGGAGCCCGTACACCTCCAGTGCGCGCGGCCACGCTGCGCAAGTACGGCTGCTCGTACAGGAGATCCACACCATGAGCGGCGTGTTGACCGCCGTGGCCACCATGCTGCAGAGCAACGATCGCACGACGGACTACGCGAAGTTGGTGACCCTCATCGGCGGCCCATTACAGGAGTGCACGACACAACTCAGCGATTTGCATTCGTTGCTCGTCAAGCAGGTTTCCGGCAGGAATAAGTGGATACGCATGGGGAGACACCTGAAGTGGCCGATGAAGGAGAAAGAGACCATTGCATTGATAGAGCGTATCGGCAGGCTGCAGCGGAGTATCTCGTTGGCGCTGCACGCGGAGGATCTGTATGTCACATCCGGCCCGTGGAGGTCATGGCGGGACTGACTTGTCGTAGTGGGTTTCACGGAAGGATTTCGGCACATCTTATGGAGATTAGAAAAGAAGAAGAGACCGCGAGGCTGGAGAGGAAAGCCGCGAGAGAACGTACGTACATAAGACCGGCTCACTGCTCCGACGCAGTAGCTAACTCCGCCGACAGATCAGAAACGCACCGAGGTTCTCGCGTGGCTCTGCCCTCAAGACGAACCGGAGATCCACGATCCGGCGAGACGACGGCAACTGCTCGGGTCCGGAAAGTGGTTCCTCGACAGCGCCGCCTTCGCCACGTGGAAAGCAAGCCCGCAGTCCTTCCTGTGGTTGCATGGACATCGTGAGCGACACCGTCTCGCAGACCCCCCGTACTGCCCGACTTGACTGACCCCAAAAGAAGGCTCCGGCAAAACGATCCTAACATCCATAGTAATAGACCACCTGGCCTCCACCCTGCAACCGAACCAGCAACTAGCATACTTCTACTTCTCGCCCACCACGGAGCCGGTACATCTCTATGGCTCGCTGATCACTCAGTTGCTTAGTTCCACGCCCTCGCTCCCGGCAGAGATCGAGGAACACTACGACCGCAACTGGAACCACCGTCCGTTCGCCGACGACCTAAGAGACATGCTCCTCCGTCTCCTCGCCGAAACGAAGGCTCAGGGAAAAGAAGCGATCATCGTAATCGACGGTCTCGAGGTGTGTTTCGCGCATCAAGATCTGCTTTCGACACTCTCGGACATTCCGACCACGGCTCCCTGTCGGCTGCTAGTGACGAGCCGGATCGAAGAGGAGATCGAGTACGCGTTCGAGGCGCATCCTAGCATGGCCCTACAGCCGCACCTGGTCAATGAGGATGTCACGCGGTTCGTAATGAAGGAAGTCGAGCGCCGCCCAACGCTGAAGAGACTCAACGCCGATCTGAAACAGGAGGTCGTCGCATCGATCTCACGCGGTGCCTTTGGCTGGGGATGGGCCGTCGAAAGCTTGGATAGCGTCTCCTGCATGCGGACTGACGCCGACGTCAAGAAGGCTATCAAGCGCATCAAGGATAGCACTGGATATCGCGACAATAGGGGGAATGGCGGAGCGAATGAGCCGATCGGCGAGATACCCGTCATTGCGTGAGCGAAAGGAGGAGGACCGTTGAGCGCTGCATATCGGGAGCTAGGGTTGCATTTGGGAATTGGGAGTTGGAGGCGTTCACTATTTACTACATACTGTGGTTGTTGGTCCATTAGGGGGAAGACTGCAATAATTGGCTTCAATCCAGCGTGTTTTCTCTCTCGTGAGTAAAGAACAGAATTCTGGTTATTTCCACGACTAGATAGCGATAGAATTCCCTGAGGTCGCTGTTTCACTCAACATCTCACCCTCTGAGGCCCTTCTCTTTTCGCCTTAGGCAAAGCTCGATTCCAGCTATCACCTCTTTCGTTCAGGTGACAACCGAACGCATATCGGCGGCGGCCGTCCTCCTCACGGCGAAACACTCTTTTCGTTGTCCCAGCCAATCACGTGTTGGTCTTTCCATCGCTGCCCCTACTTAACCCCGCCGCGGAGGAATGCTATTTAAGGAAGTCGTTACGTCGAAAGTCCTCAAAGTTCCCACGTTCACGACGAAGAATTGCGCCACCATCTGCCCATGCTGTACTGCCCCTTTGTTCCCCCGAGACTCCGAGAGTAAACCCCGCACGTTTTCTGCTTCGCAAAAAACCGTGCGGACGGGCCGTCGATGCTAATGCCCACCACTGCGTTCCGGCCCTGGTCCGAGTATGGCCTACGTGGGTACAGTCATAGGAATCGCTCATTCTGGGCTACGGCCCACGGCCACTGTGGCCGTGCTCGGGACTAGATAGCCGAGTACTAGTTCTTCAACGTCCCCGTTAACCAAAGACCTAGTAGCCCGAAGGAAACTCGATATCTACCTCTTCCCCATCGATTAACCCTATTCTGGGCAAAAATATGCCCAGAATAGGGGGAGGGCAGGACCTTAGGTCTGTGCAACTTGACTGACCTCCTCGGGAAAGTGTGCGTATGGAGTAGTGACCCTGCGAGGGGGAGTAAGCTATGGATGATGAATCGCTGATAAAGAGTCAGCATAGTCCTTATAGCCCATGGATTGCTTATATCTGTGTCCAGGTCAGAGGATCCTTCGTCATGCAAGGTTTAGTAGACACTCGGTTCACGGTTGTGGATGCTTCGCGATTTTTCCACAGGGTTCGGGGGCCGCGGAGAGTGTCCAACAAATGGGCAATGTTGTGCTGTGGGAAACCAATGAGGAAAATGGAGGAATAGTGACTGGACGGATCGTGTTCGTGCATCAATGAAACCCTAAACACCGATGGCACAGGAAGAGATTATACAACGAAGAAGACCATGGGAATTAGGGGACAATATATCGTAGCGACACGGTAAATTATCTACGGCAACGAGGACGCCGTGTGTTACGAATAGGTATAGATGGCTGTCAACGCGCGGTGTTTTTTTTTTTAATTCTTCATAACTCGTATGTAAACCATTTGGTCATGGCGAGGCCGAAGGCCCGACCCTCCGCCGCAGCGCCCGGGGGCGCGTAGGCAGGAGGGTCCTATCCTTTCGACTACCCGATTCAAGTTTTGATCCTTGGGACACCACCCGCAGACGCTCCCTCACACTGAACTTATTAGGGCTTTAGGGGTGAACGCTGCGCGCACTGCGGCCTGAGCCCTAAGGAGGGGGGGGGGGCAAAAGACGGTTGACATCGGTCTTTCCGTTTGCAGAGTCGTCCACAAATGGGTACTCACGCATGTAATCAGAGGAACTGGCCGGCTTCCCCGCCGCGACCTCGAACAGTCTGCCAGGGCCAACGCGCGGTGTTGTGGTGCCGACGCGCGGTGGTACATAGCCGAAGTATGATGGAGCCGGGCGGGGATGTGACATTGGCGCGGGCTGCAGTGTCACTCGCGCATGCTTACCAGACTGCGGCTAAGCGAGAGCGGGGTGTGAGCGGGAGCAGATACGCAGAAAGAGGCCGGCTCCAAATGGGCCACTAAGACAAGAGGAAGATCCACACCGCCTAGGTAGGCAGGTGCCAGACCGGGCAGCAATGAGTGGTGGTTGTCAGTCAGAGGAGATGGACACCCAAACCCTCGGGGGCGTCTCGCCGTAGAGACCGCATTCAGTGGGTACGACCAAGAAACCCACGGTGGCAGCTACTTCTGCGACGGCATGATATCCGGCCCGGGTTTGCACCGCTCAGGGTGGCCCACGTACGGGAAAGGGAGCGTCGTAGGCTGTGCCGTCGATCTACGCAGGCACATCGCAGTGTTTACCTGTGACGGACAGATTCTCGGTGAGTCGCCGATTCTCCTCGGCTTGGCGGCTGGGCCCCGTCTCTTTCGATTGACAAACGCTGGATCAGATGCTACGGTCGCGGACGTGCGGGGGATGGTGTGCTGCCAGTTCTTGCTCAAACCAAGGGTGAAGATTCCGTCCAACTTCGAAGAGTGGCCGTTCGTATGCGACGCTGCCGAGCTTGAGAAGGGGATTGCCTCCGTCGTGCTTGACGGCGAAGGCAAAGTGACCACTTTCAAAGACAGGAAAGCCAAGGGCCCGAGTGTTTTCCGTCGCGATGACGATCCATTTTTTGGGTGATCTAGGTGGATATTGAATGATTCCACGCTTTTCTGCTCGTGGTAAGCTGGGTTAATTAGGGCGTTGCGATTGTTCGATTGTTCCGCTTGATGGTGATGATGGTGATATCACTGATCTTGATGGTGATGATGGTGATATCACTGATCGTCTGTGACTGTCATGTCATGGCGATACCACACGCAGTCCGTTCCCGTCTGCTATCCGTTCCGCCCTGGATCAGTCTGCTGGCGGCTCGCACACTCGCCCCGTTTACAGTGTGTGAACGTGACTTCAAAATACTTAAATACCGGGGGTATAGCGGTTGAACCCCTCATGATATGGGTAGCTGACACCGATATTACAGAGCCGAACTCGCCTGGTGGGAAACGGGTGGAGTTAGGGAAAAAAAGTTATGATGGACATTGGACTCAGTTCACACTTGTTCAACTTGTCTGCATCTCCCCGTCGTTTTCTAGGGTGTTTTTGTGAGGGGGCTTGGCACCTTGGCATCCTGGCGCCCATTATGTTGGTTACCAGTGGTGAGATCTTCTTTTTTTAGACTTGATCAGACATATTGCTTCTTTCGCAGATGGTGAGATACCATAAAGTATACTCTTGTGCTCTAGGTTTGCGTTCTTCGTGTGATGTGACGATTCACGATGACGAAGTAGGGATGAATAAAACTGGTGATGGGAGGAAAGAATTGTAGGATCGGTTGCAGTGTCGTCTCAATGTCTCCGGAATAAGAGAGAGAGTCCTCCCTCGTCGAAACTCCCTGCTCGCCAAGGCCTAACACTCCCCTGTCTCCACACTTGGATGATTAACCCCCGATCGCTAATCTCCACCACGGTTCATCCACCATGTTTCTCGTCCCGTGCCTTCCGGAAACCTAGAGCTTCACGGCTGTGCGGTCCGCCAGCCCCCTCCTCTCCTTACAATAAGAGATCTACATTTGTCTATAAACCTAAGAGTTGCAAGTAGAAATAGATAAGACCCTGGTAGGGTTACGGTATACTTTAGTATTTGTTATTAATGGTCTTTGAAAAATAACACTTGCCATAATAACTTCATAGCTTATCTTATCTATACGCCAAACCACACCCTCGGTTCCTAAACTGATTTCTTTTTTCTCTCATGTAATTGCATGACCCCAAGCTGAGACGGAGCCTAGTCAATCGACATGAATAAGTACTTATGCACGCTAAGATTTGATGACTTATTTTGACTTATCTATTGGATTTGTTTATATAGACACTTTTTCTTTTGAGGCTACTTTAAGTCCGGGATCTAAATGTTCTTTATTTTTTAGTCTAGTGTATACTTGTTGTCAGAGTTTAAACTAATCTCACGAAATAGCTAAAGACATTAGAACAGGCCAGTATGTGCCCGAATCCTAAATTCCCCAACCCCATCTCCAACAATAGTTGTCCAAAGAGAGTTCCTCAATGGTTCCAAACTTCGAGTTGTACATTTCGGCCATATTGAGCAATAGGCAAGGCTTGTTGCGGGAGGTAATATGCATGCGATCGAGACGTTATTCGCAATGGTTTGAATATGGCGCTGGGCCGGGTCATAACCTGTTGAAAGTGATGATTGTTTTTTTTTGTTTAATCATACTCGCATTCGACCTATATAGATCATGGCGACGTACATTTTGCCCAGTTTTCCTGTCCGCAGTCCGCGCAGTGGCGGCTCGTTGCAAGCTCCCCTTTTGCCCTCCGCCCAGGCCTGTCCCAAGAACGAGTAGACGCGCCCAAGGAAATTAACAAAGGAAAGAACCAAAGAAAAGCGCAACCCGTCCCCTACTCCTCGCCTATCGATGCCATGAATGAGGGGGTGGGAAGGAACAGCGGAAGTTCCTCCCCGTCGCCCATATTGTCCACCGCACCCAGCGCCTCCGCCTCTCCCTCCCGCTCCTCCTGCCGCTCCCGACGCTCCCGGAGCTCCCACTCAGACATCTCACTTCCGGCGTCGTCTTTTTCTTCCAGCGGCAGCACCAACCTTCCCACGTCCGTGGTGGAGAGGAAGTCCAGCACCGCCCGCCCGCATCTCCTATCAGCCAGCAGGTCCCGGACCGTCCACCTGCTTTTCCACCTCTTGGTTTCCTTCAACACCTCCGCCCACAGAACCTTCTGCTGCATTTTCCATTCTGGGCACACCTTGAAAAGGTGGTCTCTCATTTGCGAGGGGCACTTGCACCACCAGCATTGGGCATCGGGCCGAAATTTCGCCCAGTGCAGGTACTGTCCGGTGCGGGCGTGTCCTGTCTTTAGCTGGTAGTACCTCGAGGCAAGCCTCTTGGTGCTGCTGGCCACGGTGCCATCGGGCTTTTGGCTTTCCGGCATATGGTACTTCGCCTTGGAGATGCGGCCTCCTGCCCACCACCTAGCCTCCGCCCACTTCTTCTCCGAGATTTCCCGCTTGAGGTTTGCCAGGGATCGCGGGAGCAGCCCGTGGGCGCCTGGCTGCCCTGCCGAGAAAGGTGATGATTGTGTGTGTATTGCCTAAGTAAGGCCAAAGCCCCGGGAAAAATGAAAAAGGGGTACTCACATGCCTGCTGCCATGACTAAGGAGCGAGGAGATAATAACAGGTTTTCGGCTTTTGGGTTTCGAGTTTTTGCTCTCCGCATTTCAAGGATCGGGTCCAACGACATGTTACATCGCTTGTTACCACAGGCCCCCCCCGTACTGCAGGGGTTGGATGGAGTGCTTACACCCGTCCACGAAAGATGGCGGCTAGGAAGGTTAAACATTTTTGGGCAAGTTGAATACCGCAACAGCCACCTCAGTCGCACCTTGCAGCGCATGTCACACACTCCGGAGCCAACCACGCCTATTAAGGGACCCTTAGTACTCTAGCATTCATGTAGGCGCTCCTGACCAATTGGACGTCAATCACCCGATGTGGGTCTGCTTATCTAGCTGGCAGATAAAGCGGGGATCTATTACACCAATTGGCACCGGCCGCATCGACGCACGCTGCGGCCGCGCAGGCTTGGTAGACTCCCGCTAGGCAGGAATAGCGTGTGGGCTGCAGCGGATACACTCATCGAGGAGCCGGGCGGCTACGCATGGGCCACTAAGACTGTACTCTAGGAAGTATCTACCACCGGTCTAGCGAGGCAGGTACCTGACCCCGCAGCCTATGGCGGTTGCTGGTCGCCCCGCACGCGGCGCTGAACATATAACAGGGATTGCGGGGAATCCGACGTGGGCCGACACGGTCAGCGTCCAACTTCGACTCCTCAGATTCTATGGATCCTTTTTCAATCGCGCTCGGTGGAATCACCATCTGCAAGGTCGCCGGCAAGATCATCCAGTTCGGCATCGCCTATGGCCAAGCGGTCGGCGCCGTCCCCGAGGAGGTGGAGCTACTCGTATCCGAGATCACGTTGCTGAACGGTGTTTTCGTGGCGCTGTGTTCGTCGCTGGAAGCGCGGAAGCGAGGGACGACGGCGACGGCGATCGGGGATAGCTTGACGGAAACGGTGCGGGAGTGTCATTGCAAACTGGAGGAGCTGTACGCGTTCCTGGTCAAGCAGCAGGATGCCTCCGGCAGCAGACTGAGGAAGTTGGGGAGAACCCTGAAATGGCCCCTCAGAGAGCAGGACACCAGGGATTGGATTGCGCGGATGGAGAGATACAAAAGTACTTTCTCATTGGCGATGCAGCAGGAGAACAGGCAAGTCATTCCACACTCTACCACGCAGGGGTGTATACAGGACTGACTGTTTTTACGCAAACAGTGTCGCATTGCAGAAGACAATACAAGAGGTGCAGGAGTTACGGCTTGCCAATGAGGCCGAGCACGCGGCACAGGAGCGTGAGATATTGAGTTTGTGACTCTTCATTCTGCTCATATGTTTGGATTGGCGGTAACTCTTGTGCGAAGGAAAAAAATTCAGGTCGATCATCGCATGGCTGTCTCCGGCGAACCCTCAGGAGAGGCATGTGGCTGCGAGCAAGCTTCAGAAACGTGGGACAGGTCTATGGTTCATCAACTCGACGGTTTTTGAGACCTGGAAGACTGAGAGGAACCAGATTTTGTGGTTGTATGGCTCAGGTATGATTCGGGAATATCCACTGCCCATCGCACACCATCTGACGAACAACCGTTAGCCGGGACTGGAAAGAGTATCCTATCGTGCGTAGCAGGCCCAGCAGAAAGGTCTCCGTGGCATTGACATCCACAGGTCCATCATCCTCGAGCACCTCTTGCAGGAACAGCAAGGAAACGGAAAAACACGCCCGCCCAGTACGATCTACTTCTACTGCGATTATCGAGACGTCCAAACGCGAACCCCAGCGGGGGTTTACGGCTCCCTTCTCGCGCAGATGGTTGAGACCCACTCGCCAGACCGCATGCCGTTCGAGCTCGAGGATGCCTTCGAGACCAATCGCAATCCACCGAACGACAGCTTCCTCCAGCGGCAATTGCTGAAGGTGGCATCGCAAACAGCGCCAGCACGAACACGCATCGTCATCGACGGTCTTGACGAGTGTACTCCAGAGGCGCGCGTCGAAATTCTGGAGACTCTGATGGAGTTGAATCGGTCAGCGGCGGAGATCAGTCTCCTGCTCACCAGTCGGGACGAGGTCGACATCAGGGCAGTGTTGGCCAAGGTTCCTAAACTACGGATCGATTCGTCCGTCAACTCGGAAGATATCACCTCGTTTGTGGTGGACGAATGTGAGCGGAACAACAAGCTGAAAAGGAAACTCAAGGGCTCGACAAAGCAGGAAGTGATTCAGACGATCTCTTCCCAGGCGGACGGAATGTATGTCATCTCGTCGGAGGACCACCCATCTCTCGTCGTTGCTTATACTCGTAAGTAGGTTCCGTTGGGCCAAGTGTCAATTAGATCAGATCGCCTGCCTCCGAAACGACAAGGAGATCAAGAGGGCTCTTAAGACTCTCCCACCGGGCCTCAATGAAACCTACGAGCGGATTGTGGGCGGGATATCCGAAGATGATAAAGAACTCGCTTTGCGAATCCTCCGATGGCTCACCTGTGCGCTGCGGCCGCTGAGCGTGAGGGAGTTGGTCGAAGGGATTGCCCTCGAGCTTGACGACTCCGAACTTGATCCGGAGACCCTCCTCAACGACCCTGCAGACATTGTCGAGATCTGCGGCAGTCTCGTGCAATTGGACGTCGATGCGGATACGGTAACATTGGGCCACTTTTCGGTCAAGGAGTACTTCGTCGCTCGTCACATGAAGACCGGGCCTCACTCGGACTATTTCATCGACATTCGTGAGTCAAACTTCAAGCTGGCGAAGCTGTGCCTAACGTATCTCTGCCTCGACCACTTCCGCGACGGCCCGTGCGCCGAAGACGGAGCATTCGCGGATCGATGTGGAACGTGGGCGCTCTACGTGTACGCATCTAAATACTGGGGTCCGCATGCCCGGGAACACATGGACGCCGAAGACATGACGTTCATCTCAACCGTGCGGCGGCTCTTCGTGGACGAGGACATGCAGGGAAACTTCGACGCCTGGATGCAAGTCTACGAAGCCCTGAAGCATTTCGCCGAGAACCGCATATCGAAAGGTACCGAGGAGTACCTTCACCAGAAACTGCGGCGTCAGGACAAACCTCTCGTCTACGCCTGCGCCTTGGGCCTTTATTCCGTCGCGAAGTGTTTCCTTTCGGCAGGTATCGGTGACGTCCAGGCGCAGTACACAGACGACACCACAGGCTACGGTAATGCCTTGAATGCTGCCTGTTCCTCTGGCAGCCTCGAGGTTGTCCGACTACTGGTCGAGGCAGGGGCCGATGTGAATGCGATGGCAGGCAAGGACTGGCTGGCGTTGGTTGTGGCGATCAGGGCGTGTGAGCACCGTAGCGGTCCAACTGACTTCCGCGTCGTCGAGTTCCTGCTCCAACACGGCGCTGACGTGAACCGAATCATGCCCGGCGGCAACTGCCCGCTATACGCCGTAGCGAATGACCCCATCAGAAGCGTCGAGGGGGTCAAGCTCTGTCTGCAAGCCGGGGCAGACCAGAGTATGCGCGGCTCGTTGGGCTTTACGGCGTTCGAGATGGTGGGGATGTTAGGCAGCAGCGATGTCTTTGAAGTTTTGCGGCAATCCGGAGGTGCTCGGTACGTGCACCCGAATTTCGCGGAGCACGGGACGCCGGGAACCGCCGCCACCATCGGCGTGCATGAACTCTTTGTCGGCGTGCAGCGCGATTTCTGCGAGAGCGCGCGGAGGACTCTGGAGGAGAACGGAGAAGCAATCTTCGGCGATCCCACGGTGCGCCGCCTGCTATCCTTCGTCTGGTATGCGGCTGCCGAGAAGGGTTACTACCGGTTTATCGAGCAGATGCTGCCATACACGGACAGCTCCTTCCTTGCGATTCCGGACTGCATCAAGCTTGCCGCATCTCGTGGATTCCCAAAGACGCTCCGAGTCCTCCTGGATGCCTGCAACCTCCCTCCTGACGATGGGGCGCTGAGCGATATGCTGGTACTGGCCGCGGGTAGGGGCCACACCGGGGTGGTGGCCGAACTGCTGGAATTCGGAGTTTCGCCACTGTGTGCCGACCGCCATGGCTGGACGGTCGATCTCGTGACGCAGCTCACATCTCTCGAGAATCCTGTGGATCCTGCGATCTTTACCGATGCGAGACAGGGCATCGAACCGGCCGTGCAGAAACCATCCGGCTGGAAGATGCGGCCTTATGAAGGGTTCGCGGAAGAGCGGCCACGGGCGGTGTTCGACGGATCCGGCGCCTATCTTCCGTCCGGTGAGCGGCTCACATCCAACGCCTCGTGAGCGCCTTGCTGACTTTATATGTCACAGACAAACCTGCGTGCAGAATCGAATTCGACCACCCCATCCCACCGCTGAAGCCGTATTTCTACTTCGAAACCACACTCGAGGAGATGGACACCCAAAACCCTCTGGGATGTCTTGCCGTAGAGAGCGCATTCAGTGCTTACGACAAGGAAACCTACGGCATCAATTACTTCTGCGACGGCATGATATCCAGCTGGGGTTTTGACCACTCGGGATGGCCCACGTACGGGAAGGGAAGCGTCGTAGGCTGTGCCGTCGATCTGCGCAGGCGCATCGCGGTGTTTACCTGTGACGGACAGGTTCTCGGTGAGTCGCCAAATCTCCTCGCCTTGGCAGCTGGGTCCTGTCCTTTCGACTGACAGGCGCTGGAACAGATGCTACGGTCGTGGACGTGCGGGGGATGGTGTGCTGCCAGTTCTTGCTCAAACCAGGGGTGAAGATTCGGTCCAACTTCGGAGAGCGGCCGTTCGTATGCGACCCTGCCGAGCTGGAGAAGAGACTTGCCGCTGGCGTGCTCGACGACGAAGATAAAGTGTTCACTTTTAAAGACAGGAAGGTCAAGGGCCCGGGTTTTTTCCGTCGCAATGACGATCAATTTGTTGGGTGATCTGAAGTGGATATTGGACGATTTCTTGTTTTCCTTATTTGTAGCAAGCTGGGTTAATTGGGGTGTTCCGCTTGATGGTGATTATGGTGATGATGGTGACATCATTGATGGTCTTCGACCTTGTCATATCATGGCGATACCACACGCAGCCCAATCCCGTCCACCGTCTGTTCTGCCCTCGATCAGTCCTGCTGGCGGCTCGTACTCTGCCAATGACTGGCTAGTCCCTAAGACAAGGAAAAGAAGACAACCGTCCCGTACGTACTCTCTCCCCGCCTGCCTCTTCAACTTGTACCGACTCGCTCTTCGCGCCTCCCTCAGCCGGTCCCGGAATCTTTCTTCACACCTCGCCGGTAGAGAGGACGTGTAAGATCGCCTGGCTGCGCTTCCCGCCCTCGAAGAGGTCCCGGATCTTGAAGCAATCCTGCCTCAGCCCGCCTCCTTATGCTCCTGCTCCCACAGTATCTTCTGTTGCGCCCCCCGCCTTGGGCACCTCTTGAGGAGATGCCCATGGGGTTGCACCTTGTGCTGACACCACCCGCGCTCCGCACTGGAGCGGTTGGTTGTCCATTTCTGGGACCGGCTAATGAGGACATGCCTCGATTTTGTTGAGAAATTTTTCGACGGACCCGCTGTTACACGACGCTATCCCTAATCGGGCTCCCCTCGCAATACGTCGTTGCCACACGGCGTATGATGTATATGTTCTAGCTTCGGGCAAATTCTAAATGGGCTGGCCCGCCGGCTGGCAGGCTTGTTTGCCTGGCCGACCAGACCACCTAGCAAATAGAAAAGCAGCGACAGCCTACTCACTAAATAGAAAAGTTGACCCACTGTCATAACTTTCGACCCCCTCACCCAGATTTGTTCCTGAGCGATGTCTCCCTCATATCAGCAATTAAGCACCACGACTCCATCCCACCCCACCCCAACTGCATCCCCAACACAACTCCATCTACCACAGCCGCATCCCCGCTACAACACCATCCACCTTGAAGAATAAGGTCGAATGTTCGGTCTATTGTCATGCTACGGAGTTCGATTGTGGAAACCTCTGCAATTTGGAAACTCGGACTGAAATAGCTTTGGTGGATCGGACGTGACGGGACTCAGCAACCTACACAGAGGGCAGGAGACGCTATTTCAGAAGAACCAGAGCCATCGAATGTCGAACGCCCAGCAGCATCTCCAGCCAAATCTGGGGTACTGGTACTGGCATCAGCACCGTCCTGCCCCAGGAAACGGCAACTCTCCACTATTGCTAAAAGAGTGGAAACCAAGTAGCTGAGAAGCTAGTGGGAGGAGAGAAAACAGCGGGACGGGTGATAAGACCCAGAAAGCGGGTGAAAGGGAACTAAATGGTATGGAAATTGGCTAAATAAAACGATTTGTCTGTATAATAATAGCAGACAACCCGAGTTGTAGTCTACCGCGCTGCTGATCTACCTGTATACTTTTCTCGGGGGCCCGGTCTATTTGCTATTTGCTGAGCGGTCCGGTGTCGACAAAACCAGTGCTCTATTTGGTTGTGGGGCCAGCCACCTCGCAGAACCAGACAGTTGACTAAACAGCACGCCTGCCGGCCGGTAGGCTAGCCTGTCCATAAACAGGCCAGCCCATTTAGTACACGAGAAAATTTACCCGACAGGCTGGAACATATATACTCCCGTCGTCGCTGCGGCATACAGGCCCGGCCTCGTCTTATCCCCAGTGGCGCCGTGGCTGGACGGCGAGAGGCCCTTTTCCGACGAATTTCAGCCGGTAAAATCGCGAGGCGAGATTCTTCGTACTCGTTGCCACCCCCACCCGGGAACGTAGCAGCGTCTCGGCAGCTTGCACTTCCTGCCAGTGACCCGGGTTCCATCCAATATCTCAGAGCCTCCATCCAATATCTCCTACTTGAGATGAGCGGGAGATCTGGGAAGTGGCATTGGGCGCCTTCCGAAGCGGTTCAAGTGCCGCAGCGATTCAGCTCCCCGGCCGTCTACTCCTGACTTTGCCCACTTGTCCGGGCGAGCCTTCCTTAGCGCCGCCAGGTGTCGCCTAGCCTGGATCGCATACGCCTAACTTGGGCCTAGTTCTTCGGGGGCCATGCGTCTACTAACTAGGCATCTGTGAAGATCGTGCCTCTGAGGAGGGGATCGACGCCGCACCGCCGATTCCAAGGCCCTGGCTAGAGCTGCTCACTCCGCATTGCGTATGATCGCTCGTCAGCTGGCGGGTTCTCTCCACTCACGGGCGGCTTGCACGACACCTCGCTCGATGGATTCCCTGTCAGCACGCCGGTTTCTTCCAAGCTGCGTCCCACCACCACTACATAAGGTATGTAGTTATGTGCGTACGAATCGCGAGTGACTATAAGAGCTAACTTTCTAGTATATTGAATTTTGAACTTTGTCACTAATCGCGCGCGACCTACCTATATTATGGCGATGCACACTATCCGTTTCTGTCCGCTGTCCTTTCGGCTCGGTGTGGCTCTCTCTTTGCCCTCCGCTCGGCCTGTCCCAATAAAGATAGAGCAAACCAAGGAAATTATATACAAAGGAAAGACGGAAGAAATCCGCCTTCGGACTCCCTGCTCCTCGTCCGCAGAAGCCATGAAGGAAGGAGTTTTTTTTTTTTTTTTTGTTTATTCATTACTCGCGTGCGACCTATCTAGATCATGGCGAGGGTATGTACAGTCCGTTTCCTGTCCGCTGTCCGCGCGCTGGCGGCTCGTTGCAAGCACCCCTTTTGCCCTCCGCCCAGGCCTGTCCCACGGAGATGTAAAGCGCACAAAGGGA